>Ga0209641_10001999_pt1 | contig 17750 bp, 18 predicted proteins | sample RifCSP16_1_FD_184022 | JGI IMG/M metagenome (GOLD analysis project Ga0209641, IMG submission 184022) | Soil microbial communities from Rifle, Colorado - Rifle CSP2_sed 16_1 (SPAdes) (version 2) | ecosystem: Environmental > Terrestrial > Deep subsurface > Rock core/Sediment | place: Rifle... | reverse complement strand
CACAGGATTTAACAAATGTTTTTTCAGGAACTTATACTGTTGTTATTACTGATGCAAACAATTGTACCATTTCAGATACAATAACACTTACTTCTAGTGTTGTTGTAATTGCGAATATCACAGGAAGCGATACGCTTTGTGAGAATAGTTGTACTACGCTTTATGGAAACACAAGTGTGAACGCACTTACTTATCAATGGTACGAAATACCTTCGATGACAAATCTTGGTGTACTCGATTCCATTGTTGTTTGTCCTACAGGAAATACAAGTTATGTTTTGATTGCAACAAATGGTGCTTGCTCACATACTGATACCATAGCTGTTGTTGTGAATCCACTCCCGGTTGCTAATGCAGGAAATGATACTACGATTTTAATTTTCGGAACAGCTACGCTTGGCGGAAACCCAACAGGACCTATCGGCTCAACTTTCAGTTGGTACCCGAATAGTGCATTGAACGATTCAACACTTGCGAACCCTGCAGCAACACCAACTGTTACCACAACATATTATGTAATTGTTACAACCGCAGCAGGATGTACAGCACTCGACAGTATAACAGTCACGGTAATTCCTGAAATTATTTTCCCGAATGGAATTTCGCCAAACGGTGACGGACAAAACGACTGGTGGATTATTGACAATATTATTTTCTTCACAAACAATCACGTGGAAATTTATAACCGCTGGGGTGAAATGCTTTATTCTGTTGACGGTTACAATAACACAAGCGTGAAGTGGGAAGGATTATACAACAACAAACCATTGCCGGTGGGAACTTATTATTACATCATTAATCTTAACGACCCATTATATCCCGAAGTGTTTACCGGACCAATAACAATACTGCGATGAAAATAAAAAACGCTATATCTCTGTTCGCAATATTGTTCATTGTAATGATGAGCAAAGCGCAGCAACTACCTTTGTATACGCAATACATGCTTAACGATTATGTGATGAACCCTGCAATAGGCGGCAAAAATCCGTACTTCGAAGCGATGAGCGACAACCGTTACCAGTGGATTGGAATTACGGATGCACCACGCACATATTCTTTAAGCGTTCACGGTCCCACAAAAAATTTAAAAGTAGGATTAGGTGGATATTTATTTACAGATATAGTTGGTCCAACAAGAAGAATAGGAGTTAATGGAACATACTCCTATCACGTAAAGCTGAATGATAAAATGAAACTTTCACTCGGATTATCAGCAGGACTTTTACAATTTGCTGTTGACGGTTCAAAAATTACTTTGCACGATCCGGTAGATGTAATTATCAGCAGTGGATATCAAAGTGTTTTACTTCCCGATTTCGGAGCAGGATTTTATTTGTATACCGATAAATGGTATATCGGTTCTGCGCTCCCACAGGTTTATGCTGCCAAAATAAAATTCTTCGATTATGATACCGACCCTTTGAGCAAACTTGCTACACACAGTTACTCTTCGGCAGGTTATCGTTTCGATATTGGTGATGATTTTAAAATCGAACCATCATTACTTGTAAAATATGTGAAACCGGCCCCAGTTCAATTCGATTTGGGAGTAAAAGCAACCTACAAACAAAAGTTCTGGCTCGGTGGAACTTTCCGTACGCGCGATGCAGTTTGTGCCTTTGCAGGATTTGTTTACCAGGAGAATATTTTGATTGGATATTCTTACGATTTCTCCACCACAAATATTAAAAATTACAGCAGTGGCACACACGAGCTAGTGATTGCTATCCGTTTTGCATATCGCAAAGCACCCATCGCACAAAGCAGGATAGAGTAAAATAAATTTCCCTAACTTGCGTTATGCAATTAATACGACTTAAACCTTTCCTTTCCACTTTCCTTTTTACAGTCACTTGTTTTTTTTCTTCCGAAACAAAAGCACAGATAGATTTTTCGCCTACCAAATCCGACACAGCCTCAACCTATAGCGTAGTAATGAAAGATGGCTCTGTATTAAACGGAACTATAGTAAGTCGTACGCAAAATGAAATTGTTTTTAAGGATGTAAATCTTGGAACGATAGTAATAAAGACAAACAAAATAAAATCTATCGACAGGATAAGCGATAAGTCGTATGTTTTAGTTACCACAAAAAGCGGAAGCAAAGTGGTGGGCGAACTGATTAGCAGTAACGACAGTACAATAGTAGTAGAATCGGAAACGCTCGGAAAGGTTACAGTAAGTTTGCGAACTGTGAAGGAAATACGATTGATTGATAAAAGTAACATGAAGAACGGAGTTTACCGCACCGCCAACCATTTGGGCTTTAAATATTATTTCTTTGGACCAAGTGCAATATTGCCCAAGCAAGACGAATGCTATTTACAAAGCACTTATGTTTTGTTCGATAAAGTTGATTACGGTTACACAAAACATTTTTCTATTGGCGGTGGCGCACTTGCTTTCATTGTTCCTTTTGTAAACATTAAAGCAGGCGTTGAAATTTTCAAGAATTTTCATTTAGGAGCAGGAGCATATCTTGTTGCTTCGCCTTTTGTAAAACAAATAGGTTTGCCCAGCGCAGTGTATGCGGCAGCAACAATAGGTAACAGAGAAAAAAATATTTCTCTGGGTGTTGCTTTGGGATGGATGAAAGATTTTGCACTTCAAAAACCCGTTTATACTTTATGCGGACAAATACGCTTTGGCAGAAAAACAGCTTTTGTTTCCGAAAATTATTTTATTCCCATCCGCGAAAATTCGTACAATACAGTAATTAGTTACGCGCAATCTACCTATTCGTATTATTACGAAATGATTTTTTCTTATGGTGTGCGATTGTTGGGAGATAAAAACAATTGGGATTTCGGCTTTATCGGAACTTCAGAAGGAGTGTTTGGCGAAATTCCTTTCGGTATTCCTTTTGTTTCGTACCACCGAAAATTCTGATAATAAAATCTAACTCGCTTTTATTTTTTGCTCAAGCAGGTTCAGTTTCTCAGAAAATGAATTAAAAAACCGAGCGCGTTGTTTTTCTCCGCTTCCGCTAATGATTTCAGATTTGCTGATAATAGATTTCAGCCACTGCTCCGTATCGCTACAAAAAGTTTCGTTCGAAGTGCCCATGGTGTTAAATGTGTGAGGAGAATAGAAACACATCTTTCCCGTTTCGGTAGTTGCCAAAATACAGGTGACAGAAATGTTGACATCGCTTTTAAAAAGCTCAAACGTGTTTTCATTTTCAGCCCATTTTTTTTCATCCGAAAATTTCGCACCAAGCTCTGCCATCTTTTTTATCATGCTAAGCGTTTGATTCAGCTGGCTGCAAATTAAAAGCGCATCATCTTTTTTAGCAAACACTCCGCTTTCCCAGGCAAATTCAATTTGCTTTATGTTTCCGAGTACTGTTTCATCAGTCCATATTTCGGTAACAGGGATGGAATTGTAAAGAGTAGTTAGGTCTTTGCATTGTTTCACCATTTCGTCACTTACCAGTTCAGGCGAGTAGGTTTTTGATTTGTACTGCGGCAATTCGAGCACGCTTCGTTTCCAGAAAAAAAGTTTGAAGCGGGTAAGTTCTTCGAAATTGAAATAATAAAAAATAGGAATGCCTTCGCAGGCGTAAGTAATTTTCTTTTTTTCTATTTGTTTGATTGCGCTAAGCTGCTTATGCAGATTGGAAAAATAATTCTGCAGAAAGTTTTCGGTGTTTTGTGTGCTGGTGTAATCAAACATCACACAGTTTTGTTCCGTTTGAACAAACATATCGAACGAAACGCCAAAAGCTTTACAGAGTTTTTCGGTTTCGGAAAAGGTAATTGCCGTTTCGCCACGTATTCTGCGGTAGCAACCATCGTTTGTAATGCTAAGTACCTCGTTCAACTCATCAACAAAGGAGCGGTTGGGCGGAAGGCTCTCTTTAATTTTCTGGAAAAACAATATTTGCGACATAATTGGGGAATTATTGTGTGATAATTAATTAGTAAATATCAGTAAAGCTGCACAAATCTGTTGCAATTTATAATAATTGAACAATCCAACCGCCACAATTCTACTGAAATTTTTTGATTCCCCCCTTCCAATCCCTCCTTTTTGCAGAAACTGAGGTTTTCGCTCTTATGCGCCACTCAAGTCAGTTTTAGTTCCGCATTGCGGGGCTGTAGTTTTGTTCTATGAAAATTACAAAACACATAAACATGAACACAAAACACATCATAAGCCTTTTCATCTGCATCACGGCATTTTGCATTGTAACCAATGCGGCAGGAAATCAAACCTTGAACCTTCCTTATAATACTAAGAAGAACTTTTCATGTTTCGGGTATGCCGAGAAGGGGCTGATGGTGAACGAAAGTGCATTTGTGTTGCACACTCCTAAAAAGAAGATTGCGATAGTGAATGAATTGAAAAGCAAAAAAACATTCGTGATGCGTTTCACACGCAAGTTAAAGCCGGGCGTTAAAAGCATCATCACTCATTTTTCATTAAAGCCTGTATTCGATTTTTTGGAAAACGGAAAACTGGTTCACATAAGCGGATTTAAATTAAAAATCAAACTATAAATAATATTAATCATGAACCTAAAAAACAAATTACAAAAGCACGACTGGATTATATCCCTCCTGTTTGCAATGGCAACAGTAGTTGTAATGGCTGGTGTAACTATCCTTTTTTTCGGGTTTATATAATAAGGACAATTAATACAAACAATTCAAAACAACAATTAACAATTAATCTAAAAACAAAAACAAAATGAAATCACAGATTCACGAACTCATTAGTCTTTTTAATAAAGGCGTGAGTAAAACAACAATTATAACAGGTGTATTAAGCGCATTGCTTTTGCTCTCCTGCAATACATCATTAACTCTAGAAAAGCGGAAATACACTGGAGGATTCTATGTTCAGATTAATGGTCCTAAAAAAAATATATCAGATGATAGTAGCTTGCCAGACAAGCAATCTGTATCAGCTAACACACCATTACTACCTTCTTCTGTTTCAACAGAGCAAAAAATTTACGAAAGTAAAAGCGAAAAAAAGTCTGTCAAACCGAAGAGGAAAATATCTAAAAACAATCAGGATGCAAATTTGGCAAATAGCGGTATTTCAAAAAAGAAAAATATAGGTAACGGAAAAATAAATCAAAGCAAAAAAACACATCACAGCAATTTTCAAAAGGCAGCTAGAAATACAGGCAGATTCAGAACATTTGAATTTTTAACTGCTCTGGGTATTTCATTAGGTGTTTTAGTCGTATTTCTCCGTAAAGGAAGGATGAAAAAGATTTCGCGCTGGGCAAAGCACAACGCTAAAACAAGCCGTTTTCTTATCACTGCTTTTCACTTAATTATTATGAGTTTGGGATTTTTTACTGGAATTGTGCTGAACAAAGCTGGAGTTATTTTATCAGACACAGTGGGTGTTATTGGAGCAATAGGGATGATTTTGGCCATGCTGTTTTATCCTATCCGTAATGCTGCAAATAAATTTTTTGCTCATTCATATGCTCGTCAAAAAACACACGACTTTCTTGTTTGTGCCTTTGGCCTTATTGGGTTTATGTCGTTGGGCAATTCGATGGCGGCAGGCAAAACAAGTTTGCAATCAAAGTTTAGTATTAAGTCTAGGTACGACATAGAACTAACAGAAAAGATTAACAATAGCAAGGTTGCTGATTTTTTTTCGAATGCTTTTGTTTCAAAAAACACAACCGATATGCAAACTGAGCAAAAGCAGATTGCACAAATTGATACGGTGGGAGCCATACTTCTCATTTTGCTTATTGTGCTCGTTTCAATTGCTGCCGGTTGTGGCTTAGCTATTTTGTCGTGTTCGCTTTCTTGTTCGGGTTACGAGGTAGCAGCTTTTTTGGTAGTGTTTGGCGGTGGCTTTCTCCTTATTCTGGCCGATGTATTGCTTATTCGCAGAATAATAGGACGTATGAATAGCAATAAAAAAGTAATCGTTAACGAAAGCGAAATAATCGATTAACAAAAATTTAAACGTAACAATATGAAAACAAAAATCTTCACACTTTTTATCACATTGGCGTTTGCTGTGTGCACAAAAGCTCAAAATAACGACTCAATTGCAGTGCTTCACGCAATAGTGGGCGATACGATTGATAAAGTCGAGCGCGAAAAGTACAGCCTGTTTGGTTTTGCAAACCCCAGCACGTTTAGCTACGCTGTGTTTTATATACTTTCTGATACATCTGCATACAAACTTAAGGTGGTGTACACGGGTGGGCAAGTTTCGGAAAGAAAAATTACAGCCAAGCAGTTTGCTGAAATGAAAGAACAGATAAACAGCAAATACAAAGTTGCCAATTCAGCAAATATGGAAATGAAATACTATGTTTTTTGTTATGACGGAAAAATAATACTCGGAACTGTGAAACAAAATGAAGAGGATTACCTGATGGTTCAAACAAAAAACCATGGAATGATAAAAGTGGATAAGGTGAATATAAAATCACTTGAGTTGGCTGACGAAGTTCAGGTGGGTAAGAAATCTGACATCACCCAAATTTATAACGAAACAAATTATTTTATTGGCCCTTCGGCATTAAATCTGAAAAAAGGAAGCGGGTATTATCAAAATGTGGATATACTGTTGAATTTTTTTAATGTAGGCATCACAGATAATTTCAGTATTGGCGGAGGAGTGGATCTTCGGAATGCGATTTTCGGCTTTTCACAACCCAGCTTTTCACAACCCAGTTTTATGCTCACTGCAAAAGGAGGATGGCAATTGCAAAACAATTTGCATGCTGCCTTTGGCGCAACATTCATAAATATTAAAAGTAATGGTTATCGCGAGGTAGATAAGGTAGATAAGGAATCAGTTTTAGGTTACGGTCTGCTTACTTACGGAAATAAATTTAACAACTTAACTATTGGGTGCGGATTTAATTACATCAGACACACCTTTGTGCTCAAAAAATATGTTGGAACACTACACCCTGTTTTAACCGATAGCATCAGCGAAGTATACGCGCCCTATCCACTAATCAGTTTCAGTGGAATGATACGTCTGAGCAGAACAGTTTCATTCCTAACCGAAAACTACTTTGCAATGGCAAAAACCTATCAAATAGATTACGGATATTATTATTCACCTCAAGCGTTATATCTGAGAAGTTTTGATTACAAGACTTATTTATCAGTAGGGCTACGCATTGCTGGTAATTATGTTTCATCAAGTTTTGGTCTATTTTATAGAGAAGATAATGGTTATGGATACCGGTCAATATTACCATACATTGATTTTGTAATAAAATTTGGAGGAAAGAAGAAAAAATAAATCACTCATCTTTAACCGCAAATGGAAAACCGGTTTGCATATACTAATCCGCCAGCCGATGATTTTATTTTTGTGACCGAAGGCAAAAATGAAATCAAACTTTATTTGAATGAAGTAAGCCATTGCAGCGCAGAGAGAAAAGGGACTTGGTTTTATAAAGTGTGGCTTGATAAAACAAAACCGCAACAGAGATATTTCATGACAAGGAACATCGGTTTTTATTTCGCTCGGCTTTTCAGAGCCGGCTTTTTGCGCCATCACGATAGTTACATGAGTAACACCCTCCATTTTGTGAATATTGATACGGATAATAAATATACTGTTGAACTTACAGGCGGCATTTTTGTACGCACCTCCTTAGGCCGAAAATGTATTTTAATTGATTATTTAAACCTCCGCAAAGGATAAGTCCTGAACTTGTTTCAGGATAAAGCCACACTTATCGGGAATAAACCACCGCTTGTTTCCTTTTTAATGTTTATCCCATTCCGAATAAATACATTGCGGCATAATTTATTCAGGATGACGCAATTTATTTTCGGCCCCAAGCATTTTAAAACAATACTCAAGCAAAATAATTTGAGCATGGCGCATTTGGATAAATATTATGTGCCGAACCTGTTTTACTTTCTGTCGAACCCATTTTACTTTACGCCAAACCTTTTTTGCGCGAAGGCAAACCTGTTTTACTTTCTATCAAACCCATTTTACTTTACGCCAAACCTTTTTTGCGCGAAGGCAAACCTGTTTTACTTTCTGTCGAACCCATTTTACTTTACGCCAAACCTTTTTTGCGCGAAGGCAAACCTGTTTTACTTTCTATCAAACCCATTTTACTTTACGCCAAACCTTTTTTTTCGGAGGGCATGTTTTTATATCGCACACCATAATCAATCAATTAATAATTAACTACTTAACCACTAAAAATTAAACACTATGGCAGGGTCACAAAAATCATTCGACACGCGCTTGCAGCGCTTCATTAACGGTAACACATTAATACAAGGCTGGGCAGATTACACAGCTGCGCAACCCCTTATCACAAAAGCTAACCTTGCCACATTTGTTACAACTGTAACAGTAGCCAACAGCGATGTGGCAACAAAGCTTGCTTTCCTTAGTCAGAAACGCGATGAGCGCAGACTATTCTGTTTCAACATTGGCACCACCAATCCTGCCTGCGCCCAATCGCGCATAAATAACATAATAGGTTATTTGGGTGGCGAAATTGGTTTTGAGCACGCAAAGGTGCGCGCTTTAAAAGCAATTCTTAAAAAAATAAAACCAAATTATTCGGGCTCCACCGCCACACAAAGTTTTACACTTAAGCCAAACGAAATTATTACGGTAAACAATGTGGTAAATAATGCACTTGCAAAAAATACAGGCAGCACAAATATTGATTGGAACGAAGTAGGAGGAACAAATCCACCCGAAACAGTAAACCCCGGTGAGGAAACCACCATCATTGCGCCAAGCGGAGTGGTGATGTTAAAAAACCTGAGTTCAAAAACACAAGGCAAATTTCAGTTAGAAGTACGCTCAGATAAAAATGTAGAAAATTCGCCAATGGAAAAATCGTTTGATGCGTTGGTGGGCCAACTCAATAAAGTAATTGACCGAATAAGTTCAGGTTTCACTGGAGGCTTTGCCTACTCACCGCCCGATGCAAAACTTTCGGTGGCAGGTATGACCACTTTGCGAAACCAGCTGGTAAGCATTAACACCGAAATAGCAAACGCATTGGATTTATATGGACCCGCCAACCGCAACCGAAAAGATTTATACGACCACCCTGATACCGGCATGGACGAACGCATTGCAAAAATAAAAGGCTACCTGCGCGGTTTCGATGGCGGAAAAAAATCGAACCGTTACATCGAATTTAGTGATGCAATAGCGGGAGTGTAACATTAGCGGCAATCACGAAAAAGAAAAAACCCGCACCGTTGGGCGTGCGGGTTTTTTACCCCATTCATGAAAACTATTGGTCTGGTAAACCAAATTCTGCTACAAGTATAAACCCGATTTTTGGAAATAGCATTATTATTTCGCCAAACAACATTATTTTACTGATGAAGGGCAGGGCTTTTACTGAAATTTACTACAAACCCCACCTTTTGCCCAAAAATTATTATTTATTGCAAAACAAAAATGCCCCTTTACTGAACCCCGCCATATTTTTATTGAATATCTGTTTTGAAATGGTTTAGTTTTGCTTCATGAAAACAAACAAGCTTTTATCTTTTATTATCTTACTGGTAGTTTGTTCATCGTTGTTTGCACAAGAACAACAACCAAAGACAGTAAAGCGAATAAAGATTTCGGACTTTATACTTGGTGTTGCATTTGCGCCCTCGCTTAAAGATTTTAATGGGACTTTAGAAGATTTTAAGGCAGTGGCTCCAGAGTCAAATTTCCTAAAGAAGGACTTTACTGGATATTCTCTGCCAATAGGAACTTTATCTGCACCCGGAAACACCTTGTTTTCAGGTGCAATAGGAATTTTAATATCTGATCATAAAAAAACAAGATATAAAATAAACCCCTTGTTGCGTTTTGGGTTAACGTATTTTAGATCACAAAATTTCATATACTTGATAAGTGGTTTCGAGCAAGATCCTTTTGGTAATACTAATAAATATGACTATTGGATGATTTATAACTCGGATCAACTCCGATTTGACGGCTCGCTCATCTTCAGAACCAATCCCCAAGCCCGCATTTCTGTATTTGTAGGAGCAGGCGTTGCCACTTCATTCTCTTTTAATGCATGGACACAGATTAGTGAGACAATATATTATCCGGGTTATCCAAATGGTACTATCAATACAACTTATGAAATAACTAAGAGTAAAAATATTCACGGATTTTCTGTTGCAGTACCAATTGGAGTTGACATAAGAATTTTTAAAAATTGCCATTTAATTATTGAATACAAGCCAAGTTACAATGCTTTAGTAATTCCTGAATCGCGAACAATAAAAAGTACTTCACACCAATTTTTATTAGGATTAAAAGTTGCTTTTAAATAAAAAACCATGAAAACAAAACTCACATTAGTAATCAGCGCGCTTGCACTACTTGTTGCATCCTGCGGCAGTTTGCAGAGTTTTGAGAAACGCAAATACATGAAAGGGTTTTATGTGAGTGTTACAGATAACAAACAACAAACGGAATTGCTGAGTAATAATAAAGAAGAGAAACAAACTGAAGTAAAAGAAACAATAAGTGATACAGTGCCTGATAAGAAAAACACAGAGCAAGTATTGGTGATAAGTGATAAAGTAGGCAATGTGATTGACTCAACCGAAAAAGCGAAGTATCATCTGTTCCCTTATTGGGAAAATAAAGATTTTCAATCAGCACAGTTTATTCAGGAACCTGATGGAAAAATTTATGTAGTCGGCACTATGAAGGATGGGAGAGTTAAAAAAATGCCTGTTACTCAAGGCACATATAACCAATTGCAGCAAAAAACTTTTGGCGATACAAGTTTTGTTAAGCAACTTACAGAAGAAGAAAAAATAGCCAAGCAAAAGAAAAGAGATAATACAAAACGCATAGCAATTATTATTATTACTTCATTGCTTGGATTAACGGAGGTTTTGTTGTTGATTTTATTAATAGGTTTTGGATGGTTGGCTTCAACATCAGATATTATAGTAATCTTGAGTTTACTCATTGGAATATTATTTCTGATTGCTTTAATAAATGGAGCGTTCACAAAAAAAAATAAAAATAAAACAGCTTTTAATAAAACTAATTCTGAAAAAGACCTCGATGATGATTATGAAGAAGCATTGCTTGCTAAAAAAATTGCAATATGGTCAATAGCATTTATGTTCCTGTTTTTTCCTGTTGGGATTGCTTTGGCAATAATTGCAATTAAAAAAGGTAAAAAAATAATGAACAGACATGGTAAAGATGAAAACTACAATGGCAAAGATGAAGCCGAATTTGCTTATCGTGTTGGGAGAAAAGCCTTTACTTTTTTAGGTATTATTCTTTCTACAATATTACTGATAAGTTTATTGTTGTTGTATGCATTAGGAGAGATTTAATACAAAATCGAATGAAAACAAAACTCACATTATTAATCTGCGCGCTTGCACTACTTGTTGCATCCTGTGGCAGCTTGCAAAGCTTTGAAAAACGTAAATACCGCCCGGGGTTTTATGTTAGTGTGGCAGATAACAAACAACAAACGGAATTGCTTAGTAATGATAAAGAAGAGAAACAAACAGAAGTAAAAGAAACAAACACTGATACAGTACCAGTAAAAAAAGATTCTGTAAAAATATTGGTAATAAGTGATATGGTTGGTGATGTGATTGACTCTGCAGAGAAAGCAAAGTATAAGCTGTTTCCCTACTGGGATAACGACAAGTTTTTATCCGCACAGTTTGTACAGGAAGCTGACGGGCAAATTTTTTTGGTAGGAAAAATGAGAAGCGGAGCAATTGGTCGTATCCCTTATTCCAATAGCTCGTACAACCAGTTAGCTAAATTAACTTTTAAGGAAAGTTCCACAACAGCAACAGAATCCAAGAAAACAGATGCAGAAAGCGCATATAAATCTGCACGTATTGCTAAAACAAGTGCTTTACTGGCTTTACTGTTTGCATTTTTAACTTCTATTATGTGGCTAACTAGTATTCCTGAGTTTGGGTTTATACTGTTTCCTGCACTATCTTTATTACTTTCAGCATGTTTTCTTATTTTCGGACTAATTGCATTTGTAAAGGGAAGAAGGGAGAAAATGAAGCATCTTAAAGGAGAAGATTATGTTGAGAAGCACGATGCTATGTATGGATACATTGCAGGGTGGTGTACAATTATTCTATTCATTCCATTTATTATGTTTATCTCATATATCTTATTTGTAGATACTGGGTTTTAGAAGAACAAGATGAAAGCAAAACTCACACTACTAATAAGCGCCCTTCCACTACTTGTTGCATCCTGCGGCAGCTTGCAAAGTTTTGAAAAACGAAAATACCGCCCGGGGTTTTATGTGAGTGTAACGGATAACAAACAACAAATGGAATTGCTTAGTAATGATAAAGAAGAGAAACAAACAGAAGTAAAAGAAACAAACACTGATACAGTACCCGTAAAAAAAGATACAGCACAAGTATTGGTGATAAGCGATAAGGTGGGTGATGTGATTGACTCTGCAGAGAAAGCAAAGTATAAATTGTTTCCTTATTGGAGTGCTAAAGATTTCCAATCAGCTCAGTTTATTCAAGAATCTGATTTAAAAATTTATGTTGTTGGAACGATGAAAGATGGAACAATTAAAAAAATGCCATGCTCTGTAGGTTCGTATCAGCAGTTGGCGAAAAATGTGTTTGGAGAAAAAAAGTATGTTGCTGAAAAAACAGCAAAAGAAAAACCGAGTGCCCAACTTAAATCTGCAAAAGCATCTTTCGCATGTGCTCTTGTAGAATTAGCATGTGCTGGAGGTGTGTATAAGAATATTAAATTAGATACAGTGGAGGGCGCACTTGGTGCCATTCTGTTAACACTTATATGTTTTGTATTTGCTGTAATGGCACTTGCGTTCGGAATCGGGGCATCAACTTACAGTTCTCCAGGAGAAAAGTATGAAGGTAGGGGCATGGCAATTTTTGGCATCTATTGCGGGTTGTTCGCTATAATGGGAATAATAATCGCGTTGCAGTATTCATAATTTTCAAAACAAATGAAGCCAAACCTCACGCTACTAATCAGCGCAGTGCTTATCAGCATGGGTGCGGTGGGGCAACCTTTTATAGATGTTTTAAATATTAACACCCAGCTTTACAATACCACTTATAAGGATTCGGTTAGTTCAGAAAACAATACTACCACTTACAACCTTAATATTTTTATTCCAAAAAGTTTCGAAAATGGTAACACTTTTTTGTTTCGTTTAACGGGAGAGCAATTGATTTCAACATTGGATAATACCGCTAGCAACTTGTATTCGTTTTCAATGCCCATCGGATTTCAGTTTGTGAGCAAAAGCAAAAAATGGAAAACACTGGTTTTCGCCACACCAAAAATTTCTTCTGATTTAAAAGATAACCTGAACAATGATTATCAATACGGAGGCACACTTCTGTTTACGTACGTGAAAAATGATTCGCTTTTAAAATTAAAGTTCGGTGTTACATATAGCCGCGAATGTTGGGGAAACTTTTTTGTGCCGCTTGTGGGTATTGATTGGAAGGCTTCAGAACGTATCAGCGTTTACGGAATTCTTCCCGCCAACTTACGTGTGGAGTATAAAGCAAGTGAAAAACTTTATTTGGGAGTAGGAGTAAAGAATTTAAAACGCTCGTATCGTTTATCTGCCGGTAATAACAATGATTTTGTTGTGGTACGCGAAACACAGGCAAAATTCTTTATCGATTATTTTGTGTGGAAGAAAATCTTGCTTTTTGCCGATGCATCGTATGTTCTTCAATTTGATTTTGTACAGTATGCCGAGTCGGATTTAAAAATAAAGACACCCATTGTTACTAATCCCGTTTATACTCCAATGAATAATAACTTTCTGTTTACTGTTGGCTTGGCTTACAGGGTGAGAACAGATTGATGTAAAGCTTAAAACAGCATATTTAAGTACAAAAGTCCGCCTAAAGCGGGCTTTTTTGTTTAGTAAATATCAGTAAACCCTCCCAAAATCATTTGCGATAATCAATAATTGCCTTCCTAAATCATTGTAATCGTACTGCTTTCCCCTTCTATGCATTTGTAACCTCTCGCATTTGCAATTTATGCGCAAATGCCGAGTGTGTGCCACTCAAGTCAGTTTCATAAGCCCCTCGGGCGGGGGTAGTTTTGATGTATGAAAAGCACAAAACAATTCATCAAAAACAAAAAAACAATGAAAACAATTATCACGACACTTATCAGCATCCTTATAATAAACAGCACTGCAATAGCTCAAGATTCTGTTTGTGTAACAGAGGATGATTCAGTAAACATCTTTTTATTAATGGGTTTAACCCGTCAATCTGCTCTTTGGAGTCCGGTGTTTCTCGAAAACCTGAAAAAGAACATACCTAATGCCCGCATCTTTTTCTTAGACCTTCCGGGTTCGGGTAAATACGTGAATGATAAAGCTTGCTTAAGTGTAAAAGGCATGATTGATTTTATGCGACCTGAAGTTTTGGAAACGATGAAAGCGAACAAAGGCAAAAATATTATTTGCGCTACTTCATTAGGTGGAATGGTGGCTTGCGAATGGACCATCAGTTACAAAAACGATTTTCAGGGTTTAATCATGATTAACTCAAGCTTTAAAGATATCTGTACTCAAAAGGAAAGAGCAAAACCTTCAGCTAGAAAAACAATGTTTAAAATATTGATTTCAAAATCAGTTGAGGTTCGCGAAAAATTAACCATCACCATCAACAGCAATAAGCCCTCCACATTCGATTCAATTGCCAAGATAAATACTCAGATACAAAACGAAAAGAAAATGACCCGTGGAAATATTTTCCGTCAAACCATTGCAGGCATGCGTTACAGTCCGAATGGCAACAAGCCCGGAGTTCCCTTATTAATTGTTGGTTCAAAAGCCGATCAGGTTGTTTGCCAGGAATGTATTCAAAAAACATATGACGAATTCGGTGGAACACTTGCCTGGAACGATACTGCCGGTCATAGTTTACCTACTGACGAGCCTACTTGGTTGAGCGAACAAATTGCGAACTGGGCAAATTTTCAATTCGAACAGGAACTATTAGTTAAAGAACAAAACGAGCTGTTACAGTTAAACGCGATGGCGCAAACCACAAAATAAATTTTTCAAATAATTAAACCAACAAAGTCCTAAAAAACAAAAACTATGAAATCAAAGATTCACGAATTCATTAGCTCTTCTAAAAGAGACATGAGTAAAACAATTAAAAAACAAACAGAAATGAATGAATCGGAAAAAGGAAATGTGAAACCACAATTCTCATCACGCGAATATCTTTCGATAACGGAGCTAAGAAAGCTTTCGGAATTAAATCCGATAAAGAGTACAGCCGATATTATTTTTCAGTACGCAGCAATTGCGTGTGCTATTGCCTTGTCCGAATATTTCAAAAATCATTTTATCACAGTGTTGTGCATGATTTTTTGCGGTGCGCGTGTTTATGCAATGGGTATGCTTGTGCACGAAGGTTTGCATTTCCGCTTGGCAAAAAATAAAAGAGCAAATGAAATTATTACCAAGCTAGTGGCATGGCCCATATTTATTAATCCTACCGTGTTTCGTAAAAACCATTTGGAGCATCACAGCCATTTGCACACGCATGACGATCCTGAGTTTGAGCGCAGAAAAAACAAGGCGTGGGATTTTCCGATGCATCCATTAAGGCTTATCCTTTTATTGGCAATGGATGTTACAGGTTTAAGTATTCCATTTTTTCTTCTTTCGCATAAAGGTTATGTGGTGGCTAAGGAAAATAAAACGAAGAAGAAGTTTGATTCCGTTCGCTGGGTGTATTACGGTTCAATTATAGGCTTGCTTACTTATTTCAATGTATGGTTCGGATTTTTTATTTACTGGTTAATTCCGGCAATTACCTGGGGAAATTTAATGTTAAGAATCAGGAGAATTTCAGAACACTGCGGACTTACTGTTACCGAGGAATTGATTTCTCGTTCAAGAACAACGAAAGCAAATTTTCTGGAGCGTACTTTTCTTGCACCCTGCAATATCAATTACCATAACGAGCATCATTTATATCCTGCGGTACCATATTACAATTTATCTAAGTTGCACACTTTGCTAATGCAAAATAATAATTACAAAAGTAAAGTTAACGTGTGCGAAGGTTACATCAATGTGTTTAAGGAATGCACAGCCGGATACTCTAACATAAAAAAAGCCTTGAATATTCAAGAGGCATAAACCTGGTATTTGTATTCTCATGGATGTTTATGAGAATACATGCTGAAGAAGACAATCGTTTTAACGGTTGTCTTCTTGGGTTTACACACATAAACAGCCATTTGTGCCTACCTACACGGAGCTAAACCGCCTCTATATATTAAGGAAGAGTTCTAAATCGAACAATAGTTTAGTATAAATCAGTAAAACAGCATAAAAGGTTTTGCATAAAACAATAATTCTTGTCTCTAAAAGACTGTTTTGTACTAAAATTTCTTTCTCGCACCTCCTTTCCGATTCTAATCTGCAGTATTTACGAATTTCTAAACCATGTGCCACACAATTCAGTTTTGTTAGCCCTTGTAGCGGATGTAGTTTTGTTTCATCAAAGTTTAGAATTGAAATCAAAAATTTAAAAACAAATTAAAACAAAAACAAAATGAAAACAATTAAACACAGTATCAAAACAATGATGTTAGCGATTGTATTATTTGCAGCATCAATCAGCGCAAGCGCGCAAAATCAAACAAAACCTACTGCTGCCGTACTCGGCATCGACAGCAAAGGCGTGATTCAGGATGCCGCATCTGTTGGTTATATGGTTCGTCTCGAACTGGAAAAAACCAACCTGTATAATGTAATGGACAAGTACGATGTGGCAGAAGCTGTGAAAAAAAATAACATTGATGTAGCAACATGCTTTGGTAAATCGTGCGTTGTAAATGCGGGAAAAGCGCTGGGTGTTGACAAGATGGTAACAGGCAGCATCGAGCGTTTCGGAGAAAAAATTGTGATCTCCCTTAAAGTAATTGACGTGAAAAGCGAGTTGACTGAAAAGCAAGACGCAACTGAATACTTAAACCTTCAACCCGAATTGCAGAAGATGATTCGTATTTCGGTTCAGAAACTTCTTGGTATTCCTACTGATGAGAACATTGTAAACCTTCTTATTAATTATGATACACCAATTGAAAGTCCAAAAACACAAATCAATTTGAATGGCCCGAGAATGGGAGGCGCTTTTGTTTATGGAGATGATGCAGCAATTCTTCAAGAGCCATCGAAGGATAAGGGCGGATTTGACATGTATCCGGTAATGTTCCAGTTCGGATGGCAGAAAGAGTGGCAATACCTAAGTGCCGGAAATTTTCAGGCACTTGTAGAGTTTATTCCAATTGTTACAGGTCTTGAATCTGGAAAATTTATTCCTTCAGTAAATTTTATGAATGGTTTCAGATTCGGAAAAGGCGGATGGGAAGTTGCTTTCGGACCCTCTTTCAGAGTTGTAAAAAAAGCGGAGGGGTTTTATGATACACAAGGTTATTTTGGCACAGCAGGCGAGTGGCATCTTTCGAACGATTGGCAACAAAGTAATCTGGTTGATACAGGTATGAGTATAGTTTCTTTAAATCCATACGCTTTAGAAAAGCGTCTTGACAGCCGTGGAGCAAATACACTTTCTACACGATTAGTTATCGGATTTGGCAGAACATTTAAATCGGGATACCTGAATATGCCGGTAAACGTTTTCATCGCACCTGCTAAGCACGGTACTTTTGTTGGTTTCTCTTTCGGATTTAATATCTACAAAAAACCAAGAGTTCAGTAATTGAATTAATCA
>Ga0209641_10001995_pt1 | contig 17761 bp, 17 predicted proteins | sample RifCSP16_1_FD_184022 | JGI IMG/M metagenome (GOLD analysis project Ga0209641, IMG submission 184022) | Soil microbial communities from Rifle, Colorado - Rifle CSP2_sed 16_1 (SPAdes) (version 2) | ecosystem: Environmental > Terrestrial > Deep subsurface > Rock core/Sediment | place: Rifle... | reverse complement strand
TCCCTTGCCAAACCCGGACCTTCAGGGATATGCTCCCCCCAATTGGCAGGATCTTTATCATTCTCTGTCAGGTTCAAAACCGGCTGCGGGCGTGCCTGCCATTTTGCACGCAGGTACTCGAACAAGCCTTCCCTGCCGCCTTCCCGTCCATATCCGGATTCCCGGTAACCACCAAAGCCGGAAGCACCATCGAACAGGTTTGTGCAGTTTACCCACACCGAACCTGCCTTGATCTTGCTGGCAACATCCAGCGCCAGGTTCACATTTTCGCTCCAGACACTGGCCGCCAATCCGTAACGGGTGTTATTGGCAAGTTCCACAGCTTCTGCTGGTGTTCGGAAGGTGAGTGATACCAGAACCGGCCCAAATATCTCTTCCTGTACTGTCGCTGCCGAGGCTTCCAACCCAGTGATCAACGATGGTTTATAGAATAAACCTTTCTCTGGCAGGGAGATGTCCGGTTGAAAAAGTTCCCCTCCCTCCGATTGCCCCATTTGTACCCAGCCATGGATCGTATCCCATTGTGTCTTGTCCACGATAGCGCCCATGTCGATGCTTTTATCCAATGGATCGCCAACGCGCATGTGACCCATCCTAATTTTCAGCTTTTCGATGAATTTTTTGGCAATATTTTCCTGCACCAGCAATCTTGAACCGGCACAGCATACCTGGCCCTGGTTGAACCAGATCGCATCGATCACCCCTTCGATGGCAGCATCCTGGTCGGCATCGTCAAAAACTACGAACGGCGACTTGCCACCCAATTCCAGCGATAGTTTCTTACCGCTGCCGGCTGTCTGTCTGCGCAGGATCCTTCCAACATCTGTCGAGCCGGTAAAGGCGATCTTGTCCACATCCGGGTGGGTGACGATCATCGAACCGGCTTTGCTGTTGCCCGTGATCACGTTGACCACACCTGCCGGCAGCCCGGATTCCACCACGATCTCGGCAAACAATAATGCGCTCAGACGTGTGTAGGAAGCTGGTTTCAGCACCACGGTATTCCCCATGGCTATAGCCGGGGCGATCTTCCATGCCAGCATTAACAGAGGAAAGTTCCAGGGAATGATCTGTCCAACAACTCCCACCGGTTGCTGATCTGCCAACTCGGTTTCCGATAATTGTGCCCATCCGGCATAATAATAGAAATGCCTCGCCAGCAGGGGAACATCGATATCCCGTGATTCCCGGAAAGGTTTTCCATTATCCATGGATTCAAGTACAGCCAGGAGACGTGAGTGTTTTTGGATATTGCGTGCTATCGCATACATGTACCTGGCACGCACCAGCCCGGGAGTCTTTCCCCAGCTTTTGAATGCCTGCCGGGCAGCAGCAACCGCCTGGTCTATCTCAACTTGTCCTGCCTGCGTGGTGACCGCCAGAGTTTCACCGGTCGCAGGGTCAATGCTCGCAAAGGTTTTTGCCTTGGGAGGATGCACCCACTGGTTGTTGATCATCAATCCAAATTTGCGATCATGCTCATCCAGCCAGGCATTTACACCTGATGCCGATTCTGGTGCAGGTCCATATTCCATGTTCATGAAAACCTCGGATATTTTGCTCATTGATATCTCCAGATCAAGCCGCCTGGCTTATCCCATTGGCATATGATGTCGGGCGGCATAGTGTCCACTCACGTAATGCGAGATCTGCCGTTCAAGGTCAGTTAAAAGGCTGCTGGCTCCGATTCGGAACAGGTCTGGCATCAACCATTCATCTCCCAGTTCTTCCTTCATCAGAAACTGCCATGCCAGCGATTGTTTTGCCTTGTTTACCCCTCCGGCAGGTTTGAAACCTACCTTGAAGCCGGTTCTATCAGCATAATTACGGATCGCCCGAACCATCACCAATCCAAAATCGAGAGTGGCATTCACACTTTCTTTCCCGGTGGATGTCTTGATGAAATCCGATCCCGCCATCATGGCGATCAGGCTTGCCTGGTGGACTTGCGTCAGTGTCCCCAGGTCACCAGTTGCCAGGATGGTCTTCATGTGGGCAGAATCACCGCAGGTCTTGCGGAATTCCCTGATCTCATCATAGAGAGCCTGCCAGTTTCCAGTCAATACATGTGCTCGTGAGATGACAATGTCGATCTCCTTTGCACCGTATTCGATGGCTTGTTCGATCTCAGCGATCCTCTGCGCCATTGGTGTTTGACCTGCAGGAAAACCAGCCGCCACCGAAGCAACAGGGATGTTGCTACCTCTCAGGGCATCAACTGCTGGTCTGACCATGTTGGGATAGACACAAACAGCCCCCACGGTTAGTTCATTCTTCTCGAATCCCAGTACCTCCAGCAGATCAGGACGCAAAGGCTGTCTTGCCTTGGCACATAACCTGTGGACTCGTCCGGGTGTATCGTCGCCTGATAATGTGGTCAGGTCAATGCAGCTGACTGACCGCAGAAGCCAGGCTGCCTGCCAGACCTTCTTCACTGAGCGGCGGGTGGATAGTGTTGCAGTCCTGCGTTCGACAGCGCTTCGGTTGACATGTGTTCGAAGGACCCAGTCCAGGTCAAGAGGTGTTCCGGGGTTTCGATTATCGTTTGAAGTCATGTTGGTACCTTATCGTATGGATAATGAATATTCAAGGTTGGAAAAGTATTGTATTACTTGGACATGCCAATTAATGATCTAAAAAAGAAGATTTGTTCTGCAATATTCTAAATATACCATACAGGAGGGCTGGCCGGATCGGGTTTCGTCTTGTTCAGTGTGATTTATCGATCGTGAATTCGTCGATGATCTCTCCTGATATATTCATGAAAATCCCGGTCAAATGAGTTGGGGATACTTCAACCTGCAAAGCGCCATATTCCTGGTTGTAGCGGACCAGGCTTTCCGGGAGGATATCGATAAAATCATATATCGTCCCGCCACCCAAACCGTTCACAATATAGGGAATCCCTGAAACATTCAATCGTTCATACACATGGCTGTGACCTGATAGGACCATATCAGCGCCCCACTCAGCGAAATGCCACCGCATCCAGGTTGAGGAAAGGTGGTAACCGGAGGTGTATGGGGAATGATGGAAATAGACGATCTGCCAGGCTGCTGTCGACTGGGTAAGCTGCTTCTCCAGCCAGTTAACCTGGATGGATCCGCTTAGAAACCCATCTGGTTCCGACCAGGAGCTGTCCAGGACAAAGAAATCGATATCTTGCCACGAAAACTGGTAATAGCGTTCATTTCCCGGCAGGTCAAAATAATCAAGGTAGGGATTGCCGTTATCAGAGTACCAGTCATGGTTTCCCATTGAAGGGAAGAATCTGTTCACATCCGGTGATCCGCTTCCAAATTCCCCCTGGTAATTGCCGATGTAATCGTGGTAAAACTGGCCGATGTTGGCGTCGATCGTATCAGATCCACCTAGTGGGTAATTATTATCACCGGTGGTAATGATCAGGTCAGGGTTCCAGCTTGTAACCAATTGTGCAACTGCTTGTTCAAAGCCATCGCCTGAACCATAATCACCGATCACGGCGAATACAATTGGGGGGATCGGAGTGCTGGTCGGGGTCTCGCTCGGAAGTGCTGTTGCAGTTTCAGTTGCTGTTGCAGTCGCTATTATAGCGATGTCAGTTGATGCAGCATTGTCGCTGCCAGCTTCTTTGGTTGCCTCTACAGATGCGCCCGTTCGAACAAATGATGAAAATTGACAGGCTGTCAGGCTTGCCAATGAAAGCAAAACAATGGCTGCTTTTCGGATCTTGTTCATACCCTTATGATAACCGCCTGCAACACAATAATCCTTACAAAGTTCTTAAGTCAAAAAAACCCGCTGCATTGAACGCCCGGGTTTTCCTGGTACATTCCTGGCTTGCATGTGGATCATCTAAAGGTTGATACCACGCAGAAGATCATAGGTGCGAATGCGAAATTCCAGTTCCCTTTCGGTCGCATCCTGTTGGGAGATGCATAAACCAACTATCAGGCTGATCATGAACAGGGTAATGATCGTGTTGAACATAAAAACCTCCTTGCTTTCCTATACATCCAGGAGATCTCTCCCGGTTCTTGAAGACCAATGGCAATAAAAAATGCCCTTCGCAGTTGGGCGCAGGGGCATTCTGAATATGGAAATATCTAACCGCAGCTATCTGCTGGGATGATTGCCTTGCGCCTTGCTTTGTTTTTCCTGGAAGGATCCAGGATCATCTAGTGTTATGCTTTTCATTGTTATCCTTGAGCAGGATGGATTCTATCGCGGGTGGCGGGGTATTGTCAATGTGCAATAATTCCCTCCCGTTCACAATGTTTGAGTGATTAATGTAATATTTCACAAATGAATTGATTGGTAAAAGGGTTATACCGCGGTTATATATAAATATTTGGTTAGAAAGATGTGTCCTGGAATTGAATTGAATTGAATCGTATTTCTCCTTATAATTCATAATTGTAGTTAAGGATAAAAATAAATTGCATGGGTAACCATTCCTTGTTGTTAATGGATGGAAACCTGAGGAGGAAGTGATGGCGCAAAAAAAGAAGACCAATCAGGCAGACAGTACTGAATCATTTGCCTTTAAAGCCGAAACAAGGCAGTTGTTGAATATCCTGATCCACAGCCTCTACAAGGAAAGGGAAGTTTTCCTGCGGGAACTGCTTTCGAATGCATCCGATGCGCTGAACAGGATCCGTTTTGAGATGCTTACCAATCGCGAAGTTTTGGACGCAGACGCCGAACTAAAGATCCATATCAGCGTGGATAAAGAAAAGAAGATTCTAACCATTTCCGACAACGGAATTGGAATGACGCGCGCAGAGATCATTGAAAACCTTGGCACCATAGCTCAATCCGGAGCCCGCGAATTCATCAAGAAGGCTGGTGAAACCCCGCAGGGTAGTGAGCATGACCTGCTCCAGGTGATCGGTCAATTTGGTGTCGGTTTTTATTCGGTATTCATGGTTGCAGAATGGGTGCGGGTAACTTCCCGCTCCTTCCAGCTGGATGCAGAAGCTGTCAGCTGGTATGCTGTCGGTGATGATGATTTCCAGGTCTCACCAGCGGAAAAAAACGATCGGGGAACCACCATCGAGATCAAGCTTAAGGAAGATGCCGAAGAATTCCTTGAGGAATATCGCTTGAAGCAGGTCGTCAAGCGCCATTCGGACTATATCAGCTACCCGATCATGATCGCTGATGAAAAGGAACAGGTGAACAAGCAGACATCGATCTGGCGCTCACCTCGCCAGGATATCACTCCTGAACAATACAAGGATTTCTATCGCCAGTTGACGCTCGATTTTGAAGACCCGCTCCTGCACATCCAGATGGCAACCGATGCACCCATGCAGGTCTATGCTCTGCTGTACGTCCCTTCAAAACTTAACCAGGGCATGCTTTCTCTCCGCAGGGATAATGGTCTCAAGCTCTATTCCCGCAATATCCTCATTGATGAATACTCCAAGGATCTTCTGCCTGAGTACCTGCGTTTCGTTGAGGGTGTCGTCGATTCCGAGGATCTCCCCTTGAATGTCTCCCGGGAAACCATCCAGGCGACCAGCCTGATGGCAAAATTAAGAAAGGTCATCACTGGCCAGGTGCTCAAGGAACTTGAGGAGATCTCCCGCAAGGATAAGGAAAAATACGAAACCTTCTGGCAGGAATTCGGTATGTTCATCAAGCAGGGTATTGCCTCCAATCAACCCGATGAAGAAAAACTGCAATCCCTGTTGCGCTTCAAGACCAATACCCATACTGATGAATGGTCATCCCTGGAAGATTACATCCAGCGTTTGAAACCGGACCAGAAGGCGATCTATTACATAGTCGGTGATGACCCGAAATCCATCCTGCGCAGCCCGCACCTGGATCTATTCCGCAGCCGGCAGGTGGAAGTGCTCCTCCTGACCGAACCAATGGATTCGTTCATGCTGATGGCTTTGCGCAAATACAAGGATTTCGATTTAAAAAATGCCGCCTCTGAGAAAGATGAACTACCTGAGGTTGAAGGTGGATCTGAATCATCACAGGAGGCCATTCCGGAAGAAAGGATCAAAACACTTGTTGATCTCTTCAAGCAGCAACTGGGTGAAAAGGTCTCGGATGTTCGTTCGACCGATCGATTGACCGAGTCCGTTGTCCGCCTGGTGGATCCGGAGGGCAGCATGAAACCGGAGCTTCAGCGTGTCTACAAATACCTCGAGAAGGATTACACCGTCCCGAAAAAAGTGCTTGAATTGAACCCGCGCCACGCGATCCTGAAGAAACTGCTGACCCTAGAGAACGGTTCCGAGCTCCAGAAAGCCCTGATTGACCAGATCTATGAGAGCGCTCTTCTGGTTGAAGGATTGCACCCTGACCCTGCCAGCATGGTATCCCGTCTTGAACAGATCATGAGTGCTGCCCTGGATGCGTCCCAGCCCTCGCCTGGTGGGGAATGAACGACACAGCTTAGTAACCTCCCAGGAAACCCCTGGTGGGAATCACCTTGTGGGGAAAAAATTATGTCTCCCCATACCATCGTTTCAGGACGGCACTGACATAATTCAGGTTGGCTGCACGGTAGCGCAAGGCTTCCATCATGGCTTCACAAACATCCGCGTCGCCGTATTTCTCAACCATTTCCTTGATGATCTCGGTGGTCACTGGTGTCGGCTTTGAAAATTTTCCTGCATAAAGGGTCAAGGCGCCGCCTGGGATTGGTGTTTGCAGCAGTGCCTCCCTTTGGAACAGGTAAGCCTTTTCTGTAACAGGTTCTGTAACAGGAGAAGAAGAAGCAGAATTAGAATTAGAATAAGAATCAGAAGCAGCAGCAGAAACAGAAGAAGAGGAAGAAACAGAGCCAGAACGTTTCAAAGAAGCTGCTGCTGCTGTTACATTTCCGATTCTTCTTTTTAAACCGTCTGTTTCAGAACGGTTTCTTTCCCGGTATGAACGGATACGTAATGTGCTCTTCGCGGTCTGGCGTTCCTTGAAATGGGTGACCATCCACCCACCTGGGGTTTCGTTAACCACACCGATAGCAGAGAGGGCCTGCAGCGATTTGCCCAGATCTTCTTCATTGATCCGCAAGCGCCACACCATCTCCTCTACGGTCGGTAGATAACCATCATCCCCGATTTCACCAGCCAACAGAAAAAATTCGATCGCCCGTCTCCACAACCAGTTCTGAAGACGCGCCATCTTGGCATCATTCAATAATTCCAGGTACAACTTGATCCAGATTTTCTTAGCAATGGTTTGTCGTTATAATTTCTCCAAAGATTATGGTTTTATTTTCTATTCTCTAAATCCAGATATAGAACATAAGTTCTAATAACATTATAACGAAATTTACCTGGTTGTCAAGTGGTTGAAGTGATCGAGCTGCCATGTGATATAGGGAAGGTTCAAAGGAGTTATTAATGAAAACAGAATGTGAAAAAGAGATATTCGAAACTGAAAAAGCTTTTGCCAGGCTTGCAAAGGAAGAAGGATTGAAAAATGCCTTCCTGGCATTCGCAGCGGATGATGCCGTCTTAAACAGAAGTGATCAACTGATCATAGGCCGGCAAGCGATATCTGAATATTTCGATCGATCCACCATGACCAATGTAACGCTGGAATGGGAACCGGATTTTGTCAGTGCAGCCGAATCTGGTGACCTTGGCTACACCTATGGCAGGTACACCTTTGAAGGCATCGATCCGGAAGGCAGGGCTGTAAGATCCAGCGGTGTCTTTCATACGGTCTGGCGAAAGAACGCCAATGGTGATTGGCGTTATGTTTGGGATTAAAGAGATTTTGGTTTTTCCTTCTGTTGGTATTCAAATTAAATATTTCACAAAGGATCCTGTTTTATTGTAAAATGGTTGCAATCACCATCGCGGAGGTAAAGGGCTCATTATGGCTTTGATTGCAGGGTATTGCCCCCAATGAAGAAAAAAAAAGTTCTGGTCAGTGGATGTTTTGACATGCTCCACAGCGGTCATATCGAATTCTTCCGCCAGGCAGCCCAATATGGTGACCTTTACGTTGCCCTCGGTTCCGACAAGACCATATATGACCTCAAAGGCCGGGAGACTGTCAACAGCCAGGATGAACGACTGTTCATGGTCAAGTCCATCCGCTGGGTCACGGAAGCCTTCATCTCCAAAGGTTCCGGTATCCTCGATTTCGCCGAAGAAATGAAGGCATTGAAACCCGATTACCTGGTGGTCAACCAGGACGGGCATACTCCCGAAAAGGAAGCGCTCTGCAGATCGCTGGGAGTTGCATACCTTGTCACCGAGAGGATCCCCTTTCAAAATTTATCCCCCCGTTCGACAACCGACCTGCGTTCCAGGGATCTCCTTCCTTATCGGATCGATTTGGCAGGTGGCTGGCTTGATCAACCCTATGTCTCAAAATATCATCCCGGTTCGGTGGTAACGATTTCGCTCGAGCCGACCCGGGAATTCGATCAGCGCAGTGGCATGGCTACCAGTACCCGCAACCACGCCCGCGAATTGTGGGGTGTCAGGATGCCGCATGGCAATTATGAAAAACTGGCAAAGACCCTTTTTTGTTATGACAATCCCCCCGGCACCAGGGTGATCTCCGGCTCGCAGGATTCGATCGGTTTGGTTTTCCCCGGTTTGGCTAAAGCTTATTACAAAGGTGAATATTGGCCGGAACATATCGATCACAACACCAATGAGCAGCTTCTCCGGTTCGTGGAAGATGCCCTTTACCTCGTTCCGCTGGGACCACGCCAGGCAGGCTACGACGTGCTTGCAGAAACAGTTATCAACGAACCCAATGCGAAATCCCTGGCTGATGCAGCTGAAGAAATTTGGTCTGCCATTCATCAACAGGATATGGCTGCCTTCGGCAGAGCCATGCGTGCAGGTTTTGAAGCACAGGTGCGCATGTTTCCAAACATGATGAATGACCAGGTGACGGATTTGATCGCGCGTCACCAGGACCGCACCCTGGGTTGGAAACTGTCCGGGGCAGGAGGGGGAGGTTATCTCATCCTGGTTTCCAACTATCCCATCCCTGGCGCAGTCCGAGTAACCGCCCGCCGGGAGTTCTAATGAACCAGGGGGGTGCTCAAGCCAGGTATTTTTGAAATTACCTGGGAATACTATTATCAAGATATTCGTATAGGTAATTGAAAATAATTCACCATGATTCATTAACCAACATAAGACCTGGAGTACCGACCATGCAAAATGATCACACAACCATTCAAGAAACCAGTTCGGAAAGGCTCAATTGGTACCAGCGAGCCAGATTTGGATTGTTCCTGCATTGGGGTGCCTACTCTCAGGCAGGAGTGGAGGCATCCTGGCCGATCATGGCGCCTGAATTGTCAGAGGTTATGTTCAAGAATCATACCCGCATCACGCAGGATGAATATGTCCGCCTGCCAGACAATTTCAACCCGCTTGAGTTCGATCCTGTTGGATGGGTGGAAAAGGCGAAAAATGCAGGGATGCAATACATCATCATCACCGCCAAGCATCACGATGGATTCTGCATGTTCGATGCCCCGGGAACGGAGTACAAGATCACCAACACGCCATATGGCCGGGATGTGTGTCTTGAATTATCCCGGGCTTGTGCAAAAGCTGGAATGCGCTTGGGATTCTATTACTCACCTCCCGATATGCACCATCCCGGTTATCGCAATACCCGTAAGCTGGCGAAAAAGAACTGGCTGGGAGAACCCAAACGGAAACAATGGGGCGAATACCTTGATTACATGGAAAGCCACATCCGCAAACTGCTCACCGATTACGGCGATGTCAGCGTCCTCTGGTTCGATGGATTGTTCAACCACGGCAAGTATGATCCACCCCGTTTTCATAAACTTGTCCACGACCTGAGTCCCAACACTCTTATCAATGATCGCCTGGGAGATGGCTACGATTACATCACCCCGGAACAGTTCATTCCAAAGAAAGGGATTCCAACCCGCACAGGAAAGCCACCTGGAGGGATGGACCCGGGGGGCGATGGATTCATCAAGGCTGTCCTTTTCTTCATGAAAATTCCTAGTATCAAGGGCTGGCTGAAAAAACAATTGGATAAGTATGCTGCTGGTACCTTCGAATTGACCCCTGTCCTGCAGTCTCCTTATCCCTCCCCGCAAGGGTTCCAACCCTGGGAAACCTGTATGACGATGGGGCAGAGCTGGGCTTACAACCCCCAGGAGACTGATTGGAAAGCTCCCGGTCAGCTTGTCCGCAACCTTGTTAATGTGGTTTCCCGCGGTGGTAATTACCTGCTGAATATCGGTCCGACTGCCTATGGAACCTTCCCGCAGGAAGCTGAGGATAGGTTGCTGTACATCGGCAAATGGATGAAACAGAATGAAAAAGCCATATACGGCACGACATTTACACCCATCTCATGTGCTGGTTGGGGCCAGGCAACCCGCAAGGGTGACCGGGTTTACCTGCATATCTTCAACTGGCCGAAAGATCAACAACTAAAAGTGGACAATTTCCCCGGCAGGGTTGCCTCTATCGATTTGCTGGCAGGTGGGAAACTGGCTTTTGAGCAAAATAACGGAGACCTGCAGATAACGCTTCCAATGCAGCCACCGGACCGGGATGTCTCTGTGATCGAAGTGACCATTGCAGGTTTTGATCCCTCCTGGGAGGACTACTCACCTGCTCCAATCACGACCACGGCACCCAGGTCTTATCTCAAGACCCAGGTGATCGCCAGCGGGATCATTAATGCCTTTCTCAATGGACTGATCGCCTTTTTCAGCTATCGTTCACGTGGAGATATACCCTACGCCGAAGCCTCCATCGATATCCTCATTACCGTGGCCATCATCACCTTCCTTGTCGCCTGGATCGGTGTTGGGTCTGCCCGCGGGGAACTCGCCAAAGGCAACCTATCTGCATCATCTTTCCGCTTTCCAAAACTACCGCAGGGTTCAGCCTTGCGAGCGCTCTTCATCATGCTTGCCTGTGTGGTTGTCTTTGGCGGATTGGTCATGGATGGCTCCATCTACCTGCTCAGCCCGCAAGGATTCAGAAATTGGGCTTACATTGTCATCAAAACGATTTACACTGGTCTGAGCGGGGCGATCGCTTCCTGGCTGGCGATTGTCAGCGTGCTTGCAGATCGGGATAGGAAAATGAAATGAAACGTTATGGAAGTGTCATCAGGTTGAAACCTGGAAAAGAAGCACAATACCGGGAACTGCACGCCAATGCCTGGCTGGAAGTCCTCGAAATGATCCGCGCCTGCAATATCCGCAATTACTCGATCTTTTTAAAAGATGGTTTCTTGTTCAGCTATTTTGAATACCATGGTGATGATTTTGATGCCGACATGAAAAAGATGGCTGCCGACCCGGTCACCCAGGCCTGGTGGAAGCTGACTGACCCCTGCCAGGAGCCGCTTGACACCCGCCTTGAGGGGGAGTGGTGGGCAAATATGGAAGAAGTTTTCCACACCGATTGAGCAGAGTTGCAATGAATTCTCGTCAGCGGATACTCAGTGCCATCAACCATATTGAACCCAAAGGTGTCCCGGTCGACCTGGGTGCCACACCCAGTTCCGGCATCTCCGCCATGGCATACGATCAACTCCTCCAGTTTCTCCCGTTCAAAGACAAACGAAACCGGGTCTATGATGTTGTCCAGCAGGTAGCCCAGACATCCGATGAGGTTCTCGACCACTTCCGTATTGATACGGTTGACCTGGGACGTATGTTCAACCAGCAGGATTCCGATTGGGTGGAGTACTCCCTGCCCAATGGCCGTCCAGCCCAGCAGCCGGTTTGGTTCCAGACTCGGGAGCAGGAGGATGGTTCCAAACTGGCTCTCCATCACGATGAAGCCATCGCACTCATGCCTGCTTCAGCTTTTTCCTTTGATCAGACAGTCTTTCCTTTCCTTGATGGCTATCCTGATGAATATGGAGAAAACCTTGACCATGCCATGAGCCGCATCTACTGGGCGGCTTTCGCACACAGCCCCTGGGACCACGCGACTGTGCCATCGTCCTTTCAGCCGGCTGCAACCTGTTCGAGTGGGGCACCTTTGTCCGTCGTTTGGATAACTTCATCATGGATCTCGTTCGTGATCCTGCTGAAGTTGAGCGCTTCCTGGATGCCTTGATGCTTCGCCATCTGGCATCCCTCCAGAAGATCTGCCTGGCAGTCGGTGACCTGGTCGATATCATCCGCCTCGGGGACGACCTCGGCATGAATACCGGTCCGATCATGAGCCCGGAGATGTACCAGCGCTTGTTCAAACCGCGCCACAGGATCCTTTGCAGCTATATCCATAATAACAGCTCCATGCATACTTTCCTGCACTCCTGCGGTTCCATTTACAAGTTGATCCCCGACCTGATCGAAACCGGTTTCGAGATCCTCAACCCGGTTCAGACCAACACGCGTGATATGCAACCCGAGCGGTTGAAGAGGGAATTCGGTTCGGATGTTACCTTCTGGGGCGGTGGTGTCGACACACGTACTGTTTTGAATAACAGCACAACTGGTGAAGTGAAGGATCATGTCCGCAGGAACATCGAGATCCTCTCGCCCGGTGGTGGATTTATTTTCAACACCATCCACAACATCCTTCCGGATGTTCCCCCTCAGAATATCGTTGCCATGTTCGAAGCAGTTGATGAGTATCGCTGAGAATTAAGTTGTAAGTTGAAAAACCGACGGAACAGGGTCAAAAATAAATAAGGCAACCGTTCAGGGAGTCATGTTAGCCGCAAAGGTGTCCCTGTAATCTTCAATGGCTGCATTGACAACCTCAAAAGCGTGTGCCTGCCCATAAACCTCGTTGATCTCCACCATTGGCTTTTGATCGGTGATCAGCTTATAGGTTTTAAAATAATGGACAATTCGCTCGATCAGGATGGATGGCAGGTCAGTGATATCCTCCACCTTTTTCCAGAACAGGTCATTATGCAGTAAAGCGATGATCTTGTCGTCAGCTTCCTCATGGTCGATCATCTGGATCCCACCCACCACCCTGGCAGAAAGGAGAATCTCCGATTTGGTGATCGAACGTTCGCTGATGATGCAGATATCCAGCGGATCACCATCTCCCCGTTTGGAACCAGGAGAAAGGTTGTGGAATTTCTCTCCGCAATAGGTGCGCGGGATGAAGCCATATAATGCAGGCGGCTGGGAGGATGTTCGCTGGGGGCGGTCCACGCGCAGGTAACCGCTGTTTTTATCGATCTCGTACTTGACCAGGTCGAAAGGAGTGATCTCCACATAAGCATTGACAATGTGCGGTGGCTCCGCTCCGATCTCAATGCCATGCCAGGGATGTGGGCGCCACAAACTGAAGGATTTATCCATGGTATTCACTATTCCTTTCCTGTTAAAATTCCGCTTTCCGATTTTAGGATGGTTCGATGCTTTAAGTCGTTGAGATAGGAGGAAATGAGCAAACCAACCGTTCTCCTGATTATAGTCCCTCTTGAAAAACGATCGGTACAGGATTAATTGGCTGCAGTCAATTCTTTCCAGGTACCATAAAACCCTTGGATTCCATCCCGATTCAATTTTGGTAAAATAACCACATTGATATATTATATTAACCGCAAGATCTATGAATTTGATCACCGCAGTTTATTAACCGATTGACAGCCATTGCTTCTAAATTGGGAGATTACCTCATGGAAATTAACTTCCGACCCATCGGCATCATCCACAGTCCTTTTTCCAGCCTGGAGAATATGCCCATCCAACCGACAAGTGATGCAAGTGGTTCGGGATACCTGGAGATCTTCCCTGAATTTATTGAAGGCATCAATGATTTGGAAGGTTTCTCCCACATTTACCTGCTCTATTATTTCCACCAGGCAGGACAATCGATATTGAGCGTGACTCCCTTCCTCGACAAACAGCCGCACGGCATCTTTGCCACCCGGGCACCCAGCCGTCCCAATCCCATTGGGCTGTCCCTCGTGAAGTTAGTTCGCGTGGAGGAGAACCTTATATATCTTGACCGGCTGGATGTCCTTGATGGAACGCCTTTATTGGATATCAAGCCCTACATACCCGCATTTGAAGACACCGAAACAATCCGCTTGGGTTGGCTTGAAAAAGCAGGACCAAAGATGCGTACCACCAGATCTGATGATCGTTTTAAATAAGGGCTTATTCAATGGATCACAATGATACGGGTTGATCAATGAAAACATATTTGACGAACTATGATGAGTTTCTCGACCGGGTAGAAACCCTGGGTTTCATGGCATTTTCATCATTTCTGCCTGGGTTGCCTTCCCTGGCCGATGAGACTCCCGAAAATCTCTGGCATACCGGTCTGGACACGGATCCCTGGCGTTGGAAGGACCGAGCTGCCGAAGAGAAACGCCTTGCCTATGGCTGTATCCTGGGTGGACAAAAAGGTTTCGTCACCCAGCGCATGTACCCGCTTTTCTATGCCGCCTTCCATCCATCGGAACCAATGCCCGATCGTTGGAAAAGTGGTTTGGTCACCAAGGTGAGCTGGCAGATCTGGCAGCTGTTTGAGGAGTCTGGTATGTTGAACATAAGCCAGGTCCGTAAACACCTGGGTGTCAGCCGCGGCAAAGGTTCCAGCGCAGCAGATGCTGCCATCCAAAAATTACAGCAGGAGTACTACATTACGATGGATGGCAGCGAGCAGAAGATCAATGCAAAAGGGGAGCCTTATGGCTGGGCAGTCAATCGTTATCGTCGTGTCCTCGATTGGGCTCCTGAAGGTTGGTTGGAAGGTGTGCAGGATTGGCCGGTAGAAGAAGCCAGGAATGCGATCCTTGATGATGGCGTTGCCATGTCAGTCGGCATCGATCGCAAAGACCTGTCCAGGAAACTCGGTTTCTAAATAAGCTGGAAACAAAGATGTTTAATAATTGCGTTCAATCGAACAGACCGCAAGATAAAGGCAGAGCTCTCATGCCTCGCTGGTCATGATGAACAGCGGTTTGCTGCCAAAATTCTCATATTTGGGGCGATACCGTTCCGTATCGTAGAACTGGGCAACATCCACTATTTTTGATTTTGAGGTGACCACATCGATCGGCATGTTGTCGTACCGCCCATTCTTTAAAACAACCAACCGACCGTGGATCGAGTTCAATACCAGGTCGAGCGCCAGGTTGCCAAATGCCATTGGGACGATCGAATCGATCGCATCCGGGTCTCCGCTGCGCACCATGTAACCGAGTTTCTGGCTGATGATATCGATTGTTTTTCCCTGGTTGAATTTTGGCGATAGTTCCTTCACCCGTGAAGCCACCAGGTCGCCGATACCGCCCAGTTTTGCGTGCCCATAGGCATCTGTCGACATGTCTTCAAAGATCATTTCGCCTTCTTTGAACATCGCTCCCTGGGATATGAGCAGGATGGAATACTTGCTCGGATTATCATTACGATCCTTGACCATCAGCTCGGTCAGGTGTTCAATGTCGAATTTGTACTCCGGGATCACGCAGCGATGTGCCGCGCCAGCCATCGTCGGCAGGATGCTGGTGAAACCAGCATAGCGTCCGAACACTTCCAGGATCATGAATCGTTCGTGCGAGCCCGCACTTGTGCGCATGCTGTTGGTCAATGCGATCGTGCGCGTGATGCAGGTGCTGAAACCGATGCAGTAATCGGTTCCTGGCACATCGTTATCCATTGTTTTGGGGATGGCAACCACCTTGATTCCATTCCGATACAGATGCACGCCATAACTGAGGGTATCATCACCACCGATCGGAACCAGGTAATCAACACCGAGGAATTCCAGGTTTTTGATCACCTCTGGTGTGAGATCGTTGGTTTCACTTGTATACTTTTCCTGCAGGTGTTTTGGTACATCATCCTTCCTGACCTTGCTGGGATTTGTTCTGGAAGAATGCAGGAATGTCCCTCCAGTTCTTCCAGCCCGGTTGACGATATTTTCATTCAGGAAAACAAAATTGTTGCTGTTATCTGCATCCTTATCCCGGACGGTGTCCACCAGCCCTGCCCACCCATGGCGGATTCCAACCACCTTGAAACCTTCACGCAGTGCCCGGATCGTGACAGCGCGAATGGCGGGGTTCAACCCCGGAACATCTCCACCTCCGGTCAGTATCCCTATCACTCCCCTGCTTTTCGTTGCCATGCTGCCCTCCTCCTGCCGGATCCATCATTATTCGCTTGTTCGGATCCCCCAAATCAACCTTGCAAAATAATTCTATTCTTCAACTTCCTCCAACCTGTCAAGCAGCTTGTTTGTCAGATCCTTGAGGGACATGGTAATTGAGTCTGAATGGTGGACGCTGTCGTAAGGTTTGTTTTGGTTGGTGGAAAGATTGAAATTGGTATCCGCATAAGGAACAGTTATCTCGATGGGAATATCCAGGATCTCTTCGATCTCGTTTCTTGAATAACCTTCTCTTCCTGTTGCCCGGTTCAGGATCACGAAAATATTGTTTTTTGCGATCCCAATATCATACAGGTAACTCAGGGAGGATTGGGTCAGCTCCACGGTCACTGGATCCGATCCTGTAATGAGCACGATAAGGTCTGATTTTTCCAATATGGGAATACTGATCCGTGAGAGTGTCTTCCCCATTTCAACAAATAAATAATCATAATTTGCACTTAATGCTTCAAATAGAGGTTCGACTTTGGGAGGAATTAGTGCCAGGGCATCATCTGGTGTCAATGATCCTTCCAGGATCGAGAATTTCCAATCTAAACTTGAAGATATATATTTATCCAAAATCCTGGTTGAATATGATCCGGATTCTGTTGTAAGTTGAGCCAAAGATCCTTTTTGTTTTGAACCAGTCATTAATGCCAGCGAACCCAGGGGCAATACCAGGTCGACCACCAGAACTTTTTTAGGTTCAACTCTTCTAGCCAGGTAATGTGCCATGTTCAGGCATAGTGTGGATACTCCGATCCCGCCTTTTGGACTGAAGAAGCTGATGATCTGTCCGCTATCAGCCAGGCTGGATTTATTCTTATTAAAGCGGAAGAATCTTACGCACTTGCCCAATATCTCATTTTCTATATTCGGTCTTTTAACGATGTAGTCTGAGATCCCTTTATCGAACAACGCGGAAATTACTTTTGGGTCATCCTTGTTTGAGAGGACAATGATGGGTATGTCTGCTGTTTCAGGATTGATGGATATTACATCATGTACCAGCTCAAATTTCATATCTGGAAAATCAGGATCGATGATCGCCAGGCTGGGTTGTTCCGATGCAATTTTCTCCAGGAATTCCTTGCCCGTCCTTGCTGTTTTTACGTCATATCCTTCCTTGGATAATAAGGATGAAAGCCAGTTTTCTGTGAGATGATCTTTATCTGCGATCAGGATTTTGTTGTTCTTCATGGAAGCCACCTTTATATTACTGTTCGTGAATAGTCAGGTACTGATGAGAGCTTATTTATTATACATTTTCTGCCGGGAAATAGGTACATATTGGTGTGCTCTTGCGCAGCATCCCGTGCGAAGCCCACCCGAAGGGTGCGAAGGGGACACGGAGATTCGAACAATGAATCTAAAAGAAATCCTGATATTAAAGCAAAAGAACCGTTGTTTAACGGTTCCTTCATTTTCAAATTCCCAAGCTGACCTGTTCCGAATTGCACTTTCCACAGAATACAGTGGCAAGAAAAAGTATGCGGGTATTCCCTTCTGGAATCTGGCTGAAACTCAAATAATCTTCAAGGATTGCGATTGCTACCTCCGGTAAACCGAACAACAGGATCTGCTGATTAATTGATACCTTCAATAATTCCTGAAACATTACATTCGTCTATTGAAATAAATCCAAAAATGGGTAAAATGTAATCGAATGTGAATAAATTCACATAATA
>Ga0209641_10001992_pt1 | contig 17773 bp, 18 predicted proteins | sample RifCSP16_1_FD_184022 | JGI IMG/M metagenome (GOLD analysis project Ga0209641, IMG submission 184022) | Soil microbial communities from Rifle, Colorado - Rifle CSP2_sed 16_1 (SPAdes) (version 2) | ecosystem: Environmental > Terrestrial > Deep subsurface > Rock core/Sediment | place: Rifle... | reverse complement strand
CATTGCCGAGTAGCTATGTCGGGAATGGATAACCTCTGAAAGCATCTAAGAGGGAAGCCAACTTTAAGATAAGGAATCGTTTGAGAATCCTGAGAGATGATCAGGTTAATAGGCTTTAGGTGTACGCGCAGTAATGCGTTCAGCCGAGAAGTACTAATAATTCGATTCCTATTAGGAAATTTGGAAATCACGCCCCGTAAAAGCTAAGGCTCACGGGGCAAGCAAGCATAAACAACAAACAATGTAGAATTTTTCGTCTTGGTGATTTGTCGCAAGTTGTCCCGCCTTACAGGCGCTGTACACCTTTCGCACTAGAAAGTGCTCAAGGTCTTGCGATTGGGTCCCATCCCAATCTCACCTCTTCCCATTCGGGCAGAGAAGCATGCCCCGTACGAAAAATTAGCGAAATAAAGAATTCATTATTTAGTGTTGGTGATTCGACGCAGTGGTCACACCTCTTCCCATTCCGAACAGAGAAGTTAAGCACTGTAGTAGCGATGGTAGTCGTAAAGGCGAGAGTAGCTAGTCGCCAACACCAAGTAATGAATTTTTTCGTACGGGGTTAAGCCTTGTTTGACCCAGTAGGTGATTCTACTGAATCAGCCCATGGTAGTCGTAAAGGCGAGAGTAGGCAGTCGCCAGGACAAAGAATTTTACTAACATTAAGCCCTCTCTGTAAGGGTTTTTTTGCTCTTGACAAAACCTTATAAACATGATATTCTTCTATCTAGAAACCTGAATAAAAACATTCACTCTTCTAAAACAAAATATCATGAAAAAAATCAATTTCTTTACGATTTTGGCATTCTCTATGATTGCCATCTCATTCTTCACCTCTTGCGGAACTTCCGATTCAGAAAAAATGACTTACCAGAGCAACGCGCAAAAAACGCTGAAAGAAAGCTTTGGCGAAGAGGGAACGGTCCAAGCGTCAATTCCTGACGTAAAGACCATCCAATTGGTTGACAGCGTTTTCATCCCGCCTCTTCAAACGCTCGATGTTAAAAAATGCTTCAGCACCGATAAAAAAGAAGGCATCGCCAATTTTTATCACTGGAGCAATTACAACGATTGGCTGTATGAAAAATCCGGACCAATAGAAAACTTGCCTGGTTTTATGCTCTATATCTACCAAACCACCCAAACCACTACTGACCGTGAAATTCTTGGCCAAACAGGCGGGGTGCTTTTGTCAGAAGCAGAACTTCATCAAGCCTGGGCATATCTCATTTCTAAACAGCCCAACGCTGAGCCGGGTAAACTCACGACTAGTTATTGGAATATTTTCCATGTGAAATTGGAAAGTGGCGCGACCGTTGCCGCGTACGCGTACTGGCCTTCCGCGTATGACGAGTGGTACTTGCGCGCGCGCGAGCTTGATGGGTGGCTTGGGGGCGACTTGGTCTTCTCCCGGGGCAGAACTTTGAACCTTTGAACCTTTGATTTTTTAATTCTTAATCCCTTTGACACTTTGTCAGAGGGATTTTTTTGTGTAGAATTAAATCACGCGTCTGAAATATCGTGCGGCCAAGGCTTCACGTGGAGGTGCGGAAGATTTTGGCATTGAGAATTCTGCCGGGCACGCCTTGCAGGAGAGTGGGGCCAAAATCTTAAACAAAAAATATTTTGCCCGTGGCGCGCTCTGGAGGATTTAACCCAGTAGGTCATTCTACTGAATGAGATCCCAAATAAAATACAGCTGAATTTCTAGCATTTAAATGCTTTAAATCGGCAGTGGCCTGGATGGGGCGCGCCATAGAGCGACCGTTGCCGCGAACGCGAACTGGAATTCCGCGAATGACGAGTGGAACTTGAACGCGAACGAGCTTGATGAGTGGCATGAGGGCAACTTGGTCTTCTCCCGATGCAATGCATTTCTCCCCCGATCTTCGGGGGAGTTTTGATTTACGGAAAAACCTGCTATATTTTTGACATGACTCCATCCTATGGTCTGGATAGAATAAAATTTGGGACTGATAGAGCTACTTTTGAACGGGCTGTGAATTTGTATGAAAAAGATAAGATAACAAATTTTAAAGATGAATATGCCGGATTCTCGGCAATAGTTTTAGGCAGTCACCCTTATCATGTTTTTGTCTCAAATTCTCATTATGAAGAAGGGGACTGCGATTGTTATTTGGGGCAAAATAATACGCTTTGCAAGCATATGGTCGCTTTAGCAATTAGAGCTGTAACTGGTAATAAACAGCTGAGCACCAGTGATAAGGAATTTATTGATAGGCCAATTTGCAGCGGCATTCTGGGGGTATTGGATAAAGAAGAAATACAAAAAGTTAAAAAATCAATCACTAGCGCCATGCGATATATCAAATCCTATAGCGGACACTCACGCACCTGGTTCGCCTATCAGGATTCTTTGTCTCTAGGATGTCGGCATTTGTCAGCTATAATTTCTCGATTACCGGTTAATCTTAAGACCGCAGAGATGTTGGTTGATTTGCTTTTGAGGCTTGATGACAAGCTTTGTCGGAGCGGTGTTGATGATTCAGACGGCACCGTCGGTACTTTTATGGAAGAAACTGTGCAGGTACTCAAAGAATATGCCAAGCTTGACTCTTCTTGCCTAGAGGCGTTCAATGAACTGAAAGATAAAGAGACTTGTTTTGGGTGGGAAGAACCGCTTCTAAAATTGTTAAATTAGATTTTGAAAACCGGCGGGATTTTTTATTTGGGGGATTTGACTATTTTGATATAAAGAGTGATTAATTCACTAATTTGTGGCATCAGTTACTATATAGTATAATCATGCTATGTCAGGAAAGATTATAAAAAATCTTATAAACACTATACAAAGTGGTCAAAAGGCCGTCGCAAGCCTCTCGGTTAAAGACAAAAAATCCCTCGAAAGAAAATGGGATATTGAGCATGCTTATTATTCAAGTGCTCTCGAGGGAAGCAAGATAGATCGTAAAGAATTTGATAAATTGGCAAAAAATGTTTCATAAAGTCTAAACATTTTGATGCTGGTAGATCGCCCTAAAAACGAAGAGGAATTGCAAAAACGAGAAGCTATTGGTGTTATCCGAGCTTCTCGTTTTGTTCGTAAGTATGCCCAATCGCATAAAGAAATAAACATTGCGAATGTTTGCGCTATTCACCAAGAAATCTTTAAAGATGCTTGGCCAGAGATAGCGGGGAAGTTTAGAGATGAAAATCTTTCAATTGCCGGTTCAGATTTATTATTACCCCACCATACCAGAGTTAATGAACTGATGAAAGATCTAGATAGTATTCTACTCGCATACATAGCTGAACTGAAAGATTGTGAAGGAAATATTCTTGAATTACAAAGAAAAATAACTGATGAAGCAATAGAATGCATTGGAAAAGTTATACATATTGCCGCTTGGCTTCATCACATGATAACTGCTATTCATCCGTTCAGGGAAGGCAATGGCAGAACAGCACGGCTTGCCAGTAATTTGATTCTTGAACGTTACGGACTTGTTGGTATTTCTGTAAAAGTTGAAAAGGAAAATAAAAATGAATATTGCAAGGCGCTTGCGCAGATTGATAAATATCAAGATTATGAGCCGCTTGAGGCTATCATATCAGAAGGCATTATTGAGCGTTACAATGGTGTCGTAATCAAATATTATAAGCCCTAAAGAGTAGGCTGTCGCCAGGACAAAGAATTTTACATGTGATTCAACGGAATCATGCCGCGCACCGTCCACTAGAGCGCGGCCCAACGAAAGCCCCCAACGGGGCTTTTTGTGTTTGAATTAGCAGTAGACATATCCAATAAATGTGATATAATCAACTTATGGAAAATAATAAAGAATTTCAAAGATCATCATTTGCTTTTCAAACTGAAGGTTATTTGGAGAAGGTACGCGATATTGTGAAAGGAAAAAATAAGTCTGAAATTACCGAGGATGATGCAGGTAAATACCTGGATTTTTCTAGTCTTATGGAACTTCATAAGTTTACCCCTGATGAAATAAAGTCTAACGAAGCAGAGTTAAAATCTATAAGTGATTTTTTTTCTGAATATCCACAGGATTATTTCAAGAAAAAATTAGAAAATCTATAATTTAAATAAAATCCCGCTTGTTGAAAAAAACAGGCGGGATTTTTATTTATTATAATTATGATTATGTGTTTTTGTCTACTATCTCATTCGGCCGCATAAGTTGGTAGACAGATTACTTTCACATTTTGCATTTTAATACAATTAATAATCTTGCGGTCGCGTATTTATTAATTAGGGAAATAGGTTGCCAAAAGCAGAGATTTATGGTATTGTTTGGGGAGAAAATTTATATACACCAACCTTCTTTAAAAACTAAATACCTTGAAAAAAATACTCAACCGGATCTTCAGGATTCAAGATGGGCACTTTATAAGCTGCCCTTTTAAATTTCCGAAAAGCGTGGACATTCTGCCGGTCTGCCAGTGTGAAGACCAGCGCTACAAGATAGCGCTTGTTATAGGGCTCAATATGTTTGCCTTAGAATTTCTCGGTGGCATTCTGACCAATAGCCTTTCGCTCTTGGGTGATAGCTTTCATCTAGCGGCAGATTCGCTGGCGATTATTGTCGCTCTTTGGATCACCAAGGCAGTAAAAAAGTATAAAGCCGAAGAAGATGTTTTGCGCCAAATCGGAGTCATCATCAACGGCTCATTGCTTCTCCTGGCATCGGCTTATCTGCTTTATGAAGCATTTGCCAAATTTTTGGATCCTTCGGGCACGGCCGGCTTCTATATGCTGACCATAGCCAAAATCGGGATGTTCGCCAATTTGCTTCAATATCATATTCTAACTTCCGCCCAAAACGCTGCTCCTAAGGAAGATTTGATGCGTACTTCCATTATCCTGCACATTATTTCTGATTCGCTACAGAGTTTCGCCATTATCTTGGGCGGTTTATGCATTTTATGTATTTCTGATTCGCGGATTGGTTTTCTCATTGACCCGGTCCTCTCGACCGGTATTAGTTTTGTCATGGGCTTCGCTTCCATCAAGCTTATTTTGAAAGCCTTCAGGGGAGGGGATGAACAAGACCATCATGAGCACCATCACTAAACAAATCCCCGTTACTTTAAAGTAACGGGGATTTTTGCTTGATTTAGACGAAATCACGTGATCCAGCTGGATCATGTCTTGGACCCGTCGCACCGTCCATTGACCCAGTAGGTCATTGTGCTCAATGAAGCGCGTCTTTTATGATATATTAGAGAATATGGCTTTATCTTGGCGGTCAAAAAAGCAAATCACCTATATCTCCATTGTGGTGGGAGTTATTTTAATCTTCATTTACCGTTCCTTCGTGGCGCCGGCTCTCAATGTCGGACCGACATGCTTTGACGGTATTCAGAATGCAGATGAACAAGGGGCGGACTGCGGGGGTTCTTGTCAAAAACTCTGTTCGTTTCAGACCAACACGCTACTTATCCGCTTCGCGAGAGTTTTTCCGGTTACTTCAAGTGTCTATAACGCGATGGCTTATGTGGACAATCAAAATGCCGGTTCGGCTGTCCGGAAGATCGCCTATGAGTTTCGGGTTTATGATGATGCCGGAGTATTCATCATTTCTCGGGCAGGAGAGAGCTTCATCGGACCGGTCGGTCGGTTCGTTATTTTTGAACCCAGCTTAAATGTCGGGAACCGCATTCCCGCTAAGACTTTATTCAAATTTACCCAAATCCCAGTTTGGGAGAAGATAGACAAGAGATTTGAAACCTTTCCGGCCTCTGTGAGAGATAAAAAACTTTCCAACCTCGATTCTACTCCGAAACTTTCGGCTGTTGTTTCCAACGATTCCATTTATGATTTAAGCAATCTTCCCGTCATCGCCATTCTTTACGACAAAGACGGCAACGCCTTGGCAGCGAGTCGCACTTTTTTGGATCAGTTGACAAAAAATTCCACTGCGCCGGTATATTTTACTTGGCCGGAACCGTTTGAGGAGCAAATTTTCTCCACGGATATTTTCCCTGAGATTAATCCTTTCTCCTTCAAACTCTAAGATGTTTTCAGAACTCCACAAGAGAATCGACTGGATAATGGTTTTTTTATTGTTACCGATACTGGGGGCGGGGCTTATCACCATGAAATCATTTTCCTTCTCGCCGACGGCCCAGATATCATTTTTTGAAAAACAAATATTCTGGATTATCATAGCGCTTGCGGTTTTCTTTGTGCTTTCTTCCGTTGATTTAAGAATCCTAAAAAGGACAGATATTCTAGTTTATCTTTTTTTATTTTTTTGTTCCCTTTTGATTTTGCTTTTCGCAATTGGCCATACGGTCAAGGGGGCGAGAAGCTGGTTTGATCTGGGCAACTTCGCCTTTCAGCCCGCTGACTTCATGAAATTGGTTTTGATATTGATTCTAGCCAAATATTTTTCTCGACGGCATATTGAGATTGCCGACTTCAAGCATATTATTATTTCGGCCATTTACGCTTTCGTGCCGTTTCTCTTGATTTTTCTTCAGCCTGATTTCGGCACAGCTATTATTATTTTTCTGATCTGGATAGGTATGATCTTAGTTTCAGGCATTTCCAAAAAACATTTGTTGACAGTTTTTTTCATTGTCATTACCATTTTTCTTGGACTTTGGCTCTTTGTTTTCAAGCCCTATCAGAAAGTGAGGATTATCAGCTTTATTCATCCGCTGACTGATATTCGTGGCTCTGGTTATAATGCTTATCAATCAACTATCGCTGTCGGCTCAGGGCTCTTGTTGGGCAAAGGCGTCGGCTATGGCACACAGTCGCGTTTGAATTTTTTGCCTGAATATCAGACTGATTTTATTTTTGCCGCTTTTGCCGAGGAGTGGGGGTTCGTTGGCGTTATGATTTTATTTCTTCTTTACGGACTGGTGATTTGGAGGATACTTATGGTGGCGCTCCATGGCACCGGCAACTTTGAAATGCTTTTTGGTATGGGGGTGGCCATTTTTTTAGTTGCGCATCTCTTGGTAAACATCGGCATGAATATCGGTTTACTCCCAGTTACCGGAGTGCCCCTGCCTTTTATGAGTTACGGCGGATCGCACCTTTTGACCGAATTTGCCGCTTTGGGGATACTGATGAGCATGCGCCGCTATTCCCGGCCGGCGCACCGCGATGATATGCGGAATGAATTTTTAGGGATATAATAGTACTAATGTTAGATATTCAATTTTTTAAATTTCTTAATAGCCTCAGTGGCCGATCAGCTTCCGGTGACCAGATTATTATTTTTTTTGCGACCACTTTCGGCATTCTGATTGTTATTGCGGCCACTTTTTTTTTATTTTGGCATTTAGAAAATAAAATGGGAGCCTCGCCCGGCTCGCCCATAGGGCTACGCCCGAGGGAGAATATCTGGATTGGTTTCAGGAAAAAAATGAGAGAAATAGCCTTGGTGCTGATTGTCTCGGCGGCGGCTTGGGGTGTTTCCACGCTGCTCAAAAATTTAATTGATCACCCTCGTCCCTATGCGGTTTTGGACGGAGTCAACAAGCTTTTCTCTGCGGATGATCCTTACTCGTTTCCTTCTGGGCATGCGACATTCTTTTCTGCTCTGGCCACGGTTATATATTTTCATCACAAGCGCTTGGGTCTTTGGCTGGCGCTCGCGGCGCTTCTCATCGGTTTCGCTAGAGTTATGGCCGGCATCCATTTTCCCTCCGATGTCTTGACTGGCTTCGGTTTAGGCATCCTAGTCGCCGGTCTAGTTGCGTATTTGAGAAAAAAAGTTTAATATAAATTTTATGATAAAAACCAGAATTTCCGCTATCGTCATACTTTTGCTCGGCATTTTTGTCGGATACTTTGTCTACACCTCAGAGCCGACATTGGAGAATATAAAACCCATTCCTGCTCCAGCCGCCTTCAAAAATTTCCCATTCAAGCTGGGCCTTGATCTTTCCGGTGGCACGCATTTGATATACAAAGCTGATCTCTCAGCTGTCAAATCCTCCGATGTGGCTGATTCTATGGCTTCTCTTCGCGATATTATCGAACGCCGGGTCAACTTGTTTGGAGTTTCTGAGCCTATTGTGCAAACTGAAGAAGCGAGTCTATCTGCGAGCCGAGAACAGCGCCTGATAGTTGATCTGCCGGGCGTGACCGATATTGACCGGGCGGTGGCCATGATCGGACAAACTCCGCTTTTGGAATTTAAAACAGAAGGAGAAAATGATTATGTTGCGACTAGCTTAACTGGCCGATACCTAGAACGCGCTATTTTAGAATTTGATCAGAATACCCGCGAGCCGATAGTTTCTCTTCAATTTAATTCAGAAGGCACGGATCTATTCAGTAAAATTACCAAAGAGAATGTCGGCAAGACCGTCGCCATTTATTTGGATGGTTCGCCGATTTCTACTCCGGTGGTGCGAGAAGAGATTTCCGGCGGACGCGCGCAGATTTCCGGCAGCTTCACTCCGGTTGAGGCCAAGACTTTGGTCGGCCGTCTTAATTCCGGCGCCTTGCCTGTGCCGATCACGCTGATTTCCACCCAAACTATCGGACCATCTCTGGGAGCCACGACGATTGATGCCGGCATTAAAGCGGCTTTAATTGGTCTTCTTTTCGTCGCCATTTTCTTGATTCTTTGGTACCGCTTGCCGGGCCTTATCGCTATCATCGCCTTGTCTCTTTATGTATCGATCATGCTGGCTTTGTTTAAATTGATTCCTGTCACTTTGACCGCCGCTTCTATCGCCGGTTTTATTATCTCTATCGGTTTGGCGGTAGATGCCAATGTGTTGATCTTTGAGCGCTTGAAAGAGGAGATGAAGCTGGGAAAAAGCATAAATGAATCAATGAGGAACGGCTTCTCACGAGCCTGGTTTTCCATTCGCGATTCCAACACTTCCAGTATCATTACTGCCATCATTCTTTTTTGGTTCGGCACATCTTTGATCAAAGGCTTTGCTTTGGTTTTAGGTTTGGGAGTTTTGACTTCAATGTTATCCGCCATAATCATCAGCCGCATATTTCTTTATGCGCTTAATGTCAAAAGTGAAAGCAAATTCGCCAAATTTTTATTCAGTTCTGGTATTTCAAAATAACTTTTTACTTTATGAACTTTATAACTTTCAACTAAATTATGTTTATCATCAAACACAAAAAAATATTTCTCGCCATATCAGCAGTTTTAGTTTTGGTCTCAATCATTCTTTTATCAACCTTAGGATTGAGGCTCTCTATCGATTTTAAGGGCGGAGCATTAGCAGAAGTATCATATCCTAACGGCCGTCCGGAAAGTGCTCAAATATCTGAAGCCTTAAAATTAAACAACATAGGGGAAGTGATAGTTCAAGTCACGGGAGATAAGGGTTATATCATTAAGACCAAAGATCTGACAGAAGCTGAACGCATCGCTTTATTTAAGGCGCTATCTTTGGGAGGATCATATCAAGTTGAAGAAAAAAGCTTCAACTCCATCGGACCTTCCATTGGGACTGAACTGCGGCGCAAAGCCATAGTTTCTCTTTCAGCAGTCATCTTGGCCATTATTCTTTTTATCGCTTATGCTTTTAGGAAAGTTTCTAAACCTGTTTCTTCTTGGAAATACGGCATCATTGCCATCGTTACCCTGCTTCACGATGTGGCTATTCCCATCGGTCTTTTCACTATCCTTTCTTATTATAGCCACGTGGAAGTGGATACCTTGTTCGTTGTGGCGGTGCTGACTATTTTGGGTCTTTCAGTTTCAGATACTATCGTAGTGTTTGACCGCGTTCGCGAGAATATAAAAAACCGCCTTTCAGACGATTTCAAGGAAACAGTCGGTCGAAGCTTGGAGCAAGTTTATACCCGTTCGATCAACACCTCGCTTACCGTCATTTTGGTTTTGCTTTCTCTTTTTTTCTTCGGCCCGCAATCAACCAAATATTTCGCTCTGATGCTTTCCGCCGGCATGTTCTTCGGCACCTACTCTTCAATTTTCCTCGCATCGCCACTGCTCGTTTTGGTCCAAGAATGGCAAGACAGGAAAAGTGGAAAGTTTATAAAGTAATCAAGTTGAAAGTTTGTATTCTTCTTTAAGAACTTTACAAACTTTATAACTTTAAACATAGCGTTATGTCTCCACTAACAATTGTTTTAATTATATTAGGTGTTTTAGTGCTCTGGTTTATCGTTGCCTATAACGGTTTTATTCGTTTGATCACTCGCGCCAAAGAAGCTTGGGCGGATATCGATGTTCAACTCAAGAGGCGATATGATCTGATTCCTAATTTGATCGAGTCAGTCAAAGGCTATGCCAAGCATGAGTCATCAGCTTTTGAAAAAGTGACGGTTGCCAGAAGCGCCGCCATGGGCGCGAAAACAATGGGTGAGCACTCCAAGTCCGAGGCAATGCTAGGCGGGGCGCTGACCGGACTTTTCGGCATAGCCGAAGCCTATCCGGATCTTAAAGCCAATCAGAACTTCCTCTCGCTTCAAGCCGAGCTTTCTGATACCGAAAACAAGATCCAGGCTTCCCGTCGTTTTTACAACACCAATGTCCGCGATTTGAATATCAAGACTGACTCATTTCCATCGAATTTGATCGCTAAAATTTTCCATTTCGTTAAAATGGAATTTTTCCAGCTGGAAGAAGAAGCCGCCAAGAATCCTGTTTCAGTTAAGTTCTAATTAAATAAATATTGCCCATGATTACAAGAGAAATAGTTGAATATATTAAGAATGAATTAAAGAAGGGGAGCACCAGAGAAAAGATTACCAACGATCTGGCGGCCGGTGGCGGTTGGGCCAGGGCCAATATTGATGAAGCTTTTAAGGCGATCGGAGCTACTTTTGCTCCCGGTCCCGTTTATAAACCGACACCTGCCCCCGTTCCAGTGATCACACCGTCTCCAGTGATAATTTCTACACCTGCACCGGTGATCACTCCAATTCCAGCATCTGTTGTTACCCCAGCGCCTGCCCCCGTAGTTAACCCCGCGCCTGTTTCTTCTCCTACGCTCCCTGTCACAAAAAAAATGGGAAACAAAATGTTTATTTTGATTGGCACCGTCGCTGTGTTGCTAGCTTTGGCGATTTCCTATTTTTCTTTGGCCAACTTTATCGGCACAGATAATATCATGAAAATCGCGGCGATTTTAGCCGCTCTGTATTTGGTGCCAATTCTGACGATGCAATTTTTGACTGGTAAAATCCCCGAACATTCGTGGGGAAAATCGATTTTAGTAACCGGAGCGCCAAGTCTCATAGTATCTGTTTATAATTTAATCTCAGAGAAGATCAGTTTGCCTTCTGTTCTTGGAGTAATCGTTTTGATCGGGATTATAATCGGCTGGATATTCTTCTTCTCTAAAATTTATCAGACCGGACGCAGTCGAGCATTCAAAATCGGCCTGTTCCAAGTTCTAATCAATGCCATCATAATTATTATGTTGAGCTCCCTCTTAGTTTAAAGTTTTAAATGGTTTCTCTTTATACTCATCAGGCACAAAATATTTGGAAAACCTGGTTTTTGATGGCCTTGTTTTTCATCATTATCATCGGCCTTGGGCTATTTGCGAGCTATTATTTTGGCAATCCGAATATTTTGTATTTCTTCGTCGGCTTCAGCATCTTGATGAACATAATTTCATATTGGTTCTCTGACAAGATTGTGCTCAAAATGTCCGGCGCTCATCTTGTTCGCAGGGAAGAGTATTTTGATTTGTATAATGCCGTGGAGAATCTCTCTATCACCGCCGGTTTGCCTATGCCCAAAGTCTATGTCATCACCGACCCGGCGCCGAACGCTTTCGCGACCGGCAGAAATAAAGAACATGCCGTTGTCGCCGTGACTACCGGCTTGTTGCAGGTTTTAAATAAAACTGAATTGGAGGGCGTGATCGCCCATGAACTTTCTCATATAGGCAACCGCGACATGCTGATCTCCACCGTAGTTGTCGTGCTTGTCGGCTTCGTGACTCTTGTTTCAGATTTTTTTCTTAGAATGTCTTTCTTCGGTGGCGGCCAAAGAAACAGGGAAGGAGGCGGTCAGCTCGGGGCAATCATAGTCATTGCGGGAATAATTTTATCAATTTTAGCCCCGCTCTTTGCGATGCTTATCCGCTTGTCTATTTCCAGAAAAAGGGAATTCTTGGCCGATGCCTCTGGCACGCTTCTAACTCGTTACCCGGAAGGCTTGGCTTCGGCGCTGGAAAAAATTTCCAAATACGGCCAGCCGATGGCCCGCGCCAATGATGCCACCGCGCATCTTTTCATCGCTAATCCTTTCGGCGCCCAAGCCTTGCGCGGAATGCATAAGCTGTTTATGACTCATCCGCCGGTAGCAGAGCGGACCAAGGCTTTGAGAGAAATGTAATTTTATGTATTATAAAGGGACTTGGAGGCGTCGCATAGCGGTCTAGTGCGCAGACCTGGAAAGTCTGTGTGGGGCAACCCACCGAGAGTTCGAATCTCTCCGCCTCCGCAGTTTTGAAACGCAGTGAAAAACTGCGGAGGCGAACGAGCAAACTGTTTTGCTCGTGTGAGAGGTTCGAAAGACTTTTCCGTACGAGTGTAGCGAGGTGGAAAAGTACCCGCCGCAGTATCGGCGAATCTCTCCGCCTCCGCAATTTTGTGCTAAAATATAGTTATTAACAATTAACTTTTTATAATTTATGTCACAAAAATCATTAAATTTAACGGCTGGCATCATCTTTACTTTAATCGCTGTTTTGCATTTAATTCGCTCTATTTTGGGCTGGGAGGCGGTGATCGGCGGAATTTCAATATCAATCGGAGTCTCCGTCATCGCATTTCTCGTTGCGACATTCCTAGCTTATAGCGCTTTTAGGCTAAATAATAAGCAATAAATTTTATGTTTTTAGAAAAGAAACCTGGAAAAAGCGATAAGCCTTCTCCCGCGGAGATGCTGAAAAAATCTTCCTTCATCAGGGAGATTATTGCCCCAGACCATGATTCTCTTTCCTACAATGGCGAACTGATCGAGGATCAACTAAAGCAAGTTGTCAAAAATAGCGTGCTCACTAATCCTTTCAGGAAAGACCTCGAGCGCAAAGTTCTTGCCTACCTGAAAGCATCTGTGATCAAGACCAAATTTAAGGATCCTTATGATAAACATGAATTTGAAAGAGATCTTCAGGACGAGGTGGGCGAAGCCGGCTATAATCTTTTCAAAAATAATCGCTTGGATCTGGAAAATATCAAAAATGCCGTAGACATCGCCGACTCTTTTGCGGAAATTGTTTTCATTTCTGATCATGAGGTGAAGGACGCCCTGAAAGAAAAAGTTGCGGAAATCCGCGATATGTTGGCCGAGAATTATCAAAAAATGCCCTATGAGGCCAAATTAGCAGTTACAAACAAGGTAGCAGGGCTGGCTAGGGAATTATGTATTGATCTAATTGAGTTTATAACCAAAAAATAAAATTATGGATAATTTTGAAAAAATTGTTTCTGGTAATGCGAAATTTCAGTCATATTTTTTTCTGGCTCTTTTTCTCGCTGCCATTTTCGTCTCTTTCTTGGTTCTTAAGCCTTTCATCATTCCATTTATCTTAGCGATTGTTTTTGCTGTCTCGTTTAAGCATTTTTATTTTAAAATTCTTAATTTTTTTGGCAAACGAGAGGCTCTAAGCTCGCTGGTGACAGTTTTTTTAATCCTGCTTTTGATCTTGACGCCCTTGGCTTTAATTGGTATGAAAGTCTTTTCTCAAGCCAGTCAGGTCTATGTGAGCTTGGATGCGAATGGTTCTGGATTTATCGGATCAATCAAAGATTTCAGCCAACAAGCCATCAATAATCTTTTCGATTATTTTAATCTCGGCGATTCAACTCAAATCTTCTCTGCTGATTTAGATAAATATCTCAAGCAGGGGACCAGCTGGATTTTGAGTAATTTCAGCTCGATATTCTCTAGTTTCTCTTTTTTCATTTTTAACATCGCTATCTTTATCATCATGCTCTACTACCTTTTTAAATATGGAGTTGTTTTGAAAAGATTGGCCGTCAAATTAAGCCCGTTACCTAATCAAAAAGATAGCAAGATCATCGAACGATTCGAGAAGGCGATCAATTCAATAATGAAAGGCTCGATCATCATCGCCTTGATCCAAGGCATCATCGCCGGCCTGGGATTCACTATTTTCGGACTCCCTCAGCCGGCGCTCTGGGGTAGCTTGGCCGCCATTTCCGCCCTGATTCCCGGCGTTGGCACATCTTTAATTCTTGTCCCGGCGATCATTTATTTGGGAGTTTTTGGCGCCTTGCCGAATGCCTTAGGGCTTCTTGTTTGGGGCGCTTTGGCCGTCGGCCTAGTGGACAATTTCTTGGCCCCGCGACTTTTAAGCCAAGGTTCAAAAATTCACCCATTCTTGATCTTCCTTTCCGTTTTGGGTGGCTTGATTTTTTTCGGCCCGATTGGATTCCTAATCGGCCCATTGAGCTTGAGCCTCCTTCTGACTTTATTTGAAATTTATTTTCTCGATGCCTCGCCTAGTTAATTTTTATGAGCCAAGACTGGCACACAAAGGCAATATCGGAAACCCTAGCCGCTCTCGGAACGCTTGAGAGTGGCTTAAGCCAAAGCGAGGCCGAAATTCGTTTTAAAAAATATGGGGCCAATAAATTACCGGAAGGCAAAACCGACAGCTTATTTGTAATCTTTCTGAGGCAATTTCAGAGCCCGTTGATTTACATTCTTTTCGCCGCCAGCGTGGTGATATTTTTTATGGGTGAGTTTGTAGACGCGTCTGTCATACTTTTTGTTTTGTTGTTTAACGCCGCTGTCGGCGCTTTTCAGGAAGGCAAATCCCAAAATACCCTTCTAGCCTTAAAGAAATTCACTGAAACTAAGGCCATTGTTTTAAGAGATGGAAAAGAATCAATCATTCCTGACGCCCTAGTGGTTCCCGGCGATATCATTATTTTGACCGAAGGAGAAAAGATTCCCGCTGACGCGCGGCTATTGTCTGCCAATAATCTAAAAATAGCCGAAGCGTCTTTGACCGGAGAATCAGAACCAGTTTTAAAAACGAATGAATCATTAAATAAAAAAAATCTTACGATTGGAGATCAGAGAAATATGGTTTTTAAGGGGACTAACATTGTTTTAGGCGCTGGCCGGGCCGTGGTGGTCGCTACCGGGTTAGATACTTTCGTCGGCGGTATTTCAAAAAAGATTTCCACCATTGATACTGAAATACCGCTTAAGGCGGATATCAGAAATTTGTCCCGCCTGATCATATTTGTTGTTTTGGGCATCAGCTCAATTCTGTTCATATCCGGAGTATTTATGGGCAAGTCGGCGGAAGTTATGTTTACGACCGTTGTTTCTTTGTCTGTCTCTATTATCCCCGAAGGCTTGCCGATCGTGCTGACCTTGGTCCTAGCCACAGGGGTGCTTAGGATGAGCCGGCGAAATGCCCTAGTGAAAAAGCTTCAGGCCGTGGAATCTCTCGGCCAGACAAGGATCATCGCTGTCGATAAGACTGGAACGATTACTAAAAATGAAATGGTCATCCAGAAGATTTATGCCGGCGGAAAAAATTTCGATATTACAGGAGTCGGCTATGAAAACAAAGGGGAGATTCTATATGAGGGCAGAACGATTGATCCGCTTGAGGTGCCAGAGACAGTTTTTGCCGGCCGGGTCGCGGCCTTTTGCGCCAATGCTAAAGTGATGTTCTCCGAGGAAGAGAAGGCGTGGAAAGTTCACGGTGACCCGACCGAAGCGGCCATGCTGGTTCTGGCCGATAAAATGGGACTAAAAAAAGACAAGTTGGAAAGAGAATCTCCGGTGGTTGCCGAGATTCCTTTTGATTATAGGACCAAGTATCATGTGATGGTTCATAAAATAAATGGCGAATCATTAATGACTGTCGTCGGCGCGCCGGAAATTATATTAAATCTCTGCGATAAGTTGTGGAAACCGGGAAAGGCAAACTCTCTCTCCGATTCGGACACCAAAGAGCTGGAATCCGTTTCCAATTCCATGTCAGCCCGGGGACTTCGAGTCTTGGCATTCGCCGTGACGAGCGCTATCCCGAAAGATCTGATCTCGGGCAATATCGGAGGTCTGACTTTCGGGGGATTTTTTGGCATGAAAGACGCCTTGCGCGGAGAAGTTAAAGATTCGATTAGCCTTGCCGAAAAAGCCGGGATCAAAGTCGTGATGATAACCGGCGATCATAAAATCACAGCCGAAGCCATCGCCCGGGAGGCGGGGATTTACAAGCAGGGAGATCGCGTTTTGTCCGGCGCTGATATGGAAGAAATGAGCGACAGTGAGCTTTATAAAAAAATTTCTAAAGTTTCAGTTTTCGCCCGCGTGACGCCGGATCACAAGCTTCGCATCATCAACGCCTTCAGGCATAAGGGCGAGATCATCGCCATGACCGGCGATGGTGTCAACGACGCGCCGTCGCTGGTGGCGGCGGACTTAGGCATCGGCATGGGAAAAATTGGCACGGAAGTAGCCAAAGAGGCATCGGACATCGTCCTTTTGGATGACAATTTTTCCAGCATTTTGGCGGCCGTGGAAGAAGGTCGCAGTATTTACAAAACGATCAAGAAAGTTATTTTATATCTTTTTTCGACCGGCCTAGGCGAAGTGCTGACCATTAGCGTTGCTTTATTTATAGGCTGGCCTCTGCCGATCTTGGCGGCGCAGATCATCTGGCTTAATTTCGTCACCGACGGATTCTTAGATGTGGCGCTGGCCATGGAGCCGAAGGAGAAGAATTTACTTGCTGGTCGGTTTGCTCGACCGAATAAATACTTAGTTGATAAATTAATGATGCAAAGGATGCTTTTCATGGCCATGCCTATGATGATCGGCACATTATTACTTTTTGGGAATTATCTTGACGGGGACATGACGAAAGCTTGGACTATTTCGCTCACCACTTTGGCGGTGTTTCAGTGGTTTAATGCCTGGAATTGCCGTTCAGAAGACCGTTCAATTTTCTCTATGAATCCGTTTTCCAACAGATTCCTGGTTGGCGCAACTGCCATAGTCTTAGCGCTTCAGATGCTGGTCGTCTACAGTCCGGTGATGCAGAAGTTCATGCGCACCACGGCTCTGGGGCTAGAAGACTGGATTTATATCGTCCTGATCTCATCTTCCATTATATTCGTCGAAGAAGTCAGAAAATTTATTTATCGCAGGAGAAAAATCAAATGATAATTTTATCCAAAACCAATTACCTCGTCTATCGGGACTGCAAGAAAAACGCCTGGCTGAAAATTCACCGGCCGGATATTTATAATGCCTCGCAATTATCGGAGTTTGAAAAAGCGATCATCGAGACGGGTAATGAAGTCGAGCGTGAAGCCAGGAAATTATTTCCGCGCGGCATTTTAATTGAAGGCCGGGACGAAGCCGCAATCGAAGCTACCAAGAAACTTTCACTTGGGAGCGAGGCTCCCAAGTGGGAGCCTCGCTCCCAAGTGATTTTCCAGCCGGCATTTAAAAAAGATTTACCCGACAAGGCGGGTGGTTTTTTTGCCGCCATAGACATATTGGAATATGATTCTGAAAATCAAAGCTATAACATTTACGAAGTCAAAGCTTCGAATGAAACTAAACCTAGTGTGCATCTCTACGATCTGACTTTCCAATACATCTTGCTGAAGGATTGCGGGTTAAAAATTAAATCTGCCAATCTGATGCATCTTAATTCTGAATATGTGCGCCAAGGGGAGCTTGATTTGGACAAACTTTTTATTTCGGATGATTTAACCGAACAAGTCAAAGAAATAGAAGAGGAAGTGAGGGCCGAGATGGAGAGGGCGCTCCAATATGTCTCGCAGGACAAGGAGCCGGCCGGGAACTGCGATTGCCTG
>Ga0209641_10001988_pt1 | contig 17795 bp, 12 predicted proteins | sample RifCSP16_1_FD_184022 | JGI IMG/M metagenome (GOLD analysis project Ga0209641, IMG submission 184022) | Soil microbial communities from Rifle, Colorado - Rifle CSP2_sed 16_1 (SPAdes) (version 2) | ecosystem: Environmental > Terrestrial > Deep subsurface > Rock core/Sediment | place: Rifle... | reverse complement strand
CGAACACCTCCAGAGCGTCGCCGCCCGCCGCGTCGATGGTCGCCTGGAACTCAACGGGAATGATGACCTGGCCCGCGACACAGTCGGCACACATCTCGGCGGCAGTGTCGGTGACCGCCACGTCACCCGCGATTGGCGTAGTGATCGTGCCCGCCCGGACCTGATAGCCGTGACCATCGATGATCGCCTTCGTGAAGAAGTCGACCACCACGAGGCCCCCGGCCTGGTCGAAGGTGGCAACGGCGTTGGCGCCGGGGACCAGCCCCTGATGGGCAGCGCGGACAATCCCCCATTCGTTCAAAGGCATCGTTGTTCTTCCTTCCTTACGGCCGCCGGCCGATGCAGGCTGCCCAGTCGACGGTGAGGGTCCGGGCTGACGCCGAGAGTTCCTCCACGTAGAACCAGGGGGTGAGCGGCGCGGACCCGGTAATAGCCCCGGAGGCCACAAGGGCCCCGTTGATGTAGCCGGCGCAGTTGTCGCCGGTGGTAGATGTCGGACCCCCCACCACCACCTCGAAGATGTAGTAGGTGCCGTTGGCAAACGTGCCCGTCCAGTCGGTGTTGGCCGACGCGACGGTGGCGTTGACGGACATGAACGTCACGGCCGTATCTTCGGTCGTGTCGCGGCAAAACAGGGCGGCGTTGTCGGCCGTCCAGGTCGGGGTAGCCTTCACGGCCACGGCGCCGTCGTCGCCAACCGCATCAGTAAGCCCGATCTCGAACTTTGAGAGAGCTAGGGTGTTGAGCTGGGCTCGAGCCACAAAGTAGGCCCAGCCATCACCGGACCAGTTGAGGCCCACCGCCTGGCCGGCGGAGCCGGTGCCGGACGCATCAGTCGTCAGCGTGAGCGTGCCGCCTACGGCAGCCGTGATGCCGACGACCTGAGTACCGGTGCCGATATCGGCCGGGTAGGACCAATGCGCGTTCGCGGGCCAGGTGCCTGTCGGGGCACCGAGAAAATCGTCCCACCAGGAGATGTAGGTAGGGTTGCCCTGAAGGGCAAGGAGCGTTCGCAGGGGGTCGCCGGCCACCCCCAATCGCGGCCACGCCTGGTCGAGCCGGCGGGGAAGGAAGAGTCTGGGCATTTTGCCTCCGGGGCCCTATCGCGTCCCCGTAATCGCGTGTCGAGTGTCTTTGCGGATCCTGGCAGCCCGTTTCTGGTTGTAGGGCTCCCAGATTTTGCCGGAGAGAAAATCCTTCCGCCGCAGGCCGCGCCTCTGGCGCTCCTCCTCAGCCTCCACCATCGGATCCACCCAGCCGGTGTCCGCTTTCCCCGAAAGGTCGTTCCAGGGCAGCGGGTCGGCTTTGGGCTTCACGTCGTAGACGTTGGCCCAGTGAAGCGTGTCGAGGACCTCGTCCAGCGGCTTCCAGAGGGGCTCTGTGCGGACGAACCGTGCGAGAGCGAAGTACCAGACGACGGCTTCGTCCAGCGGCTCGTCTCCCGCGTTCGGGGTAGGCGGGTCGTAAGGCCCGCGCACCTGCGGCCGCGAGTTCATCTTCCAGCCGCGGGCTTCGCGGTAGTCGTTCCAGCGCTTGAGTTGCTCGCGCACGAGGCGGTCGAACCCGTGCTTCTCGTTCGTGTCGGGCGTGGCTCTGGCCAGCCGGGCCGGAACCCGGATCAGACCTTCGAGCCATTCCCCCTCCGGCGAGTCGGTGAAGAGGGGCACCTTGAGAGAGCAGGCTCCTGCCTGTGTTCCGTAGGGTACCCGCCTCCTTGCCTCACCGTTAAGTTTCATCGACTTCATTCACCCCCACGAACTCCTCCACCGCCGCCGCCGCCATGCCACGCGAGCGGATCGCGCGCACGCCTCCCGGCGCCGTTTGCACGCCCATTGCGACGAGCTCGGCATCGGCCCCCGGCGCCGTCTTGCCGGCTGTGAAGCGCTGGACGAGCGCGGCCAGCTTGGTGTTGCGTTCGTCTACGAGCTCCGACATCACGGCGAGCAGGTTGGGATCGATGGATGAGAGCCGCTGGGCACGAGCGATGTCGTTCAGCTCTTCGATGAGCGCCTTCGGCTCCCACTTCGCGAGAAGCGTTTCCATCCGCGTCTGATACTGCCGCTTGCGTTTGGCTGCCACGGCCTTCTCGCGTTCGGTGGCTCCGCCGTCGAGTACGGCCTGGCAGTTCACGATCTCGTCTTCGCAGAACAAGATCTCGTCTTCCCGGTTGCGGGCCATCGTTTCGACGAGCAGCCTGACAGCCCTCGCGTCGAGTCTCTGACCCAGGTAGACGAAGCCCTTCTGAGCAGCGATCGCGCGGTAGTGGTTGGCGTTCATGCCGAAGCGGCCCTTCGGATCGGCGATCCGGTCCGGGGCGCCCCCGTTCGGAGAGAGGATCAGGGCGTCCCGGATGGTGGCTCCCTCCGGGCGGAGGTAGTAGCACCAGGCTCCAGTTAACCCGTTGGGCTGCATCCGGATCTGATCGATCGGCCTGAGGACCGACACTCCCATCCTGCGCCGGCCGCGTGCGGACCGTGGCTCGCCGGCTACGGGGGCAGGTGAGGGAACCTTGACGGCAACCGCCGCCGCCCCTTCCTCCTGCGGCGCTTCGCCCCGTCCTTCACAGAACGGAGTGTGCCAGTGAAGGGCCTTGAACTGCTTCTGGCAGCCCGGGCAGGTCTGGGTCGCTTCTCGCGGATGCAGATGAGCCTTGCGTGGCATGCTCAGGCGCCCCTGCCCCACACGACATGGTCGTCACGGGTCTCGACCACTCCCCAGATAGCGGAGATCGCGAGCTGCTCAGACAGGTTCTGGATGTCGTCGAAGCGCCTGGTCTTGGCACTCATTCGCATGGCCATCGCGAAGGCGTCGCGGTGATGCAGGGAGTTGTCGTGTCCGGCGGCGTTCGACCCTTCGACGTTCGTCGAGACCATGCTTCGGAAGCCGTAGATCTCGCCGAACTCGCCGCGGATGATGTTTGACCCGCCGCCGCGGTTGAAGTCCGAGGAGGCGTAGCGGTCGATGGCGAGCATCGAGTTCTTGGTAGCCGGAGCCATCACGAAGAAGCGGTTGTCGCCCGGCGCGTTGGCGTCGTTCAGCCCCTGGTCCGCGGCGCGAATGTCTTCGTCCGTGAGGTCGATAGCGAGGGTGCCGACGATGTTCGTGCCGGCGTTGTCCGGCAGGGCGGCCAGCGTGTCATCGATCGAGACGTTGAGGACGTAGGCCGCGGCCTCGGTGTACCAGCGCCGCTGGTCGACGATCGAGAGGTTCCGCTCGAATTCCTCCAGCTCGAACGCCGAGTACATGTGCTGGTTGATGGTGAGGGTGACGGCCACTTCTGTCTGGGCGTCGTAGGTGATGTCGTTGCCGCTGTTGCCTTCGGCCTTCGTGCGGGCTACGCCCGAGTTAGGCAGTGTGATAGGCGACCAGCGGATGGTGGTACCGACACCGGCCTCGTCGCGATAGCGAGTCGATACGGTGCCGGAAAATGCGAGGTTGGCCTTCCGGAACTCGATCACGTCTTTCGAGGTGATCGCGGGGTTCTGGACTGCGCCCGTCGTGGACGTTATTGAGGTCGAGATGTGGTACTCCTAGTACGTAAGGCGGAGCTTACCGCCCGGAGGTATTGGTAGCCGTTGCCACGCCCGTGAATGACTCCAGGCCGTGTCTGTTGAGTCTAAGACTGGCGAGTAGTGCTTCCAACACACACGTCGAACAGATGAGCACGGGTTCCCCGTTGGCGGAGAACTCCAGCCCGTCACGCTCTTCGCCGCACCAGAAGCACTTCATGACCGAGCCGCCGCGTGCGCGTCGTCGAGAAGGCGCTTGCGCTGCTCGGCGGGGATGGCGTCCCACTCGGACATCGGCATCCTCTCGATCTCGTCGAGACTCATCCGCCGCATCCCGTTAGCGGACGTCCGGCCCGGCACCGCAGACGGCCGCGGAGCGGCCTTGCGCTCCGAGCTGAGCTTGCGAGCCTCGGCCGTTTCCGTCTCCCCCTTCGCCTTCTGCGCCTGCTCCTTCTCGTATTCCGCAACGGCCCACTTGGCCGACCGCTCGTGTTGAGCGAGGGCCACCTGGGCAGCGATTGCCTGAAGGATGCCGCGCACGTCGCCGCGGTTGCGAGCGGCGGCGAGGGCATCGACGTAGTCAGGCGGGACGCGGAACTCGGGATAGGACTGAGCGATGAAGGAGGGAGCGTAGCGGTCGAGGTCCTGAACGTGCATGAGCCTCGCGCGCTCTTCCAGTTGCTGGGCCACCGTGCTGATCCGGGCCGGGTCGAGGGCCTCACCGGAGTCTTGCGCCCCTCGCAGGGCGGTGAAGAGCTGCTGGTGGGCCCAGTTGACGTCTGCCTGAGAGGCGCGGGTGAGCTGCTCCTGGTAGGCGCGGGAGTCGGCCTCCCGTTGGGCTCGTGCGCGTTCTGTTTCCGTTCGCTGGCGAAAGGACTCTCCCAGTCGGGCTTCCACGCTCTTGACGATCGCGGAGACTTCGGGGAGGGCGGCGATGGCGTCCGCTTCGAGGCCAGCGAGGGGAGAGGTGGCTTCTTCCTGGGTTCCCGCTTCCGTCGACTGTGAGGCGTCTCCTGAGTCCGGAGGGGATTGTACCTCCTCCGTTGGCTCGGCCTGGCCGGCGTTGTCTTCCAGTTCTTCTTCGGGCACCTCTAGCTCCTTTCGTCAAGATGGGGCATGACAGCCTGTCAACGCAACTACTTGCCCAGGTACTTCAGCACTTCCTTCTGGCCGAGCGCCCCAAGGCCCCATTCCTGAAGCGGCCGGACCAGCTTCACACCGTAGTACTCGCGCCACACCTGATGCGCCCGCTGCAGTGCCTCACCGTACTGGGAACTGAACTTGGCAAGGACGACGACGGCCAGGGCCGAGGCGTCCGCGGGAGCAAGCCCTGATGTGAGTAACTCCTGCTCCCAGCGCTCCTGAAGATTGGAGAAGTACTCGTCCGGGCCAAGACCACCCGTGGAGTAGCCCTTAGCCTCCGTCCACGCTTTGAACATGTCGTCCTTGAGAGCGAAGTAGCCGGTGTCGGCAATCGCCTTCATGTCCTGACGGTATTGCTTCTCCCTCGGGGTTGCCCAGACCGACTCATAAGCGGCGATCGCGGCCCGGTCTTCAGGGGACAGCTTCGCCACCTCGGCGTCGATCTTCTTCCAGTCGAAACTGCCAACGGTGGGATCGACCACGGCGGCAGCCTTGATGCCCTGGTAGCGGTCGATGGCCGTCTGGTCCGCCCGGTCGGAGGGGGACAGGTCCGCGTAGATGCCAGCCTGGCGGTTGGCGAGGGCAGCCACGCGAAGACGGTGGTCATCGACCCATGTTGCTCCGTCGGTAATTGTGCGGTCGGCTTCGAACTGTGCGGCCTGAAACTGCTTGCGGGTATCGAGGGCCGCGAGCGTGTCCTTCGAGTACCCCCAGGAGCGGAGCAGATCCACCGTCTCTGGGCGCTCCTTGAGCCAATCCACCTTGTGGCGTAGCTCTGGGTCCCAGAAGCCAGACTCCTCGATCTTCTGCCTGTCCGCTCGCCAGCGTTCGTAGGTTGGCGTCGACAACGTCCTGACGAGGTTGTCCTCGACGAACTTCTGCCAGTCTGCAGGCATGGCGGCCTGCTCCTGCTGGACAGCGTCCCAGTCCACCCTTGTTCCCTGCCGATGCCGCTCGATCATGAAGTAGTACTCTTCGAGCGGGTTCTTCAGGCGCTCCTGTTCTGGGAACTCCGAGTACAGGTCGGTGAGGGCCGCGGCGCGAGAGGCCAGAATCTTCTCGGTCTCCTTCCGCCACTCCTCAGCATCGACAACCGAGCGCTGGAGCTGATCATCAACCTCCAGTTGGGCGCCCGTGAAGCGAGCGTCGATAGCCGTCCGCTTGTCGTCCATCTTCTTCTTGGCGACGGCATAGTCCTGGCCCTGGGCGAGTGCTTCGTCAGCCCGGCGCCCAAGTTCAGCGGCAATCTGGGGGTTCGCGGCGAGGGCCGCCGCCTGCTCCTTTTTCGTGAGTTCGTCCCAGGACGTGCGAAGGGCTGTAGCGCTGGTGGCCGGGTTCGCGGCGTAGAAGTCGTCAGCGAGCCGCTTGCGAAGCTCGGCATTCGTCTCTGCGCGGACGTTGAGGCCCGACGCCTGGATGAGTCCTCCCCAGGGCCCCACTCGCGGCTCGATGGGCATTGCGCCGAGGCCGGCGACGCCGCGGAGCTGTTCGAGGGGGATGGGGATAGCCACATCGGAGAGAAGGGCCTCCGCGCGCTTGCCCGGCGTGTCGAGCTGTTCTCCGAAGAAGGTTTTGCCGGCCCGCTGATTCCACGCCGCTCGGGGCAGGACGTTGAGCCGAGCGGTGAAGAATTGTTCGGGGTCGAGCAAGCGGAAGACCGTATCGAGCTGCCCCATCAGGTCGAGCGAGAGCTTCGCCCCTCCCCGGCCAACGGCGAACGGCACGTCCGGTGCCATGAAGTTCCGGTTGTAACCGATGCGGATCGGCGAGTTTCGGTCGCGACTGACAGGCACGAAGCGCTCGGGCGGCAGGAATTCGCCCGTCGCGGCGTAGTGGATTGCTTCTGCGGTGGCACCCAGAAACGCAAAGGCCCCGAGGAAATACTCGATGTTGGCGACCTTGTGCGTGCCCCAGGCCACATGCATCGCCTGCCGCAGCAGGGCCTCGGTCTCGTTGGTCGAGAAGAGCAGCGTGCGGAGGCCCTTGCGAACGACCTGATTCGAGAACACCGTCTGATAGTTGCCAAGGGTCGAGAAGCGTTCGTTTGTCTGGTCGGCGATCCCGCGGGCGATCTGATTCGGTGTCCAGTGTGGGTGTTGCCGCATGACCTGGGGAGCGATGTGATCGCGAATGGAGGCCACCTGGGCCTCGGGGTAGACACCCTTGAAGAGGCCGTTGGTGATGGCAGCGTTGATCGCCCTGATCCGCCGCCTGACGGGTCCCGGGACGTTCTGTCCCGTGCTGATCTCTCTCAGCAGGGACCTGGTGAGATCGTCGACGATAGACGTGTCTACGGTCGTGAGCCCCGCCTCCGAGAGCATCCGCCAGGACACGTCAGGGCGCCCCTTGAGGATGGGGCTAGACGAGGTGAGGAGCCGGGCCAGTGTCTGGCGGCGGGCGGGAGACAGGTTCGCCAGGGGGATTTTGGCCAGGTTGGCGGGGACGTTCACGAGCTTCCGGATGACCGAGAGCGGCTCGCCGTGGATGGCGCTATCGATTGCCCCGGCGAAGCCGCTGGCGCCGGTCCGGGTTGCGAAGTCCACCTGCTGAAAGAGTGAGAAGGCGAGCTTCAGGCGCTTCGCTGCGTCTGACACGGTACTCACCGCATTGAGGGTGCGCCCCATGTCTGCGGGGGGTCCGAACATCCCTTCGAGGCGTTCGGCGAGAGCGTTCGGAACGGCCCAGCGCTCGCGGGGTTTCGGGCCAGCGATGGCTGCGCTCGGGCGCTGGTAGAGGTCTCCGGACTTCCCGAGCCTGATGTCCCCCGTATCGACGATCGGGTAGGGATGGAGCTTGCCCTCGAAGGCTGGGCCAACGCGAGGGACGCGCCATCCATCGGGGGCTATCGATTCGCGTACGGCGAGACCCGCGCCTTTCATGTTCTCTGCGAGCTGGAGGCCCTCGCGATAGGTCGTGCCCATACGCGCGCGAATCGCGTACATCTCGTAAGGGTTCCAGGTGAGCGGCTGGTAGCCTTTGGCCAGAAGGTCGCTGAAGGCGTCCTCTGTCCGCGGCTTGTAGAACGCCGGCCGAGCCCCGATGGCGCCACCGGCGGCCTTCGTCGCTTTCGGTTCCAGCCAGAAGCGGCTGAAGTACTCCTCGCGCAGCGGGAAATCTGGATCGGCAGCCAGCGTCGCGTCCTCCTCGATTTTGAAGAGGCGCCGCACGTCGTCGTAGATCGCCTGCATTCTCGGCGGGACGGGCCCCTCGCCATGGAGGGCGAGGAAGAGCGCGCGCATCTCGGGCGTTTCCTTGACGATCCTCCGGTTCTCCACGCGGGTCCCGACCTTGAGGGCAGCGAGGGCGTCGTTACCGGCGGCGATGCGCTGCCCGACATCCGAGAGCTGGGTTCCTGTACGGCCCTCGAAGCCCGCGAGCAGTTCGCGGGCGATGGGTTGATTCGGTTGGATCTGGCGGAAGACGCCGCCTGTCGGTCGCGGCACGGGGCGGAGCCTGGCCGCTGCCTGGGCGATGGCGCCGATATCGAGGGCGCCGGTCTCGTCGGTGAGAATACGACGCAGGGGGCCCTGCTGGGCGAACTCTTCGGCGGCCTGCTGAAATTCTCGCGCTCGGGCCATATTCTGGGCCAGGCCACCGCCCATCGTGGCCTTCGATGCCTGCTCGTAGGTCGTCCGGATGGCCCCGAGTTCGGGCTCCTCGATCTTGCGCATGGAGACGATCTGGTCGGGGTCCGTAAGGATCTGGGCCTGATCCCGGAACATGTGCCCGGCGGTTCTGGGATCGTCCGCTGCGCTCCCCAGGGCGCTCCGCGGCAGCTTGATCTCGTAGAGGGTCGCCCCGACTTCCGCCGCCGCCGCAGGGGTGCGCGTCGGAACCTCCTTCGAGATATCCATGTAGCGAGTGCCCGGGCCGGCGTCATGCATGAGCCAGGTTCCCGCACGGGGTAGCTGCCCTTCGGGGAGGCCGTACTCGGCTCCGTGGTAGAGGGTCACGATTTCGTCCGGGCTGCCCCGAGGCCCGCTAGGGAGAGCTGCCCCGGCCTCCGCGGTGAGTGCGGCCCCCCGGCCGCCCGCTAGCTGGGCCCCTCTCCCGATAGCCTTCGAGGCGGCCCCCGCCGAGATCACTGCAGCAGGAAGGGAGAGCACGAACCGGGCGTACGGGTCCTCTACGCCAAGGGCCGGGAGTCCCTCGTAAGTAGCCTGCCCACCGAGGTTGGCGGCGATGTCGGCGCCTATCGCCTGGGCCACGCCGCGAGCGCCGAGGCCCGCTCCGCGGGCGGCCCATCCGGCCGCCCCGGCCGAGGCCAGGTTGAGGGGAGAGAGCCCGACGTCTGCCACCCAGCGGAGGGGTGCCGGGAGATTCTTCAGGGGGTCGCCGAGTCCGAGGAACTTCGTCGTCTCGCGGGCGGAGGCGGCCGTGGTCAATCCCTTCACGGTGATCCCGAGGAGGTCTCCGCGGGCGGCGTAGCGCTGGACATCACGCCACTGGTCTTCGGGCGCCATCATCGTGTAGCGCTCGAGGATGCCCCTCTCGAACTCGCCCGAGATTCCGGGCCCCAGTTCTTCCGGCGTCTTCCCATAGAAGAGGGCGGCAGCCGTGTGGGCGGCCTCGCGGGCGGAAGCCGCCTGGTTGGCGCCCAGGCCGCCGGTGAAGGCCGTCCCCATCTGCTCCAGTTCCGCTGCCTGCTGCTCGACATTCAGCCGTGACTCGTAGTTGCCGTAGGCGCTCTGCAGCTCGCCGGCGGTGAACGGCTGGCCGGGGCCGAACAGGCTCGTGCGCGCGAGCTCGGGGTTCTCCGCCGTCATCTCTTGTGCCTTCTGGGCCCGGTCCCAGTCGACGAACTGCTGCATCTGGGTGAAGTCGAAGACCCCCGCGTTCTCTTCCGGCGCTGCGGGCGCCGCTTCCTGGGGCGGGGCGAAGCCGGAAGCCACACCACCCCCGGGATTGATCCACTGGCCGGTTGGGCCTTGCCAGTTGCCCCAGGGGTCTACCCACGTCTGGCGGGAGGAATCCCAGGTGTTGCCGGAGGGGTCCTGGTAGAACGGGCTCATCGCCTGGGGGATAGGCGACGGCTCGGGAGGAGGAGCGTATTCGAGCGGGGGCGGAACTTCGCCGATGTCGTTCTGGCCGGGGCCAGGAAGGAAGCCCGGCAACGGCGGAGGGGTGCTCCGCACGACGGTTGCCGTATCGGAGTCGACCCAGACCATCTACTTTCGTCCTCTTATGTGCCGGCAACCGCCGATATGGTTCCAACAGGGCTCCTCGTCCGCCGTGCTCCGTTCATGGAACGTCCGGTCGCGATGCCTGGCAGCATGCTCCTCGGCACATTCAGGACAATCGAATGACTCGATCATTTCCTGATCGTGATCAACGGAGAGTTCATCGAAATTACGGCTCCAGTACACATACCACCGCCGACCGTGGCACAGATGTGCGGCATAACGCTGTGTGCACGATAGTATCTCTACCGCCATTGTCAGTACCCCATGGTTCCGGCCCCTCGGCCCTGGCCCGGGAGGCGGTACCTCTCTTCTTCAGCTTGCCAGTCCTCGGCTGGTACGCCGTACTTCGACTGCAGCGAGGCGAAGATGCGGCCCCGTTCGGTGGGAGGGATCAAGCGGTTGCGCACGTCCATGTAGGAGTAGAAGTCAGGGACGGGGACCCCCTGGCGCAGGTTTCGGATCTGGGCGAGGGCCCCGGCCGGGGGAAGGGGGCCGGGATTGACTCCAGTGGGGGACGAGCCCGCTGTGGCCGGTGGCTGCCAGACGGGCCCGCCCTGAAAGGCGGGCGGGGGGACTGGCGCAGGGCTCGCCGCCGGGGCCGGCGCAGCGGAAGTCGGGGCCGCAGTGGGAGTCCTGCGGGGCCGGGTGTAGAAGGCGGGCGCTGGTTCCGGTGCTACCGTCGAGAGGTAGTACGAGGGATCGATGCCGAGCCGTTGTAGCTCGGCCGTGGTGCCGTCCGCGTACCGGCGGATAGCCGCCCGCTGGCCGGGCTGGATCATCATCCCGGGAGGCATCGGTTGGCCGGTGTCCGGATTGACCACCATGTGGCTTGCGGCCTCGCTGGGGATGATATCGAGGGGTGCTCTTGTAGGGTTGACGACCAGCTCGGGCCTGGCGCCACCGGCCCTCGGGTTGGGTCCCCGGGCGTCGCCGACCATCATCATCGGGTCGTTCACCGGGCCGCCCTCGGCTGCGCGCGTGACATAGGGCAAGACCGTGGGCGGGAGCGGCGGGGCAGTCGCGGCCGTCCCGACCGTAGGCGAGGCGACGGGATACTGTGCCGAGGGCCCCAGCGGGAAGGTGGGAACGACCGGGTTTTCCGCCCAGCCGAGGGGCGTCATCATTCCCGGCTGCTCGGGAGCGGGGCTCTGGGCGACGGCCACCGCCCGTTGCTGCGCCATCTGCTCCTCCTGGGTCATCCCGGGCTCCTGCAGCCAGGCAGGGGTGCGCGTCCGCGGTGGAGGGACGATCTCCCCGTTCACCACCGTTCCCCCCGGGGGGGTTGCAGCGCCGGGAGGTGGCGCCCCGCCCCCCGGCGCTGTCCCGGGAACGCCCCCGGGAACGCCCCCCGCTCCGCCCTGCATCTGGGAGAGGATCCAGGCGGCAGGGGAGAGTGCGGCATCGGAGAGAGCAGAGCCGCCTCCAGCGATGGCGTTGTGCAGGTTGCGGCCGCCTCCGAGCCAGAAGGCCTCGGCGGCCAGCGGATCCGTTGACGAGATGACCTTGGCGAGGGCCGTAGCGGCGTCGAGACCGAGGCGGGAGGTATCGATGCCGAGCTCGGCCAGAAACTGACGGTTCTGCTGCGCCATCTGGTCGCGTTGGAGCGAGAGCATCCCCTGCTGATACTCGGTGATCCGGGTGGGGTCGATGGCGGCGCCACCACCTCCCCCACCGGCTCCGCCGCCGCCGCCTCCGCCGCCGCCGCTGGACGTGATCTTCGGGGCAGCCCCCCAGAGCAGTTCCCACTTGCCCGTTGCGCCGTTCCACTGGTAGGTGTTGCCGGCGCTATCCGTCCTCGTCGTGGGTGGTGCCGCAGCCTCACCGCCCCCGGTGAAGGGCGCGCCGTTGGCGTAGACGGGCTCGCCGGTGTTCGTGTAGGTGTAGCCCGAGGGGGACGTCTTGTCGGGAACGACGTACCAGGGCAGTCCCGTTCCCGGGTTGATCCCGGTATCGCCGGGCCCCCCCGGGTAGGGCTCGGGGGCGGGTGGGGCGGGGAGGTAGTGGATCGCTCCGTCGGAGTCGAGTTGATACTGGCGACCCCAGGGGTCGGTCTGGACGTTGCTCCAGGTCCCCGCCGCGGGCAGGTAGTGGATCTGCCCCTGGCTATCGACCTGGTACTCGCGTCCAGACGGGTCTGTCAGTCTGGGTCCGAACGAGATCCGGGGCTGGGCGCTCGTCCCGCCCCCGCTGATGCTGGCCAGAATCTCCGCAGCGGTGGGGCTACCGTCGGAATTAGGCATCAGAACACCCCCTCTACGCCCTGCCGGGCAACGTGGGAACCGTCGCTTCCCAGACGTCAGGATACGTCGGGCCGTAGGACCCGATCTGCCGTACCTGCTGGTAGCGGCGGATCAGCTCGGGCCCGCCTTCCACAAATGGCAAGGCCATCACCCAGTTCGGGTTGGCGCGGGCCATCAGTTCGAAGAACGCAGCATCTTCCTCGGGGCTGAGCCGCTGCAACCCGTAGCCCATGGCGGCCAGGTTCTTCTGGATCAGCGGCCGGTAGGTAGCCGCGAGCTCCCAGACAGCATCAAGGATCCGCTGAATCATTTCGCGATTCATCCTGGCATCCCCGGCCGCGGCATTGTGCCCGGAGTCGCCAGCGGCGGCAGTGACGGGGCCCGCGGGCTGTTCATCGCCCCCACGGGCGCGGCACCCGGAGGCTGCGGGGCGCTCGGCGGTCCCTGCCCACCGGCTGCCTCAGGGCTCGGGATGGCTGGCTGCTGGCCGTTCGCCTGCAGCACCTGCTCGGGCGTGAGTTGCTCCCCGTTTGGGCCAATCATCGACCCGTTCGGGCCGAGCGCGATCTGGGTGGCCATCACCTTCGCCGTTTCCTGCTGGATGATAGCCGGCAAGAGGGTGCTTTCGAAGATCTGCCACGCCTTCCAGTCGGCGTATTCCTGGTAGGGATTCGACGACTGGTCCGCCTCTTCCAGGTACTTGATCGGCGTCATCGGCACCTTCGGGTCGTTGAGCAGGGCTCGCAGATGCTCCGTCAGCGCCACCCGCTCGGAGCCCGAGGACGGGTTGATGTCCGATTCGATGTCGAGCGTCTGGATTTCGTCGTAGGCGACGCTGACGAGCTTGTCCCGCTCGAGCTTACCGTCCGTCGAGCGAGCGAAGACGACCGTCTCGCCGTCGGCCGGCCCGCCAGCGGCGGGGCTCTTCGACATTACGAGGGCCATGTTGCGGGCCATCTTCTGGAGGGCGTTCCCCTGGTGGTCAATGAGCGTCTTCGGCTCGACGTTCTCCTGTTCGAGGGCCAACCGGAAAGACCACGGTTGGGTCGACGACCCGTACGGCGCTCGCCCTGTGGACGGTGCCGCGTCGATGAACTCCTGACGGAGGAAGCCGACGCCCTGAACGAAGCCGGGTTCGAGGACGAACTCCACCTTGGCAAGCTCGTAGCCCTCGGGGATCATCTCGGCCGTGGCGGCGTTGTTCGTCAGGTAGACCTGGTTCCCGCCCTCGTCAAGCAGCGGCTCCCCGCTCCCCGTCTTCTTGAGGAAGTAGACCGGCTGGGCGCCCTGCTCCTGCATCCCGAGCATCAGGGTCACCGAACGATCGTAGGTGGGCTTCAGCCTGAAGAGCCCTTCGAGGCTCGGGATGTAGCGCAGCTCCGGGGGCCCGTGGAGGAAGTCCTGGGCCGGGCAGACCGCGAACGGGGGCATCTCGTAGGGATGCTCGAAGGCGTTGACCTCTTCCCATCCCATGGTCTGGACGACGTTGTAACCGGAGGTTGCCGCGGAGGCCAGCTCGTAGAAACAGTCGCGCGTCCAGAGCTTGGCGACGGCCACGTAGCGGCCCAGGCTGTCGCCGTATTCGGGCACGATGGCTCGTTCCCGGTACACCTGGATCGACTTGTCCTGGTCGTTGAGGCTGAGGGCGATCCCCTGTTGGGACTGGGCCTGGGCGTATCTGACGAAGGGCAGGATCTCCACCGTCATCATCACGGCGAGCCCCCAGGTGTCCTCGATCCAGGCGGCCATGGTGGGGTCGACGACCTCGACGATCCAGGGGAACCCGGACCTGGCCATCTGCACGCGGCGCCGCTCCTTGAGGGACTCGGCTCGTTCGCGATAGTTCCCGTCCTCCTCCTTGATCCGGTAGAAGCGCTTGCGCTCCTCGGCGCCGACGGAGGGGACGAGCTGCGCCTCCGGGTATTCCGGATACATCTCCTCGGCCATTCGCCAGTGCAGAATCCCGAGCCCATCGACGATCTGTCCATCGGCCAGCCCGCCCTGGAGCGAGTAGCCGTTGCGTTCCTCCACGAGGAGCAAGCCAGAGTTGAGGACCTGCTCGAACCGATTGGCGGCGATGGACTGCTTGGCGGTGTTCTTGATCGGCCGTACGCGGAGGACGAAGTGGTTCTCGGTGATCCGCGCCTTGAGCTCCGAGTGCTTCTTCCGCGGCAGGTCGGACTGGAAGCGAGGGAGGCCGGCGAGGGCGCCGAAGAGGACGGGGTCCATCTCGCGGAGCATGTGGAAGTGAGCGCGGCGCTTGAGGATCAGCTCGCGGAACGAGTTGGCACGAATGTTCGGCCCGCTGACGAAGAAGCGGTTGACGAGCTCGTCGATGATCTCCTTCTGCTCCGGGAGGCTAAGCTTGCTCATCCTGTTCTCCAGACGAGTGTCATCGGCGTGCGGCCCTTGTTCTGTGCCACTGTACGGTAAAGGACGCTGTTGAACCCGGCGATGGCGTAGCGTGCGCTGTCTTTCGCATCAGCGTGGTCGTTTACCGGCGTCGATGTCCGATACCTGTCCCTCGTGTTCGGGTTCGTCCTGTCCAGCCAGCGGTAGTTGGCGTACTCGGCGATGGAGTTCACGTTCGAGACGTGGTGGGTCAACCGTTGCGACTCCAGCAAGCTGGCGTAGAGCCCGAGACCGAAGGGCCGGTCCTTGAGCGCTGGCCAGATCCGGTCCTCGCCGAAGTAGCGCCGCAGCGTCTCCATGATCACCGTCCCGCCGGCAGTATCGATGTAGCAGCGGTGGAACCCCTGCCAGCGGCCAACGTACTCGACGAGGTCGTCGATCCCCACCGTGTCGCGGCTGTAGAACTCGCCGCCCTCCGGCTGGTGCCAGCGGAGAACCCCCGTCTGCCTGTCCTTATAGATCCCCCACGTCGTGATCGCCGTCGGGTCGCCGCCGCCGGGGTCGATGCCGAGCACCAGGTAATCGTAATCCTCCGGGTACATCGGGTCCGTGAGCCGGACGTGCCTCTCCTCCGAGAACTGCGGGAAGACGAGCCCACTTCGGCCGACGAAGGCGTCCGCCGGCGTGAGCGGGTAGTAGGCGTCCAGGTGCTGGGGGAGCCCGACGAAGTTCTTAGCCGTCTCCTCCCACCAGGCCTCGTCCTGATCCGGCCGGCAGAAGCGGCCGAGGAAGATCGGCTCGTACTTCACCTCCCGACGCTTCGCCCTCTGCCACATCGAATGGAAGAAGCCGCTCGGCCCGAGCATCGGGTCGGCTGTGGACGCGAGGACGTACTGGCCACCGGCGTCGAGCGTTGGCCGGTAGGCGGCGTAGTTCTCCTCCCCGTAGGGGTGGAAGGCCCCCTCGTCGGCCACGAGCAGCCGGAAACGGAAGGAGATCCCCGCCTTCTCTGTCGATGGGAAGGCGACGATCACGCTCCCCGTGGCGTCGAACTCGATGTTGTTCTTGCCGTGGTAGGCGCGCTGCAGATGCCGCGGGAGCCCGTGATAGACCGTGCGCACCTTGCGCACGAACTCGTTCGACGCCTTCTGGCCGGCCGAGATGATCCCCACGTGCGTCGCCGGGTGATAGGCCGCAAGCCAGAAGCAGTAGGCCGCGAGGCACCACGAGATCCCGATCTGGCGCCGCTTCAGGATGACGGCGTCCTGCCCGCTCAGCAGCTTCTCGAATAACTCTTGCTGGAAGGGGAAGGGAACGAAGGGGATCAGGCCCGGGCGATCGGGGTCGTCAGACTCGATTCTCAGGCTGGGAAGAAACTCGTTGAAGAAGTCGGGTGCTGCGGGACCCGTCCGTAGCTGCCTCTGGGATGGCAGGTTGAGCCCCAGGATGGGCCGCGATTCGCCAGAGCGTCCGATCGAGGAGCCGGATGGCGAGCTCGACACGCCACCTGTCATCGTCCGTGACCCTTCCCACCAGGCCGTCGATGATCAATTGCTGGGCCAGATAAATGCAATATAGCAGGGTTGGCTCCTGCGAGGCCGCGATGAACTGCCGCGCAGCGTCTACTTGCGCCGCATATTCCGGGTCGTTCAGCCAGGCCTGGACCGTGTCGCCCTTCCGGCCGATGATCTGGCCCACCCGCCCGTAACTCATCCCCGCCGCGAGAAGGAACTGAGCCTCCTCCTTTTCCTCCGGCCGCGCCCCTAGCGCCACCCCCGCCCTCCTCGCCACCGCCCTCGCCTTCGGTAAGGGAGCACGAATCTTGTGGATAGGATCGTGAACGGCCACCCTGCCCCCATAATGCGAGAGCGGGGAGGGTAAGGCCGCAACCTAACCCTCCCCACCAAAGGAGGACGGACGAGCGAGGGCTCGTCGCACCCCACATCATCAAGGGGTTGACAGCCCGGCGCAAGACTCTCAGAATGCACCCCAACGTCGGGTGGGCCTGGCCCGCCCCGCAAGCTGCCCAGGGGATGTTCCGTGGGTCCCCGTGGCGCAGGCCCGACAGTTCCTCTCCACGGAGCTGGCCGTGAAGGCAGCCCAACCTACCAAACGATGCGAGGCCCGAACCCTTACCGGCACGCCCTGCCGCTGGCCCGCTAATGAATGCCGATTCTACGTCCATTACCTCCAACGTGGCTTCCCCCCAGAAGAAGCGCGCCAGCTCTCCCAGCTCGCCCAACCCTCCGTGCAAAGAGGCAACGCCCTCGCGGCAGAGATCGATGCCCGCGCTAGAAGCATGGGGCTTCGCCCCAGCACCCCCGGGATACCCACCCCAATCCACTCCTCCCTTTACCTCCAGCGCCAGGCTGACACCGTGCTCCGGAAGGGAAGCCGACGGCAACGACACAAACAGCCCTAGAACGGGCCACACCCCCCAAACAACCCCCACGCTACTCGTACACGAACCGAGTCTAAACAAAAGACCAGGACGGCCGTGAGCCCAGAAGACCCTGGCTTGCCGTCCGACCCCGCACAGGCAGCGGGGGAGAGTCGCCCCACGGGAGGGGGGGTAAGGGGGGGCGGGATCGAACGCCTCTGGCTCCCCCTAGCCTGCCCCCGGCAGGCCCCGAAGCCCCCCAGGGCGCACGGGCTCCCTAACATGCCACCTTCCCTTATTGAGACCCCGATCACCCGGATGGGTAGACCTGGGTATACCCCCAAACACACCCGATCGCGGAAATAAGCAGACGTTTTTCTGAGCTCTCTCAACCCGAATATCACCCCTGCCGGCGCCCGGGCGCGCGCGATGACCCCCGCGTGGGCGCGCGAGCCCGCGAACTGGACATAAGCCTCCCAGCTTGACGTAAGAGCGCTAGTGCGAATCTGCAGCTTGACGTAAGTAGAGCGCGAAGAGAGCGTTTTCAGGTGCTTAGGTTAGGGTTAGAGGGTAGGGAAAGCGCCTAGAATTAGGGCCTAGCTGGAGTGACGGGGTTCTCGGTGGGTGACGGGGTTCCCGGGGTGGTCTTACGGCTGGGGGGTCTTCGGGGGACAGGCGACGTAGGATACCGGACTTTGGATACGCGACAAGGATGTCGTATGTTCCAGGCGGGTGTGAGTTTAGAAGATAGGGGTTTCCCCGTCTTCACGTGGGGCCTCACGTGGGGGTAGGCTTGTGGCACGGCCCTCGGGAGACGGGGTGCCGGAGGAGGGTTGAGACGAGGTACTCAATAGCGATGAAAGAAACGGTGAAGCAGGCCGAGTCTGACGCGTGGACGGCGGAGCTACAGGCTGGCATGGAAGCGCGGCGGCTGGAGGAGCTCCGGGCATCGCTCTGCGACGAGGACCCTGAAGACGACGGGATTCCG
>Ga0209641_10001986_pt1 | contig 17798 bp, 26 predicted proteins | sample RifCSP16_1_FD_184022 | JGI IMG/M metagenome (GOLD analysis project Ga0209641, IMG submission 184022) | Soil microbial communities from Rifle, Colorado - Rifle CSP2_sed 16_1 (SPAdes) (version 2) | ecosystem: Environmental > Terrestrial > Deep subsurface > Rock core/Sediment | place: Rifle... | reverse complement strand
TAAGAGACGTTGTCAAAGAAAATAAACCAATTATGCGAAAGTTTTTGAATAAATTCATTATTTGTTTTTGGAAATTCAGATACCTCAATTAATGAGGGATCAATCAATTTTCTTAATAATTTAGAAATTGTTGACTTTGCGGACCCCTGATCCCCATAGATAACTGGAATCGGGTGAGGAAAACCAGAGATAAAGCAAGCCACTGTGTACACGAGAAGTAGAAGTTTATGTTCCGAGCTGCTTAAATTTACAAACTTCAGTATTTCCTTTATATCGCCACCAGGCCGGGGCTCTACTTGGCCCTTTTGATGACCGTAGCGCCTGAATAGGATTAGCGGTTTTACTATCTCCCAGCCTTCCGGTGTAATTTTTACAGCCGACCACTTCTTATCAGACAAGTCGTAATAAAGAGCATTATCAAGCCACGCTACTCTGTTATGAAGCTCATACTGGTCGCCATCAAAACATGCTTTTCCTTCAAGAACAGTTAAGGCGGTATTTAACGCATCGGAATTTATAGCTTTCTTTTGCGATTCCCAAAAAGACCGTGAAGCCCACCTTTTGAATTGCTTACTTCGGCAACGCCAAATTTCTTTGTGACCATTAATTAGCAGATTTACGTAAGGTTCCCGTAACTCGTCGTGGAATAAAATTATATCTTTATCACGTTCAATAATTTTCAGCAGTTGATTTGCTTGAGATCCACCTGCTTGTCTGCCTTGTTGATTAAGAAGTTCTCGTTTTCGGATACTCTCCCACGCATCCCTTAGCTCTTTTTCAGACAACGGTGGACTATTTTTTTTATTCCACACCACTACAGAATCCCATCCGGCTGTTTCCCATAACTCTGGCGAAAGGTCGTGAAGGAGTTTACCAATAAAACTTGTTGCGGTTTCATTTCTTTGCCCCTCTCTCACGCCCTGCGTCACTGCTTGCCAGTCAGTTTTTTGCTTTTCATTAGAAATTGTTCCTTCTAAAACCCACTGAGGCAATTCAGCAAAATTTGCCTCTTCAGGTGAAACTAACCACTCATATTTATTTCCAGATTTGTGTCTAGAAGGTGGCGCAACAACATATCCGCCATCTCCACGAATATCAGTCTTTTCTCGAATTCTTACAGAATTTTTTATTGGTTTGCTGGGATGTTTATAAAAGAAATGCCATCCGCCACCACCTGTTTTTGAAATAACTGTTGGAGGCAAATTCTCAGTTTTTCCACCAGCTTCTACATCAACGACTACAATTCCAGAAATTTCTCCAGTAATAATCCCAATGTTGTAATTATCAGAATCTGAAAACCATTTTTCTACTTCTTCTTCAGTTGCTTTTTCTTTCTGATATTTTTCCCACCTTATCAAGGGCTTCTTGTCATTTCCGACTGGGATTACTGAAAATCCGAAATCAAGATATTTCAATGCGTGTTCTAAACAATTTTTATCATTACTTGTAATATTGCTCATGTTTTTAATTCGTTGCTTACAATATAGACTCACAACCCAGCAGGTTTTTATTCTGCTGGGAAAGTGAATCTACATTTTTTGGTGATCTCTACTGTTTAAAATCTGCCAAATATTCATCGTCCATCCGACCCGTATAGACTTCAATAATCTTTAAGGCGTTAAAACCTTTCGTCTGCGCTTTTCTTTCTTCTGTGAATGTCATTTTGATTTTCGTGCCTATCTTAACTCTGCGCATTTGCTGATCGATTCCCGGCCGGCCGCCGACCGTCCAAACGATGCCTTCTTCGACAGTGACAGCAGTACCATCTTTTTCATGGAAGGTACCGCTGTCGGCCTGTAATTCATAAATCTTAACTCTCTTCCCCTCGTTGCCGGGGAATTGAGAGTCAATTTCACGAACATCGATTAGTGTTCCTTCGATATAGTCACCAATCTTTCCCCACTTAATCCAGTAATTTTTTACTTTTTCCCATGTTGTATTTTTTGACATATGTTTTTTTATCCCATTGCAACAATTTATTTACTTGCTACAATGGATTTGTTGTAGAATGAGTTGATAATATTTCTTGATTAACCAACGTTTTCACAAGGCGTTGGTTTTTCTTTTGCTCGAACTTTACTCGAGAAAGATGATTCAATAATCTGTAATATTTCTGTAAAGACCTTGAAATATGTAGATCGTTAATGTTTTTCATAAGTTTGTTAAATTAAGATTACTAATAATTTTGCCTCTTTCGACCACAGGAGGCATTTCTTTTCCGGGCAACACATGTTGTTGCTTTTCTCAATTGTTAAAAATAAAAATCCCCAACTTGCTAGACAAGTACCTGATGTTACCTGCCTAGCAAGTTAGAGACTTTTAATAACATCAGGGCTAACAAAAAAAACGACTGCATTTAGCAGTCGTTTGTATGTAAATTGAAACAAGGACGATAGCTAAATGAAAGGAAAAATTTCCTTTCGTTTAGTCAGCGCCCTTGTAATCGTGCGAGACATCACATAAAACGAACCTTACCAATCTACTTTGTAACTGTTTCAAACAGTACGAAGCATCTTATTATCAAAAGCTTAGGAGCTTTTAACGTTGGTAACGCCTTCTATGGACTTAAACTTGAAACTTATTCTATTTTTAAACAAAAAACTCCTTGAAGCGAGTCCCGACATTTAAGTCAGGAAGCTCTTCAAAGAGTCTGTTGAACTTCCTAACTCGCTTACCAGATTTCTCTCTGGTCTTACAAGTATAGCAAATATATATAGAACTTGTCAATGCCTTACCTACTTAGAACTTTTTGTGGAAAACGATGACTGCAAAATTGATTTTTAATTTACAAAAGTATATAATCAATTCAAATTTAAATATGTAACCTAACCTTAAAATCTATTGAATTTAAGGCATGGTCTAAAAAGCCGATCAAGAGTAGAAAACCCACCATTAGGGACTACCTTGATCGGTCGTGCGAGGAAACTTGCATGGATGGCGAAAGCTGTCACCCTTGTGGTGGGCTTTTTGCTACCAATTATTATTAGTAATATTAAATAAAAATTATATGAAAAAAAGTATTTTAAGTTTTGTTTTAATCTTTAGTTTCTTTAGTTTTGTTTCCAGTGCATATGCTGGGTATGTAAACGGCTACTACAGAAGTAATGGCACTTATGTAAACGGCTATTACCGATCTGATGCTAATAGTAGTCCTTATGATAATTATAGCTATCCAGGAAATTATAATCCCTATACAGGCAAAATTGCCCCAGGAAATCCAGATACGTATTTAAATAATTACTATGGAAACAGTTATTACAACTATGACAAAGATGCTTATAAAGGCACCTATGATGAGGATTTTTGGAAATATTCTAATACAGACACATCTAACTACTCTGGCAGTTATTCATCTTCCTCTTATGATCTGGGAATAAAATATATTGACGGTGGTTATTTTATTGGCTCCGCTCTCTATTGTAACTCCGGTTATTACAAGAAAAACAATAATTGTACTAAAGCTCCCTCTAATTCTACTGCCTTTGGTCTCGAAAACTTTTATTGTAACGATGGTTATGTCAAACAAAATAATGAATGTGTAAAAATTACTCCTGACGAGTTATGTCAAAATTCATTTGGCCAAGAGTCCATATCTTCAAATCAAAGTTTAGAAAACACGCTTTGCATTTGTCAGACAGGATATGAGTGGACAACGGATAAAAAATCTTGCCAACCGTTATTAGTAACAACCTGTCCCACAGGCACTATTAAATGGGATAACAGCCAATGTGTTACTCCAGATCAGGTCTGTCAGTATACGTATGGTTCAAATACTCAATCTTCTAGTGGAATTTTTGATGAGGCAGGTTCAACTAACTGTAACTGCAAAAGTGGTTATCAAGCAAACGGGGGTGGCTGGGTAAAAGGAAAAAATGTTTGCTTTTCAGTACAAGAAGAAACCTTACGTGCTCAAACACTAAAATTAATCACGAAGCCACTTCAAATTAGTTCTAAAGATAGCGAGGTTTCCTTCCTTCAGGAATTTCTTAAACAACAGGGTTTTTACTCCGGTCCTATAACTGGTTATTTTGGCAAGTTAACTCAACAAGCAGTTAAAAGTTTCCAGAAATATTACAAGATTGACCCAACAGGAAAAATTGACTTATTAACTCGTGCAAAGATAAACAGTTTTTCTCTAAAATAAATTAGGCCTATGGCAAAGTATGTAATCTACGCAATATTTTTTGTCACTTTATTGATTCCGGCTAGTTCTTATGCCCACCGTTCCGGTTGTCACCGATGGCACTCTTGTCCCTCTGACACTGGAAGCTATATTTGCGGTGATCTAGGCTATCCATGCAAATATCCCACTTATTCAAATGTAACGGGTCAGTCTTATTCTACGTATAATTTAATTACTCCCATCAGAAAGGGTGGACGGGGTGTTAGAATTATAATGTTGCAACAAACACTTTCTGCTGACCCAAGTATTTATCCCGAAGGATTAGCGACTGGTTATTTTGGTAGCGCTACAAAAAGAGCGGTTGAGAGATTCCAAAGACTATATGGTTTGGCCCCGGATGGTGTAGTTGGATTGAATACTATGGTTAAAATTAAAGAGGTTTATGGTGTAGATTTAAGTCAATAATTATGGAACAAAAATTAGAAAACAAGGCATGGTATCGTTTCGTTAAGGTTACTTTCATAATTTTATTTCTCTCGGGTTTAGCATTAATTATTTTTGTTGCTGTTGATGGAAACTTTCCTCCTTATTTAGATGTTAATTTAGATAAAACAACTATTCAGTGCGATTACGGAAACAAAAGCATGTTTACTGCACAAGAAGCCGGAATCTATTTTCAACCAGATGACATTACTAGTGATGGCGTAAATTTATCAGACTACCAGGTAGAGAGACTACTAAGTAGATGTAATATAACTGCTCAGGGATTTTTAAACATACTAAAAATCGATAAAAATGCGAGACTGACTACAATTAATCCTATAGTAGAAGAAATCGGGGGCTTAAAAGGTTTTGGTAATGATTTTGGTCTCGGCGTACTTATACTAGTGGTAATTGCTGAAATCGTCCGAGGTGTCTTTTTGTATATTTTTTCAGGACACTATCCTGTGCCATTGGTTTTTAAGTTATTAAGCAAATGGTAAATAAACAATAAATTGTATGGCCGTTTTGCACTTTCTTTTAATTTGATTTTTATGGAAATAATTGCTGATGAAATTTTTAAAGCTCTTGGATACCTGCTTATTGCGGGCGTTGTTTTCTTTATTTGGGATAAGGCACGGGACAAAGCAAGAGGCGGAAAAGGGAAAACAGTTTTATGGAAAGGTTTTTTATTTTGTGCGGGTATAGCTTTTTTTGCGAGTCTCACACTTGGCAATCCTTCATGTTTAGAGGTAGACGACCCCTTGCGTGGAGGTTGTATTGTTTATGAAGACGATGGTTATGAACCGACAACCGAGCAAAGGATTGCTAGCTTTGCTTATTTTATGACCTTGTTTTATATTCCTGTTGCATTCGGGGCTTATAAGGGGAATAATGAAAAGGAAGTTTATGAAAAACATTAAATTAAATTTACCAGCGGCAATTTTATTAGCTAGTGTTATTTTGGGCGTTTTTATTTTTGCTAGCCAATTATTAGAATTAAGTTAAATAAAATTATGAAGAAATATGTTGTTTTGTTGCTTATTTTAATCCCCATTTTAGCTTTCGCGGGCGTTACTTTGGTTTTTAACTGGTCTGGCGATGTTCTCTGTAGCGGAGACAGTTCAGGAAAGATGACTATCTGTCGCCGAGGAACAACAATCTTATCTTGCAATGGGATTTCTGTAACAAGCCAATGTACAGGAAATTTTGTCTGCCCGCTAACAGGAGCAGGATATTGTTTAAATTAATAATATGAAATGGCTTATAATTAGTATCGCCGCCCTGATTGCTGTTGTTTTATACATCCCAATTTTCCCAGAGAAAAAAGAAGTAAAAAAGACTTATACAAGCGCAATAGAAGAATATCAAGATAGATATGGTATTAAATCATCTATGTCTTCCTATGAACGTAACGATCCTTATGAAGAAAGAAATGATGAATATGACTGTGATGATTTTTCCTATCAATTGGAAGCACAAGAAGTATTTGGAAAAGCTGGCGGCCCAGACTACGATCCCTACAATCTTGACCGCAATGGGGACGGAGTAGCTTGTGAAAGTTTGCCTTAAAAATTTATATGAATATATATTTTAGATACGTTACTGTGCCACTAATAGTCGGCGGTATAATCATCTCTACTATAGATTTTTCGAAAGAAAGCCAGGTTGGAAAATCAAAACTTTACTTAAGCAATCCAGAATACGAAACAAAAGCTGAGCATACAGAAAATCAACAGTATAGGATGCACCAGGAGGGTTCTCCGATAGCCGGGCGCCAAGTGAGTGCTATGGGGATAGATTCATATGCGAGAAATTATTAAAAATAACTGGCTCAAACGATATAATTAAATTATGGTTGATTTGAGCTATGAAAGAATATATAAAAAACAGAAAATACCCAACTACATTGGCCGCCATTATTTTTCTTGTCATTCGTTTCTGAACACATTGCTCTCGTTGAAAACTTGTCTAAACCGTTGCAAGGAGGATAGGAGAGAAATTAGGTGAAGAATTGAAACACGGCGGAGATAGAAAATCAAAATAATTGGGGAATACTACGAAAATATGTAAAATTGTTTTTTGTTGTCATAATTTAATTTTTACTTTATCTAAAGACCCGCGGTCTTTCTCGTAAAAGTCATTTATCTCTATAAACCACTGATGATGTACTTCTTTGCTTGGCTCGAAATCTTTCCCAAAACCAAGTCGATCGCAGAGAGCGAATAAAAGCAATCCGGCAGTAACACCTTTCTTCCAAGCATCTTCAGAAAATAATCGATTCAAAACTCTTGCTACGCATTTATCATTAAATCCTTCTTTGTGATATTGCTCAAATAAATTCACTCTTGTTGTGTTCACTTTAACAAGATAAACTCTATCAAATGCTTTTTCTGGTGTTCTACCAATGGTAGTGGAACGAGCAATCGCTTGATTATACGGTTCCATGGCTTCCCAAATATCATTTTGGTTTTTCTCTTTTAGGTAATTCTTTGTGAAGACGCTTTGAGAAACTGCTGATTTATCACCGAATTGGTGTAGCCAAGCAAGTGCATATAATTCAAACTGCAAAGCTACAATCTCGTTATTAAATTTTTGAGAATCAATGTTTGCAAAGTTGGAGTCGTTGTCTGCCAAAGCCCTTTTTAAGGCGGCGAAAATTTGGGCGTTAATATCAACTCCGTCCACAACACAATTCAAAATTACATTCTCATAAAAAAGACGACAAAATGATTCGGGTTCGACTTCCTGTTTTTTTGAAAAAATTGACATATGAGTTCCTACTTTATTAAATCCTCTATTGAAACGCCCAACGCTTTGGCAATTTTCGCCATAGTTTGAACGCTCGGCTTATTAACCGTACCACTTTAATTCCGTTCAAACAAACGCACCATTTAAACTAGGTGTAAAATACTCTTAAAACAGCCTCCGACTTCCGATAAGTATAATTGTAGGAAGTAGGATTTTATTTATTTAACTAACTGCTTGGAGTTGTTGCCATCCCTGTAATTCCTTGTTCCATTATATTCTTTCATAATAGGACTGCGTCAATGGGCTTGCTTTACTAAAATATTTCTTCTGTGGAATATTTTCAGAAGGGGTTAAAGGACTTGCTCCGCCAAAAACTCTTGGCGTTAATTTAAAAGAATAGATTGCATACCTATCACAATCTACGAGGTGATCATTAAACTTCTCTGGTAGATCCTTTTCTACCTTACCTTCCTGAGGTTCTGGATAGTGATACATAGATATTTCGTCCAAAGTTTCCCTGCAGTTGTTACCTATAAAGAATCTTTTCTCTCTTATAAGCTGTTGAATATAACTCACGCCGCCCTTAATATCCTTGTTGGTTTCCATTACAGGAAGCCCAGCTCGTCTGCATTCTTCAATTCTATCTGGCTCTGCTGGGTCAGGATAAATCTTTGTAGCCTTATGTTCACTTAATTTATTCTGAAGCACTTGGATTATCTCTGCCGTGGTTCTCTCAGATTGCTTCCATTCGTCCACTTTATACCAAGCATTGTCTTTTAAATACCAAACTCCTATGGCTGCTGGATTCCTAAAACCCCAATCTACTCCTATGATTCTTGCTTCAGTCTTAGTATTTACATCAAGTGGTTCAACAATCTGAGTCTCAGGCAAGTCATATACAAGTCCTACCATTTTGTTAAATTGCCCCTCATATCTTCTTGAAAACTCTTCGGGTCTCAGACGATTCTTCTCTGCGTCATAAAACTCTTTAGAAAAATAAGGATTCTCTATTGATTTCCAAGTAAAGAATGAGAAGTTTTTATCTGCTTGTTCTTTCCATGGAATAAAAAAGTCCATATAAAGCCAGCCCATGTTGTAAGGGGTTGTAGTTATAAGTATCTGCCCTCTTGTCATAGATACACGGCTCCTTAACACCGTCCATGTAAGTTGTGATGTCATTCCTCCTTCGTCTAGCCAAATCCAATTAGCCGTAATGCCTTCGATTCCTAAAGGATTATCTGCCGAGCGAACATAAACTATTCCACCAGTAGGTAGATGTATTTCTCCTTTCTGTTCTTTAAAATGGGATCTTAGTTGGGGGAAAACATCAAAGAACTTTTTTAATGTTGCCGCTCTTAGGATATTATATGTTGGAGCTATGATTGCACCACTGCTTTTAGGAAATTCCGTTATCTTCTTCCCCGCCCAGTATGCGCCTAGGAATGTCTTACCACTTTGTACTCCAGCCACTGCCGCGCCGAACTGAGTCTTAAAATTAAAACAATCATATTGCGGTCCAAAAAATTTGACTGTCTTTTCATTTGTCATCTTTGATAACATTTATTGTAAATGGTAATTCTGGGTTCTGTCCTAGATTAAGATCTTGTGGAGGTTTACCGTCTATCATCTGAAGAAGTAAAGATCTTTCTTTTTCATTGGTTATATAATACTGCACTAATTCATCAAGTTTATTTGGATTATCTTCTAAATATTTCTTTATCTTTGCCATTATAGACAAAGAACCCTTAGGTCTTCCTGGTCCTCCAGCATTACCTTCTGCAAATCTACCCATATTATCCCGTTTTTCTTCATTTTTTATTGCTTCTTCCATAATTTTTAATTAGACTAAAGTTAGTAATTGATTAATTTGTTGGAGAGATACCGACGGATAAGGGAAAACCTTTTCCCATTTAATAGTTCGTAAGTTACCCCTCCAAGCGAGCCAAGTAGGTTGATTTTAATTAAAAACTAAGCTATTATAAATCGTATGAAAAATACTCTGGAAAAAGGACAAATCAGAAGCATTATATTTAAAGAGGGCAAAACTTGGTTTGGCGTTGCTTTGGAATTTAATATTGTCGAATCGGGCGATGATCCCCGCGAGGTAATGCTTATGCTTGATGAAGCAATTCGCGGATATATTGTTTCAGCTAGAAAATCAAAAATCCCTGCCAGTGTTTTGAATCAGAAAGCTGATCTAGAGTATGAAAGACTCTGGCAACAAATCCAATCTCAAAAGCCAATTCCTTCTCCAATAAAAGTTTATAGCTCAAGCCTGTTCCCATTGTCTTCTTTCACTTCTTAATTTCAAAATCATGCCCAAAGGTTTGTTTAACTGGACATTCAAGGATATTGTTGATTTTCTCAAAGATAACGGCTTCAAACACAGCCACACCGAAGGGAGCCATTTTTATTACGTCAAAAAAGATGGAAATAATTTTTTCCAAACCAGTGTTCCCTTTCATGGATCTAAAACAATCAAGCCTAGAACTTTAAAGGGCATAATTTTGCAATCAGGAATTTCAAAAGAAAAATGGTTAGAAAGATAATAAATCTGACTCAATCTTAAAGCGGGTCGGTAAGATTTTTTATTCTAAAATCTTAGAAACATACTCATTTTGCCGTGTTATAATGGTTCTAACATCCTCTAGCCAGCGGAGCCAAATAAAACCTGGTTGAATAGATTAATAAACAAAAAAACGCTATATGGCGTTTTTTTGTTTGATTCTCTTAAATTAAGAATGCTTATCTATCTCCGCTGCCTGGATTTGACCCGCTATTGTCATCACTGTTGTCTTCGTCTGAATCCTCACTCTCATCATCATTATCATCGGAATCAACATCTCCCTCTTCGTCTTCGTCTTGATTTAAATCTCCGTCATTATCAGAATCATCATTGGAATCATTACTGTCATTTTCATTCTTGTCATCATCAGAGTCATCGTCGGTATCTTCGTCTTCTTCATCTTCGTCATCTTTGCCTTCATCATCATCCTCATCTTCATCTCCCTCTTCATTGTCTTCGAGATCCTCTTCCGCTGTCTCACTCAAAGCTTCATCAAGTTCGGCTTCTGCTTCGGCAAGCTCTTTATCGCAATCAGCCTGGGCTTCCGCAAGCTTTTCGGCAAATTCCGCTTCTATCTCCGCAATCTTTTCTGGATCATCTTCTCCGGCAAGTTCCTCCGTTCGTTCCTCTTGTATTTCTGCAAGCTCTTCGTCGCACTCGGCTTCTACTTCGGCTATTTCTTCTTCTGCTTCTTTGACCTCCTCTGCGGCTAGAGCTACATCCTCAAGTCTTTCCTCTTCGGCTCGAGCAAGATTCTCTGCGAGATCTTCTTCTGCTTCCGCAATATTAGGAGAATTTTCTCCTCTTTCCTCAATTTCAATTTTAATTTCAATTTCGCGTTCTCCGGCAAATTTTATATAAAGTTTAGCCTTAGCCTCATGGCCTCGTGTAAAGGCGATTTGCAATTTCTCAAAGAAAAGATCCAGGAAATGAAACTGGCTTGAAAGGCCAATACCAGCTCCTACTTCTTGATCTACCTCTCCGTTGATAATAGTTACATCTCCATCATTTTGCTGTATCTCCGCGCTAGCAATACTGGCGCTTGAGAAGATAGCAACAAACAGGACTAAAACTGCTATAAGTGTAAATTTTTTCATAATATTTTTCATAATAATGTTAATAATTAACTAATAAAATTTCGACTCCTTGCCATCAATGACGATCCTAGGAACTTTTTGTTACACCCCCAATCATTCTTATTAATCGTCGTCACTGTCACTGTTACTGTTGTTGTTATCATCCTCATTATCATCATTGTTGTCATCTAATTCCTCCTCATCAAGAGGATCGCTGGAGTCATCATCTTCTTCTGCCTCTTTAATTTCTTCGGTTTCCTCATCATCACCCGAATCGTCAGAATCATCATCTTCTTCTGCCTCTTTGACCTCTTCCTCTTCTTCTATGGCCTCAATTTCTTTTTCGAAACGCTCTTGCTCTCTCTCTAATATCTCAATAACCTTACTTTGATATTCTTCTTTTTCAAAAATTTTCTTTGCTTCTTCCCGACTGATATTTAGTTTAGCGGTAATTTCTTCCGCAAATTCGCCATTTCTTCCTTTTTCCAATTCTTTTTCTACAATTTGCTCGGCGCTTATTATATGCGTCACCAAGCGTTTTTCCGCGATAGAAAGCCCCTTTGGTTCAACTCCTCGCTCTTCTAAAATATTCTTAATCTCTCCAATTCGTTTTTCTGCCAACCTTGTGTAAAGATAAGCCTTTTTTTGAGAATCGAAAGTAAGAGTTTCCTCTAAATTCTCCGTAAGGGTTTTTATAGGATAAAGAATATCGCCGGGCAAACTTTTTTGGCTCGCAAAAACTGCCCCGCCGCCGCCAAAAGCAAGAATTACAATTAAAGCAAAAGAGGTGACTTTGAAAATCGGTAGGCCAAAAAAAGGTGCTGCTTCTGGCACTTTTACTTTAATTCCTTTTCTAATTGGGAAAAATTCCATGTATTTTTTAAGATCATTTTGGAGCGACGCCAAAAACTCTCTCTTCACCGGAGTTTCTTTTAGTTTTTTCAGGTTTTTAATTAAATCTTTATCTTTCATATTTTTTCTTTAGAACTTGCAGGGCCCGGTGTATTAAAATTCTCACATTGCCTCTTGTTTTATTGGTAACTTGAGAAATTTCTTTAATACTCATATCGTTAATAAAGCGCATGACAAGAACTTGTTTATATTCGTCTTTTAATTCGGAAAGGTATTGCTCTAACTTTTTCTTTTCAATTCCTAAGTCAACCTCATGTTCTTGTTCTGCCTTTACAACTGCTATATTTTCAGCTTCTTCTTCCATTTCCTCTAAAGAAACTTCTTTTTTTTTGCCGCGGTAGTAATCAATAATTAGATTATTGGCAATTTTATAGAAAAAAGCCTTGAAATTACTGATCTCCGCCACTTTTCCTTCGGCCATACTTCTCCAGGCCTTGAAAAAGGTTTCTTGGGTTAAGTCTTCCGCTATCGGCCAATTGCTTATTCGGAAATAAATATGCCGCAAGATACCCTCGGCATATTCTTGGTAAGCTTCTTCAAATTTTTGATGGACCATCTCCATAAGATGACGACAATAAGGCTGTTTTGTTACTTGCCGAGTATACAATATACATATAATATAAGAAAATCTGGTACGTTGTTATTTTTCCTAATGAGGTTAATCTAAACTTGTGGTTTTAAATCAGGAATATAAATATCCTCATTTTGCCGTGCTATAATGGTTCTAACATCCTCTAGCCAGCGGCCAAAGAAAAACTACTATATTAGTGCTATAATCACATAATGAAAAAATTACTCGTTACTTCATCAATGTTGGCAATCTTGGCTGGTATTGTTTTGGTAGCCGGCGGCAGCTGGGGCATTTATTTTACATATAAAAATGTAGCTAATGAGAAAATCGTGACCCCGCAAGATTCCGCTATCCCCGAGAAGCCTGTCCGCGGGCCGCTGACGCTTAAAGCTCAAGCAGATATAATCAGAGAACATACTTTGCAATCTACGGAAGGAAAAACATTTTCCGAAATGCCTCGCCAAATACCGAAGCTAGACGATAGCGGGAATCCCGTCTTGGACGGGGAAGGTAAATCTGTCATGACGGCAAACACGGCTCGTGATATCTGGATAACAGCAACGACTCTCATCACCGCGTTACACTTGGGAATTTTGACTTATGTCTTTTCTGGCATGATTTTATTGTTCGGTTTTATTTCAATATGGACAGGCGCTGTCTTCTGGTTTTTGAGCCGGGAACGATAAAAACGAATATTGTTTTTTTGTTAATTTATGGTATAATCATCAGTAATGAAAAAGTACGGGGAAGAATTGAGAATAGGCCAAAGGCAAACATCTCTCTTGGATTTTTTGGAATCCTACAATAAAAACATGCCTAAAGGCTTCCCTTTAGCTACTGCTCTCCTTTTAAAAAAATTCAAGGATGCCCAACCAGGGCTTTTTAAAAACGGCGACCTATGGTCGCTCGATCAACATCGAAAGAAGCTTATTGACTGGCTACCGCGAAATAATGGAAATTTATAATGGGGGGCTATCTTTATCTTAGAAATAGTGGTATTATGAACATTACAAAAGTTATTGTTTGAAATTAAGTCGATTTTCTTATAGCACTTTTTGTATATTATTAAAAATTAACTAAAAACACATGAAAGGTACCATCAAAAAGATGATTACTGAGAAGGGTTTTGGTTTCATAACAGGAGAAGGCCTCGCGAAAGATTTATTTTTTCACAGCAATTCTCTTGTCGGAGTCGGGTTTACTGACCTCCGTGAAGGTGACGCTGTCACTTTTGAAACAGAAGACTCTCCAAAAGGACCGAGCGCTATAAACGTAAAGCGCGCGTAGTCTCTCAATCAACACAAAGCCACCCTTGAAGGGTGGCTTTGTGTTTACCTTCACTATTTATTTTTTTGTTATTTTTTGCCATAGGAAAATGGCAAGAAAGATGCCGACGATAATCCAAACAAGCCAGGTAATGAGAGCGAGTGTTCCAATGCCGCCCCCGCCAAGCATCGGGCCGTAACCATAGCCAAAATTCATCATCATAAACGGTTAAAAAATTAGTTGTTAATAAGTTCTATTATATACCCGCCTAATTTCGGCGTAATCCCCAAATTGGCTCGGCTAAAAATTGATGATATAATTTAGAAATATTAATAATAAACGAGTAAGCAACATGGGTAATCAAAAAATCATGGAGTGGGTTTTGAGAATTGCCGTCTTTGGCGAATTTTTGGGTCACGGCGTTTTTGCTCTTCAAGGCAAAGAAGCATGGATTGGCTGGATCCAGAAAATTACCGGCGTTGACGCGATCGTCGCCGGCCAACTTCTCTTAGCAATTGGCATCGCGGATTTACTAGTCGCTTTGATTGTTTTAATAAGGCCTATTTCTTGGGTATTGCTTTGGGCAGCCTTCTGGGGATTCTTTACTGCTCTTATTCGACCGATTGTCGGCGAATCATTTTGGGATTTCGTCGAGCGCTTTGCTAATGCCGGCGCGCCCCTGGCCCTTTATTTCCTGTTAAAATCAAAAGCATTAACAGTAAACAAATAAAAATATGGATTTAGCGCTTTTAGTTTTGCGTTTAGCCCTCGGCAGTGTTTTTCTTTACCATGGTCTCATGAAGCGGCCGATGTGGAAAATGGAGCCTTCAGAGAAAATGCCGGCCAATATGCTTAGCTTGATGAAATTCCTTTCCATTGTTGAACCGATCGGGGGCCTTGCCCTTATTCTCGGCTTTTTCACCCATTTTGCCGCTCTTGGCATCGGCTTCATTATGGTTGGGGCGCTTTACTTAAAACTCACCAAATGGCACACGCCCTTCTCGGCCATGAATCAAACCGGCTGGGAATTTGATCTTATGAATTTAGCCGCCGCCTTCACTCTCTTTACTTTTGGCGGCGGAGCTTTTTCCATTGACACCATAATTTTGCAAGCTATCTAAAAACAGAGATATAATGTCTGCCCTTGGCAAAAGGTAGCGATAGCAAGAATAAAATAATACCGAAAAGAATTATGGTAGGCCCTGGCAAAAGATTAAAATAATCCGCGGCGACGACACCGGCGACGCCAATGAGTGCGCCAAGCAAACTTGAGGCAAAAATAAAACTCTTCATGCTCCGGGAGAGGTTTTTGGCAATAATCGGCGGAATGATCGTCAGTGCCCCCATGAGAAGCGTGCCGACGAGTTTGATGCCAAGCGCCACCACAAAAGCGAAAATGACAAGTAGGAGCAGATTATATTTTTGGGTAATGCCCTTCGTGGCGGCAAGCTCCTCGGAAAAAGTAAAGAAGAGAAATTTCGGGGCAAGATAAAAAATTAAAAAAGTTGTGCCCAGCGCGCCGACAATAATTAAAAGAAGCATCCCTGTCGGCAGCGTCGGAAATGCGCCGAAAAGCGATTCAATGATTTCCTGATCGGGAATAGTCAAAATGCCGACTGCCAAAGAGGCGGTAAATAAAATACCGACCAGGGCATCAGCCGGCAGGGCGGTTTTTGTTTCAAGCCACCAGACGATAACAGCGGCGGCCAAAATAAAGAAAATCACCCCGAAAAAAGGGTCAATGCCGTAAGAAAGCGCCAAAGCAATACCGGGAAGAGCGACATGGGAAAGCGCGTCACCGACAAGACTCATCCGCCTGACGACGATAAAAGACCCGATGGCGCCCGAGGCCAGCCCGACTGTCAAAGCGATTAAAATCGATTGCAAATCCATAAATAAAATTTAGTGACCCAGACCGTGGTGCCCGTGGCCGTGTTTATAAATTGCCCCCTCGCCGTAAATCGCCGCCAAATCTTCGGGTTTTAAAACTTCCGTCGGCCGACCGTGGCAAAGCATGTCTTTATCCAAACAAATAACTTCGTCGGCGTAGCGGTAAACGATGCCAATATCGTGAGAAATCAAAATAATTGTTGTTCCGCGATCCTTTTGAAGCCGATGGAGAATGGTGTAAATAGTTTCTTCAAAGCCGATATCAATGCCAGCAGTCGGCTCGTCAAAAAGAAGCACCTCCGGATGATCAACAAGCGCAAAAGCGATCAAAATCCGCTGCAGCTGGCCGCCGGAAAGATCAGTAAGTTTTTTATTAAGAACACTTTCGTCTAGACCAACCGCTTTTAACTCGTGGACAAGCTTTAAAAGCCATTCCTTTCCCGGCCACCAAAAATTTTTCGCTTTTAAAAGAAAAAACTCCTGAACCGTAATCGGCAGAGTCTTGTCGATGGCAAACTTTTGCGGCACGTAACCGGCCTTAATACCCTTTTGCCAATAAATCTCTCCCCGATAAGGCAGGAGGCCGAGAAGAGCGCGGAAAAGCACGGTTTTCCCCGCCCCATTAGGGCCGATGACAGCGAGGGCTTCGCCGGACCGGACAGAAAAAGAAATATCGTGAATAATTTCTTCCGAATCGAGAATAACGGAGAGATTCCTTACCAGAAGAATTTCTTTCATTGCTTTATCCTAACATATAAATGTGATACGATAAAAGGCATATGAAAAGCACGCTTATAACCGTTATTAGTTTGGCTGTTTTAGCCGTTTTAATAGTTTTTCTTGTCAATAATTCCAAGAAGCCGGGCGAGCTCGATGCTTTTGCCGCTTGTCTTGAAGAAAAAAGCGCGGTCTTTTACGGCGCATTTTGGTGCCCGCACTGCCAGAATCAAAAGAAGTTGTTCGGTAAATCCGCCAAACTCCTCCCTTACGTTGAGTGTTCAACGCCTGACGGGCAGAGTCAGCTTGAAATCTGCAAAGACAAAAATATTGAAGGTTATCCGACTTGGGAATTTGCTGACGGTTCCCGCGAAACCGGCGAGGTCTCTCTGGCGAAACTTGCGGAAAAAACCGGCTGTGCCCTTCCTTAGTTTCTATGACTTTTAGCGCTATCTTCAGTCAAACTCTTGCCGTCCTTGCGCTTTTTGGCAATGCCATTATCCTCCTTTTGCTTGCTTGCCTTTTTCTTTTCAAAAACAACGGCTCGGGCCAAAAAATTATCAATTTTTTCGGGAAACGAGCGCTTCCTTTCAGTTTACTCATCGCGGCAGGCGCTACGCTTGGCAGTCTCGTTTACTCGGAGGTACTGAATTTCCCACCCTGTCCGCTTTGCTGGTACCAGCGGGTTTTCATGTATCCCCTTGTCGTAATTCTCATAGTTGCTTCTGTAAGAAAAGAAAACGTTGGCCATTATGCCATTCCTCTTGCTTCAATTGGCGGTCTTTTCTCCTTGTATCATTATTCCCTTGAGTGGGGTCTTATCCCAAGTGCCTTCTGTGGCGCGGAGGCGCTTTCCTGCGCACAGCGGCTCGTGTTTGAATTCGGTTTTGTTTCTCTCCCTTGGATGACGCTGACCACCTTTCTCCTCATCATTTTATTTTTTGTCGCCAAGAAGCATGTCCGTGAATAACCGGGCGCTTAGTTCAGTTGGTTAGAACATTCGCTTCACACGCGAAAGGTCGCAGGTTCGAGTCCTGCAGCGCCCAAAATTTTATTTAAACGCTACAACCGCCACCGCCACCGCTGGCGCTCACGGGTTCAACTTTAGAGAGGATTTCCCGGAAGCCGCGGCCGCTTGAATAATTGGCGCCCAAAATTTCTTTAGGGTCGGCATTTGGCCAATTAACGCCTTCCGTCTCCAAATACTTGGCGATGGTCAAATAAGTATCCGGGAACCAATAGGAATTCACCTGAAGCGCAATTTTGTACATCTCGTCTTCCGGGACGTTTTGTGAAGCCAGGAGCTCAAGAAGCGCCAACATGGCCATGCCGTGATTGCAGTCGGGGAAATAAGTCGAGTTGCCGCAACAAGGCCGGAAAATGTTTTGGGAGACGCGCAGAACAATTTCCTGCTGTTCTTTATTTAAAACTATAAATGAATGTTTG
>Ga0209641_10001984_pt1 | contig 17801 bp, 24 predicted proteins | sample RifCSP16_1_FD_184022 | JGI IMG/M metagenome (GOLD analysis project Ga0209641, IMG submission 184022) | Soil microbial communities from Rifle, Colorado - Rifle CSP2_sed 16_1 (SPAdes) (version 2) | ecosystem: Environmental > Terrestrial > Deep subsurface > Rock core/Sediment | place: Rifle... | reverse complement strand
AATCAAATAATATGACAAACCAAGCCAATAGTTACCCTTGTAAAATATGCGGACAGGTCTATACCGAAGAAAGCGGTGCAACCGAGAACTTTATTTGTGAGAACTGCTTCGGGGATATCAATATCAACCCATTCCGACAGGTCGCAAGTGAGATTATCGACCACCTTGACAGCCAAAGGGGGCACACAACCAAAGGCGAAAGATATTATCAACTTGAAGACGACATTACTTTAATTTTACAGAAAGGATTGGGATTACCCGAGAAATAATATGCCGAATTGGTGCTGGAATAGTTTATCAGTCAGAGGAGAAAAAAAGGCGGTTGAAGAATTCAAAAAGAAAGCAAAGTTGAATTCAAAAGACTTCAAAACCGCACTTTCTCTTGCGAAACTTTACCCCGAACCCGACTACAAAAAAATCAAGGTTGACCCAGCATTCCCCAAAAGAGAAAAAGAAAAGAGTATTATGCCCGACTGGTGGAATTGGAGGGTTACGAATTGGGGCACAAAATGGGATGTAGAGGCTTATGTTCAGGATGAGAGAGAATTCAAGAACGGAAAGAAACAGGTCAGATTTAACTTCGATAGTGCGTGGTCGCCTCCTTGTGAATGGCTACGCAGGGTTGCAGAGGATTATCCGCATTTAGTTTTCAGGCTATCCTATGAAGAAACGGGAATGAATTTCAAGGGCACGACCATAGGGAAGGGAAAAGAATTTATCGACAGATGTTACCCTATTTATCCAGAAGAATGAAAATCAATCAACGAAAAGTAAGAGTGTTCAAACGCAGGGGGTTAAGATTTCTTCGAAGGCAAAAAGACAACCCCATATATATTATTTTGGCAACAATTTTGACCCTATTTTATCTCTTCTGGCACTTAGGCAGATACTACGAATTTCAAAGATATCAGGAAAAGGTTGCCGAACTGAAGGACTACACTATTGAGACCTACTATTTTGTTGACCCACAGGTTGTTGACCCGTATGCAAACGCCACAAGCGAGTTGTTTGTGGCAGGGCGAGTTGAGGTGGGCAGGTGCATTACTCGGGAAGGAGTAAGACAACTTATCATTGACAAAGTTGAGTAAGTATAGTATAATAATAGTATGTCAAAACCAATTCAATTAGTCGCAATAACGCTAAAACCAGAGGACTTATTATTCACCAAAAGTTTTATCAAGCGTCTGGGTGGACTAAGGAAAGCCAAAAGTTATTTACTCGATATAATCAACCGATATTTTACAGAAGAATACATTGACCGAGAAATTACAGACTAATATGGATTACACAAAAAACAAATGTTCAAAGTGCGGAAGCACAAAATTTAAGGTCGAAGTTACCGAGATTTACAATATCACGGGAGACTTTGCAAAAGGAGAAGGAGAATTTGAAGACGAATACACCCGAGACCTTGAATACGAAAGTCCAGTAAGGTGTGGCGAGTGCGGACAACCCGTTGACGAAGTTGAAGGAAACGAAATATACGATTTAGTAGCAGGAAATACTGACTGGAAATGATAATCAACGACCACATAACAAACTATCAGTTGGCAAAGGATATCTTGCGAAAAGAAATCCTTGCACATTTGTCGGGGCAGTGTGATTGTCAGGAGCAAAAAGGAATTGCCTACCCGTGCAAGGCAAGTGAGTGGCTACGGGGGGCAATTCCGAGCAAACAGGTTGTAGAAGATTATTATTATGAAAAAACTCACGCTTAAAGATTTACGAGCCATTCCGCCCTACGCAGTTATCGGAAGGGGCAGGATAACCAATGGGAAAACAGAGGTCTGGATATTCATTAAATTGCCTAACCACTTCTGGACAGGCTATCGTGGACACCCGAGTTTAACTGAAAGAGAGTTGGCGGAGTATGGACAAATCATACCCAAAGACGAAGTGAGAGAGTTGGTCGATTGTGATGATGAAGTCTTAAAAAGATATGAAGTTTTAGAACGAGAGGGGGTGAATTGAATGAGCCATTTTACTTGTGTTGTCGTTAGCAGAGACGGGGAAGACCCCGAAAGTTTGCTTGAACCTTATGTCGAAAGTGATGATGGTTATGATACCCACCCACATTTTTTTGAATTTCAAATTGAAGTAGAAGCCAGAGACTTTGAAAAGACCGCAACGAAGATAGTCAATGACCTTAAAAAAGATGATGAAGAAAGAGCCGAGTGGGAACAACTACTCAAAGATAAGAAATATAAAGAAATCTTTTCAAAGTGGTTTGGAGGAGAATTTTACGGAGGTAATTGGGGATATTGGAGAAATCCAAACGCAAAGTGGGATTGGTATGCTTTCGGTGGCAGGTGGGCAGGATATTTCAAGGCAAAGGAAGGAAAAACTGGTGAAAAGGGGGAAGTCTCGTGGGGAAGGGAAAAGTGGAAATATCCAGAAGGATATTTTGACGCACTGAACTTTGAGGACATTGATTGGGAAGGAGAACTGGAACACGAAGCAAAAAGGGTCGTCAAAGCAAGACAGAAAGCCAGTAAGGAATTTGACGAGTGGTATAAGACAGAAAGCAAGAAATACAATTTCGAAAACGAAAAGGAAAAGAACGAATTTGACGACAAACGCAAAAAGAAATTGGATGAGTTTAGGTGGGTCAAAGGAGTAGATTTCGAAATCAATTTATCGGAACTGGTTGACAGGATTTACGGGAATAAAAACCGCCCTCACGCATTCATTACGCCAGACGGGAAGTGGCACGAGGAAGGGAATATGGGTTGGTGGGCAGTGGTCTCTAACGAGAAACCGCTTCAGTATCGAGAGGAGTGGGAAAAACTTCTCAAAGAAAGCAAACCTAACGACAAGTTTTATCTTTACGACCTACACATCTGAATTAAAAGTGCCTATTAACTTCTAATAGGCACGAATTAGAACAGATATGGGAAAAAAATTCAAAGTCGAATTCAGAAAAGATTGCAAAATCTGTGGCAAACCTCTGGTGAAGGGGCAGAGGTCTTATTGTGGAAAATCTTGCCGATACAAAGAATACAACAAACGCTATGCCGAGTATCGCAGGGTGTGGCAAAGGAACTGGTGGGGAAAACCGCCAGAGGTTGACGGGGAAAAAATCCAATGCCCATTTTGTAACAAGTGGTATGTTCAACTTGGCTCACACATAGTGCAAACTCACGAGTATGAAAGTGCAAGAGAATTCCGAGAAGAAATGGGGCTGGATGTTAAAAGAGGAACTATCCCAGAGTGGTATCGGGAACTTAAAGGAGAACAGGCGATTGAAAATGAGACCTACAAGAATTTGAAGAAAGGGAAAAAGTTTTGGTTTAAGAAGGGAGACAAGAACGCTGGGCGGTATCCCAGAAGCATTCAGACACTTTTGAGACTTCATAATCAAGCAAGGGTGATAGGCAGGAAATATGGAGGACACAATAAGAGGGTTGTGCGTAGACATCAGGACTTGACACGAACCTAACTTCCAAAACCACTGCGGTTAAATTGGTATAGTTTGATATAGTTAAGTCCGACCCCTTTTTTTCGAACACGAAATTAGCCTCAAAAACAGAGAAAAAGCCGAACCTACGGGCTAAATCGGAAATCCGATATGGTATAATTAGATAGTGGCAGTTGCACATTCACATAGCCCTTTTCTGTAACGCCACTTAATGAAAGGGGGTGATTAAAAATGAGTGCGTATCTGGTGAATGTTTATACCTTCTATCCATATAAGATTGAATTTACTTATACGGAGAAGGCGTCAAACCACGCAGTAGCCATTGCACGAGCAGTCAGAAAATTCCGAAAGGAAGAAAAGATTACTGGTCGCAAGATTAAAGAGGTTACAGCAAAGGCGACACGCCTCACGGGGGTATGAACAAATATACCGAACTCGCTTGGAAGTATCTCCATAAATACGAGATATTTCTTTGCGGTAGAGATATCTGCACCTGTTGGAGTAGACCACACGCACACGGAAGCCTGTTTGTAGAACCTTCAAAGAGGAAGATTTGCAAACTGGATATTCCGCAGAGGCGGTCAACACTCTTTGACCTATTCCACGAGATTGGACACATAGTCCATCCGCAGGGGGGTTACAAGGGAGACGGAGACAAGAACTACGCCAAAACGAGGGCTTTGGCAGAGTTTAACGCTACGCAGTGGGCGGTCGAAACATTCAGGGCGGAAGGTCTTGCAGTCCCACGCAAACAGACACGGGAATACAACCGCTACATTAGGAATAAGATTGCACGAGGTTTGCGAAGGGGATTGAAAAAAGTGCCTAAAGAGATTAGGCACTTAAAACCAAAGTATTGGTAGAAGATTGGGGGAGGAAACTCCCCCTTTCTTTTGGTCTTGCTAATCGATTAGCAGAAACCAATTTAGTCATTGCTAACTATCAAAAAAGATACCAGATTGAGGCTACTTTGTCAAGTGGCAAACACCATAGGACTTGACAAAGTTGAGGTATTATGCTACAATACCCACAATGGCAGAAGCAAGTGAACAACAAAGAAAATTATTCTTCGCATTAGTTAAAGAAGCAGGGTTCGAAGCCGAAGCAATGAAGGAACGAGCCAAAAAGAAATTTGGACTCGAAAGTTTTAATCAAATAACATCTGCTCAAGTCAGTGAACTGATTGACACATTACAGGAAAAGACGGGGGTTGAAACAAAGCCGAAAGAAAAACATACGCACAACTTTGAAGCAAACCCCAAATTTAGGGTTTTTACCTGCAAGTGCGGAACACTGGTGATAGAGCCACGCTAAGGAATTTTACAAATTATGCAGTTACGGGATTATCAGGAGAAGGCTATCGCAAGTATCCGCCAACACTACGAAAAAGGGATTAACAAACAAGTAGTGGTTATGGCTACTGGCTTGGGAAAAACAATCGTCTTTGCTTACCTCATTTCCCAACTAATCAAGGAGACTGGCAAAAAAGCCTTAATCATTGCTCACCGAGAGGAACTTCTAACACAAGCCAAAGACAAACTTTACAAAGTTGACCCCACCCTCAACGCTGATATCGAACAGGCAACCAACCACGCCCACTCAAATGCGGATGTTATCATTGCTTCTGTGCCAACTCTGGGTAGAGCAAACTCTACCCGAATACAGAAGTTTGACCCCAACGAGTTTTGTATCGCAGTAACAGACGAAGCCCACCATTCTTCAGCTAAAACTTACAAAGAGGTTTTCAGGAATTTTGGAGTATTAAAGAAAGAGGCAGACTGGAATAAAAATCTTTTACTTCTCGGTGTAACCGCCACCCCGTCAAGAAACGACAACGAAGGTATTGACCAGATTTACGATAAGGTTACTTTCAACTATGGAATTATCAAAGCGATTGAAGACGGGTGGTTGGCAAGAATAAAAGCGTATCGCATTAACACTGCAACAGATTTAACGGGAGTTAAAACTACTGCTGGGGATTTCAATGTCGGACAACTTGCTGAAAGAGTGAACAACGAAGACCGAAACGGATTGGTCGTTGCAACTTACAAAAATTTGCTGGAAGGAAAAAAAGCCCTATGTTTTGCGGTGGATGTTGCTCACGCAGACGCCCTTACAAAAAGATTTCAAGAAGAAAATATCAAGGCTGGAATTGTTACTGGTGCTACCCCAACAAAAGAACGAAAAGACATCCTCAACCAATACCGAAGGGGTGATATTAAGGTAATGGTGAATTGTATGGTTTTAACCGAAGGTTTTGACGAACCTTCAATCGAAGCGGTCTTAATGGCAAGACCTACGCAGTCGGGAATTCTTTTTCAACAGATGATTGGTCGGGGAACTCGGTTGGATGAAAGTATCGGAAAAACCGAACTGGTCGTAATAGACTTCAACGACAACACCTACCGCCACACGCTAAAAACGACCGCCTCGCTTTTGGGGATTGAACAAGCCATAGACTTCAAGGGGCAGGACATCCTATTGGCTAAAGAGAAGATTGATAAGTTGGCAGAACTTTCTCCTTACTATGATTTTGAAGGGTTGGATATCGACAAAATCGATTACGCAATAGAGGAGGTAGATTTGCTTTCAGGACTACAAGTCCCTTCCGAGATTTCAGTCTATACCAGTTACGACTGGCACAAATATCTGAAGGATACCTACCGATTGAACTTTGGAAACAACCAGTGGTTAGAAATAAATTTCGACATTGCGGGAGAGTATGCAGTGGCAGAACATAGGTTCGACAAAGACACCCACCGAACCCTTTCAAAAATAATAGGAAACACCAACTCCCTACGAGAAGCAATCGAAAGAAGCGACAAGTTTATTTCCAACAACTATCAAGAACGAGTGAAACTGGTATCCACCCGTGCTGGTTGGAGAAAGACAGAGCCCTCTGACGCCCAACTAACCCTTCTGAAAAAATTCAAGGTTACGGATGCGGTTTTGAAAACTCTTGACAAGGGTCAGGCGTCTCGGTTAATTACCAAAATGATTAACAAAGAAAAGCAAGATAAGAGGTATCAAAGAAAGTATAATCCTTATACAGGTGGATGGTATACCAAAAAACTCCGCTAAGACCCATTAGAAGCGACTACACCACGCCACACAAGAGATTTACTGCTGGGTCAAAGAATTTGTTGCTTTGTTAATATCTTCTTTAGAATTTGCGACCAACACATCTGTTGTAAGTATCATCCCTGCGACACTTGAAGCATTCTGTAATGCCGACCTTACAACTTTGGTCGGGTCAATAATTCCGACCTTCACCAAGTCCACTTGTTTGCCCGTCTCCACATTAATTCCCTCCCCCTCTTTCAATTTTTCCAAGACCTTGACTTCATATCCTGCATTGGTTAATATCTTCTCACACGGAGAAGTTAGGCTTTCAAAAACTGCCTCCACCCCAGCCAAAACATCATCATAGACATCCCTCCCAGCCCCGCCTAAACGAACTTTCAACATAATTTGCTCAAGGGTTTTTCGGTTAAGGGCAATTTTGCGAAGAGCCATCCCCGCCCCGATTACAAAACCTTCTTCAACAGCCGACTTTGTTGCTTCGACCGCATCAATGACCCTCTCTTTTAATTCTTTCAACTCGATTTCCGTTTGGGCACCGACTTTAATAACCGCCGCACCACCCGTTAATTTTGCAAGTCTTTCTCGGAGTTTGTCTTTTTCGAATTCCGATTTTTCTTTTTTGATTAAACTTCTAATCAGAGCAGTCCTGTCGGAAATCAATCCCCGAGCACCCAATCCACCAACAATTTGGGTTCGGTTTTGCCCACAGACGATTTTCTCGCACCTGCCAATATAGTCCATATTGACATAACCAAAGTCCACGCCCATTGCCTTTGTGGAAACCTTTCCGCCCGTCAAAACTGCAATATCCTCCAACAATTGCGTCCGTCTTTCAGCAAAAGCAGGGGCTATTACTGCCAGTGGGTTTAGCGTTCCCCGAACTTTATTAACCAGCAAAGTGGAAACCAATCCGTCAGAAAATCCGTGAGCAATTACCACAAGGTCTTTGCTGTTTCCCTCTTTCATCACCATTTCAAAAACCTTGACCAACTCGGAAGGATTATCAATCATCTGGTCAGCGATAAAAATGTATGGGCTTTCGACCACCGCTTCCATTCTTTTCTCGTCAGTCACAAATTGGGGCGAGGCATAGCCTTTATCAAATTCCATTCCTTCTTTATACTCGACTTCGGTTGTAAAACCCGACCCCTCATCTACCGTTACAACACCGTCCCGACCAACCTTATCCATTGCTTCGCTAACCATTTTTCCAACTTCAGAAATTGTCGAGGAAATTGTCGCAATTTGCTCAATTTTTTCTTTGGTGTCAACAGGTTGAGACATCTTTTTCAACTCTTCTACAATTGCTTCTGTTGCAAGGTCAATCCCCTTTTTAAGACTCATTGGGTTGGTTCCTCCTCTGACCGACCGCACTCCGCGCTTGACTATCTCATAGGCCAAGAGGGTCGAGGTGGTCGTGCCGTCACCTGCCTTGTCGTTAGTTTTTGTAGCCGCCTCCTTTACCAACTGCGCGCCCATATTCTCAAAGGGGTCGGAAATATCGATATCTCGGGCGACCGAAACTCCGTCATGAAGAACAACGGGAGGAGACCAAATTTTATCTAACGCAACGTTTCTGCCCTTTGGGCCAAGTGTGGTGGTAACAACTTTCGACAAAAGTTCAATTCCCCTGAATAACGCTTCCCGCGCTTCCTTTTCAAATTTATACATCTTCGCCATATACACTTTATATCCAGCTAATATCTACTTTGTCAATAACATCCTCTTGACAAAGATAATTAATGATGCTATAATTTCGCCTATAAACTGAAAATGAAAATTCCTTTAGAGAAAATTATACCCGACCCCAATCAACCACGCAAAATTATTGATGAACGGTCGGTCAAGAACCTCGCAAGAAGCCTCAAGACTGAAGGACTAATTCACCCGATAGAAGTAGACAAAGATTACATGATAATTGTGGGCGAAATGAGATACCGAGCCGCGACCCTGCTTGGCTGGACAGAAATAGAAGCCAACATCTATCCCCGAGAACTTACTCCATACGAAAGACTTCGAAGACAGATGTCTGAAAACTTACAGCAATCAGGCGCAAAAGGTGGCGGTCAACCCATGAACGCAATAGATACAGCTAGGGCTTGGGCTAGGTTATATGAGCTTAGAACTGGAAAGACCTTTTCGCCTGGCGAAATGGAGTTTAAGAGATACTGGAACAGGCAAATTTGTGGGCAATGTTTTAACCACAATTGGTGGAGAAGTCGGAGTTCCGATGAATACAGTCTGGGAACACCTACAACTACTTGAGGAGCCCTCCTATGTCATAGAAAGTATGGTCAAACCGATAAAAGAATTTGGCAACAAACCAATTCCTCGAACCTTCTACCGAGAAGCAGACAAAGTAGCTGAAGAGTGGAAAGAACCTCTCCATAAAGCAATTTCAGAAGGAAAAATAAAAAGACGAGACGACATTATCAGGTTTGCAAATATCACCAAAACTAAACCCGACAAAGCAGAAATAGAATTCCTGCGCATAACTGAACAACAAAACTTAGAAGCCAACCGAATCCTTAGTCGAGCCGTTGAATTATCACTCGCCCTCGCGAATAGCCATCCTGAAAACTTTTCGCCACAGGATAAAACAATGATTAAACTACAATTGGAATCTACTCAAGAAACTATAAAAGAATTCCTTCCAAAAATAAAATAAGGGGGTGAAATTTATGGGAAGATGGAGAAAAGGGAGCAAAGAACTTGAAATAAAAAACAAATTAATCCAGAGGTTTGATTCTGGAGAAAGAGTAACAAAAGCTCAAGCAATCAAAGACTATTTTAGTGCCAATACCGATTATAAATACCTTGTCGCACAGAGAGTAGTAAACGCAATTTTTGGCTCGATTAAGAGAGATTTCAGAAAGGAGCTCCAACCATTTGGTTCACTAAATGACGAAAATGAGCACGGTATTGCCCATAGGAAAGAGGAATATGAATTTATGGGAGATTATCGCTACAAACTTGTCAAAGGAATTATTGCTGGGTCCGAAATTATCCTGGGCGACGGAATTAAAAAAGGACTAATAAAAGGAAAAACTGAATCTGCAGAAATTCCAATTTCAAACGGAGACAAAAGACAACTATCCGCCTAGCTTTCTTTTGGCGGTGGGGGCGGGGGGTTAACGGGTGATAAATCTCGAAGTGCCTCTTTCAACTGATAATCAGCTTCCTGTTCCCTCTTCGTATTAGCATACTTTCCGTCATGCTTCCCATCATCATGTTTTCCATGAATATCCTTTTCGTCCGCAAAAATCTCAAATTCTATCATCTTCTTTGCAGTTGTCCGACTGCCTCCTCAACTGTCCAATAAATCTCTGCTGGAACTTTCGGGTCAGGAGTAAGAATAATTCCAAACGCACCCATACTTTCCTCGCCCTTTCTCGGCCACCCCTGTTTTCGGGAATAGCGGTCGGTTTCCTTGTAGCTTCCTAACGCAAGAGAGTGGAAGCGAACATCTTCCCCGCCATGAATTTTATGGACTTGAGTAAGTGCCGCTTTAATGTGGTTGTGAGCAGTAAAGCTGATAACCGACCCGACCCCCTCATCTCGCCACTGGCGGAGTGAGGCGTGGGCGTCGTTGTAAACCGAAAACCCTTTGTGTCGGTGAGAGCCGACAAACCCAGTCGTTGTCTTGTCCCGCCCGTTATTCAAAGTTAAATCTACATAAGAGACACCCTCAAGGTAGTGGGCGTTGTAGTGTTGTCGGAAACGATGGTAAAGAGTATGTGCCCCCGATTTGTCCTTACTCCACATGTCGTGGTCGCCACCCCAAGCCGCAAGGAGTTTGTCATCTTTTGCCAACTCATCAAGGGCGGACTCCATAAAAAGAACCTGCTCGTCTCCCGAGAAAACCTGTTCCCCCACTTCTGGCATAAAGAAAAAGCTGTCGGTTAAATCCCCAACAGCCATTGTGTAACCCTTTGCTTTTTTAATAAGGTCAACATCCCGACCGAAGCGGTCGTAATCAATATCCACCCCGCCCGCGTGGACATCACCCACTAACGCAACCAGTATGGGTTTGGCGGTTTCAATTTCAATAGAAACCTTTTCAGGAATTCCCAGAAGTTCACGGCGGTCGTTTTGCTGTCTTCGGGCCACACTAATCCAATCCGCAAATGAACGAGGGGTCGGTTCTTCACCTCTGGAAATTATTCTTGAAGCATCACCAAGTTGTTCGGCAAGAAGTTTGCGCCTAATGTCACCTGTCGGAGAAAACGAACCGTCGGGGTAAAAAAGTCCATCGGTTCTGTTTTCTTTGTTGCTCATTTCAGTTTCTTATTACACATTCCAGTTCAAGATAATCACACCAAAATGAAGCTGGTCAAGGGTCAGAAAGTATATAAACTAGATATCTCTTGACTTATTTTTTTCGGTGGGATACTGTTAAATTAATCTAGGGTCAGCCTAGTAATTCGCCCATCACTTTAGTGGGGGCCAAGCGAGCCTAACACGCTCGCTCATGAGCAAACGTGTTAAAGACGAAAATGAAAAAGATAGAGATTGGTGTGTTGAAAAATCTGATTAAGCTCAGGAATATTCTTGACGCAGTAAGTCAGATTAGTTGGTCGTTCTCCATGCTGAATAAACAGCACCCCATCAATTCCCTCACAGAAGAGGAAGCCAGCGAGCTAATCCAGTCCTACGAGGAATTGCTGGACGAGTTAAAGAAGCTTCTGAAAAAATAATTGACCCAGAAAGATACACTTTTTGGTAGTTGACATGCTTCACTAATCGTGTGTATATTGTTAGCAATGACCACCAACGCCCCCAATTTTTATACCCGAGACGAACTTGCAAAAATTCTAAAAGTTTCAGTTAACACGGTGGACAGGTGGAGAAAAAGGGGAATTATCAAAGGACACAAGATGGGGGGGTTAATACGCTTTACCGAAGAAGATTTCATCGGATTAGAACTTATTCAAAAAGAAAAAGAAAAGCCCTGGATTTTAACATACGAGAAGGGTGAGTTGATGCAAATAGACAATGAAGACAGAGATGTTTTTTTGAAGGCAAAAGAAAACAACGAGACCTATGCTTTTTTCAAAAATGGCAGTGTCATCAGCACTGGGGATGTTTCAATGGTCCCCAACCCAGCCTACAATGAAATACACAATAATCATTAACCAGCTTGTCCTTTCCAAAACCAAACTTGATATTATTGACGCAGGGATTTTGGATTATATTGGTTTTCTTTGCGGAAGCACAAACCCCAAGGTTGAGAAGGAAAGAATAACTGAAAACGACTTCAGGTGGACATGGGTTGACTTGGACACAGTTTTTAAGGAAATGCCTCTCTTGAGACTGACAAGCCATAGTCCGATTTCAAGAAGAATAACAAAAATCGTGGAGGAGGGATATATCGACACAATAAGGAAGAGTAACCACCGCCTGTACGCACGGCTAACACCCAAACACGACGAGCTGTTGCTCCAGAGCACTAGCTCTCAGGCTCAAGCTGGTGCTGTAGAGCACCAGAGCTATTTTTCTACAGCACACAATAAAGATAATAATAATAAAGAAGACTCTGATAAAGAAGCAGCAACCCCCCTCTCCCCTAATGGGGAACACAAAGAAAAGTCTGCCCCCACTGGAAGTACCGCTAATCGCTTAGCAGAAGCCCTGTGGCTCAAGGATATTTCAGCCGAGGACGTAGCCTACTTCAAGGAAAAGTATCCAAAACTGACTGAGGCAGAAATTCGTAACCAAGCCGACAGTGCGTATCTTTGGTTGGAAGAGAACCCCAAGAAGGGGCGTTCGGGGAAGAAGCTGTTTTTCAAGAATTGGTTGGATAAACGAGTGGAATGGAAACAACAAAAGAAAGGGGGAATATCCTTCCATGAGTATAAGTGACGAAAAGCCATGGATACTTGATACGGGAAGTTTTAAGTTAGACCTTATACAACTTGACCAAGAGGAACGTGATAATTTGATAAAAGACCTTGAAGAAGGAAAAGATGGAGCAACTCTTAGGGATGGAAGTTACATTGGACACCTTAAGGGAGTTCGCATAATTGCCAATCCTCACTATGTGTCTCAAGAATCAATTGAAGCTGGACGCAAGAAAAGAGACCTCTGGTACGAATATCAAGACCTTAAAAAACAAGGGGTACTAACCACGATAGACGAATACAAGGAGTGGAAGAAAAAAAGTATGGCGAATATGAAAAAGTTTCAGGAATCCCTGAAAGGAGAAGGTGAAAAAAATGAAGAGGAACGAGCTACTTAGAAAATACTACTACGATTACGGCTGGACAATAATTCCAGTCAAGACGGGCGAAAAGCGGCCTGGTCTGAACGAGTGGAAATCGTATCAGAACAAGAAACCGACCGTCGAGGAACTGCGGGTTTGGTTCAAAGACCCAGAAGTTGGGGTTGGACTGATTACTGGCAGGCAGTCTGGGGTGGTCGTAATTGACGAAGATAGTTACAAAGAAAAAGGCGTCGAGGTAAAACTAAATTCTCCGTTAATCGTCAAAACTGGTGGTGGTGGTCGTCACCTTTACTTCCGATACACAGAAGGACTCACCAATGCGGTTAATCGTGACAAAGCAATTGACGTGAGAGGCGAGGGCGGCTTCGTCGTTTTGCCTCCGACCAAGCACCCCTCTGGAAATTATTACGAGTGGCTCACAGAACTTCCCGACAACCTTTCAAACCTGCCAACACTCGATGAATCTTTTGCGGAAGAAATTGCCAAGAGACCAACTCACCAACAGGGGATAGACATTAACGAATACATGTATGTCGGCGAGGGTTCGCGGAACGACAGTCTACATAGAATTGCGTGCTCACTTCTTAACAAAATGTCGGAGGCCGACACCTTTCAAACCCTTTTAGGGATTAATCAAAACTACGACCCCCCGTTATCCGAGCGAGAGGTGGAAACTACCTTCAAATCAGCGTTGGCATTTGTCCGAGCCCACCCGAAAGAAACCTTCAAGGAAAAAATTATTGCCGAGCAAAAAAAGGAGAAAGAGGAAAAGGTTCAGGAGAACATGAGGGTTTATTCTTTTCAAGAGGCGGAAATTAAATACGAGGAACTGATGAAAAGGTATGGCAATGGGGTAACAACTGGATATAACATTCTGGACGAATACTTTTCCTTTCTGCCTCAAAACCTTTACATGATTTCAGCCGCGACCCATATTGGGAAAACCACCCTCGCCCTGAATATGGCTGGACGGGTTGCTCGGGCTGGCTACAAGGTTCTTTTTGCGTCTCTTGAACAAAGTGTCTTTATTATTCCCCGTTTAAGGTCGATGTTCGGAACCGAGGAAAGACTTAACAACATCTCTGTGATAGCTCCACCCGAAATGCCCAAACCCGACGACTTACTCATGGCCGTTGCAAATTTACCTGAGAAACCGAAGCTTTTGATTATTGACCACCTGCATTATTTTGAAAGAGGAATGAAAGGGGCAACCGAAGAAATCGACCGACTGATAGCAAAGTTACAAATGGTTGCAAATAAGACCGAACTCCCAGTTGTGGTTGTTGCCCACGTCCGAAAACTTTCTGCGGCAAGAGGACAAAAAGAAAAACCGCCGTCTATGGACGACCTGAAAGATTCCAGTTCTCTTTCGCAAATCCCTTCTGTTGTAGCGATGTTGCACCGAGAAAGAAATGACGATGAAAGTATCCAACGGGGTGAAGGAATTCTCAAAAACGAGGGGGCTCTATTTATTTACAAAAACAGGATTCATGGAAAGACTGGTTCAGAGAATTTTACAATTTACGATAACGGGGAAATTGTGTTTGACCGCACACCAGGGGATAGAATTAAGACAGAAGCTATTCCCAACAACGCTGATGTAATTGTAGGACTGGAGGGAATTGCATGAAAAACATACCACTTGAATTAGAAACAAAAGTAAAAAAATATTCTTTGATGGTTGCGTGGTGGCAAATTCACGAGGGAGACAAAACGATGGTTGACAAGTTAGAAGAGGTGCTTGGTAAAATAGAGCAGACTGAAGATGAATTAAGGTTGTCAGGAATAAAGGATGAAGTTTTTGATGAAATCCTGAAACGGGCAAAGAAGTTTATAACTTTAACCGTCGGGGAAATGACCGATAAACAATTGGAAACAATGACCAAATTGATTTTCGGTCAGAACACAAAAATGGTTCCATTTGACAAGCGAGAGCTCTCGAAGCCAGGAGTCATTTATTTTGACCCAGTTAAATACGCTGAATATGCAAAGAAGAACCAAAAAAAAGAAATTGAATATATTCCCTATGTGCACAAAAAACCTTTGTGGAAGGGGCAATATATAAGCGTGAGAAATTATGTTGTTGAAAATGCACTTGCAAAGGGGGCAGGTTTGAAGTTAACACACGAGGACCGAACAATGACGCTTTCACCAGCTCAAGTGAAAAGTGAGGGTATCCATAACAATGCTAATTCCCATGTGGCATCAATCACTGAACCAGGAATTAAGGCAGGAGATACCTATTATTTGGTCGATTATAATTTCAAACCAGATGAATAAAAACGAGCGTGATTCTGTGGCGGAATCGGCAGACGCGTCCTTTTATTAGGATGGCCTATTACGGCTGTGTTGGGTTCGAACCCCACCAGAATCGCTGAGACAGGGAAGCAACGTGTGAGCGGATGGTTAGGGCAGACTTTGCGGTCAGCTCCCACCTGCAAGTCTCGTTAAGCTCCCTGTCCCCCTTCGGGGGTGAAGAATATGAAAAAAAAGATTGCTGAATTTGAAATGACGGCAGAGGAACTTGAAGTCCTACTCTATATTCTTAATGACTGGAGAAGATTAAAAAGCACTTTGGTCGAGTATGCAGAATATCCAAACGACTCGACTTCAAGCACAAAATTGGTAAGGTTCTTCCACCATGTCTGGACAACTCTTCACACCACTTGACAAATATGATACTCTTATTGTGTATGATTTATAAAACCCATCGCGGGAATCAAAATCCGTTCTCAACTTGATTGGGGGGCATTTGCGATGTGGTTAGGACAACCCCCCAAAAGGGGGTTTTTTAGTTTATTCTGGTGTAGCGTAATGGTAACGCGCTCGGCTGTTAACCGAAGGAGTATAGGTTCGAATCCTATCGCCAGAGCACTTGACAAGTATACATAAGTATGCTATAAGAATATATGGTCGTAGGCTAACGGTAAACTGCGGGCCTCCAAACCCCGTTTTCTCAGTTCGAATCTGAGCGACCATGCCAGGGACAAGTGTTACGGTGGCACAGGCGGTTTGGGACCGTCTAGTCAGAGTTCGATTCTCTGGTCCTTGACTTAAGCCTTGCGAGTCAGATGGCAAGACGGCCGCCTGTCTAGCGGTCAAAAGGAGTTCGATTCTCCTGCAGGGCGCACAATGTGAGTTTGTCCGAGAGGCAAGGAGCCACTCTTCCAAAGTGGATACACGAGTTCGAATCTCGTAACTCACTCATAAGCCTATGTAGTTCAGAGGCAGAACACATTCTTGGTAAGAATGGAACAGAAGTTCGAATCTTCTCTTAGGCTCAGATGCCTGATTAGTTAAAGGGTTTAACAGCGGTATCGTAAACCGCCAAAGAAAGTTCGAATCTTTCATCAGGCTCACATGCCTCTATAGTTCAGTGGCAGAACAGCAGCTTTGTAATCTGCGAACGACTTTTCGATTAAGTCTGGAGGCTCATATGCTGGCTTGGCTGAGCGGCCAAAAGCGCTTGTCTGTAGAACAAGTACCCGTTCGGGTTACGGAGGTTCGAATCCTTCAGTCAGCACTTATATTTTGGGTTCTGCTAACGGTAGGCAAGGTGGCCCTGAACCATCAAATCTTAGTTCGAATCTAAGACCCAAAGCATAAAAATTTATTACGGAATCTGCTAATGGTAGGCAAGGAAGCTTTGAACTTTCTAATCTTAGTTCGAATCTAAGTTCCGTAGCATAGCTAAGCTGACGTCGATATATTCGAATAAGGCGTACGGTAGACAAAAGGGGAAATGTCCCCGCCGAATTCGACAGCCTTAGCTTAAATGGTGGTTGTAGCACAGTGGCCTAGTGCGTCTGGCTGTGAACCAGAAAATCGGAGGTTCGAATCCTCTCATCCACCCATAAGGTGCTATCGTCTAAAGGTTCAGGACCTCAGTGTTTCAAACTGAGTATCAGAGTTCGAATCTCTGTAGCATCACAAATGAGTTCGTCAGAATAAGAAATTTATGGACAGACTCATTCTCATTTATTGCGGTCTCGTATAATGGCAGTACGCTGGCCTCATAAACCAGATTGTTTGAGTTCGAATCTCAAGGCCGCAACACATGCCGAAATAGCCAACTTGGTGACGGCACGCGTTTGAAGAACGTGGGATGTTAGTTCGATTCTAACTTTCGGCACATAAGGACTCATAGCTTAACGGTCAAAGCACCCGCCTTTTAAGCGGAGGAGTCCAGGTTCGAATCCTGGTGAGTTCACTAAGGGCTCATAGCTTAACGGCTAAAGCACCGCCCTCTTAAGGCGAGGAGTGAAGGTTCGAATCCTTCTGAGCTCACACAAATAGGTAGGTTTGGGTAGGTTGATAAAAAAATGGGTAGGTTTGGCCCTATCTGCTAGTGGCAAGGCAACTGGATTCTCATTCCAGTAACAACAGTTCGAATCTGTTTAGGGTCACACGCTGGGTGGTTACATTGTATCGTCAATAAGACGACCCAGTTTGCGCGGGATTAGTTAAGTGGCTTAACACTACATTGCCAATGTAGAAAGATGAGTTCGAATCTCATATCTCGCTCTTAAGCCTCTGTAGCTTAACGGATTCAGAGCAGGCGTCTTCGGAACGCAGGATTGAAGGTTCGATTCCTTCCAGAGGCACCATACCCTCGTAGCACAATGGACAAATGCAACTCGGTTCTAACGAGAGGATTGAGGGTTCGAATCCCCCCGAGGGTACATAAGCCCCTTTAGTCTAAGGGATAAAATCTCTCTTTCCTAAAGAGAGGATGAAAGTTCGAGTCTTTCAAGGGGCACATGGCCAATTGGTGAAGTGGAAACACAGGTGCTTGCAAACCACCTACTTGCGTCAGTTCGATTCTGACATTGGCCTCAAATGAAAATAGAACGTAAACTGCCACCGAACTTTGACAAAATAAAAGCAGTGTTTCCCAATTTGCCCAGCGGGATAATTTTTACCTATGGGAATATTCTTTATAATCCCAGTAAGAGTGGAATTCCCGACCATTTGCGGATTCATGAGAAAACCCATATGGTTCAACAAGGAGACGACCCCGAAGGCTGGTGGGACAGATATTTAAGTGATAAAGAGTTTAGAATTAGTCAGGAAGTC
>Ga0209641_10001982_pt1 | contig 17803 bp, 14 predicted proteins | sample RifCSP16_1_FD_184022 | JGI IMG/M metagenome (GOLD analysis project Ga0209641, IMG submission 184022) | Soil microbial communities from Rifle, Colorado - Rifle CSP2_sed 16_1 (SPAdes) (version 2) | ecosystem: Environmental > Terrestrial > Deep subsurface > Rock core/Sediment | place: Rifle... | reverse complement strand
CAGGCATCGAGAAGGTTGGCGGTGACCTCGACATTTCCCCTGAAGAAATCTTTTCGCCGTCTTCCCCGCGTGGTCCCGGCAACATGAACGACGTAATCCGCGCCGTGTACGTGTCGTGCGAGAGTCTCAGCGTGAGAGAAATTTGTTTCGATGATCTCGGCCGGCAGGTTTTTCAGCCAGCCGATTCCGTTGCGGCGGGGACGAATGAGACAGCGGACATGAAAACCGAGGCGAATAAACTCTTCGACCGTGTGGCTGCCGATAAACCCCGTACCTCCTGTGATCGCGACCGTCGGAATGGGAAGAGCCCTTCATTGACATTGCCTACATATTGAAGTATATTGAAAAAAATTTCGACAAGCAAAAGAAGCTTGATGCTGTTCATGAGGTGCCATTGAAAATGGGAGATGACGTTGGACCTTTTCGAGAAGTGTAGACAATTCACCCGCGCCGACGAAGTAAAGGCGTTGGGGATGTATCCATATTTTCATGCCATAGAGGAGAGTGAGGGACCTGTTGTTCGTATTGAAGGACGCAAAGTGATCATGGCGGGATCGAACAACTATCTCGGCCTTACCGCTGATCCCCGCGTGAAAGAGGCTGCACGAAAGGCGATCGACAAATACGGCACGGGCTGTTCCGGATCGCGCTATCTCACCGGAACACTCGACCTTCATGTCGAACTCGAACGTCGCCTTTCGGCCTTCTTCGGAAAAGAAGACTGCCTTCTCTATAGCACAGGATATCAAACGGCACAAGGGATAATCCCGACCCTCGTGCAGCGCGGTGAATACGTGGTCTCCGACAAGGATAACCACGCTTGCATCGTTGCCGGTAATCTGATGGCGGCCGGAGGGAACTCTCTCATGGACGGTAAGGCGCAAACCATTGTGCGATACAAGCACAACGATATGAAGCATCTGGAAAGCGTCATATCGAACCTGCCGGCGGATGCGGGAAAATTGATCGTGTCCGACGGTGTTTTCAGCACCTCGGGTGAAATCGTCAATCTGCCCGAAATGGTGAGAATAGCCAAGAAATACAACGGTAGAATCCTCATCGACGACGCACATGCGGTGGGCGTCATCGGCAAGGGGGGGAGAGGCACCGCGAGCCACTACGGTCTCGAAAAGGAGACCGATATGACCATGGGTACGTTCAGCAAGACGTTCGCCTCTTTGGGGGGGTTCGTCGTCGGTGATCGTTCTGTCATCAATTACCTGAAACACCAGGCTCCGGCCCTGATTTTCAGCGCAAGCCCCACCCCTGCATCGGTCGCAGCTGCGATCGTGGCCCTGGATATCCTCGAGAAAGAGCCGGAGCTGATTGACAAACTCATGTATAATGCACGAAAAATGAGGGTGGGACTGGCAAAAATGGGGTACAGGGTGAATGAACATGACTCCGCCGTGGTTCCCGTGATCATCGGGGACACGGAAAAAGTCCTCATGATGTGGCGGGGACTGTTCGATGCGGGGGTCTTTGTGAATGCATTCATTCGTCCGGGAGTCCCGCCGGGGATGGAAATGCTCCGGACAAGCTATATGGCGACACATGAGGACCACCATTTGGACAAGATCCTTGAGATCTTCTGTTCGGTTGGTAAGAAACTCGGCATCATCAACTAGTCGATCATGATCGCCCGCGCAAGTTGTTGATTGAAGACGCCGCGACAGACTCTGCCGCGGCGTTTCTTTTGCGCTTCATATTCCCACAAATCCCTGCCGATTCTATGGACGCCATCACCATTCGGCCGCTCAGCGGCTCACGAGATACAAAGGAGTTTATTCGCTTCCTTTGGACTCTCTATGGAAACGACCCAGTCTGGGTTCCTCCACTCTGGATGGACCGAAAAAAACTCATGGACAGGAAGAAGAATCCGTTCTATCAGCACGCGGACGCAGAATTCTTCCTGGCCGAGCGCGGAGGGGTGACGGTGGGGAGAATTGCCGCCATTGTGAACCATAATCATAACAAGGAACACAATGATAAGGTCGGTTTCTTCGGGTTCTTTGAATCCATCGACGATCAATCGGTTGCGAACGCCCTGCTTGACAAGGCGAAGGAGTATCTTCGGGCACGGGGCATGAACACGATGCGCGGCCCTGTGACACCTTCCGTGAATGACGAATACGGGCTTTTGGTGGAAGGCTTCGACAAGCCTGCGGTGATTCTCATGCCGTACAATCCGCCGTATTACATCAAACTGTTGGAAGGATACGGCCTGACGAAGGTCAAGGATCTCTTCTCCTACCTCCTGAACCAGGACAAGGTGTACTCGGAAAAGCTCGAGCGCGTAAACAATCTCGTGAAGGAGCGGCACAACCTGGTCTTTCGCCCTCTCGATATAAAACACTTTGATGATGAAGTACAGAAGCTGAAGGATGTCTACAACAAGGCATGGATGTACAACTGGGGCGCGGTGCAGATGACCGACGCTGAGATCAGTGCACTTGCGGCGGATCTTAAACCGATAGTTGTTCCTGATTTATTGATCTTTGCCGAGAAGGATGGCAAGACTATTGGATTTGGCCTCTCTCTTCCCGATATTAACATTGCTTTGAAGCACAATAAGCGGGGGTGGCTGATTCCGGGGTTGATGCACTTGATGCTGAGGAAGAAGGAGATCAATCTCTGCCGGATCATTGCCCTGGGAGTGCTGCCCGAGTATCTGTACACGGGTGCTGCCGGGGTCTTGTTCTATGAAACCGCTGTTCGCGCCAAAAAGCTGGGGTACTACTTTGGGGACGCGGGATGGATCCTGGAAGACAATGAGAAGATGATTCGCGCAGCGAAGACGCTGAATGGCGAACCCTACAAGCGGTACCGACTCTACGAAATGTCCATCTAATGAGCGTTGACTATTCGAGGAAGGAACGCTGTCATGCCTGTCAAAAAAGTTGATACAATTTGGATGAACGGGAAGCTTATCAAGTGGGAGGATGCAAAGATCCACATCCTGTCCCATGTGATTCACTACGGTTCGGGGTGGTTTGAAGGAATCCGCTGCTATAACACAAAAAAGGGTTCGGCGATTTTCCGGTTGGATGCACATATCCGCAGATTGTACGATTCGGCAAAGATCTATCGAAGTGACATCACTTACAAAAAGGCTGATCTTGAAAAAGCCATCAAAGAGACCATCCGTGCAAACAAGCTGAAGGCCTGCTACATTCGCCCGCTTGTGTACCGCGGGTACGGCGAGGTCGGTGTTAATCCGACCGGCTGTCCGGTGGATGTTGCTATTGCAGTTTGGGAATGGGGAGCGTACCTTGGAGATGCCGCCCTTGAGAAGGGGATCGATGTCTGCGTTGCGTCATGGCATCGTTCAGCGCCCAACACGTTTGCCACCATGGCAAAATCGAGCGGCAATTATCTGAATTCGCAGCTCATCAAGCTCGAGGCAATTGCAGGCGGATACGTGGAGGGAATAGCCCTTGACTACGCTGGCAACGTGAGTGAGGGGAGCGGAGAGAATATCTTTCTCGTTCGCGATGAAACGGTCTTTACACCCACCCTCGCGTCTGCGCTGTTGCCCGGAGTGACCCGTTCCGCGATTATCACGTTGGCGAAGAAATTGGGATATCCGGTCGTAGAAATGCAGATCCCCAGGGAAATGCTGTATACGTCCGAGGAACTCTTCTTCACGGGAACCGCAGCCGAGATCACCCCCATCCGCTCCGTGGATAAGATTGTTGTGGGGGAGGGGAAACCGGGGCCGGTCACCAAAGAGCTCCAAAAGGCATTCTTCGACGTGGTCCACAACGGAAACGATAAATATCACTGGTTAACGTTCATTTGATCTATGGCCGTACCCAAATTTGTCGGTGACAACGCAATCTGGAAGAACATCTTTTCCGAAAGGAGCATCAGGAAGGGCTCTGTTCAGGAACTGCTGAGCAAGGTGCCTGCTTTTGCGAGCCTGACTTTTCGCGAACTGAAAGAAGTTGCCGCCATCGTTCATAAACGCGAGTATCAGGCGAGCGAGCCTGTATTCCACCAGGGAGACCCCGGACTTGGGATGTACATCATCCAGGAGGGGTCTGTTTCAATTGCCATTGTGGACAAAGACGGGAACCAAAAGGAGCTCGCCGTTCTCTCGGAGGGTGACTTCTTCGGTGAACTTGGGTTGCTTGACGAGTCGCCGCGCTCCGCACTGGCTGTGTGCAAGACCGACTGCCTGCTCATCGGGTTCTTCCGGCCTGATCTTTTCGACCTGATTGAGCGAAAGCCGGCCCTCGGCATCAAGATTGTCCTCAAGCTGGCCGAGATTGTGGGTCAACGACTGAGAAAAACCGACAAGGAGTTGTCGAAACTGAAAAGCCAAATGGATGAGCTGCGGTCCGAAATGGAAAGGAACTCCAATGGCGAAGAAAACAGCAAAAAAGAAGACGAGCGCCACAAAGAAGCGGGCGCCCGGTAAGAAGCTGTCCCGCATTGACCTGAATCGGATTCTTGTTCCGATCGATTTCTCGGGGTACTCCCGAAAAGCCCTCCAGTACGCAATTCCCTTTGCCCGTCAATTCAATGCATCGATTGACCTCATCTATGTTGTCGAACCGACTGTCTATCCTGCCGACTTCAGCTTCGGTCAGGTCGGGTTTCCGGCGATCGAGGATGAGCTTCGCAAGCGGGGGGCTGAGGAACTGGATGAATTGCTCGCCCATGACATCGGCCGGCGGGTTCCCGCAAGGCGGGCCATCAGGACCGGTAAAGCGTTCTATGAGATCCTTCAGTACGCGAGAGAAGAGAAGATGGATCTCATCATCATAGCGACACATGGACACACCGGCATCGAGCATGCTCTTTTCGGCAGCACGGCCGAGAAAGTGGTTCGGAAAGCGCCGTGTCCGGTGCTGGTGGTGAGAACTGATGAAAGGGAGTTTGTGCGGTAGGTCGGCAGAAGAAAAGAGCCTGCGAGCAGATCCGCCTTCTGGCGGATTTGCTGTTATTGGGGCTAGCTGTCTCGTTCCATGACGAAATCGACAAACTGGAGAAGGGCGGATTTCGCGTCGGACTCCTGGAGGGGAGTGAGCTCTTCGCGGGCAGCAGCGGCGTAGGATTCAGCCTTCAACACAGCGTAGTCGATTCCACCCTGGCTTCTGACAAAATCCACGATCCAGTCGACATCCTTTTGTTTTGCACCGTTGCGAATCACGCGCAATGCCTGCCGCGCCTCTCTTCGGTCGGAATGCTCCAACGCATGAATGAGAGGAAGAGTGAGTTTTTTCTCTTTCAAATCGATGCCGGTCGGTTTGCCGATGATGCTTCTCCTTCCGAGATAGTCAAGGAGGTCATCGCGAATCTGGAATGCCATCCCCACGTTTTCCCCAAATCGCCGCATCATGACGCGTCTGGCCGGATCGTCGGTGACGCTTGCACAGCCGATGTCCGTGCAGGTCCCGAGGAGCGAAGCGGTCTTGTCGGCAATGATCCTGAGATAGGTCGGCTCGTCGATGTCAAGCTGTCTGCTCTTCTGTATCTGTAAAAGCTCGCCTTCACTCATCCGTTTGACCGCTTGCGAAGTGGCCTTCAGAAAGTAGTAGTCGTTGTGTTCGAGGGCAAGCAGCAGGCCCCTGGACAACAGATAGTCGCCCATGAGGACGGCAACCTTGTTCTTCCAGACGGCGTTGATGGAGGCCAGGCCGCGGCGGGTATCAGCATCATCGACCACATCGTCATGCACGAGGGTGGCTGTGTGGAGAATCTCGACGAGCGTTGCCCCGCGGAAGGTGCTTTCTGTAAGAGCTCCGCATGCCTTCGCACTCAACAAGACAAGCAGCGGGCGGACCCGTTTTCCTTTCTGCCTCACAATATAACGGGCGATCATGTCAACCAGCATGACCGTCGATCGCATGGATTCCTTGAAGAATCGATCGAACTCCTTGAGTTCACCCTGGATCGGCTCTTTAATCGAATCGATGCTGATCGCCTTTCTGCCTGTCAGGTTCACGAGCGTTCTTCCGTTGGAAGCAGCGATTGTTCGGTTTCGGGAGGCGCGTTTCGTTTGGACGCCATCTTGGACACAAAGATACTCAATTCATACAACAACAGCATGGGGAGGGCAAGCATGATCTGGGTCATGGGGTCGGGTGTGGGTGTGACAATGGCAGAAATCACCAGAATCGCCACGATAGAATGCCGGCGATAGTGCCGCATGAAAGCGGGAGTAAGAAAACCCATCCTCGTCAAAAAATATGAGACCATCGGGAGTTCAAAGACAAGCCCCGCCCCGAGGAGGAGCGTAAGGACAAAACTGATGTAATGATCAACGGCAATGTTCAGATCGATGGTTTGCGTTCCGAATCCCGCAAAGAACTTCAGGGAAAGGGGAAGGAGGATAAAATACGAGAACGCAACTCCTGAGAAGAAACAAAGCGAGGTGAAGAAAACGATCCGTGCGATGTATCTTCGCTCTTTGGGAAGGAGCCCCGGAGCAACGAACTTCCAGAGCCACAGCAGCGTGTTGGGCATGCTCAGGATAAGTCCGCATATCAACACCGTCTGCATGTAAAGAAGAACGATCCCGTACGGCGAAAGAACCTGTGACTTGAGCCCGGCTTCGTTCAGCGGCCGCATAAGGAGGTCCTGAACGATGTAGTCGGCGTAGAGAGCGCACAGCACCGTCGCGACAAGCAGCCCGATCAGAGCCTTGACGATATGCCATCGCAGCTCCTCAAGATGATCCAGGAACGTCATTTCTGGTGCATCCTGGTCCTTTTCACCGGGCTGTGTGAAATACTTCGTCATGAGTTCTTGCCGGATATCTCAGGGTAAAGAGGGAACGAGCCGCACAGGCGGCCGACTTCACCGCTGACGGCGGAATGAACGTCGGTCTTTTCAATGTTTGATATGACCTTGTCGATGAGATCGGCAATCACCTCCATCTCCTTTTCCTTCATCCCTCGGGTCGTGACGGCCGGAGTACCGACCCTGATGCCGCTGGTGATGAGGGGGGATTTGTCGTCGAAGGGGACGGCATTCTTGTTGACGGTGATACCCGATGCGTCCAGGGTCTCCTGGGCCTGTTTTCCCGTCACATTCTTGTTGCGAAGGTCGATGAGCATGAGATGATTGTCGGTCCCCCCCGAAATGATGTTGAATCCTCGTTTCGTCAGGGCGAGTGCCAGCGCTTTGGCATTTCTGATCACCACTCCTGAATACTCATTGAAAGCAGGCTGCAGGTTCTCGTGGAATCCTACCGCCTTGGCGGCAATGACATGCATCAGAGGGCCGCCTTGAATCCCGGGAATGACCATGGAGTCCAGCAGCTCCGACATCATCTTCTTCCTCCCCGATTTCGGGGCAACGGTGCCAAACGGATTCTCAAAATCCTTTCCCATGAGAATGAGTCCGCCCCTTGGTCCACGCAGGGTCTTGTGCGTCGTCGAAGTTACTACATGACAGTGGGGAAGGGGGTCGTTCAGAAGCTTTGAAGCGATCAGCCCTGCGGGGTGTGCGATATCGGCAAAAAGAAATGCGCCCACACTGTCGGCAATGGCGCGGAACCTCTTGTAATCAATGTTGCGCGAGTATGCGCTCGCGCCGACCGTGATCATCTTGGGGCGATCTCTCTTCGCGATCTCCGCGACACCGTCGTAATCGATCGTACCAGTCTCCTTGGAGACTCCGTACGCGGTGAATTGATAGAGTTGACCCGAAAAATTCACCGGCGAACCGTGGGTGAGATGGCCGCCGTGCGAAAGATCCATTCCCAGGACCTTATCGCCCGGTTTGAGGAAAGTGAAATAGACGGCCATGTTGGCCTGTGAGCCCGAATGGGGCTGCACGTTTGCGTATTCAGCTCGAAAGAGCCGCTTCACCCTGTCTCTCGCAATGTTCTCCGCCTGATCGACGAACTCGCAGCCGCCGTAATATCGTTTCCCGGGGTATCCTTCGGCATACTTGTTGGTCAGGACGCTGCCGAGGGCCTCAAGCACCGCAAGGCTCACGAAATTCTCCGACGCAATGAGCTCCAGCTTGGAGTTCTGACGGTGAATCTCGCTTTGAATGGTTCGAAAAATGTCGGGGTCAACGCGTTGAAGGTGTGGCATAGGCATGAGGTTCAGCGGGAATAATGATGTGGAACTCGGATCTGCCGGACAAATCCGATGATGGTCAGCGGTCAGTCAACGAATGTATCTTTTTCACCCGGCGTTCGTGCCGCCCGCCCTCGAACGAGGTGGTCAGAAATGTCTTAACAATGTCAACGACGCTTTCCCATCCGATGATCCGCTCTCCAATTGTCAGCACATTCGCATCGTTGTGGAGTCGCGCAAGTCTCGCAGCTGTCACCGATTCGCACACTGCAGCCCGAATCCCTTTGTGCTTGTTGGCGACAATGGACATTCCGATTCCCGTCCCGCACACAAGGATCCCGCGATCGCATTCTCCCTTTGCGATCGCATCGGACGCTTTGTGCGCCCAGTCGGGGTAATCCGTCGATTCGGGAGACTGTGTGCCAAAATCCTTGTAAGGCAACTTGAGTTCGTCAAGAAGCTGTTTCAACCGCTCCTTGTAGGGAAAACCTGCATGGTCGCTGGCGAGGGCTATCATCGCTATTTGAGCTCGACGGCGACTTCCTCCTTGACCCATGTGTAGCACGCGCCGGCTGTCGCCATCTTGCCGTTCACGATCCTCTCCCTGTTAAAGAAGAGGTCTTCCTTGGAAGGGACCAGGCTCGAGAGTTCATTGATCCGCTGGCTGCTCTCGCTTGACAGCGATTTGTCGACGGATCTCGCGCGGTCATAGGAAATCTGGGCAAGGCGATAAACAAGTTTGTCATCGATGTCGAGTTTGGCCCAGTCGCCACCCTTCGTGTCGCGTACGCAGTTCTCCACGGCGGCCTTGTAGATCTCGGCGATTTCAATATAGGGTTGTCCCCATCCTTTTTCGGCCTGGGCGGCTTTCAGCGCCGTGGACCGGGCGGAAGCATAATCTTTCATCTGACGGTAACAAACGGCGATGTTCAACTTGTTTTCCCGCACGGCCGGATTGATTTTCAACGATGTCTCATAGGCACCGATCGCTTGCTTGTACTTCCCATCGCGTTGGTAGGCCTTGGCAAGCTCGTTCCAATAGTTCCCGCCCTGGGGGAATTTCTTTACGAGTCTCAACAGGTCCTTCTGCGCCTCCCCAAATTGCTCGGCATCCATATGCGCCATCGCCGCATTCCAGATTTTCTCGGGGTTCTCGGGATCGTTCTTGAGGTCTCTTTCGGCCAGTTCGACAAGCTCCTGTGGATCGGTGATTAACTGTTTCAACCGGTCGACTGCGACCTGATTGGCTGCATCGGCGTCATGGACTTTGCGATAGAGCTCAACGGCCTTAAGCCTGTATTCGGGCTTGCCATCCATATTCCTCATGTACAACTGCCCCAGCTGATCGACATAGGCGAAGTCGGTCTTAGGGTCCAACTCAATTGCCTTTTCATAGTTTGCAATTGCTTCATCATCACGACCCTGAAAATAGGTCGCCAGAGCGTACCCGCGGGTTAACCATAAGCCTGAAGCCCTGTCCGGAACGTTCTTTATGCCGAGGTCATAAATGATGATCATGGTATCGGCATAGGTCAGACGAATGGTGCTGTCTGTGTCTTTGTTCTGATAGAAGCTATAGTAGCACTCCGCGAGCTTTGAATAGACGGTCTTGAAGCGCTTGGAATCGAGCTGAATGACTTTCCAACCGTAAGGCGCTGCGGTGACAAAATCCGCGTTCTTGTGGTACTCGAAAAACAGGCTCCAGTTCTTTGCGGCTTCAGCGGGATTTGATGTCTGAGCCGAACTTTCAGTTGGAACAAGCCACAGAGAGAGGAGGATGAAGGTGAGTATGATTCGGTAGAGTCTCATGTTCTTAGGGAATCTCCCCATGGTGTCTAGTCTTCTTCAAGCGTGATGAACCATGCCTCGGAGGCGCTGATCGAAACGGAAAACCGGATGAAATCGACCTTCTGAAGCCCACCATCCGTTGCCCCGCGGGAACCGGCCTGAAGGGTCAGGTTCATCTTCGCATCGGGGCCAATCGGCAATCCCACACCTCCGCTCAAATACCACTCGTTGACTGCCTGACCGCCGACTGTACGGTAAGTACTATTGTACGCAAATCCTGCCCGATATGCTATACGGTCTCCATAGCTCGATGGAGATGCCTTTGGAAGGAATTCCACTCCTCCGGCAATCCGCGCGCTGTTTCTTACGCCGCCGGAAGGGCCGCCGAAAAAGTTCGATCCCTGCCATTCCTGCAGAAAAACATCGGTCGTAAAGAGCATGCGATCAGCGGCCCGATATGATACTCCAAGACCAAACGAGAATGGAAGGTCGGTCTTTCCGCGAACGACTGATGTGGTGTCGACCGAGCTCGAGGTGAGAAGAACATTTTCCTGTCTCACGGAAAGTTTCGCGGGTGTTCCGATGATCAAGCCGAGTTGGAAGGGCTTGAGTGCGGGCACTCCGAGGAGCGATCCGAGATCTTCGGCAAGCAGCCCAAGCGTGAACATTGAGCCTGAGTGAAAGCGGGACGACTGAAGTTCGTTGTCGGTGAAGGTCAGGTCATCAAAATCCACGTTTGTAATGTGCTCAATCGTTCCATAGACATAGGAATACTTGAGACCGAGGGACAAATCGGCGCGGGGGCTGTAGGAAAGGCCAAGGGTAAGGGTCGAGAGGCCTCCGATTCCGCTGAACGTCTGGGTCGATGGACTGCCGTAAGTCATCTCACGGACCTGAATCCTGTAGTCAACGTTGCTGAATGGGGCTGTTCCGGCATAAAATACGACTCCATGTTGCCTGGAAACAGGGACAGCCAGGGCGATGCTCTGGAAATCGCCACGGGCGAATTTTGTCGAACCTGATTGATCTTTCAGAGTCATCGAGGAGAATTCGAACCCGGCGGATATCCTTGTTAATGAGATTCTCGAAAGCCCGGCAGGGTTGAAACGGTTGATGAAACCGTCTCCGGTCAATCCGATGCCAAGAACTCCTATCGCAAAAGCCCGGTTGCTCCCAAAATACGCCAGGTCTCCGATTCCGTAACGAGAATACGTAGGACCCCCCGCCGTGGCTGTGAGGGTGATTCCAAATATCAACAAGAAAAGAATGATCTTACGCATCGCTGTTCCTACCGCGTCGGTGTATAAAGAACCGTGACTCTTGGGCGAAGCGCCGTGTTGGGAGCGGCGGCTCCGTGCATCTTGAAAAGTCCCACACTGTTGGCCTCTTCCTCGGTCGAAAACCACATGGTGGTATCTCCCCCTCGCACCATCGCCTGTAAGAATTCCGTTACATTGAAGCGATAGACCGCCGGCTCCGTTGCGAGGAGCTCGCTTGCCTGGACAGACTTGCTGACTCCCCCATAAAGGGCGAGCAGGGAGCGTTGTTGGTTCGATGCGAGATGGGATGAGGAAGCGTCGAATGTCAAATCGAGGAACGCTCGGTGAATTGCCGCGTGCGCGGGAACGGTGTCGACATCGAGGCTGAGTGCTCCCCGGTATGCAGCCCCGCCGCGAATGGTTATCAATGTGCTGTCGCCTGTGAACGTCGTGTCGGGAGACCCGGCGACAAACTTATCGGTGACGGTGTTGAAGATCAGCGTGTCTTCCAGCGCCGAGCCGCTCATGAGAAATCGTATCGTCAGTGTTGGACGCAATTCCGCACTGTCCAGGACGCCTGAATGGAAGCCCCTGATAACCGAGCCGGGCTCCGGTTCAAGGACAATTCCGAAATTCCTGTATGCGGTATCGGAGACTGAGCGGATCCACTCGCGAACAATAGCCGTGTCGACGGCGAACTCTCCTGTGGGGCTCAGCGTCCTGCTCGGATCGTCGGACTCATAGATTCCCGGCGTCGCGAGGGAATCAAAGACGTAAGTGGCGCGGTTCCATTCTCCGACGGCCTTGTGCACGGAGAACGAGAGGCCGGCCAACGAGTCACCCACATGATATGCCTCCCGCAGGCGGACATCGGCGGAGACGAATGTCGCGTTGTTGAGAGAATCGGGAAAACCTTCGAAGCGGAGAAACGTCCAGGCCTCGAACCCGCCGCTGTCCCCCAGCGCCACTATTGTCCTGGTCGCGAACGGAAAGGGGAGGGTTTTCTCACTCCAGCTCTTGCTCGCATGAATCAACAGACTGTCAACGGCAACGAGATCGCCCCGCGGAAGGAGAGAGGAACCGACGGGGCTTGGATCGTCGGCACATCCCGAAGAGATTACCATCGTGGCTGCGATGATTCCCGTGAGGATCGATTTCAGCGATATCTTTTTCTTCTCAGTCATGAATCCCGCGTTCGATAGTCTGCTTGATGTGCTTCCATGCGTCATAAATGTCCCGGGCGACATAGTCAGATCGTTTTCCGCACTCCTCGGCTTCCGTCGTCCCATACCCGGTAAGCACAAGAACAGTGCCACACCCGGCATTCCTGCCTGTTTCGATGTCGGTACACTTGTCGCCGACTACAAAGGAGGCCTTAAGATTGATTCCGAATGACTTTTGCGCCTCTTTGAGCATTCCCGTATTCGGTTTGCGACAGGTGCAAACTTTTCTGTACGGTGGAATTCCGTAGTTTGGATGATGGGGGCAATAGAACAGAGCGTCGATCCGCGCTCCGTATTGTTTCAGGACTTCCTGAAGGCGATGATGAACTGCTTGAACGTCTTTTTCGTCGTAAAGACCGCGGGCAACGCCGGATTGATTTGTGATGACGAAGACTCTGACGCCGAGGTCGTTTGCCTCCTTAATTGCCTCGACAGCTCCGGGAATCAATTTGAGCTTCTTTGGATCCGAAAGGTAATCAAGGTCAACATTGATTGTCCCATCTCGATCGAAGAAAACGCCCACCTCGTGCGGGTTCACGGCTCTACTTGAGGAGTTCTTTATATAATCCGACGTATTTTCTGGCGGAGTGTTCCCAGGAGAAGTCCTTCATCATTCCGTTCCGCATCAGCTTCTTCCATTCATCGGCTTGCTGATAGATTTTCATCCCGCGCTGGACCGCCTTCACCAGTTCTTTGGGGTCGAACTTATCAAACTTCACACCGGTTCCTTTTCCATTCCCGCCGTAATCCTCAACAGTATCGTCGAGTCCGCCGGTGGCTCTCACGACCGGTACGGTCCCATAGCGCATGCTGTACATTTGATTCAAACCGCATGGCTCGTACCGCGAGGGCATGAGGAAGAGGTCGCTTCCCGCCTCGATCAAATGAGCCAGCTCTTCGTCAAATCCGAAGAAGACGCCCATCTTCGAGCTGTATTTCTTGTGAAACGCCTCGAACTTCTTCTCCGCTTTCGGATCGCCCGAACCCAGCAGAATAAATTGGATGTCGAGCTTCATCAGCTCATCCATCGCCTCAAGGACCAGGTCGAAGCCTTTCTGTTCCACGAGTCGCGAAATCGCACCTACGAGCGGAATCGAATCGTTGTACGGCAGGTCGAACCGCTTCGTGAGGGCTTTCTTGTTGTCGCTCTTGGCCTCGATGGATTTCAGATCATACTTCCGGTAGATATGGTCATCGGTTAGGGGATTCCACTGATGGTAGTCAATTCCGTTGAGAATTCCGTGAAGATCCTTCTTGCGATGGGAGAGGAGACCGTTCAGTCCTGCACCAAGCTCCTCCGACTGGCAGATCTCCTGGGCGTACTTCTGGCTGACCGTGGTGATCACATCGGCAAAGTAGAGAGCGGTCTTCAGGAAATTGAACTTGCCGTACGCTTCAACACCCTCCGGTTTGAAAAGATCCTTCGGAAGTCCCGACTTGGCAAAGGTCTCGGCAGGGAATGATCCCTGGTAAGCCATATTGTGAATAGTGAAAACGGTCTTGACATTCTTAAAGAAGGGATCGCCCGAATGCAGAGTCTTCAGGTACGCGGGGATCAGGCCTGTTTGCCAGTCGTTGCAGTGGATGATGTCGGGTTGCCATCCGAGCCTCTTCAGAGTCTCGATCACTCCGTGACAAAAGAAAATGAATCGCTCGTCATTGTCCTGGTAGTCCTTCTTGCTCACCGGGCTCTGGTAAACCCCGTCCCTTCCGAAGTATTTCTCATTGTCCAGAAAATAGACCTGGACCTTGTCCTTGAGGTTGCTAATAAAGGAGGATTTGACGTTCCCCAGCTCAACGGTATTGCCGACCGGGATCGGGATATCCTTGAGCCTGATGATGTCATGCAGCTTGAACTTGCGCTCGCTGATGAACCGATAGCGAGGCATCATGATTCGGATTTCGTGGCCTGATTCCTTGATTGCTTTGGGCAAGGAACTCGAGACGTCGGCGAGGCCCCCCGTCTTGGCAAAAGGCTCAACTTCGCTGGAAACGAAAAGAATGTTCAGAGGTTTCGACATTCATCCTCAAAAAAAGTGAAAAAACAAAGTAAATTTACGATTTTTTTGAACCATCCGCAATTGAAAGTTTCGGGCAATACCAACCACACCTCTTCGTTATCTCCATCACGAATCGGAATTCAATCTTGATTCTAACGCAATGTTCGAGTACTTTTGTACCACTCATTGATTAAGGCAAACTCGTCTATCGATTATTGTTAAAGGTTCGTTCCTGATTCACGGTTGTGCAGCAGCATGAGCGGAACAAGCCTTGACTATTCGGTAGTGAGTGTTGGAGCCGAATGACGGGCTGGTCCGTCGTTCGGCTTTTTTCGTTTTATGAAATCACTCTTCCATACCGCCCTTTGTCTCGCAATCGGCTGCATGTTGGTGCGGGCACAGGAAAAAGAGATTCTCAACGTCCGGCACGAGACCCCCGCTACGCTGCACGTTGAGTTCTCTCCCAGGTTCGTCCGGAGCGAGGTTCGGGCCGGAGACGGTTCATCGTATTCATCGTTCGGCTTCTATGGGGCTCAGACCCCCAGAGGGACCCCGGGGTCACCAATGATCCCGTATCGGGCCATCCCAGTCCCCCTTTCCGGAAAAGTGAAGGGCATACGCGTTGTTGAGACCTCCTCGAGAATCATTGATTCCGTTTTGTTCATCCCTTATCCCAGACTCGAGGCAGACAAGGAATTCGGAGCCGTAAGTGTTTTCGAAAGAGATGGACGTTATAGACAGGGGGGAAGTCTCCCGTTGGCAGAAGTTGTCGACTTCTCGGGAAGCGAGGGAGTATTGCTTCTTCGTCCGGTGGTGCCGGGACCGGGCGGTACGGTGATCCTCTATGACAGGATTGTTGTTTCGATAGAGTCTGAAAACGACAACCGCGTTCCTGTCTTCTCGAAAAGTTCGGTGAAAAAGGCGGCATCGAATCCCCTGGGAAGCGGGATATGGTACAAGATGGCCGTGCAGGAAACCGGTATCTACCGTCTGGACAATGCGTTTCTGGTCAGATCGGGAATCTCGCCTTCTTCATTAGGGCCTCTTTCATCAATCCGCATCTTTGGAAACGGCGGGGAGATGCTTCCGGAGGATCTCACGCTCCCGCGCGCCGACGCTCTCAGGGAAATCCCGCGTCGTGTTGTTGACAAGAATGGAAATGGGACGTTTGATGTTGAAGATTATGTCATCTTCTTCGGCCGCGCTCCCAAAGGGTGGAAATACAATCCCGCTACAGAGGGTTTCTCACATTGGATCAATTACTACACTGATGCAAACCAATATTTCCTGACATTCGACGGGATTGACGGAATGGAGATGGATTCCGTTGTGTCAGTTCCCGCAGCCAGTCCCTTTCAACCGGAGGACTTCCAGGGGTTGCTCTTTGTTGAGGAAGAGAGGAACAACCTTTTGGGTTCCGGGCGCCAGTGGCATGGACAGCTCTTTGATGCAGAGACCAGAACCGTTGTCTACACGAACTTTCTTCCCGGCTATGTTTCGACCAAACCTGTCGCCTATCTGGTTTCAGTGCTCGCCCGGTCCTCGCTTTCGGGCAGCTTCCTGTTCGAGGAAAGTGGCCAAAATCTCGGGTCGGTCTTCACCGGTGGGATTGATGTTACGTCGATCGAGAACAACTATGCATACAGGGCGATAGATACTTTCTCCAGGGTAGGACCGTTGACGGATGATCGCAGTGTCGTTCGCTTGACGTTCAACAATTCAGGTTCCGGTGCCCGAGGGTGGCTCGACTGGCTGGAAATCCATTACCGGCGGCAGTTCAAGGCGGTGAATGACCTTCTCCTTTTCACATCGCCTGATACAAACGCGGTGGTCCGCTATGCGCTGAGCGGTCTCTCCTCGCAGGACGTCGGCATTTTTAACGTGACCGACGACGGCAATGTGAAGAGGATTACCGGAGCGACCTTCAATCAACAGGATCCTGGACAATGCTCGTTCGACATGCCTGACACTTCAGGAAGGGTCCGCGAATTTGCCGTTGTGGGTCCCAACGGTTACAAAACTCCGTCCAATGCAGTGCGGATCGGGAACAGCGATCTCCACGGGATAACGTCGGGCGCGGAGATGGTGATTGTTTCGCCTCCGGAGTTTCTTGACGAGGCGGAACGGCTGGCGAATCATCGTGCGCAACGCGACGGCCTCTCTCTTGTGGCGGTCAATACTGTCGACGTCTCCAATGAGTTCTCCGGCGGCCTGCCGGATCCGATGGCCGTGAGGGATTTCCTTTCGTGGGCACGGACAAACTGGACCGTGAAGCCCCGGTACGTGCTTCTCTTTGGTAACGGGCACTACGACTACAAGAACATACGGAGTCCGGCCCGGAACTGGGTCCTTCCGTACGAATCCGTTGAGTCGATTCACCAGATCGATTCATTTGCAAGCGATGATCCCATGGCAATGTTGAACCCCGGCAATAGCCGCGTCAGTGTCGCGATCGGGCGCCTTCCGGTGAATTCTGCAGAGGAGGCCGCTGCTGCGGTGGATAAGATCATCGCTTATGAGACTTCAACGCCCGCTGACCCATGGCGCAATCGTGTATTGTTCATCGCGGACGACGGCCTTACATCGCAACGAGACGACGGAGCCCTCCACACGAATCAGGCAGAAGTCCTTTCTCTGGCCTATACTCCGGCCTCGGTGGAGAAAAAGAAGATCTACATAGTCGAATTTCCGACGGTCAACAGTTCGTCGGGGAGGCGTAAACCGACCGCCAACGCAGCGATCATCGATGCGATGAATCGCGGCTCTCTTCTGGTCAATTACACGGGTCATGGAAATCCGCGCCAATGGGCGCACGAAGAAATCTTCACGCGGGAAACGAGTCTTCCGCAATTATCGAACAAGGAGATGCCCTTCCTGCTGGTGGCCGCAACATGCGACTTTGCCAGATACGACAGTCCCGATGAACGGAGCGCGGGCGAGCAGATTCTTACCATGTCGGGGGGCGGGGCGATTGGCGTCGTTACCGCCACGCGCGCGGTCTACTCGGGTGAGAACGCTCAGTTCAACAACACGTTCTATGCAAACCTCTTTTCGAGGGATTCTCTCGGGCGTCCGCCCCGCCTGGGCGATGCCATGTTCCAGACCAAACAAGCCCTGTTCAGCACGAATGATGTGAAGTATCATCTTCTTGGGGATCCGAGCATGCGGTTGAATCTCCCGCCGGCATCGGCGGGCGTTGATAGCATCAACGGGGCACCCATTGTGGGAGCCACTGCCGTGCAAGCGTTGAGTCTGGTGAGCGTAGCCGGCGAGATCAGGCGTCCCGACAGCTCGTTGCGGACGGAATTCAACGGTGAGGCAATTCTCGAAATGTTTGATTCAAAGCGCCGCATTCCTGTTCCGGAATGGGGAGCCTTCACGTTTGTGGTTAACGGCAGCCTCCTCTACAGGGGACTCGTAAGCGTGACGAACGGCGTGTTCGATGCTACTGTGCCGATTCCCAAGGACGTCTCATACAATAATGATACGCAAGG
>Ga0209641_10001974_pt1 | contig 17836 bp, 20 predicted proteins | sample RifCSP16_1_FD_184022 | JGI IMG/M metagenome (GOLD analysis project Ga0209641, IMG submission 184022) | Soil microbial communities from Rifle, Colorado - Rifle CSP2_sed 16_1 (SPAdes) (version 2) | ecosystem: Environmental > Terrestrial > Deep subsurface > Rock core/Sediment | place: Rifle... | reverse complement strand
GATTTAAGCTGAGAAGAAAAGAACAGATTATTTCTACAAGATATGGTGACATAATGGTAAAAATAGTTGACGAGCCTGAATTAGGAATAAAAAGAGCAAAGCCTGAATACCAGGACTGTAAGAGTGCAGCAAACCGCCACAATATTTCACTTAAAGAAATTTATGATGAAGTAAATCGTGTGATTGATAGAGAGAAGTAGTTCTGATTTTCCTAACCAGTTAAAGGTTCCAGAGAACAGGCCCTGCCGCGATGAACTCCTCCATTTATAAATATCCCAGCTATCGAAGGTCAATTTCACGCAATTACAGGGCGGTATCCGAGGTTTTCTAACCTCAGATAAAGGAGTATATCATGGATGCCCGATAGTATCTTTCGAGCATGACAGGCGTGATGTCCAGCAGGTTACCCACTAAAGGCGTGTGGTTACAAGCTTAAGCGGGAATCCATAAAAGAAAACATGGATACCCGATAACTGCACTCGGGTATGACAAAGCGTAGAATATGCGTAACATCAGTAAGTAAAACAAAATTCCTGAAAGTTCCAACCCTAATATAGTTACAGGGGAATCTGAACTAATACTTTATCTTGATCCTTAAATTAACTTTAATTGTAAAACTTCTTACTTTACCCTTACTATCTCCCCATCATTTATCGTAAGAATAAGGGGCTTCGGAGAGATTTCTAGGCTTCCATCTATGTTTTGAGTTATGTCTAAAAGCGGGTTGTCTCTTAGGGTGAGTATTCTCTCTTTTATCTGCTCTCTTCTCTGAATCGGGTTTTGTAAAACATGAAAAATAAGACTAGCTGCTTCGTATACCTGATATTCAAAAAATCCAGGTTCCTCATGAAAAGCAGCCCTAAATTTATTACTAAAATCAATCCATCGCTCACTTTCAGAGAAAAAGAAATCAGTAAAGATTAGTCCATTCACATCAAAACCCACGGTTTTGAGAAAAGACCTGCTGTTCCATGTATTTGGGCCAAGAAGGATTAAATCCTCTAGACCATTCTCTTGTCTCAGTTTCAATACTATCTCACCTGAATGTGTAGCAGCATCTGGTATGAAAATCGCTTTGGGGCGTCTTGAATTTATCCACCCGATTTCCGTTGAAATATCAAGAAGTTTAGGATCATATGAACCAATGTAAATAATTTCTCCACCGAGCTCTTTTGTACCCTTAATGAAGGCTTCTTTAAATAATTCTCCAAGATCGCTCCTTGGATATAGAATGCCCAGGCTTGTTATCTTGATATCCTGCACTGCATACCTTGCAAGCACTTGAGCCTGTTTTTCTATGGGATAGGAAAAACTTATAATGTAAGGATTTTCTAATGATACTTCTCTAGATAGCGGAAACACAACTGTTGGAACCCTAAGAGATTTGACACTAGAACTCACTTCCTTAATAGAGCTGCTAAGAAGGGGACCTATCACAACCGATGCATTGTCTTTTGTAACGACCTCATCAATGGCTTTATTAAGTTCTAGATCGCTATCTCCATAGTCCTTTACGATAATCTGAATATCGTTCTCAGACTGGAATAGATTTCTTGCAGTGAGAATTCCCCTTAAGGCCTTCTTACCAATTAATTCATACTTACCACTTAATGGAAGAAGACAGGCGATTGTTTTACTGTTTATTTTTTCAGTCTTATTTTGATACAATAACTCCTGACTATAGACAGGAAAAAAACAGAAAGTTAAAAATGTAATGAGTGAAAGAATGAAGGGTGATGTGAACAGTGCCTGCTTACTTATAATATCCTGCAATTTTTTTATATTCTTGTGTAACAACATTTCGCTGGAATTATAACATCCAATAACAAGGTTTCGGATAATAGACCAATTTATGAATAAAGTTCATATGCCAGTACAAAAGTCTTAACGAATACTCTATGAAATATTAAATGTGTATAACGAATCTAACCAATTAGTGTTAGCCTGTGCCATATAAAATAGATAATGCCATATTATAAGCAACTTATTTTAAAGAATTATCATAATATAATAATTTTTGCATTTGCGAAGAAAACCTTGACAACTCCTTTTATCAGTGTTATATTGATACTACTTAAGTTTTATTAAGGCGCCCCTAGATACCAAAGTCAGTTTAGGATACCCCAATAAATAGTACTTAAGAATACACTAAGTGAGGTAGAATCATGTCGGAAAGAAAGGCGCACGAAGAAGTAAGAGTTAATGGTTCTAATGGTTTTAGCACGGTTTTTAAAGGTCTCTCAGGTTTGGTAAGAGAGAATTATTCGTCAAGCCTTAAGACTACACTTTCTTTTTGGGAAGAGAACCAGAAGTTTGCAAATGCTCAGGTTGAGCAGTTTCTTACCATCCATAAGGATTACATAGAACAGCTAAAAGCCACTTCTGGGAAATTCCTCCCCAAAGAGATAGCCAGTTTCTATAACGGTATTTACATAAATGGAAACTTTGATCGCCTAGCAGATGTTCAGAGGGATTATATAAACCTAGTAAGAAACGCATCTGAAAAGTTTACAAAGGACGCAGTAAGCCTTACACAGAAAACCGCTGATAAGGCTTTTTCAGTTTTTGAGGAATATCTGAAGCTCTTTAGAGTCTAATACCTATCTAAACAGTTAGATTTCTATTGACACGCCTCTTGGATGGGGGGTGTTTAATCTGAGGTTTGGTTCCTTCCTTTTAGATTGCTGGGGCTTATTTAGAGAAGCACATAAGTATTTTTAAAGCTTAAAAACATTCAGAAATTGAGATAACATAGCCCGTTTATATTAATTGGGGTTAGCACCCGTAAAATACACCCTGATATTGATGGGCTAAGGATAACAAAGTAAAAGGAAAACTTCCCAAAATTAGTTAATTTTGATTATAAGTTAACGATAAACGCCTATGCTAAACATCAAGCTAAATTCTAGTTATAAGTATAAAGCTATTATAGAAATGGTTAAAGATAGAATTAGGAGATAATAGTGGGTATTAAAGCTTGGATTGATATTACTGGCTTTAACTAATGCGGTGGATTTATCTAAAACACTAATATATTGCTAAGTTATAATTATTTAATTATTATTTTACATACAAAACGTAAGGAGGGTGGCTGATGCCTGAAATAAGCAAGGATGTGGAGTCGTGCTATTTTAGTTATTTTAAGAAACTCTATGAATCATGGGAAAGATCCATATCTAAGGCTATGGGGGTCTGGTTTAATAATCCAATTTTTACTAGTAGCACAGAAAAAGCTATAGAAAAATCTGTAGAGTTTAAAGATTACATATATAACGTTATGGATCGAACCCTAAAACACAGATTTATTCCAGCGATGTATGATATGGACAAGCTAGCAAAGTCCCTGGATAAATTAGAAGTCAAATTAAACAAAGTCGAAGAAAAAATTAATAAAATTCAAAGGCCTAAGAGACTAAACACAGAACGGAAAAAGCGAGTACAAAAAAAGGGAGGTAGAAACGATGAGTGAAGAAAAGTTTGACTACATGGATTATTACAAAAAGTTTTATGAAACCTGGGAAAAGAGTATGTCTGAAGCCCTGGAGATGTGGTCAAAGAGCCCATTTCTAAATAAAGACGTGGCAGCGGGCAATGATAAAACATCGGAATTCGATCCAGCTTTATATTACAAAAAGTTTTATGAAACCTGGGAAAAGAGTATGTCTGAGGCACTGGAGATGTTGCTTAAAAGTCCTTTATTTGCCGCAAGTGCCGGGAAATTAATTGAGAAATCCTCAGGGTTGAAAAAATACCTTGATGAAGTAATGGAGAGAAGCCTTAATAACATGCGTCTCCCAACAAAAAATGATATTGATAGGGTCCTGGCCTCACTTAACAACCTTGAAGCCAAGATTAACGACCTTTCGGATAAGATTGATGAAATTAAAACAGGAGGACGAGTAACTTCTAAGAAGTCCGCTTCTTAGCTAGTAATTCACATTTGGTTACTAACTTATTTATTTCTCATATGACCTATTTACCGATATAATGTTAATAAATTCGTCAAAATAACAATTTAGACATCAGTTGCATTCATTTGACTTCATGCTAATATTAAATCTTAGGAGGTTGAGATAGAATGGTGACAAATTACCTTGAATCCTTGATGCAGCAAGCGGAAAAGGCGAAAGGAAAATTCATAAAGGGCGTGGAATTAGCTTTAACAAATCCGCCTGAGGTTAAAGTAGGAGTAACTCCTCATGAGGTTGTCTTTACAGAAAATAAACTTAGGCTGCTTCATTACCATCCTGTTGTAGAAAAAACCCATCCTGTTCCTCTTATTTTGATTTTTGCACTAGTAAATCGCCCTTATATACTTGACCTAAAACCTGGAAAGAGCGTTGTTGAAGTACTCCTAAAAAAGGGAATAGATGTATATCTTATTGACTGGGGAACCCCTGGAGATGAAGATAAACATCTAAATCTCAACCATTATATAAACCGGTATATAAAAAAGGTGGTAGAGAAGGTTAAAAAAATATCAGGTTCTGACAAAGTGAGCCTCCTTGGATACTGCATGGGTGGTACAATGTCTGCTATGTATACCGCGCTATATCCAGAGGATGTGAAAAACCTAATTCTGATGACCGCAGGGATTGATTTCAAGGTTGATAGTGGAATGTTAAACCTGTGGGGAGACAAGCCTCATTTTGACGTCGACAAATTCGTTGATGCATACGGAAATGTTCCTCCAGAATTCTTACAGACAGGATTTCTTATAATGAAGCCTATACAAAACATGGTTTCTAAATATGTAAGCTTTTATGAAAACATAGATAATGAAGACTTCGTCGAGAATTTCCTCGCTATGGAAAAATGGATAAACGATAATATCCCAGTTGCAGGCGAGGTTTTTAGGGAATTTATTAAGCTCTGTTATCAGGAAAACCTACTTATAGAAAACAAACTTAGAATCAATGGAAAGCTTGTTGACCTTAAAAAGATTGGGTGTTCTACACTAAACCTTATAGCAGAGCACGACCATCTTGTACCTCCTGCCTCTAGCAAGGTCTTCAATGACTTAATATCAAGTAAAGATAAAGAGACGGTTATTTACCCAACTGGACACATAGGGCTCTCGGTTAGTAGCAAGGCTTTAAAAGACCTCTGGCCAAAGGTCGCTGATTGGTTAACAACAAGATCTAAGTGAATTTCACTGAATTAATCGGAGCTAGGATTTCTTTAAGTATAGAAGAACGAAGGCTATAACACTAGAAATCAAATTTAGATATTAACCACAAAAAGGCGAATTCCAAAAACGGGGTTGTAATTGTAGTTTACTATTTCAACCGTTTGATAAAATCTATCTAAATATCTGTATCACATCTCTAATAGGGTATAAGGGCTTCGTGTCAATACATCTCCTACTTGACTTTCTTTATAAGCCTTGATATAAATGTTGATAACAAATAACATGACAAGGAGACTACTATTATGGCTGTAGCAAGAATATCAGAGGTGATTGGGTCATCGAGCAAATCATGGGAGGATGCGGTCCACAATGCTCTCAAAAGAGCAAACAAGACTCTTCGCGGGCTCACCGGTATCGAGGTTACCAAGATGAACGCTCATATCGAAAAGGGAAAAATTACCGAATATCGCGCCCACGTTAAGATTACGTTTATTTTAGAAGAATAGTTTTATATTATAAATTTCACTCAAAGAGATCGAGTATCTCAACCCTTGGCGGTTTTTTGGTTTTTGATTAAGTATGGATGAGTTAAAATCATGAAAGCACGTGAAATCATGAGTGCGGATATTCTGTCCGTTGATGAGAATACACCGGTAAAGGATGCTGTACAAATCATGGCAAGGCATGAAATAGGCGCCCTTATAGTTCAAACTCCAAAACCAACTTTTGGTATATTTACTCAAAATGACCTTTTGGTTCGGGTAGTCGCTGAGGGAAAAGACCCTGAAAAGACAAAGATAAGAGATGTTATGACAGAGAGTGTACAATGTGCACAGGCCGAGGATAGCGTTGATGAGCTTGTGAGGGTTATGTATGAAGAAAACGTTCGTTATCTGCCAGTAATGGATGGAAGAAAATTGGTAGGCATCATTTCGGCGACAGATTTATTCGAGGTAATCTTCCGTGGAGCAGAGGGTTATCAAAAAGAAGTAGTCTGATTTTAGTCTCTTATTTATCAGGCAATCCACATTACTCAGAAGAATAAAGTTTGCTATTATCTTACTAATATGTAAGCCAATTCAAAGATTTCCAGTCTTAGCCACCAAGTTGAATTTTCTTAATAATATTATAGGATTTCCTCTCGACCTATTGCATCTTACCTTTTCGAGAAAATAACATACAATATTAGAGGGTCCCTATGAATAAATTCGTAAAATCCCACGGACTAGGAAACGATTACATTGTTCTAGATAGATCCAATATTTCATTTGAACTGAATCCTGATGTTATCAAGCTTATATGTCATCGAAACTATGGAATTGGGTCGGATGGGATACTCCTTCTTGTACCTTCAAACAAAGCAGACTTTGGGCTTAAGATCTTTAATCCAGATGGAAGTTCAGCGGAGAAAAGCGGAAATGGGCTAAGGATTTTCGCAAAATTTCTATACGAACATGGACATACAAAGAAAGAGTTGTTCAATATTGATACACCTGGTGGTATAGTCACAGCCGAGCTAGAGGTTACAAACAACAGAGTATCTTTTGTCACAGTAGAAATGGGCGAGGCTACTTTTAGAAGTAAGCTTATTCCAGTTGAGGGGGAGGACAGAGAAGTGGTTGGGGAAGAAATCAGGGTAAATGGCGAGATACTGAAATTTACAGCAGTCTCAGTTGGAAACCCACACTGTGTGTTTTTTGTTAACGAACTCGATGAAGGATATACCAGAAAACTGGGCCCAATACTCGAAACACATCCACTTTTTCCTAATAGAATTAACGTTCAGTTTGCTCAGGTACAATCAAGGAATAAAGTAAACATTCTTATCTGGGAGCGCGGAGCTGGATATACCCTTGCGTCAGGAAGCAGTTCATGTGCAGTTGCTGCTGCTTGTGTGAGAAATGGTTTGACAGACAAATATGTAACCGTATCAATGCCTGGCGGAGAGCTACAGATTCAAATCAGAGAAGACTGGTCAATAAAAATGCGAGGACCGGTAGAGGAAGTTTACGTGGGCATGACCAGTCAAGACCTTTTAGAAAATATAAACAAAATCTCTTCAGTTTAGAGTTAAAGATTTTGTAATAACTCAACCATGAATGGAACTACAAATTCAAAATCACAAGCACCAAATCACAAATAAGAAGTCGGGAGCCAGAAGTCAGTAGTTAGAAGAAAGATTTTATCCTTCTGGATTCTGAATTCTGGCTTCTGGATTCTTGGGAATTGGGACTTCTGATTTGGTCATTTGTGCTTGCAGTTTAAGTTTGGCTAATGGAGCCTATCCATTTGTGGTTAAATATTCATTAGATGGAAAAGGTACTAATCACAGCAGACACTATTTTGCCAATTTCCTCCCCCCCACTAATCAAGGGTTCCATTTTGATAGTTGATGGAAAGATTAGAGAAATTGGAAAAGCATCGAAGCTTAAAAAGAAATATCAAGGTATACCTACTCTTGAGCTCGGAGATGGAATCCTTCTTCCTGGATTTGTAAACGCCCACACCCACCTTGAGCTAGGATGGATAGGCAAGAGGATTGGGAAGTTCAGTGGATTCATAAGCTGGCTTAAACAAATTATAAAAGCTAGGATGGCAGACACAACAAGGGAAGAAATAGAAACATCCGTTGAAGAAGGGATCAAAATGCTTTTACAATGCGGCGTAACCACTATCGGTGAGATTTCTTCCTATGGTGGCTTAGATAAGCCTTTACTTAAAAAATCAGGTATGAGAACGGTTCTCTTTCCCGAACTTTTTGATTGGCATGGAGACTTCTGGGAGATTTTTTCCTTCGATAAGGATGAAACTTTTGAAGAAAGACCTTTCCCTCATGCCACCTATTCGTGTTCTCCTGAATTCCTAAAAAAGGTTTGGAGGTTCAACCATCAAAGAGGTATTCCATTGGGGATCCATCTCGCCGAGAGCCCTGATGAGGTTAAGTTCCTAAGGGGTGAAGAAAACGGTTTTGAGAAGAAGATATTTCCACTTATAGGCAAAGAACCATTCGTGAGAGACAAAACTGATACCCCCTTTCAATATCTAAAGGGATTAAAATTTTTCAACGGAACAAAAGTCACAGCGGTTCACATGGTTCAGATCCTCCCAGAAGAGGTGGAAGAGGTAAATAAACATGATATTGGTATAGTTCTCTGCCCAAGAAGCAATTTCTTTCTCAAGGTCGGTACCCCTCCATTAAAGTACTTAGCAAAGCTTGAGAGAATAGGAATTGGAACAGATGGGCTCTCGAGTAATTTCAACTTAGACTTTCTTGAAGAGCTTAGATTCTTTTATCTAACATTTGGAAAGAAGCTTGGAAAAAGGGCCCCATTTTTTACCATTTATTTAGCTACGCTTGGAGGTGCAAGGGCGCTTTTCTTAGATGAAAGGATTGGAAGCATAGATAAAGGAAAAGAAGCTGATTTGATTTTTCTAAGTCCTAAGAATCCATTTCCTGATCCATATCTTTCAGTAATTTCCTGTTCTAAAGAAGATGTAAAACTCGTTATAGTAAGAGGCAAGGTAGTATCTTCAAAAACAGAAATTCCTATCAATATACATGATTAGTGAAATCAGAAAGCTATTCGTATACGGTACGTTTCTTCAAGGAGAGCCAAGAAACTATTATTTAAACAATTGTAAATTGATTCAGGCTTTGGAAATTCCAGGCAGGCTTTACTCCACTGGTAGAGGGTATCCAGCCGCTTTGTTTGATGGGAATTCCAAGGAAACCATCGCAGGGGAGATTTATAACCTTAGTGGGGATTCAAATAAGAAACTAAAAGAATTAGATGAAGTGGAGTGTACTAGATTCGATCTCTACAGAAGAAAGGACTTAAAACATAAAGGACATCACTTTTACCTCTACGAAGCTGGAGATAGGTTAAAGGGCTATCTTAATAAGGAAAATACGATTAATCCAGGAAGCTGGCGTCGTAAAGGATCGGTTGCACTTAAGGACCCTGTTGAATTTGCTATTAATTTTGAAAAAGAACAAGAAGAGCGATATATGGAATTTCCTCCAGAGGATTCAAGTGGAATGATATTTCTTAGAGGAGGTGCACCTATTCTTGTTACCGCGCCGCATGCTACAAGGCATTTGCGGATGAATAAACAAAAACAACAAGAAGAATATACAGGAGCAATTTCTGTAATTCTTCATTCACTAACTGGCGCCCATGCACTCTACACACACTGGGCATCAAAGATTGATCCCAATTTTTATGACGATGCCCCTTTTAAAAAGAAACTAGCAAAGGTAGTAACAAAATTTAGAATCAAATTAGTTCTCGATCTGCATGGCACAAGAGGTCAAAAGGCTGAGGATATATACCCAGGAATAGGAAATAACAGAGAATTTCTTATAGGAAATAATTCTTACCTTCATAAGCTAAATGATTCTGCAAAATCAAATGGCCTCGTTCTTGGCGGCCTTAACGTCTTCCCGGCATCAATTCAGATGACTGTAACTAAATTTGTTGCAACAAAACTAGGAATACCCACTATGCAGGTTGAGATTAATGAGAGACTTAGAGATCCAGAAGGTAATCCTTCTCAATTTGAAAAGTTAGTTAGATTTCTTACAGACTATGTTTACTCTATTAAAACCTGTATATAGCCACATAGTACACAGAGGATACCGAGTAGGGGCACGTTGCATCGTGCCCCTACTTTTGCAATTGAAATCTCTCTGTGTTCTCTTTTTTCTCTGTGGCTATGTTGTTTAATCGTTAGCCTTCCAGGATATCTAGTTTGACTTTCTCTCTAACAATCCCTTTTTGAAAAGCCTTTGTAAAAAGGAACCCTAGAGCCTTCTTCCCTTTCTCTCCCATATCCCTTGTATACTGATTCACATACATAAGAACAAATTTTTCTCCTAAATCCTTTTTCATTCCCCTCCCGAACCGAAGCGCATATTCTAAGGCTTCATCCTTGTGAGACAATCCGTATTCGATACTCTCCCTATGTACTCTTAAAATCTCCTTCTGCAAGCCTTGTTCAATATCTCTTCTTACAGTATTAATTCCTAGAGGAAGAGGTAGAGATGTATCCTTTGCCCACGCCTCTCCGAGATCAATAATCATTGTTAATCCTAAATCTTTATACGTAAGCTGTCCCTCATGAATAATGAGTCCAGCCTCAACTTCATCATCTCTTACAGCCTCCATCACTTTATCGAATGGCAGTTCAACGGGAACAAAACCATCGGCATAGAGACTTAGGAGAAGAAAAGCCGTGGTGAGTTTCCCAGGAACCCCTACTTTTTTTCTTTTAAGTCCATCCAAAGGTTCTTTCGCCACTACAATTGGACCATATCCCTCACCCATACTAGCACCGCATGAAAGGATTCTATATTTATCTTGGACGTGAAGGTAGGCATGGACAGAGATCGCAGTAACCTCTAATTCCCCATTCAGAGCACGTTTATTAAGAGTTTGTATGTCCTCTATTACGTGAATAAAGTCAATTTTATCCGATACTACCTTTCCGCTTGCCATTCCATAAAACATAAATGCGTCATCGGGATCTGGGCTATGCCCTAATTTCATTGAGAATTTGCTCAAATTATTTATCTCCTTTCGTGGTTCGTGATTTGTGACTCGTGGCTCGTGACTCCGCAGTGAGTATTTGGGCAAGCTCACTACAGACTTATTCGAGCGGTTCGATACACGATTCACAATACACTAATCACGATTCAGTAATTCTCACTCAGAATAAATCTTCAAATCAGGAATTCTTCGATTTTCATCTAAATCTGAAAGAAGCTTGGCGTAAGTCAGAATCCCGGTCACTTCTTTCTCACCAAGATCATATCTAATTCTCTCTGTTAGGTATCTTAAACAGATTTCTTCACTAAACCCTATTTTCTCTGACTCTATCTTAGCAATCTTCTTAACGATTTTTAATCCTATGGACTTTGCCATTTCTAGCGCATAGAGATTTCTTCCAAGTTTAATTCCTTCATTCACAGCATAGACAGCGTATACAAAAGGAAGACCAGTTTCATTTGTCCATATTTCACCGAGATCAAAAACCCTATATCCATCAGGCGGAAAGTATCTTAACTTAAGACCTGTGTTACCAATTAGCATCCCACCATCTACGTCATCTAGAAATTTTTCATTAGCTTCTCTTCGAATATAAATTGGGGAGAGTTTATTAAAAACCTCTAAGATTATTCTCAGTAGTGCCGTTGAGCTCTGGGACCTTACATCAACTGCAACTGTTTTAAGCTCCTTTATCTCGGTTCTAGTTAAGAGAACAACACTATCTACCTTCCCGTAAGATGAAATAGAGATATTGGGGACAATTGTGTAATTCCCTCTTTTAACTAACTCAGCAACGGGAATGAGCCCTAAATCTACTTCTTTGTCAAAAAGAAGGGTAGACAAATTCGAGGGCGAAGTGTATGAAATCAAAAAATCGTGCTGTACTAATTTTTCCTCTAGAGGAAAAACCAAGGGTTTTACATTTAAAAATGGTACAGAACCCAGTTTAATCAAACTTATTTCTCCTAACTTGGGAATTCGCACTTAGAGATCATGAACCTATACCAATTCGGCATCGGAATAGAACTCTTGTAGGGGCAATCCTTGCGATTGCCCGTTCACAGGATTGCCCATTCTGGGCGAACACTAGGCTCGCCCTACAGAAATTTTACGAGACGTTAAAATCCCTAAAATGTGCTTAAATCCCCCTGCCAACGTTTCGGTAAAAATATCTTTTCATAAATTGAAATAGCATATGAGTCCGTCATGCCTGCAATAAAATCGCACACAGCGCGTTCTATTTGTTCTGAGTTTTCATGGGTTTTCCCATAAAATTTCCAAAACTCTTCCGGATTTGAACATAAGTATTCATAAAGCTCTTTCATTAACTTTGAAGCCTTAAGAAAATTCTTTCTTATCTTTTCATTCATATAAACTGTGTCAAAGAGGTAACTCCTGAGTTCAATTATAGATTCTTCAACATCTTTACTCATTACTATCTTCATCTCACCGAGCTTTTTAGTTTCAAAAATTATATCCGTAACCATTTTATTGATTCTTTCCGAATTTGTCCTTCCAAGAACATTTACACATTCCTTTGGCACATCATCAATTGTAATAATCCCGGCCCTTATTGCATCATCCACATCGTGATTCGCATAAGCTACCAAGTCCGATAGCCTTACAACCTGCCCCTCCATCGTTTCAGGACGGTATTTAGGATTATCGAGCGACCCCATGCCCTTTGAATGTTTGGAAATCCCATTTCTTACCTCGTAGGTCAGGTTTAAACCCTGACCGTCTCGCTCGAGAACATCCACAACACGGAGGCTGTGTATTACGTGCTTGAACCCGCCAGGAAATATTTCATTAAGTGCAGCCTCGCCTGCATGACCAAAAGGCGTATGACCTAAATCATGCCCCAAAGCAATCGCCTCAGTTAAATCCTCGTTGAGTCGTAGAGCCTTTGAGATTGTTCTAGCAATCTGAGAAACTTCAATTACATGAGTAAGCCTTGTTCTATAGTGATCTCCTGTAGGAGCAAGAAAGACCTGGGTCTTATGTTTTAGTCTTCGGAAGGATTTGGAGTGGATTATTCTGTCCCTGTCTCTTTGAAAAGCAGGGCGAATTGGACAAGGGGGTTCCGATTTCATTCTACCTTTGGTTGCGGAACTTAAAGTCGCAAGGGGAGAAAGCACCTTTCTTTCTATCTCTTCTAGCTCTTCCCTTATTGTCAATCTTATGATCCCTCTGAGCTAATCATGTCATTATTCAAATCTGCTGTAATTACTCAGCCATTAACAAATAAGCTCCAATGACCAAATCACAAATTCCAAACAAATCCAAAATTCTAAATTCAAGTGGTTCCCGACAATCCTCCCTCTTTTATCGCTACCCCAGAGCCCAATATTTGGTACTTGAAATTTATGGCTTGGTGATTGTTTGTGATTTGATGTTTGTGGCTTGGAATTTGCAGTTCCATCTGTGCCTGAATTATTACAATATTATATTCTAATGTGGACCCCTTTTTTTCTCAAAAACTCCTTTGCTTCATGAATAGAATATTCACCGTAATGAAAAATTGAAGCAACAAGCGCTGCATCTGCCTCTCCCATTGTCAGTCCTTCATAGAGATGTTCTAGGTTACCTGCACCTCCTGAAGCAATCACTGGAATTCCGACTGTCCGTGATACAGCCTTTGTAAGCTCAATATCATATCCCGCCTTGGTACCGTCCATATCCATACTAGTAAGAAGGATTTCCCCTGCTCCATATTGATCCATTTTTTGCGCCCACTCTATAGCATCTATTCCAGTAGGATTCCTTCCACCGTGTGTAAAGACTTCCCACCCGGATTTGGAAACCATTTTTGCATCTATGGCTACAACTATACATTGACTTCCGAATCTATCTGAGGCCTTTTTAACAAACTCTGGATCTTTTACAGCCGCTGTGTTTATGGACACCTTATCCGCTCCAGCAAGGAGAAGTTGCCTTATGTCCTCTAATGTTCTAACCCCACCTCCAACAGTAAGGGGAACAAATACCTCCCCTGCTGTACGCTCCACTACATCAATCATTGTTTTTCTTTCTTCAAAGGAAGCCGTAATGTCAAGAAATGTAATTTCATCAGCACCCTCTTTGCTGTAATACTTTGCGATTTCAACCGGATCCCCTGCGTCTTGGAGATTTAAGAACTTCACTCCCTTTACAACCCTTCCATCCTTTACATCCAGACAGGGAATTATTCTTTTTGCAAGCATAAAGTAACCTCTAACTGTTTAGCCACCGAGCACACAGAGGGAACTGAGAAACTTTTTAAATACCAATTAAATCATTCTGTTAATTGATCTTCAAATTTTTTCCTGTTCTCCGTGAACTCTGTGGCTAAATCCAATCCTGAATAGTCAAGAAAACTTTTGTATTGCTTTATTTAGATTGATTTTACCTGTGTAAATTGACCTACCAAGAATAATTCCTACAAGACCGAACTCCTCCAAAGAGGAAAGCTTTTCTATATCTTCCATCGATGATATGCCGCCTGATGTTATTACAGGGATAGGTGAAGACTTAACAAATTTTTCAACAGCGTTTAGGTTAACTCCCTCCATTGTTCCGTCACGATCAACGTCAGTGTGAATAACTAAAGATACGCCAATGGCATTTAAACCATTTAGAAAATCTTCCGTGTCTAAATCAATCACTTCCTTCCATCCCTTTACAGCAATCTTTCCCATCTTAGTATCAATCCCTACTCCTACCCTTTCTGGAAAGCTCTTGCACACATCAATCAAGAATTTCCTATCTTGAATTGCAGATGTTCCTAGTATAACTCTTCTAACACCGACACTTATATATTTTTCAACTGTATTAATATTCCGTATTCCCCCACCTACCTGCACATCCGCAGAAACTGTATTAACAATATCCCTTATTATCTCGAAATTCCTAGGTTCACCTGAGAATGCGCCGTCAAGGTCAACAACATGAATGAGCCTAGCTCCACATCCTTCCCATTTTCTTGCAGTTTGTAACGGATTCTCAGAAAAAACTGTCTCAGTTCCCTCTTCCCCCTTTAATAGCCTAACGCATTTTCCCCCTTTTAAATCAATAGCAGGGATAATTAGCACTTAATTTTGCTCCAGAAACTTATTAAGATTATCTACAACCTCTATTACTCCCTCTTTTGCGAGTTCATCTACTGAAATCCATCTTCCTTTTCTTTTAAAAAACTTACCTACCTCAGCAACATTCTCAAAGAGTGGTTTCTGAGTCTCAGCAAAATAGCTTTCCCAGAGCATTTCACCATTTGCTGTAGTTAACAATTCGACGCCAAATGCAACAGAAGCAGGAGAGGACACTCCTAATTCTCCACCTTCTCTTTCCATATATGTATAAATATTTCCAATTAAAACTACCTCACAACCCAATTCAGACCCTACCTTGAGCGCCAGATCTTTATAACTCAAGTCTGGATTTTCATTTTTCAACTCCGCAAATTGAGCCGTTGAGCTCTCAAGAGTAGCGATATTTATTTTTACTTTTGATATGAGTTCATTATACAAAATGTCAGTCAAGTATTGTTCTTTTCCAGGTAATACATCCTTGTCTGATGTTAAAGGAATCAATGCTATTTTCTTTATCTTTATATAAAGGGGTTTTTCAGCGACACGCTCAGGGCTTTTTTCAACCCTCTGCATAGGGACAGAACAGGAGAGCGTAAATATACAAAAGAGGGCTATCAAACATGAGAAGATATTAATTAATTTCATGTTTATAAATATACAAGAATATAAGCTTAATTAAAGGAGCGTCAGAGAAAATCTGAAAGCATGAAACTTGAAAAATGTTGGTTTAGCATTCTATAATAAAAGGCATGAAATACTGGTTAGTAAAATCCGAACCCTTCAAGTATTCTTGGGAAATGTTTCTAAAAAATGGCTCGACCTACTGGGATGGGGTAAGAAATTATCGAGCTAGAAACAATCTAAAAAATATGAAAAAGGGGGATTTGGTGCTTTTTTATCACAGCAACGAAGGACTAGAAGTCGTAGGTATTGCAAAGGTGATCAGAGAATCCTATCAAGACCCAACAACAAATGACCAACGCTGGGTGGTCGTAGACCTGGAGCCTGTTGAGACTCTAAAAAAGCCTGTTCCACTAGATGAAATAAAAAAAGACAAACGCTTGAAAAACATCGCCCTCGTAAAACAAATCCGCCTCTCCGTCCTGCTTCTTACAAAAGAGGAATTTGAGGTCATAGTAGCTAAGGGGAGAGGGAAGGAATGAGAAAATAAACCATATTGTAAAAAAACCAAAGTTTTTATAAAATAGTAAGTAAGGGGTAGATATGACCACGAAGGCAAAATATCAACATCTTGAAAAGCGTCCTGATAAACGGTCGCGGGAGCTTTTTGTGCGTGGTACAGGCATCCGGGCCTCAACAGTGTGGCACGACAGGTATGTGTCTAGACTTTCTCCAGAGCAGATTGCGAAAGACCGTGATATTCCAATAGGGGCGGTCTACGAAGCGCTCGCATATTGTCAGGAGAACTGGGAGGTTATCTGCCACGAGAAGGATCTCGAACGGCAGCGATTGGAGCAGAAGGGCTTTTTTGAGAAACGCTCCTCTGACCATCCATGAGAGTCTATCTCGATGATGACCTCGATTCGAACGTACTTATTGGTTTGCTGCGACGAGCTGGGCACAAGGTGATCTCACCAAGGTCTGTGGGAACCCGCGGTGTGGCTGATGAAAAACATCTCCTCTACGCAGCTACTCATGGGCTAGTTATGCTTACGTCTAATGCCGCAGATTTTATTGATCTGCACTATGAGTGGATGGAACAAAAACGGGAACATCACGGGATTCTCATTGTATATCGGGAAAATAATCCCGCCCTTGACATGAGCTTTCAACAAATTGCTCAGGCGGTTACCCAAATTGAGCAGTCTGGTTTGCAGTTGGCGAATACTTTCTACAACCTGAACTTTTGGAGGCAGTAGGGCAACAAACAGCAGGATTCACGGCTCTCGCAAAGGTCATCGCTAATGGCTAACTAAATTAAAAAAGACAAACGCTTGAAAAACATCGCCCTCGTAAAACAAAGCCGCCTCTCCGTCATGCCTCTTACAAAAGAGGAGTTTGAAACCATAGTTGGCAAGGCAAGAGGGAAAGAGTGAAAAATAAACCCTATTGTGAAAAATCAATATATTTATAAATTAAGCTAGAATGACTTGAAATATTTAAGAGACATGCCTCAGAAATGGTACCAGAGTAGAACGATACAGGCCTCAATCGTGATTGGTGTTTTTACCTTGCTCGCTGCTATTTTAACAACTCCTCTTTGGCTTAGAGAATCTACAAGCTCTCCAGATAAGGAGAAAGAAGAAGTAAAAACTAAGATTGTACTTAATCCAGTCTCTATAGAGATTAAGCCAAATATATCTAAACAAAAAATAGAACCATTTCTTGTTGCTATACGAGATTCTAGAAAACTGCGAGAACTAATACCTTTAGAGTCTGGAAAAAGCATAGCAAAAACTCCCCATGGAACATTTTTCTTCCTTTTTGGCCCTTTTTTAGCCCCTTATATCGGACTTTCGGAAGGTTATTTTACAAAGGTATTGGGGAGTAGCATCGTTAGCAGAACTCGAGATTTACCATATGATGACTTTGAGATTCATTACGTTTCCGAAAAGCAGATTTTCTTATTGGCATTTGTTTCTAGCGAAGCTGCATCCTCGATCTCTTAATTGGATGGTTATTCAAGGAAGGAAGTCACTTTATCTCCGTTCCCATGGGATCACATTAATACTCTGGTTCTCTTGCCTTTAGACAGAATCGTTGAGGCAGAAGATCGTGAGATTACGAACACAGATAATCTGCGTATCAGGGTACTTGATGTTATTCTTCAATAATTTTTATTTGTATCTAACAACAAAGTATTGATAGCTTCCTTTTACTTCTCTTAATCTATTTCGAAAGTTCGTAGATGGTTAGAGGTCGAATGAAAAACCAATAGGATGTATTAAAATGAAGTCACAACATTGTAAACTAGTTTTTAGATCTAAGTAAACTGTCTTAAGAATCTAATATCGTTTTCAAAAAACAACCTGATGTCGTTTATGCCGAATTTGAGCATGGCGATTCGTTCAACGCCCATTCCAAATGCGAACCCTGTGTATCGCTCGGGGTCGTAGTTAACGCTTTTA
>Ga0209641_10001971_pt1 | contig 17852 bp, 21 predicted proteins | sample RifCSP16_1_FD_184022 | JGI IMG/M metagenome (GOLD analysis project Ga0209641, IMG submission 184022) | Soil microbial communities from Rifle, Colorado - Rifle CSP2_sed 16_1 (SPAdes) (version 2) | ecosystem: Environmental > Terrestrial > Deep subsurface > Rock core/Sediment | place: Rifle... | reverse complement strand
TGCAGGAGCAAAAGTTCGAGCAAGAAATCGGATTGGCTCCCCCGCCGATGCTGTCCAACCTGATTGGCGGGGGTATGCCCCCCGGCGGTCAGCAACGTCCGGCGGCCCCGGGTGCGCCAGCGCCCCACAGCCTCCACAAGCGACCCCCGGCGCACAGCCCGCCCAACCACAGCCACAGCAGGGACAACCGCCTCCGGCGGCACACAAGCCCCAAAAGACGGAGGAGGCGAAGCCGATGGGCGACCCCGAATCGGGGGAGCCTCGGAAGCAGGGCGATGCCGATCTGGAAGATCTCAAGGAATTGCTGATATCCGGCCAGACCGACAACGAACGGTGGTTCCCGTTGAGCAAGTCGACCCAATTTATGAAACTGATCGGCGGAGACAGATGGGACGACGCGTGGGATTACATCGAGGAATTTATGGCCGACATGGAGAGCGCGTCCGACGACGAGATCGAGAGGTATCGGCAGGAGCTGGTGCTTGCGCGGATATTGCCCCCCGCCAACATGGATAAACTTCGAGACTTCGAATCGCAACTGCCGGAGGATACCGGATCGCTTTCCGACGAAGCCCTTGGCGCGATGATGGAAGGCAAGCCGCTAGAGGAGCCCAAGAAATCCAACGATAAGTTCTTGGTCGGGATCGGATCGCGCAATCCATACCGGAAGACAAACTTCTCGCTTTCGTCGCAGATGGCGGAAAAGCAGGCGAAGCGCGTCGGCGGCAACCAATTGCACGAACACGAGCACGACCTCCCTTTTGTCAAAGGGGGTCAGATAAAGACCCCCGAAATTGATGATCCCGCCAACTACGAGAGCAGGGAGGAGTGGCAGAAAGTTCTTGATCGAATCCCCATCCCCGACGATGCCAAGCGGTACATCAAGCAGATGGAAAACTCCGTGGCCGATGGCTGGGAGAATTCCTTCGAGGCGGTCTGGGCGAAGGTCGAAGAGTCACTGAACAGGGGGATGCCGATAACGACCGACGTGCTGGTCGAGCTAATGGCGGGAGGAGCCCGCGAGCTCGGCAAGAACGTGACAAGGCAAGACCTTAAAAATGCCCTGATGGGCGTTTACCATAATGGCAAGCTTTACGCCTACGGCCCGACTGGATTCGAGGAAAAGAAACAGGATAAGCTGGCCAAGCGCGGGATGCGCCGCGTGGCGGTTACCATCGATACGCTCGACGACCGGATCGTGTTGGACACCATAACAAATTCGGCTTTAAGCAAGGTCAAGAGCATCGGCGATAAAGACCTGCGCCAGATGATACTGGATAAACTGACCGACCCGTCGCACCTAGAAAAAAACCCGGTCGAGATGGCCAACGAAGTCATCCGACAGGAGCGCAGTCTGAAAGAACAGGATACCGACGGGTTGCCCGGCGCTCGCGAGGAGCTCCGACACGAAATACACAAGTTGTACGACGAGCAGTTATGGAAGGTACAGCGGATAATGCGGACGGAGTCTCTGGGGGCGTATTGGGCGGCGACCCTGCGTGGGTATGAAGAGCAGGGCATCCAGAAGATTCGATTCAATTCCCACCTCGACCATAAAGTGTGCAAGCTGTGCAAGGGGTACAACGGCACGGAGTTTAGCATCGAAGAGTTGCTCAAGTTGCCGCACCCCCTGCTCGCCAAGCTTACTCATCCCAATTGTAGGTGCTGGCCGACCCCAATTATCACCGGCCTGACGTACGAGGAGTTCGAGAAAGAGTACATGGCCAACCCCGAAAGGTTCCCGGAGGCGCATCATGGCTTTGACCCGAACGTACTGTCCATCGAGGATGTCCTCAAAAATATAGACACCCCGGTAGCGCAGTTTCAGAACGTGCCCGTCGAGGAAGCGGAAATGCTAGAGGGGCTGGTAAATGAGGCCGTGGCCAAGTCGCCCCTGCGGGATCAATTTCCAACCAACGTTCAGTTCGTGGCGGACGTGGCCGAGCATCCAGAATTCCTCAAGACGGTCGCCCCGAAAGAGGATATGCGGAATCAGGTCGTCAGTTGGACCGCGCCGAACGGGACGACATTCGTGAGTATGTTTTCCGCCGAGAAGGGGGATGCCACCTCGACGATGATTCGGACGTGGGCGCAGAACATATGGGAGGAGCGTTCGGATATCCGCAAGCAGTTCGAGACATTATTCGAGACCGCGAACGAGCGCGTGGCTCCGGACGATATCGAGCCGCGGGCCGCCCTTGCGATGGCCACCACTTTTGGGCCGGACATGCCAGGGCGCAAGGTGTGGGTGGGGATCGCCGAGTGCGTAAAACTCAACAAGGGATTCCGCGATAAAAACGACAAGGAAGCTAAATCCTCGTTGAAGCAACTTAGCCTAAAGGCGCAAGATGTTAAGACGATAGTTACATGGCGGCGGTTTGATCCGGTTTGGGAAATCGAATCGGGCCGCTTCATCCAAAACGATATCCCGACTACGCTGAATCGATTTGTGACGGCGCAGGCGGGAGAAAGCCCGCAATCCATGTTCGAGGAGTCGATGGTGTACTACGTCAAGGACGGCATTCGACTGCAGGCAAGAGATGCGGAGACCTACGAGATATTGAAGAATGAAATTTTCGCCAACAAAGAGTTTATCGATACCCCGGCGCTCTGAGAACGTCGGGAGTGGGCGGATAGTTTGCCGTGGATATACTTGCCCGTTCCCGTTGAGCGCGGAGTGTTTCGAGGTCGTGGATTGCCCATGCGACAAGCTGAAAGTCCGGCTGAGTCGGATGCCGATGTTGATGGTCGATCTAAAGAAAGAGGATGGCGATAATGGATAAAGAAAAAGCCCAATTTTTCATACTAAAGAATGTGAGCGCGGCGGGCGAGGTGTCGCAGGACGTCGTCAATAAAGCGCTGGGCGAAATCGAAGAGGAGTCCGAAAAGAATCGGGTGCGTCAATGGATTACTAACAATGGTATCCGAGTCCGCGCCAAGATGGAACGGGGCGCATTCGGCGCGATGTCCGAGAAGACTGTCGCGTTGGTTCGAGATAAAAACAGCGACAGGAACTTGGCGGTGTTCGGGCACGACGCGGGGAACGGGCGAGTAATAGGCCGGATAAGCGATCCGATATTGCAGAAGTTATTTGACCGTTATGTCGACCAGAGCATCGTCGTTTACATGACCGAATCCGTAAATGGGGCAAGGCTAATGCGGCGGCGCAAGATCGTACCCAAGGACGAGGACTATCTGAAGCATTTATTGAGCAAGTTTGTGATCGTGCCGCATGATGTCCGGTGGCTCAAGCGGATATCGGCGACGGAACGGCTCGACGGCTTGGTGGATAAGATTTACACAGAGGAGGTGATAACAAATGGCGTTTAAGAAAACCGGCGATGCCAGCAAGGACTATGCGGTTTTGAATCCGGAGCCGCCGAAGAACAAGAAGGCGAGTGGCGACCGCGAAGAGGCCGAACTTGCGAAAAAGCACAAGTTGGCGGGTGATTTAACAAATAAACCTCCCAAGAAAACACCATAGTTTTATAATTGCGAGGACTCTAGTGTCGTTTAAGAAGCATGCAAAAGTATCAATAGTGGCGGTCGGAGAGGTGGAAGGCGGTTTTGGCCGCTTTAATACCCGTATGGCCGCCAAGCTTGGCCGCGTCAGCTACTTCTCGCGGTCGGGTCTCCGGATCGACCTCTCGGAAGTTCTAGATCGCGTCTCCAGCCTTTACGATATCAGCCCGAACCCAAAAGACTTTGGACTGGTGGCTTGCAAGGCCAACTCTGTGGAAATACCCAATGATAACGGGGATGCCTTTCCGAAGGACGAGCTTCTTCGGTTTGAGCCTCGTTTTGGCCGCCGGGTTTATAGGAGCTACGAATACAAGCCGTTTTGCTTAAATCATCGTAGCGAAGACCCGAAGGGGGCGCGGGGCGTGATTCTGGATGCTCACTATAACGACAAGAACAGCGACAGGGAGTTTGTCGAGACGCTGGTGGCCTTCGATAAAACGAAAGACGCGGTGCTGGCGAAGGGCATAAAGACCGGGAGCATCGATGGTTTTTCGATGGGGTGCTCCTGCGGATTTACGATTTGCTCCGTCTGCGAAAACGTCGCTTATTCCCGTTCCGACTTTTGCGATCACATAAAGAGCCAGAAGATGGCGAAGGATCGTCGGACGGGTCAACTTATATTCGAGCGATGCTTCGATGTCGAGTTCGAAGAGTTGTCGAGTGTTGGCGATCCCGCCGACCCGACGGCGCGGACGACCGAGCTCATCATCGCCTCCCGCAAGGGAATGAGCGATTCCGAGCGCGACGTAGCGCAACGTTTCCTTCAAAAGAATGCAGGGGTTTTACCGTCCGCCGTAATTAAGGCACTCACGATGGGAGTCGAATAAAAAATGGACATCGATCTAGAGCAAGAAGAGCGTCAAGAAAAAATCGGTGGCTCGACTAACCGCGCCGCCCTTGAAGATGAATCGCGCAAGTTGCTAACCGAAGCGGAAAACAATAAACGCAAGGCGCAATACGGCGCTGGCAGTAAGAGCAATGCGTTGCCGCCCAAGCCGCATCCCAAAGCATCTGGCGAGTTCGACACTGGCACGGACGCGGGGGGTAAAGGCACGATTCGGAATTTCAAGGAAGAGAAAGAGCGCGAGGACGATCAACTCTCCACGGAGGAAGTAGGAATTATGGCAAGTCGTTACCCTTATCTCAACATTTATCGGGCGATGCGGATCGAGCGGCAAGCTGGCTCCCCGTGGTTCGTCCTGCACAACAACGGCAAGGTCGTGGCGGCCCTGCCAGCCCCCAAGCAAGCTTCTAAGCGCGTGGCGGATGTCGAGGCGACTCGTATCCTGCAAGACGTCGCGAGAATCGGGCTTGTGGCGACGCTCAAACAGCGGGGCGGGCGTGTAGCCCAAGCCTCCGACACGGGCGTGGTGGGGGGCGGTGTGCGCGATTTTATCCCGCTTTCCGACCCCGCCGCCGATCAGTCGGTTGGCGCGAGGCCGGGGTTCGACACGAAGACGAAACGCACTCCGAACTCCGCTTCGCCGACGGGCGGGGGCGAGCAGACCGATAACCGGATGCCCCACACTGTCAAGACGTTGGGCGACGCGGTGCAAAGCGGCAGGACGACGGACTTCGACCTCGGAAGCGTTCCCTCCGCCGACGGCGTAAACGTCCTCGACCGCCAGATGAGCGATATGCGACAACCGAGGGCACCAAAGACGGTGGCCGATCCGGTGCTGTCGGGTAGGACGACTGATATGCGGTCGGCATCCCGACGCAATCCGTGGGTTATGCGGGCGCAACTCGACCAGAGGAACTTGCAGGATCCCGGAGTCCAGACCGCGCCGTTGCCCGGCGACGATGTAAGGAAGCCCGGCAACGATCCGGGTTTCCCGGTACAGCCCGGCGAGCCCGGCCAGATTCCGCTTCCACCGAATCGGCCTCCGGAAATACCCGGACCTGTTCCGCCCGGTCAAGTGCCGCCCGGCAATACGATGCCGCGCCAATACTCAAGAAACCCGTGGGTAATGAGAGCGCAGTCTACATTGCCCCCGAATGTTCAGAACGAACAGGAAATCGGCCAGAGCACGGCGAAAGAAGTCGGCAAGGGCCTGCCGGGAATCAAGACGGCCCCGGGTTTCTATATGGAGCCGGGAAACCCGTCCGCTGGTCAGCAACGCGGCGTAGAAACAACTCCGGGCTACTTTATGCCATCGACTCCGGCTCCGAAGGGCGCAGGCAAGGTTGCCGTCGCTCCTCCGGGTTGGGAAGGCACGGTCAAGCAAACGAAGAAGCACGACGAGATCGACAATCCGTGGGCGCTTGCTTGGAGCATGAAAAACAAGGGCGATGTGCCGGGCGGCAAAGAAGGCCAGTATCGCCCTTCGCCGAAATTCCAGCCGGGCGACCGCGTTAAACAAGACGGTCACGGAGGCAAGGTCACTGGCATCGATCCCGAAACCGCAAATACGACGGTTGAGTGGGATGCGGGCGGTAGCAATGTTTCCGAACAGAACAAGCTGGAACGAGATGCGAGCAAGGACGATAGGGTTATGGTCGCGGCGAAGGACTTCGACATGATTGTCGCCGACCTCGAAAAGAGGATTGCAAACAAGAGCAACCAACAGACAGAAAACTGGAAGCGAGCCTACACCGAGAGATTCGCCCGCGCATTGCTTCTGGCCGCCGAGCGCAAGCGTCTCAACCAAGAACAATGCGAACTCAAGACGGCATTCGGCGATGTCCTCGATCAACCCGGCAATTGGAACGTTCCGATCAACCCGGTCGACGCGGACACCATCTACACGATAATCGAAGCCGCCTTCTCTGCGGGCGGCAATCAATACGCCCAGTCGCTTGTGCGGCAGGCGATGAAGTTCATGGGGATGTCGCAAGAGGCATTCCTTGAGATCGAGGCCGACACTAGGAAGCTCCGCCCTGTCGATGCCCGATCTAGGTCGGCTCAGTTCGGCGAAAGCAAAGAGGACGAGAAAGAAGAGGCGATGGAGGAGCTAGAGGAGGCGGACGAGGAGATGGAGGAGGCCGAGGAAGAGCTAGAAGAGGCCGCCGAGGAAAAAGAAGAGGCCAAAGAGGAGCTAGAGGAAGCCGACGAGGAAGAAGCCGAAAAGAAGGCGCGTAGGCGCATGGCTTCGCGGGGCAACATGATACTCGCCCCGACTCCGGACACGAGCAGGGCGGCAAGGGGCACGGGCAGGCATGCCAGCTTGCGCGACGCGCTGAAGACCCCGCTCTTCGATAAGTTCCCCAAATTGTTGGGGCGCTAACAAGTTGGTACCGCACGTTTAGGTGCGTAGTAATAAGAGGAGGTGAAATAAAATGGTATTAATTCCAGGACGTCTTGAATCTTTTCCGTCGGCAAATTTCCCGTTCAGCAACGGTCTCGATCTCGGACGAACCATCATAGGTCGTGCGGGTGGATTTTACGAGGCCGATCCCACGGCGGAGTTCAGGGCCGGTATGTTGGTCGCAAGAAACGCATCCGGTCTGATTATCCCGTGCGCTGGCGTGAAGCCGATGGGTGTCGCCAAGTGGAACAAGTCGTTGTTTCTCAAGGCTCCGGTGGTAGGCGAGGCGGTGGTTCTGCCCGGGGTCACGGCGCACAACCTTAAGCATGCGAACGTGGAAAACGTAAGGGTTACCAGTTTGGCGGGCGCTCCGTACGCCGATCCCGGCGACTATTCCGCCAACACGACTAACGGTACGATCACCAGAAACGGTGCTGGTACTATCGCCGACGGCGAGACCGTGTTGGTTACCTACACGTTCGAGCTTTCGCAACGAGACCTCGATTTCCAAGGCCGCAACTTCTTCAACTTCGTCGACGATGTTTCGGTCAACCAGAACCGGATCACGGTCATCAATGACTGGAGTCTCGTGTTCACGACCCAGTACGACACGGCTATCACGTACACCGTAAACGAGGCGTTGTATGCGGCTGGCGGCGTGACAGCGGCTCTCGCGGGTCTGTTTACCACAGACATCGCGGAAGGCCCGTACGTTGGCAATGTCGCGCAGGTGCCGACGGCGACCGACCCGTTCCTCGGAGTCGAGTACGCGGGTAACCCGACGGTGTCGTAGACAGTAGCGTAGTTTGCGGGGGCAACCCCGCTGGCTATAGATAGTAACAAATTTAAATGAGAGGAGGTGAATAGAAATGGGAAATCCGTATCGCAAAACTAACGTACCGTATCGCGTCGCCAGCGAGCCGAAGAGTCGCAGACAGGCCGAGAAGTACGACGAGACTGGTACCTTTAACCCGCGCCCCTACGGTGGACGTACGTCCGTCGGTAAGGCGCTAGGTTCGGGTAAGGGCCGCATGTTTACGGCCTCCGGCGAGTTGAACGCTTACGACAAGAAGGACGCGCTCCAACAGATCGCGTACTTGCTAGACAATGTAACGCGTGAATCGCCGGTCAAGACCGCGAAGAGGGACAACGGGCTTTCGAAAGAGGCTCGAAGAGACATCCTTTTGAGCGCCCTTAAAGACCCGACGGGAGAGGGGTTCAGCATCGTCGGTCAGGAGCTCCTGCTCCCGATCAAGGACATCATCGACTACGAAGGCTGGGCAAGGAAGATATTCCGCGTCCGTCCGTTGGCGCAGGGCGAGCTGTTCCGTATTGCGAAGGACGTCCGTGCGACGGCGTGGGTCGTCGGTCAGGATGGTCAGGCCATCGAGTCTCGTGTTTATGGCCGTTACATTCAACCGAGCGAATTCAAAATCGCCAGCTTCCCGACGGTCGACATCGAGGACATCTACCAGATGAACTTCGACGTGCTCGACCGCGCACAGGACACCGCACGTCAGGAGATCGAGCTTCAAGAAGACCGCGCGGCCTTGGCATTGCTGGACAGAGCTTCGCAGACGGTGAACGCCAACACGTTCTTCGGAACGCTGAGCATCGGGCCTTTCGAGGACATCCGATATCAGGTGGAAAGATGGCGTCTCGTGGTCGAGAAGTTCCTGATTAACCGTCAGGAGCTTTCGGATATCGTGAAAACGATGTCCGCTTCGGTCGACCCCGTCACCGAGCGCGAATTGATTTTGGCGGGCTACATCGGAAACATCCTCAACTCGCAGATAATCACTGCGGCGGGAACGGGTGTGGAAGAAGTCGTCCCGGCTGGAACCGTTTACGCGGTAACTGGTTCGGAGTACTTGGGCGAGGAGGGCATCCGCGTGGAGCTCTTCAGCGAACCGTTCAATAAGTACGCCAATCAGGAACTCGTGAAAGGATGGGCGTTCGCCCAGATCGTCGGCTTCGCCGTCGTGAATTCCAGGTCCGTCGCCAGAGGCCACAAGTAGAAACCCAATCGGCAAGGGGGGCGGCTCCGCAAGGGTCGCCGCCCTCCCCCGATTTTACTACCTGCGCAAGCAGAGAACCGCAACAAAGCGGGAGACAAAATTGGCCAATGATAAAAGTAGCGGCAAGATGGGAGTACATGTGCTGGATGGTACCGGAACATTCTTACTGCCTACGACCCCGGCAAAAGCCAGACGGCTTCTCAAGGGGAGCGAAGCTACTTTAATCTCCAAGAACCCTCCTGCTATTCAACTTCGGCGAACAGTGGATTCGCCCGATATACGGAGGAGTAACAAGATGAAGGTTCCGAGTTTTACCGAGTTTTTCCGCGAGGAAAAAGACATCTACATTCAAAACGTTTCCGGCGGTATCGTAAGCATGATCTTCGGCTCTGGCGACGACCAAGAGTATTTCAGCCTGAAGATGAGCCGCGATCCCATCGTCCTCACCAACAACATCGCGTTTGCCAAAGTCAAACAGAGTTCGGATTTCCGAAAAATGATCATGGCGAACCCGCCGCGCATCCTCCTGCTCAGTCAGGAAGAGTTCGAAGCTTACTATAAAGAAAAGCAGAAACACTCCGGCAAGAGCTCCGAGGAGTTGAAGCGCGAAGCCGAGATCGAGGAGCAGAGGTACATGCTCCGACAGGATAGGGAACAGGCCGCCGCTCCCGCCCCGATCCACAAAGTGGTCAAGGATGGCAAGCGGTTCGGCGAGAAGAAAGAGGTCGTTGCGAACGAGATAGTCGACGAGGGCGAGGTTATCAATCCTCGCATCCTCGGTATCTGCCAGAAGGTTTCGAAGCAGATACCGCAGAACGAATGGCCGGATGCGAGCGTTCTTTTGGCCGACCTGAAGCTGGTGGCCGAGACGCAATCGTTGCAGATCGAGGACTTCGACTACATCCGCGCCAACGTCGGCTACAAAGCGGTTCGCAAATGGGCGACCGAACAACAGAAGAAGTTGGTCGAGGTTAGCGAGGCCGCCGAAGCGGGAGAGTCTGTGCCCGCGGACGCATAAAGAATAAACGAGGCGGGCGGGGGCATCCTCCGCCCGCTATTATCCGAAGGGAAACAATATGGCTGTCGCACCGAAACAAACCACGTTTAATACCATCGCCTCCAATGCGGGGATGAACGTACACGAAGAATGGGAACAGTGGATTGAGGCTGGTGCTCAGTTCGACGGTACGGTGGGAAAAGGTTTGATAAATTGGATCGACACTGGCACCGGGAGAACGCTTCAGAGAGTCAAGCTGGTGTGTGGCGCGGAGGCTAAGAATACGAATTTGGAAGTGGTTGACGCGAATGGCTTGCGGTGGTCGCTCGATAAACGTATTGCACTTGTTGCAACATCCCTTATTTTAACTTTCGATTTTATAATGGGGCCGAAAGAATGGCTCGAGTTTACGACGGTTGGTGCAACTGCCGCTATGCGGCTAGACGTTATTCTAAAGAGGTAAATTATGAGTAAAACTGCGATACTCAATGGCGTAACCGAGTTGGGCGCGGTTACGATTGAAAACGCCACAATAGCGGTGGAACTGGACGCGGGCACAGATAACGTGATGGTGGCATCACAGACCGGCGGAGTATCGGGAAAGTTTTACGATACCGGAACGACCACGAATGATTTTGCGGACAATGAACTGACTTTTGGATTTAAGAGTCAGGGGATTATGGTACGAAATGATCCCGATAGTGCGGAGAATATCGAGGTTAGTTTTGATGGTATCGATGTGCATGATACCATAGTTCCCGGAGAAAAGACGGCTTACGATAACAGGCATGCCACAAGCGTATTTATTAGAAGCGCGTCCGGCGGCATGAACTTTGAAGTGGGAGCTTGGTAATGAGCGGGTCGCTTAAACTCCCCGATGTTCGATTTTCGCGCCGCTTGCAGATAGGCACATCGGGCTTTCGGGACTGCCAATGGTTTTCGACGTTCGCGGCGGCAATCGCGTATCTTAACTCGCTTCCGGTTGGAGAGCGGCCCGCCGAGGATCGTAAATATCTGCTTGAAGTGCATCCTGGAGCGTATCCCGAACGGGTAAACTTGCCCGATTATTGCTGGGCGAGAAGCATTGCCCCGGTAAGCGCCTTTATACTTGGGGACGGAGTAGCCGGAGGCTACACGGTATCTACCGGAGTCGGCGGATTGTTCAATATGTTCGTATTGCCGCAGGCCCCTTTGCAGGATGTCGGATGGTTCTTGCGTAATACGAAGGCCGTTTATACGGTAGATATTACCGGAGCTATTGTCGGAACTCTGGACGTTACTCCCGGCGCGTTAGCTCAAGAGACGTTTACGTTTACCGGAGAAGCGACGGCGACGGCGGTCGCGGCCACGATCAACGCGACAGGAATTAACGTCGAGGCCGTGGTAAGGTTTAATTTTGTTGAGATCAGAACCACTGCCGCGGACGATATAACTGTGAACCCAACTGGTACGGCCAATGCCGCGCTAGGGTTCTCGGCTTTGGTAGATACGGAAAATCCTAGACCGCTATTCCCGTACAGGAAGGCCGACGACGTAATAGTCGCCGGAGCCGCGCAACAAGGGGTGCTAGTAACCGATTTATCGGCTTCTATCAGTTATTTCGACGGTCTTACATCTGTGGTAAATGGAGACGCCGGAATAGAAATAGAGGATGGAGTGCAAGTTGCTCTGTGGCAACCCTCGATAACGGTGAACGGGAATAATGGGTTGAGAATGCTTGGAACCACCGTGTCGGTGACGGTAGATGGCGGATCGATTATTGGCAATACCGGAGATGATATTGACGATCAGGGTGGAACGTTAATTGTTCGAGCCACGGCGTTTGATTCGCGGACAGGCGGAGCGTCACTTATTCCACAGGTTCACGCGGAGACGATTAAGATTCTGAACGCGGATAATCTGTTTGATGGTATTCTTCAGCCAGACGTAGAGACCGTGTTGAACGATTTCGCGAAGGCTAGGGTGATTTATTTAACGCCTTCGTCGATGTTCGCTCTGGCTGGAGGTCCTACAAAGGGAGTGATCGGCACAGCCGAAGCGTGGTTGTTCCCCGGAGTAGGCGCCGCTCGTTCCCTGTACGGACAGCTTTATATCCCGGATTTCAAGTACGGGCCCGGCACGATGTTCCGCTTGAGATTCAATCTCGCGCACACGGCGGTTCCGGGAGTGCTTGAAAAGGTTTGGTTCGATATTAACGTGGCGTATATCGGAGGAACGGACTCTCTGACCGCTCCGGTGGCGACCGACGTTTTTACCGCGAACCCGCTTGTCGGAGGTCCGATAGTCGCGAATTTAAGAACGGCGGACGTGGACGTCGATCTGACCTTCGGAAAGATAGCCGCGAACGATCTGGTGCTGTTTGAACTCAAGAGAGACCCGGCCAACGTAAATGACACTTACGGATCGGACACGGCTTTGCTCGGAGTCGAGCTTTTAATGGGAGTATAATATGCCCGACGAAGTAAAAGGCTTATTTGTAGAAGACGCGCTACCGGACGGTGGAACGTCGCAGAATCCGCAACCGTTGAATCAGTCCGAATATGACGCGATACGGAACGCGGTTGCCCCTTCAGCTACGAACCCGTTTGCGACCGAAGCCGACGCAGTAGACGTTATTGCTTTACATGTAACGTTAGCAAACCCCGGTAACTCCTCGCATCATTTGTTTGGAGTACAGGGGCAGGTAGCGGCGGCACAGGCCGTAAATGGAGGGTCTAGTCCGACAGTTACGTTAATGAATAGGTTCCATCTGCTCGTTAATATAACCTCGATAGTGGCGGCGGGAACGCTCAGAATCACCGGAACGTCGTATAATCGAGATACCGGAACCACCGCTCCGGGCGATACAGAAGACATAGTTATAGGTGCCGGGCTGACCGGATATTATATGCCCGATAAACTGTGGGTTGGGACGGTCACGCTTAGTTCGGTGGGAGGTTTAAGCGTAGTCGCCGACTTGTACAAGCACGGGATGTACGGGGAGGATTTGCCAGATAGCGATCTTATAGACGTCGATCTGTCCTGTCGTTCTCGGTCCGCATCCAACTCTGTTCGTTTGGAGATATACCACTTTGATGGATCGGCAAGAACGAATGTGGCAATTCTGGACATTACCGATACGAACTTCGGGGGCGTCGGAACGTCCAATCATTATCAGCGTAGATTTGCGGCGGGAATTCATCGGTTCTTGTTCTCCGATATGGACGCTATTTATGTAAGGCTCACGGCAAGTAACATAGAAGACGTTCAGGTATCGATCAATTTGAGGAGGATATAATGGCCAATCTAGGTGTATGGAATATCGTTTGTTCGGTAGACGGGGTAGTACAAGCCAACTCGGAAACGCCGCCAACGGTTTGTCCGATCAATCCGGCTCACGAGATAGGAGAGGTAACTAAGATCGGAGAGTTTCTCGACGAGCTGATTCTTAGTTCGCCCGATAATACGAGATGGCGGATCGTAGTAGACGACTCTGGTACGCTTATTACTCAGGAGATGGTCTGATGCCTAAGCATTTTGCGGATGGAACTAACGTGATATTTGGGACGCTGGTTTTCAACGGAACTAAATCCGCCGAGGCGATTTTTGCTAGGCCGTTTAGTAAGAAGCCGACGATCACTCTGACGTTGGACGATTCTGGATCGCCGTCCACGCCGTACAAATTGGCTCCTACGAACGGATATAAGTCCGGGTTTATCGTCCGTTTCGCCACCAATTTTACAGGTAACGTAGACTGGCAGGCGATGGGATAAAGGAGAACGTATGGCGCTAAATCTGACAATCACTCAGGTACAGGACGAGGACTACGACGGTAATCCTCTGACGTTAAAACGGGTTATTCCCGACATCGACGGAACTCCGGTGGACAGACTGGTCTATTCTTTTGAGTCCACCGTAAGCGACGCGGATATTCGGACGGCGGTAGAGGCTGATCTGACCGCAAAGGGATATACGTGGTGAAAGGAGAGATAAAAGTGGACAAGAAGGAAGAGAAAACAGAATTCGACAAAGATATGACAGACGATGACGTTCTGCGGATGATAGACTGTGCGATGGAGGACGTAGAGAACGCCGCGCAGAGCATTCGCAAGGCCAAGATAGAAATGAGAAGGCCACGCAGACCGTCGGATATGTTTTGTGCCGGATTAACGATGTCGCCAAAGAAGGCATAGGTTGAATAATGCCGAATACGGAGGGGAACGGAAATGGTCGGGACTTGGCGTTCCGCGACCGGGTGGTCGAGTTTATCGGGAAGACCGCGTCCGCTCTCAAGGATATAGAGGGGGACATAGCCGAAATAAAGACTACGGTTAGGGAGAATGATCGAGATGTATATGCAATGTGCGATGGGAAATGTCTGGAGCATGGAAAGCGAATAGGAGAGGTTGATAGTAGGGTGACGCTAAAAGTGACAGATGTGGATAGTAGAATGATGGGAAAAGCCTCGGAGATGGATGCGAGGCTGAAATTGATAGAGAAGGAAACCTTGGTTTGGAAAACTAAGATCGGGGTTTGGGCAGTGGTAGCCTCGACGGTGGTTACGATTATTATATGGGTGGCTTCTGCTTTGTGGGCGTATTTTACTCGTTAATAATGAGATCGAAAGGGGAACAGAATGAAAAAGGCGTTGGTGGCGGGAATGACTATAATGGCGGTTGCAATAAGTGCAACGATTGCGCTTGCGGCGGACGAGACGGCTCCGGCAAGCCAGTGGTCGTCGCCGGAGAATCTTTATTATCTGGCGCAGATACTAGGAGTGGTTATCACCGTGGCGACTCCCCTGTTTCTGCGGGCGTTCCTAGGCGCGATGGCGCTGGCGAAGTCGAAGACCAAGAATGAATTGTTGCTTCAAATGCTGGCGCAGATCGAGGCTATGGCCCCGGCCGTGGCAAAGGCCGTCTACGAGGATTACGTGAAAACACTCAGGGGCGCGGGCGATGATCGCAAGCTCACTCTAGAAGAAATATCCGAGGCGAACAAGCGGGCGACATCGAAAATGAAAGAGGTGCTTGGAGCCGAAACGGTAAAGGCTCTTAGCGGACAAGGTGTAAGCCTTGACCAGTACATCCCCGGCGTTGTCGGTGTGGCGGTCGAGCAGGCAAAAGCCATGTTCGCAAAACCGCAGACGGATCAAATAGAAGGAACGGTAAAAAGATGAGCAAGCGAAGATCGAAAAAAACCGGCGACTCGGTTTCGAATATCGAGGAGAATAATTCGGGCGCGGAGGAAAGTACGAGTATGCCGGAACAGACGACAGACGAATCGAGTCCGAAAATCGAGGAGAATACAATTGTATCGGAACAGGCGGTGGCGGAAGTCTCGAGTCCGAAAATCGAGGAAAACGCGAGTACGCCGGAACAGGAAACCATTAACAAGGAGGAAAAGAAGATGAGTACGTGGAAAGAAAAAGTCGGCAAGTTTTTCAAGGGCGTGGCGTCAGCCGCAAACAAATTCGTTGGCTGGTTTAAGGCCAACGTTTCGCCGCAACTCATGGAGTTCCTGGACGCCAACAAGGGTCTGGCCATGAAGATTGTTTTGAACGTGGCGAAAAACATGGCCTCCGCATCGAACGCGGAGAAGCGCCAAGCGGCTCTCGATCAGATCGGCAAGGACATTCTGACGGAGGTTCCGAACCTTCAAGTGCCGGAACATTGGATGTCCCTGCTTCTCGAAATCGCGGTCGCGGCGTTAAAGGCTTCGGGTAAGATTTAAGGAGTCGTTATGTATTTGCTCCCATACGCTCGGCAGGTCGTCACGGGGCAATCCCTGACGCTAATGTTTTGTATAACGTCTGGGGGCGCATACGGAGCGGCATTTCAAAATCCGATAACAGGCGCGGTAGATACCGATATTGCCGTTACCTTGATAGCTCCGGGAGGCGCTCCGGTGGTACTGCCGATCAGCGGAGCGAACTTCCGAGAATTAGGCGATGGCGCTTACGAGTATGATTTAGATGGCTCGAATCTGGTCACACCCGGAACGTATGGAATTCAGTTTGAGTACGCTAGTGGTGGGCCGAGCAATTATTTTTATACGATTAATTTGCAGGTGGCGGCTGGACCGACGGCCACGTATTTTGATTATGGCATGCTGGCTCAAAAAGACGTCGGCATAACCATATCGTTTCTGGCGTTCAAAGATGGATTGCCTGTCTCTGGATTGGTTGCCGGGGACGTGGGATTTATTTATGCGCCGCCTCACGCGGCACCGACCATTGGAACGATTCCTCCGTCCGATTTTACCGAGCTGGGAACGGGCATGTACGAAATAACCGTAGACGGCTCGTTCTTGGGCGAGGTGGGAATTTACGGTATCGTATTGTTCAGTCTGACCGCACAATTTACGACGTTCATAATAACGATTCAAGTTCAAGCGCAAGACCCACTGGTTGATATTTTGCGGCAGGTGGCCGGATTGGGCACGGTCGTATTGTCGGAGGCATACGGGGGAACGATCCCCGATCCGACCCCGTTACTGATCGTTTCTGGCGGCGTACCGTTGGCGGGCGTTAGGTTCTATATTTTCACGCAGGCGGACTGGAACGCCGGAAACAAAGACATCGTCGCCTACGCCAAGGGTATCGGAGAGAGCGATCAGGTCGGCAATTGGAAGTGGCCGATACTGGTTGAACCGGGCGGTTATGTGTTGGTGGCCGACGTAACGAGCCAGCCGTTGTATCAGTTACAGGAGATCAAGCAGTTTACGGCGGCAAGCCCGATCCCGACCCCCCAGCCGTCGATAGTGGCCATAACCCCCGCCACCGGCCCCGAAGCCGGAGGTACTTTGGTGACTATCACGGGCACGAATTTCGTTGACGGATGCACGGTGTCTTTTGGCGTAATGCCATCAGGATCGATCTCATTCATTAGTGCGACGATGTTGAAGGTGATAGCGCCTCCGGGAACAGGCCCGCAAGATTTGAAAGTGGAGAATCCTGATTTTACGTTTGCACAAGTATTGGGTGGGTTTACTTATGCCTAGTGGTATTTATATAAGAACGCCCGAAATTCGCAAGAAGATGGCCGTTGCAATTGGGGCATACGTATGACCATAAATGTGAGCAGTATTAGCGCAATCGATCCGCGACGACAAGAGGTTGTATCGCCTGAAGGTGTTTTTTCTATCCTGCAGGGACAGCAAAAAAGATTGTCGGTATTTTTTGAGGACACCATGAAACCGCTGATCGACGCGGAGGCCGAGCCGGAAATACAACGCTACAACCCCGACACGATTGAGTTCGCGCAATTCAATCAGTTCGATCAGGCTATACGGCAGGGTAGTTTGCTGGCGGGCGATGTCAAGAAGAAGGCGGACGGAGAATATTTTATCGAGACTAGGCCGCCGACGACGGTTCCCGTTTTCAAGGGCGACACTTATTCGAACGGCCTTCAGACTGTTTTGTGGGGCGCACGGCGCGAGGCGGACGGGGAGGAAGAGCAGGCGTATCAATACCTCCTTGTTTATCCGCTTGCGGTCGCTCGTTTATTCCCGCGCTTGCGGTCGCAGATCGACAAGGCGCAGAAGGACACCGGATCGACCGTCGGCTACACAAATTCCAATTTGGCTTTATACCTGCAGGGCGGCCTAGAGCAGATCAACGGCTTCCAGCCCCTGACCCAGCTCACGTTCCAGACGTTCCCGATCCCGGCGTTCGGCCAGTTGCTGATCGATGCGGCTACGCTGGTTGCGATGTACAGTCAGGGCGTGTTCGCCATCGACACCGACATGAGCTACTCGGATCAGGGGTTCAGTTTCGTGATCGATCACTGGAGCAAGATCAGTGGCTTTATCGGCATGCTGAATTCTCGCCTAGAAACACGGCTCCACGCGTTTAAGTTGGCGTACGCATCGATGGGTTCCTTGCATGCAGAAATGGGCCCCAATTTCCGACTGACACAACTTCTTACCGCGGCCCCGTCCGGTTCTTTATTCCGAGGGATTTTTTCAACGTAGATTATTATGGCTTTAGGACAAAAACATAGCGCGGCAACCAGAGCGAAGTTGTCTCTAATCGCTCTTGCATTGTTTGTCGACCCGCAGACAATGCAATGAGGGTTTAATAGCATG
>Ga0209641_10001970_pt1 | contig 17864 bp, 12 predicted proteins | sample RifCSP16_1_FD_184022 | JGI IMG/M metagenome (GOLD analysis project Ga0209641, IMG submission 184022) | Soil microbial communities from Rifle, Colorado - Rifle CSP2_sed 16_1 (SPAdes) (version 2) | ecosystem: Environmental > Terrestrial > Deep subsurface > Rock core/Sediment | place: Rifle... | reverse complement strand
TCGGATCCTGCGGCCCGCCACCACCGCCGCAGATTCCCTCGGCCGGTGCTTGAGGAGCAACATCCTCCACCCAGGCAAAAATCCCGGCCTCATCACTGGTGAAGGTGAACTCAAGGGCTGACTCCGCGTGGAAGACCCTCGGGGCCACCGGCCCGCCACCACCACCGCCCCCGCCGCAGGAATCGGGGGATTCTCCCAGGCGCACGGAATGCAGGTGGATGATATTTCCCCCGAAGTCAATATCGCGATCGATCTCCCAGCTCTGTCCAATCTGCGGGTCGGCGCCAAGATCGAATTCGAAGGCGGCAGCCGGTGGGAATAGGGACGCGTCAATCTTCGATATGCTCAGCACCAGCGGCCCCGAGAAGATCTTGCGGTTGGTGCGGAAGGACCACGGCATTTTGCGCTCGCCGTAGAGGGCGTCCAGACGCACGTCTTCGATGGGGATCTCCTGGCCGTCTACGTCGGTCAAGGTGGGAATTACGGCCTCGGAGATCGCGCCTCCGCCGGTCGGAAACGCCGAATCATCCCAAGCCAGGCTTCCCGTCAGCACGAAGCCATCTTCAAGTTCAACGACGTTTTCCAATTGGAACGTGAATCCATTGTGGGTGGCGGCGCTGGACAACCTGGACGCCCCTGTTTCTCCCGTTGCAGATGTGGCCGCGTCTTCAGGCAGAGAGGGCGTAGCCAGCACGGTGAAGGGGGCGAAAGTCAAATCCGGCGGGGCCGGCTTGAGATGGAAGGTCAACTCCCAGTTTTCCGGCGCGGCGCCGGCAGGCATGGTTTCGAGGATCGGAATGAGCAGCGTAAGCTCATCGACTTGCGCTTCCACCGATGGGTAAACGAGTCGCGAGGCGTAATTGGGCCATCCGCCCTCCGGTAGTATGGCGTCGTTGATCAACGGTTCAGGAGTGCCGCCATAACCAGACTCAGGAACCACTTCCAGGGTCGTCCCATCGCTCAAGCGGAGCGATTGAGTTGATCCGAAGGGTCCCCCCTCTCCCGCCGAGTTCGCGGCCGCGACTCTAAGCCCGTCTGTGGTGTAGACGACCACCAGGCGTTGCGCATCGGCCACAGCTTGTTGGATCGTCACCGTGACCCCGTCTCTCGTCTGACTGACCGGCTCGGCCAGCACGCGCAGACCAGCGCTATCGTCCACCAGCCCAATGCCGGGGATATAACCGAGCAGCCCCCGCAGCGCGGCCAACGCCCGCTCGGGGCCAACCGCAAGGAGGGTTGCTACCATGAGCGCGAGTAAAGCCATCAGCACAAATGCGGCCCTCCGGCGAGGAAGAATCCATCGGGCCGCTGAGACTGCTCGCGTCTTGGGGTCCGCCTGTCTCTTCCAAACCGGTGCAGGATGGAGCTCGTCCCGGAAGTCTTCCGCGGCCAGTAGCGTCGCCACCTGGAGAAGTCCTTGGATGTCCTGGCCTTGTTCCGGCTGGTCAGTCTCGCCGGCCTCGCCGATTCCGAAAGCGATGTCGAGCATCCGATTGAACTGGGTGATGTCTTGTTCTTGGGTCATCGCGCTCCTCCCGTGGAGGCCGACAGCACCGCTCTCAGTTTCCGCAGCGCACGGAACAGAATGACGCCCACATTACTCTCAGTCAGGCCGGTCAGGCTGGCGATTTCGCGGTTCGTTACGAGGGCCGAAAACTTCAGGGCAATCAGGTCCCTCTCACGCTCGTCCAACGTACCCAGGGCCTCGATCAGCTCCTGTCGCGTTTCGCGCCGGACGACTACCTCTTCCGGCGGCGGATCGAAGGCCGGTTGCTCATCCACGGCCTCCAGCCGCAAGGTCCTGTGCGACCTTGCGGCCCGCCAGTGACTGTTAAGGATGTTCCGCGCAATGGCGAAAAGCCAGGTATTGGGCGCGCCGCGCGCCGGGTCGTAGCTGGCCAACTTCCTGACGGCTCTCTCGAAGACCGCTGAGGTGAGATCGTTCGCTTCGTCAGCGTCCAGCCCTCGATAGCGGAGGTACTTGTAGACGCGCGCTTGGTATCGATCAAGCATATCGCCAGGATCGGTCGTGCTCTGTTGGCGGGCTTCCGAATCCGGTCGGTTCATGGGGTGCCTCAATCGTACCTCCGCTTGATGTGCATCCTAGTCTATATACAGCGGGCTCGCGAAAGCATTACAGGCTCGGTTCGAGGGTCGCCGCTGCAGGCGGAGAGCAGAACACCCAATTCGAGTCCCGCATGCCATGTTCTGGGGTGAATATCACCGAGAAGACCATGCCAAGGAGAAACTGGGAAGGGGAATTCGAAGCGAGTGCTCGCTTCGGTTCATCCGTGGACCGAAGTGATAGCAGAGGCGACGTGCAATCGTGAACAGCAGCTGCATGCTCGATAACCCCACGCACTGCTTGGGCTGAAGCGGGGTGCTCCCTCAAGGTTGATACGCGGCAAGGCCCGGTTCCCGAGGCCTTTAGAGGTGAGGCCCTGCCCGAGACAGGGCCTCGGGCAGGGCCGCGCGTCCCGTCGGGAAACCCAAGTGGTACAGCAATTTGGATCAACTCGGTCCTGATCAACGGCGCCCCAACGACCGCTTTCCCTCTTGATTCCGCCCGCCGAACAGCCCTATAATGGGACTTAAGTACCACTGGGACAGGCCCCTGGATCGACCGCCAGGTATACCACTAACCACTTGGAACCCTCCGGTGAGCACTCGTCTCCACAGGTGAGCGATGGTCACTCCTGATCCAGCGCTCGTTGGCGACCACCCCCCGGCTGCCCTGGGATTGGGGAGCCCCCTCCCTTCGTCCGACCTGGACAAGCCGCTCTATCTCCAGATTCGCGAATACCTCGCCGAGAGGATCTTCTCCGGGGAGCTTACCCCCGATACCCGGCTTTCCTCCGAGCGGGAACTCAGTCGCGAGCTAGAGATCAGTCGCATGACCGTGCGGCGGGCGATTACCGAACTGGTCAATGAGGGTCTGTTGACCCGCCGCCATGGATCTGGCACGTACGTCGCCAGGCCAAGAGTCTCGTACGAGGCCCGCGAGCTGGTCAGCTACACCCAGGCGATGCGTTCGCGTGGGATCGCCGTCGGCAGCCAACTGCTCGAGTTCAGCCAGGTCCCCGCCAGCCGTCGACTGGCCGAGCAACTGCAGGTGGAGGTTGGCCGTCCGCTGTACCACGTCGCCCGTCTTCGTCTGGCCAATCGAGTCCCAAGCATCCTGGAACGATCCTTTCTCCCGTGCGAACGGACGCCGCATCTGGAAGAGTACGACCTGGAGCGCACGTCGATCCATGACGTTTTGACGTCGGGGTATGGCGTGCGCGTGAGGCGCGTGGCCCAGATCATCGAAGCCGTCACCGCCAGCGACACGATCGCCGAGCAGTTGCGGGTCGACGAGGGGTTCCCCCTACTCATGGTTACACGGACCATCCACCGCGAAGGAGATGGAAAGCCGGTTGTCTACAGCCGAGACCTCCTCCGCAGCGACTATGCCCGTATTCATCTGGAGTTGGAGGGATGAACCCGGCCGGCTGGAGACCGTCGTCATCACACGACACGCGTCGACCCGCGCCGGCAAGAAAGGAGGCACACGACCGCGAGCTTGTCTTTGAGTGAGCATCGACTCTAGATCGATGGAGGAGGAATGTCGTCATGACAGAAATGGTTGCCCCTGCTGAATCCGGCGAGCGAAAACTCTACGCCCGCAAAACCTCTGGACTGATTCGCACGATCGGCGTGTTCGGGGCGATGGTCTTCGGGGTCCACTGCATCAGCCTATCATCTTCAGGCCTGATTCCGTACTCGTGGATCGCCGGCGTGTGGCCAGGCAGCAGTATCATCGGTGTGCTTACCGTGGCTGCGGTCTTCTGCCTGTTCCACGCTTACACCTACGCCACCATCGGTGCCACTATGCCCCGTTCCGCAGCGGACTACACTCTCGCCAGCCGCGTGCTCAGCCCACCCTTGGCCTTTGCCGCGTCCTGGACCCTGGTGATCTTCAGCGCCATGGTGGCCGGCTCGCTGATCGCCTGGATCCCCCTGGTCGCCCTGCCGACGCTGACCCGCTCCATGGGCATCATCTTCTCGAACCCGTCGCTGGTCAGTTTCGCCGACTGGTCCGCCAGTTCCACCGGGATCTTCGTCATCGGAACGATCTGCGCCGTGATCACCTTCCTGACCATGATCCTGCCCACGCGCACGATCGTCCGCATCCTGGAAGTCGGTTTCTTCCTGGGGCTGCTGGCCTGGGTGATCCTGTACTTCCAACTCGGCACGGCTGCCCCGGACGCTTTCCCGGCCGCATGGGACCGCTTCATGGGCGCGGGTAGCTATGAGGGGCGCATCGCGCTGGCCCAACAAAACGGGATGGTGATCAACCCGAACGTGGCCATCATGACCTTGGCCGGGTTGATCATGGGCTTCTGGGTGTTCTACGGCTACTACATCCCGACTTTCTTCGCCGGCGAGGTTAAACAGGCCGAAAACACGCTACTGACCGGCAGTTGGGCGTCACTCATCGTGACCTGGGCGATCTTCGTCCTGGGTGCCTTGCTCCTTCAACGGCTGGTGCCTTTGGAGTGGATCGCCGCCGAAAGCTATCTGGGCCAGACGCCCGCAGCCGGGGTAACGGCGATGCCCTGGATCACCTTCTATGCCGCCATCCTCAGCCCGAGCTTCCCGCTCGTACTGATCGTGGCCATCGCCTGGATCTACACGCTGATCAACCTGGCCCAGACCTACTTCTTCTACTGCAGCCGCATCATCTTCGCCTGGTCCTTCGACCGGCTGATCCCCGAAGCAGTGTGCTGGATCCACCCGACACTTCGCAGCCCGATCTGGGCCATCCTGATCATCGCGGTCGTCGCCGAGGTGGGGATCATCGACTCCTCCGGCCTTCTGTGGGCGGGCAGCGTGATGGGCGCACAGCTCAACTTCGTGTTCTTCGCCGTGGTGACGATGTTCGTGCCCGTGATCGCCATGACCCTGTTCCCCTACCTCAAGCCGGACCTGTACCAGAACGCCAGCGCCATGGTCCGGCGCAAGCTAGGATCAGTGCCCCTGATCACGGTCGTCGGCGGCATCACCCTGACCTACATGGTGTGGATGGTGATCGCCTCCTTCCTCTCCCCCGCCGTCGGCGGGGGGATCAATGCTACCAAGCTGGCGGTGTTGGCCGGTCTGGTGGTCACGGGCCTGGCGGTCTTCTACGGCGCCCGGGCCTATCGACTAAGCAGGGAGGGAATCGACATCAACTGGACCTTCCAGTCCGTTCCACCGGTTTAGGCGCAGGATCGCCGCGCGCCTTCCTTCGGGGGAGGGGGTCTACCCTCCTCCCCCGCGTTTGTTGCCCCGGAGGTGACCATGGGCATGACCCGCATCCTATACGCTTCTGATTTCCACGGCTCCGAGGTCGCCTTCCGCAAGTTCCTCGGAGCCGCCCTTCAATACAAGGCGGACGCGCTTGTCGTGGGTGGCGATGTCACCGGCAAGGCGATGATCCCGATCAAGCACCAGGGTGGCGGCCGGTACGACGCCCACTTGTTCGGTCGGCGCGAGACACCCTCCTCACCCGAGGAACTGGCTAACCTGCTGAAGACCATCTCGAACGTCGGTTTCTACCCCATCCTCCTCGAGCCCGAGGAGGCCAGCGAGCTGGAGGCGGACGAGCACAAGATGGGGCAGCGTTTCGAGCGAGAGATGATCGAGCGCGTTCGCCTGTGGATGACCCTGGCCGAGGAGATCTTGAGTCCGAAAGGGATCCACCTGTATTTCATGCCCGGTAACGACGACCTGTATTCCATCGACTCCGCGATCGAAGGCTTCTCGTACGTCCATAACCCGGACGCGCACCGCTTCGCCCTCGATGACGACCATGAGCTGGTCGGTGTCAGCCAGGCGAACATGACGCCCTGGAAGTGCGCCCGCGACACCGAAGAGTCCGAGCTTGCCGCTCGACTGGATCAGGCCGTCGCCCAGCTGCAAGCACCGGAGCGGGCCGTAATGGTGATCCACGTCCCGCCGTTCGACTCCGGCCTGGATGTGTGTCCAGAACTCGACGAGAATCTGAAGATCGTCCACCGGGGCGGGCAAGTGCTGATGAAACCTGTGGGCAGCCCGGCGGTGCGAGTGGCGATCGAGAAGGCCCAACCGCTCCTGACGCTGCACGGGCACATTCACGAGTCCCCCGGCCACACCCGGATCGGCCGCACGCTATGCGTCAACGCCGGAAGCGAGTATGCTGAAGGGATTCTGAAGGCCGCCATCATCAACCTGGAACGGGATCGGGTTAAAGGCCACGTGCTGATCTCGGCCTGAACTCGTCCGCACGGGAAGCGAGAATGGGAACCCACGGCGAGATCCGGCCGGACTTCTTCGAAGAACGCACCCGCATCCTCGAGGCCCTCGAGGACGAAGAGAATCGGCACATCATCCTGAGACTGATTGGGGCCCTGGCGTTCCGGACCCATTGTCCGAAGTTCGGTCAGTGGCAGGAAGCCCTCGGCCGAGCCTTCACCGATATCGACTTCGCCTCCTACCGGCGTTTCTTCCCCGACATCCAGCGCCTGCTCACCGGCCTTGGTTACAACGAGGACAAGATGGTCTCGCGCCTCTTCGGCGAGTCGCGGATGCTCTTCCACGACCCATTCAACGGCCGCCACATCGACATCTTCTTCGACGAATTGCACTTCTCCCACACGGTTCCCCTGGCAGGTCGATTGGAGGCCGACTCACCAACCCTGCCCTTGGCGGAGCTCCTTCTGGAGAAGATGCAGATCGTACAGATCAACGAGAAGGACTTGATCGATACTCTCATGTTGCTCCGGGAGCACCCTATCGGCGAGACCGACGACGAGACCATTCAGGCCTCGATCATCACCGGCCTGACCTCGAGGGATTGGGGACTGTGGCGGACGGTGACCGGCAATCTGTCGTTACTCAAGGACTACCTACCCAAATACTCCCAGCTGGCCGATCCCGATCGGCTGATCGTCGCCGAACGGATCGATCTTGTGCAACAACGGATTGACGAGGCACCCAAGTCGGTCCAATGGCGACTGCGGGCCCGCATTGGAGACCGGGTGAAGTGGTATGAGGACGTGGAGGACTTGGCCGGCCGCTAGCCCCTCAGCCGAGCCAGGCGAATTCCGATGACGCGAAGCAAGTACCTCCTGGCCCACGATACCGGAACGGGTGGCGACAAGGCTGTCCTGACGGATCTGCAGGGGAGGATCATCCACTCCCGCTATCAGCCATACCCGGTTCACTACCCTCGGCCGGACTGGGCGGAGCAGGATCCGGAAGAGTTGTGGCGGGCCGTCGCCGGTACCACCCGAGCAGTGATCGAAGCGGCCGGCATCGACCCCGCTGAAATCCTGGGCGTCGGAATCTCCGCCCAGATGTTCAACCTGCTCCCGGTGGACGAAGCGGGAACACCTCTCATGCCGATGCTGAGCTGGCTGGACGTGCGCAGCGTGAAGCAGGCGGATCGGTTGCTCGCCGGCGACTTGCCGGCGTTTCTTTTCCAACATACCGGGAATATCCCCACGGCCAAGGACGTGATTCCCAAGATCCTGTGGCTCCAGGAAGAACGGCCCGACTTGTGGGACCGGACAGCCTATCTGCTCGACTGCAAGGAATACATCCTGTTCCGGCTCACCGGCCGTGTTACGACGGACTACCACGGCGCCTCGGTTTACTTTCTCTTTGATCCCTATCAGAAGGCCTGGTCCCGAGAGGCATGTCAGGCTCTAGGGATTCCGCTGGGCCGTCTCCCTCCGGCCGTCCCGTGCACACGCGTGATCGGAGAGGTGACCGAACAGGCCGCCAAGGTGACCGGTTTGCTCGCCGGGACTCCGGTGGTCGCCTGCGCCGGCGACGTTGCGGTAGCCCAGGCCGGCTCGGGTGCTAACGCCGCCGGCAAAGCCCACCTGTCCGTCGGTACCGCCACCTGGGTCGGCGTCTCCAGCGCGGCTTTCACCAACGACCCCGTCAAACCGTTCTGGGGATTGAACCACATCGATCCCGACAAGTGGATCATCGCCGGTGAGATGGAGACCGGTGGCGGGGCGCTGATGTGGTTCCGCGACGCCTTCTGCGAGTGGGAAAAGCAGCAGGCCACGGCCCGCGGCATCTCGACCTACGAGATCCTGAGCGAGATGGCCGGAGCGATTCCGCCCGGTGCGGACAAACTCATATTCGCCCCCTGGCTATCCGGCGAGCGCGCTCCTGTGCTGGATCATTACGCACGAGGCGCTTTCGTCGGACTCGGCTTGAGTCACACAAAGGGACACCTGGCACGGGCCGTAATGGAGGGGGTCGCCTTCCACATCCGATGGATCCTCGAAGCGATGCAGGCGATCGGACTGAAGGTTGAGACCCTCAACGCAATCGGCGGCGGAAGCACAAGCAGTGTGTGGACCCAGATCCTAAGCGATATCACCGGGCGGCCGCTCAACGTCGTCGAGAACCCACAGGAGGCGGGCGCCATCGGCGCCGCGCTGACCGTTGCCGTCGGGATGGGTGTGTACCGCAATATGGAGGAGACGGACGACCTGATCCGGATTCTGCGCGTGGTCCGGCCGATCGAGGATCGTCGAGGGGCGCGCTATGACGAACTCTATCGCGAGTACCGCGCTCTATATGACGCCCTGACCCCGATCTACCGACGCCTGTCGTCCATTGGCCTGGAGCCCATGGAATGAGGCGGCTTCGACGGATCAGGTCCGGCGTGCCGCGAGAGAAACGGCTGGCAACGCCTGCTGAGTGTCATCTGACCCTGCTCTTCAGCCGCGTCCACTTGCACTCGGCCAGGCGACGGAGACCAGGATGAATGTCATCATCGATCGAGAGCGATTGCGGCGGCGAGCGGCGGTCTCCCACGTCGCCAGCCTGGGAGGGATTCTCTTGATCCTGGCGAGCGTGGGCCTCTCCATGTGGCGTCCGCAGCTCACCACCTTGACAGCCGTCATGCTGTTTGCCGGGTTCGCCACGTCGACCATCGGGATCTTCTACGCCAACCGCTGGGTGAAGAGACCTCGGCCAGAAGAGATCCTTGATCGCGCCCTGAAGGGACTGGACAACCGGCATCGCCTGTACCACTACCTGCCGCGCGGTCCGGACCATCTACTGCTCACGCCCTCCGGTCTGGTCGTCTTCGAGACTCGATCGGAGGAAGGGTACTTCGAGTTCAAGGATGGTCGGTGGCACCAGAAGATCACTCTGGGCAAGGCCTTGCGCTTCTTTGTGGAGGAATCTCTCGGGGATCCGATCGCCGACGCCCGCCGTGAAATCACCCGCCTGGCTCGGGCCCTGGAGGACCGGGCCCCGAGCTTGGGTTCGATTCCGGCTGCCTCGATCGTCGTTTTTACGCATCCAAACGCAACCCTGGTCAGCAAGGGGAATCCCATCCCCATCGTGCAGCCCAAGCATTTGAGTAAGGCGTTGCCCAAGAACCAGCCAGCTCTCCGGCCTGAGGCCTATGCTGCGCTGTGCACTGCATTCGATGACGGAGGACCTGGCTGACCGCGATGCTGCGTCGATGGCTGGCCCAACGACAACGATCGGCCGCGCAGGCCCGCGCCGCAGACATGCAGGCGTGGCTGGATTGTGTGGACCGATTGACAACCGCGTGCACGGAGTCTTTGCAGCCGCTGCAGATCCCCCCCGACATCGGGGTGGTTTTGGATCGCGTCGACCGGGAGTTGATGCGCTTCCGCAACGAGTACGACCGGACGCGCGGTCCTCTTCGCCGCCACGCGCCATCGCTGGTCGGTCGCGTCTCTCGAGCCACGGAGCGTGTGTACCGGCTTAGGAATGACGCCTGTGCCTACCTACTCCGCGTGCAAGACGTTCGTCTGGCCGAGCAGGCCGGGGCCTGGCCGCAATCGGCTGAGCAGGAGCGAGATCGCGCCCGCGGCCGCGCGCTCCAGACAGCCCACGAGCTCGCTGCCGAAATGGATACCTTGGCCCCGGAACTTCGGATCCTGATCGCCCGCTGGTCCTCACCCACTGACTGACCATCCCCACGGCGACGTCTTCGACAGTCCGGTTGCCTGTCGTCGCCTCCCCACTCAGTCACAAGGATAGCAGGACGCCGGCTGAAGCGACTGACTCAAGACAAGCCTCATTCTCACATCTCGACATCCCCACCGACACCGGCAACACCCTGCGCATGGGGTCGGCACCGGATAGGAGCAAAGTAGAATACCCGGCCAGGCGGTGGAATAACATGAATCCATTCGCATCACTCGACTCAAGTCCTAAGGCCCGCTTCAGGACTGCCGTCCATCTGGCATCGTCCGGGTTTCTCACCGCCCTTCTCGCTCTCCTGGCGACAGGTTGCGGCTCTCAAGAGCCTCCGCCCACGCTTACCGCCAGCGCGCCCCCCACGGAGACCCCCCAGATCGTAGCTCCGCAGCCCACCGGGACGCCGACCACAGCGTTCAGACTTCTTCCGACGTTATTATTTCCTGTCGGCGGTCCTGCCAATCTCGAGCTGGTCGGCCAACTTTGGGGAAGCGTGGAGGCGGTGTCGGTCGATGGCGGTCTCGTCTTTGCCGGCATCGGGCCCCGGCTGGTTATCTTGGACATCTCCGACCAGGCCAGGCCGCTGGAGTTGGCGACTTACGACTCCCAGGGGTATGTCACAGACGTTTACGTCGCCGACGGGTATGCCTTTCTGGCAACGGAGGATCAGACCTCCTTGGACCTCGAGCAGGGTGGCCTGTGGGTGCTCGACGTCGCCGATCCGACTAATCCACGCCTGGTCGAATCGTTCGATCCCCCGGATGACATTGTTGGTTTGTCCGTGTCGGATTCGTTCATCTACGCACGGGCCAGCGATGCCGGACTGGTCATCCTAAAGCGTCTGCTCGGTCCGACGTCCGATCCGTAGGAGCGGGGAAGGCCGCGCGGGTCGGGTGGTCCTCTCAAGATCTCCCTCGGCCTTCGGGTCTCGAGACGTGACAATCCGGGGCAGACACCCGCTGTATCCCCCCTTCCCGATATTCGTACGCCTCAGACAGGCGGCGCGCCTATTCCTCGAGCGTACTCGTGTCGCCCTCGCTCATTCCCAGGGCTCGCGCTTTGAGGACCCGTCGCATGATCTTCCCCGAGCGGGTCTTCGGGAGCGCATCGGTAAACTGGATCTCGGCCGGCCGGGCAATCGGACCGATCTCGTGGGCCACATGGGCCTTGAGCTCCTCCTGGAGTTGGATGGAGGGGCTGTACCCGGCACGAAGGATGCAGAACGCATGGATCGCGTGGCCTTTGAGCTCGTCGGGCAGGCCGATGACCGCCGCCTCGGCCACCGAGGCGTGACTGACCAAAGCGGATTCGATCTCGGCCGTGCCCAGGCGGTATCCTGAGACCTTGATGACGTCGTCCACCCGGCCGATGATCCAGAAATACCCATCCCGGTCGCGCTTGGCCGAGTCTCCAGTCAGGTACCGTCCCGGATACTTGCTCCAGTATTGCTCAACGTAACGATCATCGTCGCCGTAGATCGTTCGGAGCATTGCCGGCCAGGGGCGCTTGAGTACCAGATTGCCTTCCTCCCCGTCGGGGACAACCTGGCCGTCCTCCCCGACGACTTCCGCTTGCTGCCCAAAGAACGGCTTGGTCGCCGAGCCCGGTTTGAGCGGCGCGGACGGCACGGGCGTGATCATGAACATCCCCGTCTCGGTCTGCCACCAGGTATCCATAATCGGGCATCGTCCCTTGCCGATGGCGCGGTGATACCACTTCCAGGCCTCGGGGTTGATCGGTTCGCCGACTGTGCCCAACAGCCTCAGAGACGAAAGATCATGGCGGGCCGGCCAGGCATCCCCGAAACGCATCAGACCGCGGATCGCCGTCGGCGCGGTGTACAGGATAGTGATCCCGTATTTTTCGATCATCCGCCACCAGCGATCCGGATATGGATACGTCGGTGCCCCTTCGTACATGAAGCTGGTAGCGCCGTTCAGCAGCGGCCCATAGACAATGTAGGAATGACCGGTCACCCACCCAGGGTCGGCGGCGCACCACCAACGGTCCTCCTCGCGCAGATCAAAGACGTACTTGAGGGTCGCGTAGGTGCCCACCTGGTAGCCAGCGTGGGTGTGGACGATGGCCTTGGGCTTTCCGGTTGTGCCGGAGGTGTACAGGATGTACAGAGGTTCTTCGGCATCGAGGATCTCGGTTTGCGGACGGTCGTTCCCCGGCCGGCTCAAAGGCAGCTGCAGCAGATCGTCGTACCAGAAGTCGCGGCCGGGCTCCATGCGCACCTCGTGGCCGGTGCGTCGAACGACGATCACATGTTCGACCGAGGCGCAGCGACGCAACGCCTCGTCGGCGATATCTTTGAGACGGACGATCTTCCCGTTGAGCCAGCCGCCATCGGCGGTGATCAGAAGCTTGCTCTGCGAGTCCTCGATCCGCCCGTGCAGCGCCTCCACCGAGAATCCGCCGTAGACGACCGAGTGCACCGCGCCGATCTTGGCGCAGGCGAGCATGGCGACGATGATTTCGGGAATGCGGCCCATGTAAATCGTGATACGGTCGCCGCGTTCGGCCCCCATGCTCTTCAGCACCTGAGCGAATTGACCGACCTCTCGATGCAAGGCATGGTATGAGAGGCTGCGCTGATCGCCCGGCTCCCCCTCCCAAATCAGCGCCAGTTTGTTTCGCCTCCAGGTGGCGACATGCCGGTCGAGGGCGTTGTGGACGATGTTGGTGCGTGCCCCGAGAAACCACTTATAGAAAGGGGCACGCGAGTCATCCATGACCATGCGCCAGGGTGCCTGCCACTCCAGCTCGCGCGCCCTCGCCTCCCAGAAGCCGAGATAGTCCGCGTCCGCCTCCGCCTGCAGGCCGTCCCAATCTGGCACATGCGCTTGGGCGATGACCTCCTGGGGAGGGTAGTAGACCTCGCCTTCAAGGGATGTGATCGGTTGCGGCATATCCACTTCTCCTCCTTTGCAGAGAACAACCTTCGCTGGGACTTGACGCTCTAGTCTCCGCCGGTCCGCGGCCGGTGGCTGGTGGCCTGCTGCCGGCAACTCCCGAAGAAGCCCGCCTGCTGCTCCGCTCAATCACCCTCAGAGTCAAGGGGGAGAGCTGCCGGCTCAATGAGAAGTGACAGGGGAGATTATCGCGCGGAGCAGGGATGGAAGTAGAGGAGGCGGAGGTTTCATCTTTACCGGAGAAGTGGCACATACCGGCTCATGCTCTAGGTATATTCCATTCCGGGTTGCGGACATTTCCGGATGATGTTTGCAGTCCGGCATGCGCTGACGGGCTGCTAGAGTCAGCTACATATGCCTGGCCGGCCCGGCGACAGATCCCTGGGTCAACGGGAGCTCAACGATCCGGTCTTCCGCAATGGAGATTTCGGCCGCGAGCATGACCTCGACGGAACGCCGCCCATCAGCGCCGGTGACGCGAGGCTCTCGGTCGTGCAGAATGCAGTCGAAGAAGTGCTCCACCTCTTGTTTCACGGCCCCAACATACTTGCCTTCCATCTTCGGCCAGTGCCGCGTGTCCGGGAGCTTCCACCCGTCGCGGGTGCAAGCATAGAGATTCATAGGCGTGAAGTTGAGGTTGATCACTCCATCAGTGCCAATGACATTCATGCAGACGTCCCCGAATCCGCCCCAACTGGCCGGCTTGCTCCACCCCGCCCATCCTTCCGGCAGGCACCAGCCGACCTCATGCACCCCGAGGGCCCCATCGGCGAACTCGATCGTGAGCCAGGCACTATCGTAGGTGTGAAGCTCCTCCCAGACTCTGCCTCGGATGGCACGAGCGTATACCGAGCGAACAGCGTGCGGGTGATACCAGAGCATCTGGTCGATGTCGTGGACTGCGATGTACGTGATCGGACTAACCCGGCCCCTCAGACGGCGCGATTCAGAAATCGGCGTGATCCGGCGCGCATACGCCGAGAGAAAGCGGCCGATGGAGCCTTCCCGAATGGCGCTTTCGATCATGGCGTAGTTGACTTCGAACCGCAACAAATGGCCCACCATGAGCTTCACGCCGTACCTGCCGCAGGCATCAACGATTTCGTCGGCATCCTGGAGTGAAGTGGCCAACGGCTTCTCCAGGAAGATGTCGCACCCTTGCTCAGCAGCCGCAATCGCAGGCCCAAGATGTAGATCTTCAGGTGTGGCAATGATCACAGCCTTCGGTCTTTGCTGCGACAGCATCTGCCTGAAATCCTCATAGGCCTCGCAGCCTGCCGAGTCCGCCAGGGTTCTTGCGCGCAGGGGGTCAATGTCCGCCACGCCCACACAGCGTGCGTAAGGGAGCTCGGACGCGACCTGCGCGAGGACAGTGCCCATGAAGCCGGAGCCGACAACGCCGAATGTGACCTGGTCCACTCAAGATTCCTTTGCCAGCCACCGCACAGACTGGCGCCAGAACTGGCCGTAGTACTGCCAGGGTTGAAAGAAGGCTGCCCAGTGTGGTGAGCAGTCCGTGGAGAAGGCCATCGCGCGTCCGTTGCCAAACTCCCAGACCACGACCAGGGGGTTTTCGTCCTCGCCTTCGCCAATGGTGGCCAGCACTTTGGAGCCCGACTTGGGAAGAATCCGGTTGAACCCTTCGAACACGGGGCAATCCTGCCAGGGGATACCATCCAGGATAGGGTGGCTGTCTTCCTGGATGTTGACGTGCACGCCTTCCGGAGTCTCCACGCGGTCATCCAGTCCTTTGAGGCAGGATACCGGGAGTGCTTCTTCAACCGGCGTATCGTAGTACCCGCCGTGGCCGAATCGCCCGCTGAAGGAGGTCCATCCACCCACCATGAGCAAGCCGCCCCCGTTCCGGGTGTACTCGCGGATAGCCTTGAGACGATTCGTGCGCGGGAGCTCTGTCCCGGGAATCCAAAAAGGATAAAGAGCCAGTACTTCACACTCGATGTCACTGAGGATTATGACATCGTACTCTGACAGCCCTTCCACCGTCCGGGGAAAGTGGGAGATCGCCACATCTGGGCTCATGTGCACGACTTCGATCCCGCCTTCGGTCAGTGCGTCGATCAGGGGTTGTCCCCAGACATGCGTTGAGAAGCCCTTCACCTCGACATTGAATGGGGAAGCCACAAAAATCGGACCGATCTTCGCTGCCGCATCGCCTGCATACAGTACTTTCATCTTCCGTGCTCCTTTCGTCGGCAAGTAGGAGAGGGGCTGAGCGCCGGGAGATTTGAACTGGCCGGGAATGCCATTTGGTCCCTTAGACCCACCACTCAGACTTCGAACCCGAGTTCGCTATAGCGGCCGAGCTTGTCGAGGGAGTGTTGGACGTATCGATAGAGGTCATCTCCGGATGGATGATGTTCGCTCCCGGCCGCCTGCCAGGCGCCGATGGCCTCGCCGAACCGGCCGAGCTTCTCATATACGCAACCGACACGGTAGAGAACCTCTGCGCTGCTGCTGGTGGTCGGTCTACCGACCCCATGGTTCTCCGGAAAGTCCAACGCCAACGCATAGTCGCGAGCGGCATCCTCGAGACGATCCGCCTCCAGATGGGCTTCGGCCCGGCTCATGAGCGCCTTGACGTACACTCGGTGAAAGCTCTGGTCCATCTCGAGAGGAACGAACTTCTCCGTCGCCAGAACCCGCAGGGCCTCTTCATGCATCCCGAGCTCGACCATCATCGATAGCACCCGCTTGCGCACGTCCTCGCGGAGCGGGCTGAGCTTGCGCATCGCAGCCAGGAGCTCTGTCCGCTTCTCGGGGAGATCCTGCTGGCGATAGAGCCCGTCAAGATCCAGGTATAGATCCTGGTTCCGGGGGTTGAGGGCCAAGGCCTCCTCACAAAGTTCGATCGCCAGCCGCGGGCTTCCTTTCATCTGCAACTCGTACTGCGCGAGGTTGCGCAAGATGACATCGAACCCCCCGAGTTCTTTCCTGGCGTCCTCCCACAGGTCCCTCGCTTCCTCAAAGCGTTCGTGTGCAAAGTAGAACGTCCCCAAGTAGTACTTGGCCTTCGAATGTGGGTGTCCTGCATCGATGTGGTTGACGAGCGCGATGATCTCCCACAACCGGCTGGGAAACACAAATTCGGGACCGGACTGTTCGGCCATGCTCGTCCAACTGCGTGCCGCATGATCGTCCCCGAGGGTTGCCGAGATGAACGCCGCCAGGTAGCAGCACATGGGATCGTGCCAGACCTGACTTGCCTCGCGCAGAACCACCAGCGCCTCCTCAGGCAAGCCGGAGTCCAAGTAGAAGCAGGCCAGGTCCAGATGGCATTGTCGGTCGTCGGCCAAGAATCGGGCGAGTGTCTCCGCCTCAGGCCCGCCCGCCACTGGCTGCAACAGGCCTGCCTCACGGAGGGCAGGAAGGTTGAGCGGGTCATCTGAGAGAACCCTCTGCAATGCTTCCCGGGCGGCTTCTGCCGATCCGGCTCGTCTGAATGCCATCGCCGACAGCAGGGAAGAATGCAGTGATTGGGGCTCTTCTGAACCGGCCTCACGGAAGAACGACGCTGCCTCATTCCATCTGCCTGCCTGCATAGCCAGACATCCCAGCCCTCGCTGGACTGCACCCCACAGAGAGTCAGCCATAGGAACGGACGCAAAGTGGGAGCCAGCTGACTGCGGGTCCCCCGCGTACATGGAAAGGAGGCCCAGATAGTAGCGTGCGCCTGCCAGGCCCAACCGGGCTGCATGTTCGAAGTGGTTTCGCGAGCCTCCGAAGTCCGCGGCGCGGAGCAGCAGCAACCCGAGCCGGAAGTGGGCCGGGGCATGCTCGTGTGAGAGGCTGAGTGCCTGACGATAGCATTCCCGCGCCCCCAGGCGATCATCGAGATTCTCATGCTCCAGCCCACGCCGGTAGGAGGCGTCGGGGGGCTCGCCGGAGCTGCTCACGGTTTGAGGCGCGAGATCGATCGGGTGCGCCTCCCTACTGTGGATGTACTCAAGGACCGGCTTGCCTGCGCGGTCGGACACTCTCAATGTTATGGAATGGTCCGCCAGAGCCTGAGGTTGGAGCTTGGCCGTATGCAGCCAGGCGGCTTCCGGGGAGCAGGATATCTTCTCGCTAACCAGTTCCTTACCTTGCAGTTCCACGGTGAGACGGGCTTCTTCTAGCCGGCGCACGGGACAGAACGCGATCAGCAGGTTCAGATAGCCGTCATCAGCCTTGGCTATCGCTAGCCGGGCGCCGCCCTCCGGACTTGCGCAGGTGAGACCGCCGAGCCCGCGCAGGGGAAGCCACCATTCGCGCCAGGTCTTCGCGACACCCGGCGGCAGGAAATCGAAATCGAGCTGCGTTTCCATAGCACCACATTGGGTCTCGGCGTAGAGTGAGCCGTCATCGGTAAGCGCAGTCTGATTTACGACTCCGACCTCTGATCTTCCCCAGGACCATAGCTTCATGCCCGCGACATCGCGCTTATCGGCGTAATGGGCGTAGCCGGCGTTCTCGGAGTGCTGCCATGCACCAAAGAAGTTGCTGGCCACATCTCTTCCGAAAATGGAGACCTGGGCAAGCATGTCCTTCTCCCATCGGAAGTTGACGGGAGTGTGCATGCGTTCGGCGGGCCACATCGGCACGCCTTCCATCCCCGGTAGACCCGCTTGGCCCGCGATCAAGTCAAGGCGGGCAACCGGCCAGGACGCGGTTCCGGCGAATTCGTAGGAGCGCACGCGCCGTAACGGGTAGATGAACTCAGTCAGATCGTCGGCGTGAAGTGAGGCATTCGTCCAGTAGTGGTAACGACCTGGAATCGGCGAGGGGTTGAACAGGCGGACATCCTGTGCGACCGCACATCGGTCCGGGAACAGGGTGAGCGATACCGTCCACCGCATGCCGGAGATGTGCTCCAGGGCGCCCACGGAGGCGGTCGCACTGCCATCTTCGTTCTCGCGGAGCATCCAGTTGACCGGCGAGGCGGTCGTGGGCGCGTGCGCA
>Ga0209641_10001964_pt1 | contig 17888 bp, 27 predicted proteins | sample RifCSP16_1_FD_184022 | JGI IMG/M metagenome (GOLD analysis project Ga0209641, IMG submission 184022) | Soil microbial communities from Rifle, Colorado - Rifle CSP2_sed 16_1 (SPAdes) (version 2) | ecosystem: Environmental > Terrestrial > Deep subsurface > Rock core/Sediment | place: Rifle... | reverse complement strand
TTCTCCAGCAGGCTCACCGCAGCATTCAGACGTTCTTCAATTCGTAGCCCCTTCCGCTTCCCATTCTGCTTTCCGCCTTCTGCGATCTGAGATTGCGGCTGATATGCCAGTTCCACCACTTCCCACTGATCACGCGGAGCAAAGATATAGGAATCGCCGCTCTTGGAATATGTGACCTTGTAATACTCATCGGTCTTCAACTTGCTGCCAGTTCCATATTCGGTCACGATCACATATTCATCGAAGATCTCTTGCACATAGCAGCTGAGACCATAATCAGACGATGGGAACTGAGCCCGGAACGCCTGGTTGATCAAGCTCATGGTGTATTCCATCGAACCCTTCACCAGCTCTGTAATTGGATTACCTTTTTTGATCTTCATCTCGTGTCTCCTGCTTGAAAATTTCTCTATCAGCCGATAACCACACGGGTGGCTGCGTTTGTCCACTGTAAACAGATAACCAGATCTTCCCAAAGAACAAAGCCGATAACCTCTCACGCCAGGTCATTTGCCAGAGAGAGATGCATTGCTTGCCATCTGTGAACACTGGCAGGCTTCCGCACTCCTCGGTCATGCCCTCGGGCTTCAACAAATTCTTGTTCGCTTGCTCGAACGATTTCGGCTCCATCAAATCTCCAATTACCAATTACTACTTACTGATTGCTCAAACATTTCTTCCGCACTCACCACCACTGCCTCAGCTGAGGCAGTCTTCCCCGTCCCGCTCACATCATCGGCGATCATCTGGTTCCCACCGCTCACCGTATCGATCTCATCGTCATTGCGACCATTGGGAAACGCCGTTGCGGTCCGCAGAAAAGACAGGTTCCATGCACCGCGCACCAGGTGCACCTTTCCCTGTTTCGCACGTAAACGCCAGGGTTGAGCCCACTGCGTTTTATCTCCATCCGAGCTTTTGCGTGTCATCCCAATGATCGGGATCTTCGCCAGGCTCCGATCACCCAGGAACTGCCTCACCACCAGTGACTGGAACGCGTTATCTTCGATGCCATAGATCGTGCCCTCTTCACCGTCTGAAAGCATCAAAGCCTTCAACGATCCCATGAACAGATCCAGATTTCGTTCCTTCACCATATCGCGGATATATTCATCCCCTTCATCATCCATCGCCACGGCTGCGGTCGCATTGAAATCGCTTTGCTCAGTTTTCCCCAGAGCGAGATCCACATACCGATACCACTGCAACCCCTTGGGTGCACGTTCAACGATATCGAAATCTGCCTCGTCGAGGAAATTGCCCTTCGCCAGCCGCGGCATCTGCTGGTATTGCGCCACGAACTCAAAATCATCCATATTGACCGATAGCGCATGCAGCTGATGTTCATCATGCTTCGCCTGCCACAGCGGTTCCCCTGGTGAGCGCCCCAGCTGGTCGCCGCCCATCGGAATAAAAACACCGCGCAATAAATTCTCGACAAACTCCTCACGCGTCTTTGGATATTCATCCTCTTCCAAAGCCAGCGCAGGCATGAACACAACCTCCCACTGGTCTGCTTCAGGGTCTGAGACCATTGCCTTCAAAAGGTGACCCGAGAGATCTTCCACATCCCAGCGTGTCATGATCACGATGATCGCCCCATGATCTTCGAGGCGTGTATAAGCTGTCGAGCGATACCACTCATAAGAGTCTTCACGCAATGTTTCAGAGCTTGCTTCCTTGCGTCCTTTCACGGGATCATCGATAATGAACAGGTTCGCACCGAAACCTGTGATACCGCCGCCCACACCTGCAGCCAGCATCCCACCTCTCCGATCGGCGATATCCCACGAAGCCGAAGCCTTGCTCTCAGGGTCCAGCAGAACAGGCTCATTGCTTGAAGCCAGTGCACCGAACACCTGTGAATATTCTTCCGATTGGATTGTGTCACGCACAGCCTTCGAATGCTTGCTTGCCAGGTCTGCATTATAGGAAGTCATAATGATCCGCAAGTCTGGGTTCTTCCCCAGCAGCCAGGCAGGGAACTTGCGTGACGCAGTCTGGCTCTTCCAATACCGTGGAGGCATGAACACCATCAGGCGGCTGATTCCCTCTTGCCCATCCGAAAGGATATACTTCGCCACTTCCTCCAGCTTGTGAGCCAGCACCTGCACATGCCGTGCCTCCACGGGATGCTTCCTATCCACGTGTTTGCAAAAAGACAGGAAATCACGCTCCGCCATCAGGCGGTTCTTGATCTCTGCCTTCACGGCCTCGCGCTTCGAATCACTCTTCTGCATCGCTGCCCTCTGCCTTCTGCCTTCCGCCTTCCGCGTCTCCTTCTTCCAGCTCCTCCTCCAGCTCCTTCATGATCTCCATTGCATCACTACCCAGCGTCTCGATCAGCTGAACCGTGGAAAGCTTCTTCAGCTGCCCGAGCAGCTTATGACCAACGCCCTTGCCCTCATCGCCTTCGATCTTCTGGCGAGGCGTGTAATCGCGTGTCATTTCGAAGAACAACCTGCGGTCCGCATTCGCCCGATAACTCGGGTCGCTCGCCACAGTTCCCAGCGCATGGAACGCACCTGGACGAAATTCCAGCATCGCTTCAGCCTGCAGGGTGGAGATCATCATATCGATCTCGGGATACTTCCTTCGCCATGTGGCGATCGCACGGTCAGAAGTGAGTCCCAGGAATTCAATCGCCAGCTTTTCCTGTGTTTCTGGGAAGCGATATTTCTTCGGCATCGTTGCCCAGGCGATATATGCTGCAATGCGGCCACGCACACCCGCATTCAACAACTGCTGGTACACATCCGCCCACGAAGGGATCTGCTCATCATCTGTGATCTTCCCCGAATCTTTCAACGTTCGAATGAACATCACCTCACGTGCGCGCACATCGGCAACACTTAACAGCGCTTTGCTCTCAACCTCCTCAGCGTTCTGCAGGCCCTGAGCAAAATTCTCCAGCTCCAATTGCGTCACACGTCTGATAGCCATCTCAGTTACTTCCTAGCCAGTTCGCGTACAGCATCCGTCAGCAACCTGATCGCATCCGTCAGCGTTCTCAAAACGCTCCACAATGGATCATTGTCGCCACCAGGCTCGAACGCCTTTTCCAACCGTGCCTTCACACGATTGTTCACGCGCAAACCCACATACCGCGAAAAGCCATCACCCGTGTTGGAGCTCACGCGCCCCCACACGATTCCATCCTTTTCAGGATAGACCTGATACACCGTGAAAGGCACACCGTTGGTGTACCCGCCCACAATATTATTTACGTTCTTCGTGTTCATCTGCGAACGGATATTGAGTGGCTCAGTCGCAGTGTAATCACCAGGGACCATTTGTTCTTCCATATTTCCTACTTTCCAAAGACATCTCTGATCAATTCACCGATGCCAGGTGCCTGTGAAGCGATCCAAACAATGATGGCAACGGTCATCATTGCAACCGCAGCCTTGATCGCAGTATCGCGCACACCAAACCAGTCAATACTCCTCTTCTTACGCTCCTCAGCCTGGACCTCAGTCACAGCCTCTTTTGCAGCCGCCTGGATTCGCTCTGCAGTGGATTTATTCTCCACCTTCGCAGCTTTTTTCACTTCCAACTCTTTGACCAGGGCGCTCATCTGCTCTTCCAATGCATCGATCTCTTGTTGATAACGCTGGTCACGCGTCTCGCTCAGATTTTGGATCAGGTTTGCAACGGCTTCCTGCAACGTCAGCGATACTCGCAGGATGTTGCCAACATTATTATTCGTTGCCTTTGCCTGCGTCATCAAACCATCATTCATCTCGCGGATCATTGCATAAATCGTGATCGCATCGATCTGTTTGAGCGGTTCAGGGTCGAGTTTTTGTGGCATCGATGGCAACCTTCCGAAAGAACAGATCCACCAGCTGCGGATCGTAATGCGTGCCCTTATCCTTCTGGATGAACGCCATCGCAAAATTGTGCGAATACGCCTCCCGATAAGCGCGCTGACTGATCAACGCCTCATAAGAATCACAAATGCACACGATCCGCGCCCCCAGCGGGATATCCTCTCCTGCAAGCCCGTCAGGATAGCCCTTGCCATCCCAACGTTCGTGGTGATGTCGCACGATCTGCTGGATAATATCGTCATAGCCGGCCTCATGCACCAATGCCCACCCGAGCATGGCGTGCGCTCTCACTTCGACTCGCTCCGCCTCGGCGTACTTGCGCGTCGAATTCAGCAGCTCTCTACGGATCAGAATCTTGCCGATATCATGCAGATGTGCTCCCCAGGTGATCAGCTCCACTTGCTCAGAAGGCACGTCAAGAATTTTCGCCAGGCTCATCGCATATCCAGCCACGCGATCACCATGATGATCGTATGGTTCACGCATGGCCATGATGATCCTAAACAGATTTCGGATCTCATCATAATGAGGCATTTATGTACAAGCAGCTTTCACGCCTGCCCTATCGCAGCCTCGGCGCCTTCCGCTGAAACAGGAAGAACGTCCCGATGGACCCGACCAGCAAAACGATCAGGTGAATGATCGTCAAAACGATATTGTCAAAGACAGGGGGAATCAGTCGCAATCCAGCTTCGATGAGAGTTACAAAGATCGGCGCAACCGCAACCGCAACCGGACCAGCATGACCCGATAAATCGACCTTGAAAACGATGCTTGCCTTCAAGAGCAGCCAGGTCACACCTGCCGTGACAAGTGTAAGAACCAACAACCGCCCCTCATCGGGCACTTCCATCAGCGGCGCTACAGCTGCCCGTGCTGGTGAACAAGCAACCAGCAACATCACAAAAAGCGCGAAGAAAAGTAACCGTCTGCCAAACGTATTCATGCCATTGCTCCTTATTTCCCCTCGCCCTTCCAGGGAGAGGGTAGGGTGAGGGCGAATCAAAAGCGCCCGATGTCAAATGACATCAGGCGCCTATCTCTGAACCTGCCCATTACTGCTCCCCTCGCCCCTTGGGAGAGGGGTCGGGGGTGAGGGTAGAACGGGCGTGCTGAACTTGAGACAATCTTAAACGCGCGGTTCGCGTTTGTCAAGAGTCTTTCTCCTCCCCCAAATTGGTGTTCTTCCCATTTGGGGGAGGCTGGGAGGGGGTCTGTAACTCACGCATCTTTGTGGCAATTTCCTTGCACTTCGCTCTTGTTGCTTTTAGCGAACGTGCATCCATCGGCTTGCGTAACCAGCGTGAAACGGGGAACGCAAGACCACTAATTTTTACGGCACGTAGTTTCACGTCTGGTTCACGCATTGTTGGCTGTGCCTTTGGTGCGGGCTTCGTTTTCACCGCGCAAAACATAATCCAATTTGTCGAAAAAAACATTAGTGACTTCTGGGTCAAATAACTTGCCGCTTTGTGACCGAATGTATCGTAACGCCCGCGCCTTTGTCCAGGCTTTGCGATAGGGACGCTTGGAGGTGAGCGCGTCGTATACATCGATAATGGAAAATAAGCGCGCCTCCAATGGTATCTGTGCGCCTATTAATCCATTTGGGTAGCCCGTACCGTCCCAATGCTCATGATGGCAATAGGGGATATGTACGGCGTGTTTCAGAAATTCGATATGACTAATCATGTTGTGCGCCATGACAGGGTGCTTTTTCATAATCTCAAATTCAGCGGGACTGAGCTTTACCTTTTTATGCAATATCCGATCTGGAATGGCAATCTTACCAATGTCGTGTAAGAGTGCGCCGCGAGAGACATGCAACAATTCACTTTCGCTATAGTTCATCAGTTTTGCAAGACGCAGAGTCAACGCCACAACGCGCTCCGTGTGTTCGCTGGTTTCGTGGTCTCTAAGATCGATGGCTTTTGCCCAACCGAATAAGGCTTCCTCGTGCGCCCGATTGATCTCGAACATATCACGGATAAACGCAATCGTGTACAGGTCTGGATTGTAGATGGGGATTAGTGAAATCTCAACTGGAAAATTTGTGCCGTTTTTATGTAAGCCGTTGAGTGCCTTATGCACTCCCATCGGGCGCGCAACGGGGTGACGGGAATATGTCTGGCGGTCTTTTTGGTGCTGTGCTGAAAGTTTTTTGGGAACCAACTTCTCGATTACTTTTCCAATTATCTCGTTCTCGGAGTAGCCGAACAGTGCCAGCAACTTATTGTTAACCGTGACAATGACGCCGAAACGGTCAACAATAGCCACAGCGTCAGGCATGGAGCGGAATATCTCATCGTATTTTTTCATCTGATTTTAGTATTTCTGCTGTCGCGGAGCAAACAGCCAACGGCTTGCGTGAGCCGCCTTACGCGGGCTTCTCACCTTTGGATTGTTTTGACTTAGCGGGCAAATTTCGCCCAGCCTTCAATGAGTCGGCTCTACGCTTTGTTAGACCCCGCCAATAATTGCGGATGCCTTCTGATAAATTGTTACCCTGTGTTTTATAGAAGGTTATTGTTTCAGGATCAAGCATTACGTTTATTCGTTTCATCGGTTTGTTATATAGGGCTGGTTTCCCAGCCCCTTCCCTTGCGCCTCCGTGATTAGTTTTCATTCACGATGTCCGCTGCCATGTTCGCAAGATTGAAAACGATTTCCTTTGCCATCTTGCCGATCTGCTTCGGGTCATTCTTGGCAACTTCGGGGTACTTCTCGATCAGAACCTTCGCTACCATGTTGACTTTTTCTTGTAAGATTGTTTCGAGTGCGTCCATTTTATATCTCCTTGTTTTTGATTGTGATGATATTATACACACGGGGTCTAACCTGGCGATCATCTGCCAGTAATGCAGATCCGCCCGCAGCTCCTTGATCAGTGTTCTATTCTCCTTCATGCCGCCATCTGATACTTGGAACCTGGAACATGAGACACCACACCACAGGGAAGACCTCCGCGAACACCCGTATCTCATACGCCTTCCCCAGCAAAACGTACAGCACCACCTGCAAAGGCAGCATTACGCACAACGCCGATCGCAAAAACTTGGGCTTCTCCATCCAATCTCTTGCCACAAAATACCAGGTCACAATCACCAATGCGCACAGCAACACGAACATTATGGGATGCGCCAAAGTCTCCCTCAAATGCACATTTGGCAGCAAATAAAATGGCTGTCCATCATTCGCCTCGAAGATCTTCATGATCGCCATTCGGATCGCCGCGAACGCGCCGCCCTGATAACCAAGCCCGAAGAACCAATCTCGAAGCTCTAGTCTCCCCACGAAGTGGACCGCAAAAAAAATACTCAATAAGAACATCGTTTCCCTGTTGATGCATCCCAACGGATACAGCAAATAAAATGCATTCAACTTCCCCCGTGCCAGCAAGCCAAGAGAAACAGCAAAGATCATTGCAGTTGTCAGATCATATACCTTGCAAAAAATAATGAACACCACCATAAAGACTTCCACAGCCAGGGCAGCGATCACGAACTCTCGCAATTCACGATTTTCTGAAAGTTGCAAGCAAATACTTGATGCCATAGATCAATCCAAATGCAGAAGCGATCACAACGATGGTCAGCGCCACGTCTGCTTGTAGCCCCAACATCACTAGCAGATGAGCCAGCCAGGGCACCAGCGCACGGTACACATACGGCTTCTGCTCCAGACCCATCACGATCAGCTGGGCCCACGCCAGGTTATCGAATGTCACCCGCGAATATTCAAAGGCAGTCAGTCCCACAATGCCGATCAGCACTCTCTTCACCCATTTTGGGGGAAGGGCTGGGGATGGGGGTCGCTTCTTCACTCGAACCTCGCCTGGCTTCTGAGCCTCTTGGACTTCTCCGCATTCTCCTTCATCAGCTTTGCCTCCAGCTGCTCCAGCTGCTCCCTCTTCAGTCCGCGGATCAGATCTGCCAGCGCATCCACAGAGACTCCCCAAAATGCCACCTCGCTGCAGATATCACACTGCACGAGCATCTGACCCGTTAGCGGACCCATCATCACATCCACCTGAGCAGGCTGATCCGCAGCCAGATCCACAGCATGGCGATACAACATCAGCTGCGGGATGCCATTCCCGTTCAACCTGATCATCCCCAGGGCATGCTTATTCTTACAGTGCCATTGCTTCAAATCCATAATGCTCTCCTTTTACCTGCTCCATCTCACGCACGCGACCCCCCAACTTCCCCCCTCCCCCACAGCTCGGAGGTGTCCCATCCCGGCACCTGTCCGAGCGCACGCAAAACGCGGGGGAGGTTTCTCGCGGTTGAAAATTGGGGGAGGTTTCGCGCGGCTAAAAACCCTTCTGCTAATCCACCACGAAATTCGCCATGATGTCTACGGCTGCTTTTTGCATTTCAGCCACATCATCAGGTGGCAAAGCGGTTTCCATCATCGCTCCAGTGAGCAGCCACTTGGCAACGGTCTGAAATTTCATCCCATGCGGGAGACTATTGATCTTTTCATAGAGCGCATCCATCTGCGGATCCAGACCAAGAACAATATTCCCATCACCAAAGCGCAGTCGCACACTGTTCTTTCCATAAAGTTGCATATTTGACGGTTTGCCAGGTAAACCATTCGCCATTAGGTACTCCTACTGCCGCTATGCGGCGTGTGGATCACGAACTCCCATCTCTAATTACCAATTACTGCTTACTGCCTTCCGCCTTCTGCTTATCTCTTCATCACAGAGAGCTTCCACAACCCTCTTGCGATCGACAAAACGGGGTTCTCTGGCAGCCATGCCTTATGCCCAAACTGCAATGTGAGCGTCTCCTTCAACAGCAGCGCACCACCGCCAGTGATCAGCACCTTCGCGAAACGACGATGGCTCACGCCCCAGACCTTCTCGATCTCACCGTTCACTTCACGGCTCCAGATCGGGAGTGAGCTTTTCAATTCCGTGCGCAGGCCGCCGCCTCGCAGCATCCCATCCAGCTCACCGAGCGAATACAGACCATCCCGATTGATCAGCTCCAGCAGGCGCCGAACACCCAGCGTATTCCCACGCGTGAATCGTTCCACTGCACCGCGTTCCTTCACAACCAGCAGTTCCACCGTATTGAAGCCCACGCTGATCACGCCTACTTCGTCCAGAAGGACAGATCCACGCTCTCCCACCATCTGGCCTTTATCGTCGAGCACGTAATCGAACAATGCTCCCACCGCCTGTGATGTCTGCCTCACATCCTCCACTTCGATGGCATGGGAGATCCCATCCACAGTGAACTCATGCGGGCCTTTCAGCCAGGTCTTCACCCCTCGCTGAAAGTCCTTCGCCGAATCCCCCATCATCATCTGCAAGGGCAGGCCCACCATCAAACTGAGCGGCGCATCGAATGGACCATGCTCATCCTGATATTGCGCCAGGGCCGCATACAGCAGCACACGCATCTCCGGCGCTCCGGTCAGTCGATCGAAATCCAGGTTCTCCACGGGCCGTCCATGCCCATGCGCCGCATCTCCAACATAGAAAGAACCGAAATCACCACTCACCAGCATCGGGCGCTTGCGGTTCTTCAACCCAACGATCCCATCTGCCAGGTGAGCACGTCCGTTATTTGCCACCTGGCTCACCAGCTGCAAGCCGCCTGGCTTGCTCCACAATTTCAGGGCACCCATGCCCATATCGAAACCGATATTCATTGGAATCTCCTTTCAAAACTTATTGCAGATACTTTTCTGAATATGCCAATTGTTCTTTCGTGATCGCATCCATTTCTTCATCACTCAACTCAGGCTCACCCTGCATTCTGCCTTCTGCCTTCTGCCCATTGTCATTGCTCGCTGCAGACTGCTGACTACCTTCTGCCCTGCTCGTCAGAGCGTGTCCATTCAGATCCTTCCTCACAACCTCCTCGGGATAATACAGATCCTGCTCGCCACTCATCCCCATCGTTTCCAGGATCAGTGCAGGAGTCCAGGGCGGGATGAACTCAGCGGGCTTGAAATCGCCGTGCGAGCGCGTAACCATTAGGCGTGCAAAGAGCCACATTTCGAATTCCTCATGTTGAACGCGATCTTCCACCAACCCATCTGGGTCCCACTTCATCGAGCCCTGGCTCAAATTCCTCTTCGGATAAAGCGCAGTCTTCGAATTGTTCAAAACAAACTCGATGAACCCAAAGTGGACGTTTGTTCCCATCAACACCCAATCCCGTTCCCCTAAGTTTGCGTTCACTTTCACTTCCCAATTCGTCCGCACCCCAAAGCGGTTCAACACCTGCACCGCCGCAGGATGCATCTGCTTCATGTTCTGCGCAAGCAACACAAGGGGAGTCGTGCTCAGTGCAGCCTGGTGCTCGCTGAACATCGCTTCGATATGCGCAGTGACGTACTTCCACAGGTTCACCAGCGTGATCGCCGTGAACAGCATGATTAGACCCATCGGCACCATCGCCCAAAATTGGATCTCAGGGTTCGGCGACGCGATCATCTTTCCCGTGATGGGGATCAGCACTACTACCAGCGTGGCAGGCAATGCATACTTCCACGTTCGCGGCGCATGAAAAAGATCATCCAACATCGCTCACCTCCTATAACAAATATTCCATCGGGTTTTCTTTCGCTGGACCAACGCCTGGTATTTGCCAGTAATTCCAAAAATGCACCAGGTGCCACGTGGCATAAGCTAGTAAGATCATCGGAACGCTCCCAGGCAACATGAACATTCCAGCACGAATAGTCCAGATCTCGTCGTCCGAAAGCTCCCAGCCGCCATTCAGGAACCACTCTGCCAGCTTCTGGCTGATCCAGTACCAAATGATCAGAAGAAGAATGATGTAGATCATCTTCCCTCGATCGGTCCCTGATAACCGTTTGCTTTTGCCCAATCTTGCACATAGGCACGGTCCGCTTGTCTCTCGCTGTAATGAACAACAAATTCTTTCTCTTCTCCAGCATCTGACAAAACCTTGGTCATCCAGATATCGGGCGTCTGCTTTGCGGGCAGTTTGAACCTTATCAGGTACGAATGATTTCTCTCCCTAATGTGAATCGTCGAATTCGGAGGCAAATTCATCTCTCGTACCAAATGCTCACTATGACTGCTCGTCACTTCAAACTCTCCGACACCAGCGTTTATTCTGGCACAGGTAAGATTTGGGCGTTCATAGCGCTCCCGTTTTCTAGGATTGGAAAGGCTCAGCCAGATAGCCAGCATCATCAAAAGAAACAGTAAACACGTTATTCCATCAACACGAACCATTTGAAGCTCCTTCTATCGGCTATAATCCGATTGCCTGTCTCGGTGGGTGGTCCTCTCAAGCTCCTACCACTGAGCCAGGCACTTAAATCTCCAATTACCAATTACCCAATTACGAACTGCCATTCATCCACTTCCCAATCTCTTGGCCAGTCCGAACAGCAGCCACACCAGCCCGGCTGCGGCCAGAACAGTCTTTCCCTGGCGAATGAAGCCCTTCCAGCCCGCACTCAGCTGACGGATCACCGCTGGCCGCTTCCTGCTCGTCTTCACGGCCTTTCTGCCACCTGCCTTCCGCTTTCCGCTCCCCCTCCCCTCATACATCATCGAATGATTCTTGTTCATACCTTTTTTCCTTTCCTGATCAACTCGATAAACTTCCTTCGCTTGGCGGAGAGATCTGGTATCCACATCTGCCAAACCCTGCGCAATTGCTTCAGCAATTTCACGATCCCTTTCCCTTTCACACCACAACCTCCTTTCCGCAGCACCTGCACCGCCCGCTCCCCTCTCGCCAGCTCCACCCACTGCGTAACAGAAAGCGAAGTCTCATAACTCCCCACGCCTTTAGGAGAGGGGTCAGGGGTGAGGTTATTTCCGACCAAATGAGCTTCCATAGTCACCTTATCTTAGTGCTTACACGCACTTTACAGGAACTTAGTGCCTTACTACCGCAAAATCGATGAACATTAATGAACATACCCATTTATGAGTGGTTCACTTGTTCATTAATAACAAGGCAAACTGACACATACTGTCACCATATAGTTCATATATATTCACTTCTTCACCTGTACGTAGTGAAGTAAGTACCAAACTAAACAACCCAAAAAGCCAAAAAACTGAGAAAAACATGAGAAAATCTCGTTTAATGAACAAGTGAACTGAAATTCAGCCCCAGGACGCTGAGCATAATGTTTTGTACAAAACATTATGTCAGGGCTACCCCAGGCATATTTCCTGTTCACTTGTTCACCGTCGAATATGGTGCTAAACAGCGAAATTGACCATGAAACGCCACATATACGCTCAATCACCAGCACCCTCCATCTCAATCTGGCTCGGTTTCACCATTTTCGCCCGCTGCGCTGCCAACTCCTGCCTGGCTTTCTCGATCTTCTCCAATTCGGGCATCGCTCCATATTTCTTCCCAATCGCGATCATCTTTTGCTCATCCCATTCGACAAAGAACCCCTTCCCCGTCCTGGGAGGCACAAAAAGCTGGAACTTATCCCGGATGATGCGCCCCACTCGCTGGCCCGAAAGATCGAACTTCTTCGCCTTCTTCTTTCCCCCGCCTTCCTCACTGCCATCATCCTTCATCACCCGCAGGTCCGCCCCCTCTTCGTTCATCTCATCCACAATGTTGTTTGCTATCGCAGTCACATCCCCGATCTTGATGAAGATCGTTCCATCCGTGCGGATATCCATTCTCTGGCGCAGATCGGGGTAAATGTACATCTTCCAGATCGCCTCCGCCACCCGCGCTTCCCATGTAGTGGAGTTATCCCCGATCACATCCTGATAATGCTCACGCAGAAGCACCGTGATCTGGTTCAGGAACTCTTCATCACGCGAGCCGTCCAGATTGACCGCCAGGCTTTTCAACGGAGTTGTCACCTGGTTGAAGCGTGGAGGGATATCTATATCCATCAGGTCCCAGCCCAGTTCCCGTTCCGACATGCTGTATTCATACAGCCGCCACACCGCACACAGATTGCGGATATGAGCCAGCTTCTTTTGAAGCACCTTGTTCTGCCGCAACGGGATATTGGCATCCTTCAATTCATGCATCTCTGCTGAGGTCAGTTTCAGGGTGATCGCACGGCTCGCCACTGCGTCATCCATGAAATCACCGCGCATCGCGAATGCCTTCGGACAATACGTCTCGAATGGCGTTGGTCTCCAGCCCTTGCCGCCATCCGGCTTGATATATTCTTCATTGCGATAAATAAAATTACGTGCCATCGCCCCCAGGTTCACGAACTTCACGATTGGGTTTTCAGGTCCGCTTCCTTCAGGCAGATCAGCCTCTTCGAACAACACCGTCCCGCGATAATCATCCACCACCCTGAAAAACGTGCTTTCCGAATCAGCCCCACTCATCTTCACCGACCGATAAGACATATACCCGATCAGGTTCAGAAGCGCACTCTTTCCGGCCCCTGCATCGCCCACCATTCGCAAATACACCAGCTCCGTGAAGTTGTCATAAAGCCAGGTATTCAAAACCCAATAGGCGGCCAGATGTGCCCACTTCTTATCCCGAAACAGAAAATTCTGACTCAAAGTAAACGAGATCGCAGCCACCATATCCTTCGTCGATCTGCGGTCCACACTGCCATCCGCCTTCCGTGCCAGGCACGAAGGGAACAGGATCGCACCCTTTTGGATCATCTTATCGTCAGGATAATTCGGCTTATAACGAACGCCATCGATCAACAAATCGTCCGCCTCATCCACTTTCCCACTCGGGTCACGATATCCAAACCGTGCCTTGCCAGTCTCAGGATCATATAAATACTCAACCAGCCACTCCCCGATCTTGCCTCCGAACGTATAAACCGCCTCCTCTTTCTTCTCTTCACCTTCCCCCTTCCCCATGGCAGTTTTCAGAAGCCTGGAAAACTCTCGGATCCCCTTCACCGTCTCGCCCAATGGCTTGAACGCCTGCAGAAAATCAGACGCGTATTGCATGATCAGGTTCTCATCCCCCATCTGAGCAATGACTGCAAATGCCCGTTTCAACGCCTTGCTCTTGAGGTGATCATCTGTTTGATTCCCTGCCCAGCGAGCCACTTCAACCGCCAGCGGCTTCGCCATCCCCACCTGTTGCATCGCCATTTGAGCCTGTTCATCCGCTGGTGTTTCCAGTCGTATCAACTCCTGCAGCCAGTCATTTGCATCCTTTGCAGGCCACGTGATCAACCTGCACATCGCCCCGAAGATCTTCACCAGTGGGAACTCCCCATCCTTCCCACGCATCGCATCCTGACCCGCCCGATCAGCATCCAAAGCGATATACAGAGCCTCGTGAGCAGGAGCATCGCCCACTTTCGAATCTTTCAATTGACGTAATTCCGCTTCATGATCAGCCCAGGCTGTTCCCGCTATGGACACCGCATCCAATCCCCATTGTCCCAGCGTCACAGCATCCCCAGGACCTTCAACGAAGATCACCCGCTCAGCTCGTGGCGAATAAACATGGTTGAAAAACAACTGGCGCTTTCCCACCAAAACTTCAGGCAGGTTATAGCTCTTCGGCTCATCCGCACCGACCAACTTTCCATCTTCCCCCAGCTGCAAATGACGACGATACAAATAACTCGTGCGCCCGAAATAAATACATGGATAGATCAGCCCTAACTTTTCCTTCCAGCCCATCATCGAAGGGATGAAATCGTTATCCAGCCACTTGGCTTTGGGTGTGATGCCACGCTTCTCACACCAGCTCTTCACCCCACCACGCAGACCCAAAATGGCAACCGCAGCGGGCGAATGAAGATCTCCAGCAGTAGCAATAGCGTTCTTCATAAGTTCATATTCAGCAGGTGAGCCCCAGCCAGTGAACCCCAATCCAGCTTTCCCGATCGTCTCATCAGTCCATCCGCGCCCATGTGCATAAGCCAAAGCCTTTTCACCCGAAGGGTTCAGGAGCCATTGAGCAAAGATGCGTTGCGCCACTTCCAGGATATCTTCCTGCTTGCGTACAACTGCAAACTTGGCTTGCTGCTCTTCATTCCACTTGGGCAGCTCCATCCCCACCTTGCGAGCCAGCACTTCAACCGCTCGTTTGAAATCTACACGGTTCTGGATCATCACCCAGGAGATTACATCGTTATAGCGACCGCCCCCATGATCGGCATTCCCATTCCAGGCATATCTCTGCCCATCCAGATCGACAACAAGAGCATGCTCCCCCACGCCCCTTTGTGACCCGCGTGTAAACCCACGCCCATTACTGCGCTCAAGCGAAACCGTCTCGCCAATAACATCTTCAATTCTGACTTTCCTTTTCAGCTCAGCAACGAAATCATCCATCATGCCTCTTCACCGTTTTCCAGAATTTTTCCTACAATTTTTGTAAATATTCGAGCCTTCCTGCCGCATATATCTACCAATCACTGAAACGTAATCCCCGAGCACCCCGCCCCCCTCTCTCCCTGCCTTATGCGACAAATAAATATGCCCTTACAGTGTTTTCTAACCGCCAATAATCCACCGTGGACCACGCTCTTTGTCGCATAATGCCTACTATGTGACACCGATCAGCGTTTTGCAGGGACAGTGCGCCCGTGACCCATTATGTCAGTGAATAAGGTGAATATTGGGATTCTTTCTTCTACTAGTAAATAACTGTGTGCGCCGCAACGCTGACCGACGGAATGCTTTACCTGACCGCCGTGTGTAGCGGGAGATACATCTGCAAACTATGACGCTTGCAGGGAATTTGCCACAGCCCACCCGCGCCGAAGGCGGTCAGGTGCAAGCCGTGTTGGAAAACGTATAGAAGTTTCGCCTTCAAAGCCTTTCACCATTTCGAGAATACAGGTTTGGACACGAGAGCCAGCAAACGCGGAGCGCGGAAGATGGCTTATAGACCTCAAGCCAAAGGCATTGATATCGTTCGTCCGCTTTTCTGAATTTATCAGAGTGAGCCACGGCATAAGAGCAATGATGATATCTGACATATCCATCACGGCATACAAAATTCGATAGCCCTGCTCCATCGGTGTGAAAGGCGGGTTCATCACTACTGCATTCCATCGCCCTGCCACATCCCAAAACTCTGACGGGGCTGTGACTTGATATCCTTTTGCCTGCAACGCTCTTACGAGATTGCCTTCGCCTGGGGTCGGCTCCAAAACCGTTGACACGCCAGCGGGTAGCAAATTGACCATGATATCGCAGACCCATTTCTCTGTTTGAAAATTACTCATGCTTAGTTTTCCAACGGTTGGTTTTAGCTGCGGGGCGGTTCTTGGGTAATGTCGCTCCAATCGAAATCACCCATGCTGCCATCGTCCATTTTGCGCCAGCCCGTAGCCCCGTCAGCCTGCAAACCTTTGTTAGCTGGCATCTTTTTCAGGCAACGCAAGCAAGTTACGCCGCGATGTGAACCTAAGAACTTCTCGCGTACATAGCCAACATAGCCACACACGGCGGTGTACTTTCTCTCCCAGGGAACAGAATTGCCAGACCCTAATTCGGGGTGAGGTTCACTTCTGGCAAGGCGGTGCTTCGCGTGATATGTAGGCATAGATCAAAACTCCTTTACGCAAAGTGCCAGCTAATGGGCGCGAAATGAGCAGCGAGCGGGGCGTTTAGAACGGGCGTCATGGAACCTCGTCAATTAGCGACAGGTCAGTTTCATCATCTCCACAATTCGGGCACGCTTCCAAAATCACACCATGAACAAAGCGGGGAACACCACAATTCCCACACTCATGATAAATTGCTTGCGTATCTACGTTCTGCCCCGCATCGTCTGCTCCAATTCGCAGTTGTGCGTCGCGGACGAGCCAGTCTACAATGCGGTAGCAAGTCACGCCACGAGCGAACTCACTATCGGAACACACTTCAGCACATGCGCAGCCCTCATCACTGCACGGAGCATGGACGATTTGCGGGACTAGAAGTTTGTGCTTTTCGGCTATCTCTTGCAGGTCTCCACCATCCATCATGGAGATGTCAGGCCATTCATTCAAAATATCCAAAGCGAAGCCTGCCAGCGAAGCCACTTGCTCATCATTCATTTTCATAAGCTACACCTTTCTACTCGAAGTAAGCCAACTGCGAATTGCATTTCGCGCCCATTGTGCGTCCAGCGAGGGGGCGGCGTCGCTCGGCGTCTCCGAGCGACGCACAACGGGGCGCGAGATAAGCGGCAGGCGCGGGGCGGAGTGCTTGCACATCTCATCTCGTGCTCCACTAATCAATCTTTGGTACGGAGAGCTTTAGGAGACTCTCCCCGCCCCTGCCCTGACCGTTTCATCTCGTTGTTCGACGACGCGGATCGGGCTTTATGGACAACAACCCGGAACTCTTTTCCGCAGGCGACACACACCAACGGTTCACGAAACTTGATACAGTCTTCAAGATGGCTTACATCGTGCCTGCACATAAAACTACAATGCGGGCAATGCAATGCAATTCCTTGATTCTCACTTCTGGCAGATACCATTTGTAGCGACATATTTTCCTTTCAGGCGTCGAGCAATGAGATGTTATCTCGCGCCCCGTTCGGCGACCAAGCCCCCCTGTACTCAGGGGGAGCGCAGCGTCGTCGAACAACGGATAATCTAATCTGTTACCAGTCATAACATATACATGGCCACCATGTTGGTATGGCGGGTCAATAAACCATGTAGCTTCTGTGTTCTCTAAACACTCATAGGATCCCAAAATAAATTTCCAATGCTTTATTTTGAATAACTGATTAGCAGCTTTCCGGAGTGTGTAATCTTGCCTATTGGGTCTATAGGTAGTTGTCATTACACTGGCTTTGTCTCTTGGCGCTTGTCCTTGGCCAATGATAAAACCCATGAATAATTTTTCTTCTTCACTCAAATTTAGAGATGATAACCTTTCTCCCTGCTTCAATCTCGGCAATCCCAAAATGTCCTTTTGAGAACAATTTTGCAACCATTTCCATATTCTAATAATGACATCCCATTTATCAACCAGAACAATTTCGTTCTCGAAATGGATAAGGCTGTATTGAGCCGTCCCTGCAAACGGCTCAATAATTAAATCATGCTTTGGCTTTGGATATAGAGGAGCGAGGAGATATTTACCGCCATAGTATGGCCACATTATTTAACCTT
>Ga0209641_10001963_pt1 | contig 17889 bp, 9 predicted proteins | sample RifCSP16_1_FD_184022 | JGI IMG/M metagenome (GOLD analysis project Ga0209641, IMG submission 184022) | Soil microbial communities from Rifle, Colorado - Rifle CSP2_sed 16_1 (SPAdes) (version 2) | ecosystem: Environmental > Terrestrial > Deep subsurface > Rock core/Sediment | place: Rifle... | reverse complement strand
GCAGTGGACTCTCCCCGACTCTTCGGGGATACACCACCTTCCCTGGCCCCCAGCCCGTATTCAGTTGTGCCATGGTACATACCCTGAGGGGCTTGCCGCTGTCAAGCACGATTTCTAGCTTCCCATTCCAGACGACCCGTGTGACGTCTACGGTAGCCGGATCGCATGGTAGTCCCCGAACGAATTGGCCCCGACCCAGGCGGGCGGGGCTGGCAGCGCCCTGCGCGTGAGCGGACTTTACTGTTTCAGCGACTCGAATCGAAAAGGTCGAGTGGAGGACCGGATCCCGGGTCGCGGTGGCCAGGTCATGGAGGCCGTCCGGAGGCGTCCGGAGTACACTCACCCGGGCCCGGGTGACTCAGGTGATGGAGCTGTTTCGCCTCGCCCCCGAGGTCCAACAGCACATCCTCTCCGTGCCCGACGCTGTCCGCCGGCCGACCATGACCGAGCGGGCGCTCCGCCCCATCGCCCAGTTGGAGGACCACCACCAGCAACGTGATGCGTTCATCGACCTCCTTGATTCCGGGAGATAGCCGCGGCAACCCGGGTGGAAGTAATCCTGCGTACTGCTCCCTCGATCCGGATTACGAGACGCGGAAATGGCAGTCCACCTCGAGGATGCATCCCTTCGAACCCGGCCTAAAGGCGTCGGTCTGCCGGTTCCTGATCTCGCTCGTCTCGTGGCTCACAAGTCTCACCCGCCGCCTGCTTACCGCGCTGCTTGCCGTCAGTGCCTCGATCAAGCGCTCCGGGGCGGAGCCTTTTCCGCCCAACCGCACGACGACATCCGCCTTGGGAGCCAAAATCAGCCCGAGGGTTCGCCACATGTCCGCGATCATCCTCCAGTACGCATCGGGGTTCTCATGGCGATCGTCCTTCGAGATCTTGCGGTAGGTGGGATGCGGTGGTCCGCCAAGGAACCAGAGACGCAGCCACTGGTCTTCTTCAAAGCTCGTTACATCGAGGTACGGAGGGGACGTGATGACACAGGCGATTCTCCGGGGCAGCATTCGCCTCGCTCTCGGCAGTTCGCGCATGTCCATCTGCCACACGATCGCGCGCCCATTGGGAGGCTCGGACTCGTACCGATAGTCCAACCGCTGCCGCAGCACATCGAAGGCGTCTCGAACTGGAGCGCGCAGTCCTCTTTCCGTCCAGAACCGGATGGAGTAGGCGGGCTTCGTGCTGATCGTTCGTGGCATCTGATTGCTGAGGTATGACGGAGAAATCGAGCTTTCTCCGTGCAGAGAGCCGAGAGTGAGCGCCGCGATGAAGCAGTCGACGTCGGAGTCCCTCCATCGCAGTCGCGATCGCAGGTAGACGACCTGTCGAAGCGTCGCAGGATTGTAGGCCCATCGAAAGAAGGTTGGCAACTGCTTCCGCTGGTCTTCCCAGGCGTTCGGCTTGAACTCGCGCTGGAGGCTCGTCAATCGGCGACGAACAGTAGCGATGGGAGGCGCGTTGGTCTTCGCCCGGGTCACGCAGTAGGCTACGGGGTTGATGTCGCTGGCGACGGCCCTTCTGTGCATCAGCAGTGCCTGGAACGGGGTCGTCCCACGGCCACAGAACGGATCAAGGACGTAGTCTCCGGGGCGCGTTAGACGCTCGGCCCACGTTTCCACGAAGGTCTCGGGAAACATGGCGAAGTACGGGCACAGTGCGTGGAATCGATGCCTCACGTTTACAGTTGCTCCTTCAGCACGTGAGCGGTCCAGTCAGCGCACTCACGCATGAGCTCCCTGCCGATCCCACGGCCATGGACTGCAATCCGACAACGGTCGAAGATGACTCCCCCCTGTCGTGCGGCATCCAACCACCGCCTCTGCTCGATTCGGAATGGAACGAAGAACAGACGCACTGGCGCTACAGCCGGGGTGTCCAACATCCACATGCCACAGAAAGCTTCAGGCTGTAGGTGCGTGAGCTTGTCGGTCCAATCGTTTCCCGTGGCGCATTGGCCGAAGCCCATTAGCTTCCCGGGCCGGTTGTCGTGGAACGGGCGCCAGACGGTAAGATCAAGCTTCGCATCCTTCTGGTCACTCAAGCTCGGCCGATCCACTCGGCAGCCCTGCCCCTCCCCCATCTGGCGACACATCTCGTTCAGGGCGTCCCGGAAACCACGTGGCGTGGAACGGCGAGGCGCTCCGAAGTGGTAGCTTCCGACATCGGACGACACTCCTCCAAAGTAGATTGCAGCTGCTTGCACGGACAGGAGCTCGAATAGCCTCGCACCGTCCGGGGTTCCGTTGGGACCGGCATCCTTCCCGAAGCGGCTGAGCAGCAACAGGAAGAGATAGAGCGACTTCTTGGGATCTGTCCGCAACTCGATGTACTGGGGGCGAAGGCGGAAGGGATACGTCCCGCGGTCACCCCCGCACGATGCGTATCGATCCTCGATTTCTGCGAACGCATCCTCCGCGACGATCTGGGTCCTCTCCGCTCCACGATCCTGCGGATCTTCCGGCTCGTCGTCCAGCTCGAGCGCTTCAATCGTGCCCGTCCGGCGGATCACCTGGACCAAGTCCTGGATGGAGCTGTTGCGATCGGCCGCCTCGAGTGCACGCAGTTCGAGCCAGTCAGCGTGAGCTTCCCGGTCTTCCGAAGCAGAGGGGGCCAACAAGATCGCCATGGTTAGTTGTTCCTCTGCCTCTTCGGGCGCTTGCTCCGAACCTTCGTCATCTCGCCGTGGATGCTGTCCGCTAGGTTCACGATTTCCTGCGCGGTCCGTAGGAGATCGACTTCTCCTTCGTAGCCCGTCAGGAGCTTGCCCCGGGCCTCCTGGAGGGACTGTTTGGCAGCAATCAGCGCCTCACGGAAGAGCTGCTCATCTCCCTTTCCGATGTCCCTCGCGACCGAGAGAGGCAGTCCTTTCCGAAGGGCGGCAGTCCCGTCCTTGCTGAGTAGGACTTCATGCAGAATCCGAAGGTCAGGGTTCTGGCTCTCGACCACCGGTTTCTTCTGCTTGTTCTTGCTCCCGTACAGCCATTCGCAAAACTCACCGAGATTCTGGAGTTTGCTCCCGGGAACGGGCGATCGAGTATCGAAGCTCTTTTCCTTGGAGAGGCCCAAGAACTTCTGGACGCCCGGATAGTCCAGTCCCGTGTAGAGATGGGAGAACGAGAAGTGCCTCTTCGAGCGATCCTCCCTGCTGAACACACCCGCCTTCTCCGCCTGCTCCAGCACCATCCGGGCTCGGTACAGTCGGTTCACGGTGGAATGCTGGTCGCCAATCTGCTGGGCGATCTCGTCGAGTGGCACCCTGAGGTCGTTGTGGACCCACGCGATGTACCGAGCTTTGCTGTACGACTGCCATTGTTGGGGTCCATTTACGTGCTTGAAGCCGACGTATTGCCAGATCTCGCTCCGACTGCATGTCACGACGGGGAGCGTCGCGAGCGCTTTCTTTGCCGCCGCGCTGATCGACGGCAGGTCGGTCGCACCGACGTCCTTTCGGAGGTCGGCATCGACCAAGAGGCGGACCGCTGCGAGGCGGCGGTTGCCTTCGACGACTACGAGTCGGCCGTCCTCCTTCGCCGCGAACAGGGGTTCGTACGGGAAGTAGCCGTTGGCAGCAATCGATAGCGCGATTTCGTCGACGGCGAACTCGCGCCACAAGACCCTGAGAATCTCCTTCTGGTTCTGCGGTTGATCTGCTTCCACCAGGCGAGGGTTCTTCGAGTCGAAGAACAACTCGCCAAGAGGCACGTCTTGTGCGTCGGCCGGAGCAGTCTTCGTTCGAGGTGTGGCGTTCTTCATGACAAGCTCCCGCAGTGCACTATGGCAGTCATTCCATTGTCCTGTTCTTGTTCATCCTTGCAGTTCCCCCGTGTGAAGGGCCAGTTCTGAGTGTGGCTGGGGACGCCCATTCTCCGTTCGCGGTAACTCGCTCGCTTTTCAAGGCCTTCACTCCTTTTCAAAGCCGTGAGTCTTGAACTTCAAGGCCCGGCAGTTCTCCGTTACGACCCTGACCGTCTGGTCGGGCACACCATGGGGGACGTCGGCCTGGATCTCCAGGGTGATCTCGACGTTGGAGCCCACCAAGCCAGTCAGGTGCTGGACAACCTCCTCGGCAACCCGTCCCGCATCGCGCCCGACACGGGTCGGGTCCAGGGTCACAGAGCCGTGGAAGCGGGTCGGCAGGGCAGTCGTCGGTGAGGGAACGACCCCACCCGTAGAAGCCGCTGCCACGCGCCCGGCGCCCTCTGCGGTTGGTTGTTCCTGATCCACAGGTCGATACAGCGGGCCCTGCGCGGCCTGTTCTGCGGCGAGCTGCTTCTGCGCAACCTCCGGGCGGACGAGGACACTCGTAGCGTCTAGGTAGACCGTCGCGCCGGCCGAGCCGAACTGCAACCCTAAGTAACGCCCCTGCTCGCTGACGCTCGTGGCGTAGCCGAAGTAGTCGCGGCCGCGGATGCCCTCCCGGATAGCATCCAGGAGCACCCCGGAGTCGCGCAGGCGTGGCAGGTAGCAGTAGCTCGTGAGGCAATCCCACAGCGTCTTGAGCTCGATGTGCGGCTGGTCCTTCCACAACCAGCGGTCGAGCTCCATCTTCAGGAGGGCCGGCGACCACCGCGTGATGAGCTGTTCAGCGCTGCGGAGCTTCTTGGCGGCCTTAGCGATGTAAGTCTCATTCCCGCCGGCGATGCGCGTAGCCTCCCACGTGATAGGACCGGTCCCCTCCTGCGTGGGCACAAAGAGCCAGCAGTAGGTCTCGTGTAGTCTCACCTGGACCGTCTCGTCGCTCCGGCTCTGGCTCTCCGTGGCCAGGCGCCGCTGGTGAGCGTCGAGGTTCAGGGCCTCCACGTCTTCCACGACGGACTTCCACGCCAGTAAGCGGCGCACCTCTTGGCCCAGGCTCTCGGTCAGCTCCGTGTCGGAGCAGACAAACACCAGCATGTTCCGGTATTGTCGGGCGGCCGTGCCGCGCCTCTCGAGGATCTCCGCCGAGCCAACCATAGCGGTGGAGTCCTTTCGGTTGGCCTTGTGACCGTTCAACGGAGGAAGAACCACCAAGCGTGCCTCTTGCTCGTCGGGAACGTCCCCGCTTCCCGCCGGACAGGTGTGGATGCCCCTGAAGAGCTCCTGTTCGCGCTCGCGCCGGCGACCACGCTCCGAGTCGGCCACTCCGCGGAGGCGACGCTCGATCTCGGCCCCCACCTCGGCCGCCTCCAGGCGGCTGGCCCGGTCTTCCACCGTGCGCCGCAGATTGGGCGGGAGATCGTACCAGAAGCGCCGGTTGCCGCTGTAAAGATGCGTCAGGCGATCCAGAAGGCGCGCCAGGGCATCGTTGAACACGGCGATGCTCTCGCCAGGCTGGACCACCCCAAGGCGGATGCGGACATCCTCGATGCCGCGCACCCTCTGATCACGGACCGACGGGGCGCTCCCCAGGAAGATGGTCCGGGCCACGCGCCTGGCAGCCATGATCTGGCCCAGCCGCGGATTCTCGTTGTCGATCCTGTAGGGTTCGGAGCGATCCCCGTCGACATCTTTGTCCACCACGGTGTTCCAGGCATCCGGCAGGTAGCGAGTCAGCTCGTCGCGCAGCTTCTGGGCATCCAGGGGAATCGAGCCGGGGAGGATCACAAGGGACTTGTCCCCACGGACCCACAGCTCGTGGATGGCCGCCGCCATGAGGCGGAGCACGCCACGGGTCTTCTGGAACCGCTCCAGCGTGGACCAGTCGTCGTAGAGGCGGTCGAACACTTCCGGGTGGATCGGGTAGGCCGCGCGCAGCCGGTCGAGGTAGGTGCCCTCCTTCGACTCCTGGGGGAAGTCCGTCCCGCCGTCGGCGTACATGCGGCTGAAGGCGCGACAGACCTCGTCCCGGGCGCCTTGGTCCTTGATTGGGCTGAACAGCCGACGTCGCACTATCTCGAAGCCCTCCAGGGCTCCCACGGGCTTCCATACGGCTTCCAGGCGGCCGAAGGTGTTCTCTATGCGCTCCAGGGTGGCCTTGCCGGCCTCGCCGCCGATCTCGATGCTGGACTCCGGGATGGTGGCCACCACCAAGCCGCGCTTGGAGCGCTTCACCGCCTCCGTGAGGGACTGCACGAACGTCATGTTCGAGTCAAAGGAGCCGGCGGGAAGCCCCGTCACGCCATAGATGTTCCGGGCGTAGGCCACCAACTCATCGATCAGGATCACGCAGGGGCCGAACTCGTCCAGGAGTTCCACCAGGGTGTCGCCGCCCGGCGAGACCCCGGAAGAGTCCGCCGTTTCGACGAGCGCGTAGGCATCGGCGCCGCCGATTTGCGTCGCGATCTCTCCCCAAAGCGTCCGAACCTGCTTCCCCTTGAGGGACGGATGCTTCCTCGGCTTCGTAGGATCGAGCGCAGTGCCCACTAGGACGGCGAGGTTCGCCTTGGGAAGGGCATCCACCTTGGCGACCTTGAGGATCTCCTTCATGCCTGCTAGGCGGTCGACCGGAGCCTTCCCACCCAGGAGGTGATAGAGGGCCAGCATGGTGTGTGTCTTGCCGCCGCCGAAGGCGGTCTTGAGCTGGACGACGGGTTCGCCACCCTTCTTGGCCACGCGCTCCAGCGCTGCCACGAGCAGGCTCTTCATCCCCCCGGTGATGTAGGTGCGCTGATAGAACTCCACCGGGTCCTGGTACTCGGGTTCCGCCCGGCCGGAGAGGACCTGGGCCAAGTCGGCTGCGAACTCGGCCTGCCGATATCGCCCGCCGGCCACATCCGGGTGGGGCGTGACCACATCGCGCCAGGGCTTAAGGTTCATGTCGTCTCCTCACGCCTTTACTGGAAGAGCTCGCTCTGCTGTCCCGTCGTGGCCACCCGCGCAGCTCTTTCCTGGATGGCAGGCCACGAGACCACGAGCGAGTTGTAGGCGAGGGCTTCCTCAGCCCATCCCTTCCGTTCACATATAGCGTACAGCCTGTAGGCCAGCGCCCGTGCGTCTTCAGAGCGGCCGCCCAGTCGTGTGGAGAGCAACGCCGCGCCTTCTTCTCCCTTGGTATTGAGCTGGAGAATCAGTTGCTGCGTGCACTCCCAAACTGTTAGTCGTCTATCCTCCGGCGGGTCCCAGTCTTTCTCATATTCTGCCCCCTTGAGAAGTCGGACCTTCCCGGCGCGTGCGCTGAGGACGCCGGCGTCACCGAGCCCTTGGACCGATGTATTCTTGGCGCGGGCCAGAACGTCGGCGTCCCCGAAAGGCCCCTCGTTCATGCTGTGCTGCTCGAACCAAGCGATACAGAACCGGGTATCACCGTCCATCTCGCCCTCCTGGGCAGCGAGGTAGGCATCCAGTTCCTGGTTGATGATCTCCAGCGCCGTGCGGACTGACATCAGAGTGCCGTCGGCTTCAAGCACCTTGCTGTATTGAGTAAAGACCGCCATTCCGGGTCCGATGGACGCCTGCGCGAGGTCCACAGGCGCTATGTTACCGTGCTGCAGGGCCTTCAAGGCCTCCGGGAGTTCTTTCTTGAGCGCGGCCACGAATTCCCGACGTGTCGCAAGGGGTGCCGATTCCGGCCGAAGGCGACAGACGAGCACAATCGAAGAGGCAAGGGCGTTGCTGCCTGTATCGCGTAGGCGTCCCGCTCGCTCAGTCCGCATCGGCCAAGTACCTGTGATTGCAAACCCAGCAGCGAGGAGCCCCTCCAGCATCGTCTCCCATCCAGTAGAGCTTACTGTCGGTGCAGAGTCCGAGGCCTCGTCTCCATTGCTGTCTGACTCGGCTTGCTTGAAGGCATAATAGATCGTAACCGGGTAACCGGAATGGCTCTCTTGCCGTATCAGCGAGAAGGCACGCTCGATACCTCTTATGAAGTGCTTTTCAGCATTGTCCTTGCCTCCATATCGAAATGGATCAGCCACAAGCTCTTCATTTTTTGGAGTAAGAAGCGTACCAAAGAGATCGGGATACACTTTGCCGAGGGAACGCCGCATCCAGACGTAGAAGAAGTCCGACAGATCTGCGTATGGCACATTGTCGTAGTACGGTGGATCCGTGCATACCAAGGCATTACGAATTGGAAGCCCGAGGGCCGCGTCCTGTTGCGAAGCGTAACCGCGCAATCTGTTTTCGATGGACGCGATGGAATCTGCCACGATCAAGACTGATTTCATGGCAGACCCACCAATCTCTGAGAATGGGTTTACCTCTGTGAAATCCCAGACCATCGAAATGGTTTGTCTTCCGAACAACATGGAGGGCCTATCTTCCTTCGCATACCAAGGGACAAGAGCGCAGCTGTACATGGCTAACTTGTCGCAAGCAAACGCCAGGTACGTTGCAACCGCGTCTGCATACGCCGTACCGCCATTGCCGCCGCTGGTCAGAGCCTTCCCATCGTCTCGCATCCCAGCCTTCCGTGCATCCGCGACCACTCGTTTGCGTGCTTCGATCACAAGTTCACTGAAAGTCGTGAGGGTAACAAGCTGGCGGGGAGTAAAGAGATCGGCGTGCTTGGTCATCCCGTATAGTTGGACCCTGAAGCCCAACGCTTGCTCGGGGAGTTCGGTATCAGGAATCCAACTGGGCTTTGCTTTCTGCGCTACGGACACATGCTCCTCAGTGGGAGCCACATAAACTCGTCCGCGCTTTCCTTCCGCCACAATAGCCATGAGCTGGGCACTCATCCGGCCGGCTTTGCCTTCGGCCCTTACGTGGTCGAAGGGGACCGGGGTTTTGCAGACGATGCAAAGTGCTCCCCGGCGGTTTACCGTGCCCTCGGGAGCCGATCCCTTTCCCGAGCCCACTTCAAAGCGGACTGTCTTGTGCTTCTTGTCAATGACGGGGTCCACCCACGCCTGCTTGCCCTTCTTGGTGGAGAGCCAGAAGGACCGCACCAGAGGCATTAGCGCTCCGCAGGCGGGGTTCGGACACTTCACCGTCCGTGCCCAAAGCCACGCGATGACCCTGGCTTCGCCTCCTCCGTGTTCCTTGGGGAGCTTCACCTTGGGATAGAGGTGACCGATGCGCCTCTCGGCCTCGTCCCGCATCCACTGGCCGTAGTACCGGACATCCTCGGCTAGGCCGCTGGCACCCTGCCACTCCCGTGCGATTAGTTGCTTGTCCTTGGGATGCACGGGAGAATTTCCAGCAAACTTCGGTGGGATCTCGATCAGGGCCTTCGTGATGAGGACAGCAACTGGATTAAGGTCGCTGGCGTGGGCTTCGAGGCCCAGACGCAGGGCCTCAAGCGGAATCGAGCCCCCACCGCAGAAGGGATCAAGGACAGGTGGAGGATTCCCGCCTGTGGACCTCCGGATCTCCGCCTGGGCGGCCTCCAGGACCTGCTGGTTGTTCGAGTTCTCCCATTTGACCAAGTCCTCGATGAGACGGAAGAGCCGCTGACGCTCTTTCTCCTGCCCCTCCTCTGTCGGAAATTTCTCAGGATGGCTCGAAGGATCGTCCACCAACGAGGCGAACAGCACCGCGCGGCACGCTGCCAACGGCCTCTGCGCCCACCATTTATGTACTGCTGAAGGGTTACCTCTATAAATGTAGTTCTCGCGCACTGACTCGCGGTTAATCGCGTCGAGCGGAAGTGCAACCTCGATCAGTTTCTTGCGATAGTGCGCGCTGGCAGTCATGCTTCGGAGTTCTCCCGAATCCGGTACTTCGCTGGGTATAGAGTGATTACCTTGTCAGCTACCATCCGAATGAGGTCTTGGCCCGCCAGTTCCCTGAGCCTGTCCTCTCCGTCCACGAGAATCAGGTAACATCCTTCAGGGTTCCCGCGAAGCAGTTCCCAGAGTTCGGCCGCGATCTCGACGCCGCCCCGCGTGAGACACTGCTGCGCGGCCCAGTAGCGGGTGGTTACTTCCCCCGCGACGTTGAACCGCTGCCAGTGGAATGGACGCTCGCATCGCTCGATCCATGAGCCGTCGGGATGAATGAACCGGTGCCGGGTCCCATCCCAGCGATAGCCGTGGGCCAGGGCGAACCGGTCGAAAAGTGGAACCTGGCGTTCACGGCGCGGCGGCGTCTCATCACCGCCCCTTTCGTCATTCGTTTCTTCCTCGGGTGCGCGTTCATCCGTCAGTTCCCGGCCTAGCGGCGGTTTGGGGCTATCCTCCACCGTGATCGAGGTATGTTCGGCTTCCTTCTCGTCCCTGCTTCCGGCCTGGTCTTCGCCGACCCCGGGCGGACTTTTGGGAACGAGGGGCAGAGGTGCGGGCTCGGCCTCGAACGTGAAGTGTTCTTCCATGTACTCGGCAATGAAACCTTCATCGCGCTCGATGCAGACCTTTATTGCCTCGGTCACCGCCTCGCTGGCGAACGGTCTCGCCAGTTCGGCGACAAGCGCATCGAACGACTTCGCCAGTCGTCCCTCCCGGACAAAGATCGTCTCCTGGTGCCAGAGGACGTCTGGCGAATGCGGCTGCCCGGCGGGTGCGCCGTCAACGTAGGGAGTGACGCCAATCGTCGTGAAGGGCCGCCAGACGGAGCGTCCCAGGCGCGCCGCGACCTGGCGGACGCGCTGCGTCTGCGCCTCGTCGGCCAACTTCACCCGTTGCAGCCGATGTGAAAGGGAGGCGAGCCAGGGCTTCTCCACGGGGCGCCACAGCTCGCGCGGGGGCTCGGTGAGACGGTACTCGACACTTCCGCCAAGGTCGGGAAGCGACGAGAACGGCTGGCGGTCGCAGATATCGGCGGAGAGCATCTGCAGGTTGGCGGTGCGGGACTTGACGACGGGGAATAGGTCGCCCCACTTGGTCAAACCCCGCATCGTCAGGCGGAATCGCAACTCCTCAACCGGCGTCCAGGTGTTGTCAAGCGCCAGCCAGTGACGGCAATTCTCCCATGCCTGGACGGGGTAACGCTGCAGCGCCGACCGAGCGCGCCGGACGGTCGCGGGGTCCAGCGCCCGGCCGGGACCAAGGCTCCTCAGCCAATCCAGGACGAGTTCAGCCGAAGGACGGTCGGCCACTCCAAGGCGCGCCCACATGCCCAGGTCTTGCACGCTTGGATGGACTACCGGCGCGTCGGGAAGGTCATCTTCACCGGTGCGCTGGAAGACCTCAGCGGAAGAGGCCCATTCTCCCGATCCCGTGAGGATCAACCGCTCGTGCCCGAACGCCTCGCGCGCTTCTGCAAGACCTCGCGAGTCACATCGGGCCAGGACCCTGTCCAGCGCGCCGTACCACTTGATGATCTCATGAAGCAGGGAAAGCGAATTGGAAACACCGGCGAGCGCCCGGATTCGGGCCAGCAACTTGTCGAGACCGGCGGGAGTGTCCCGGACGCCGAGGAGACGGAGCAATGGTTTCGTCGCCTCAACGTCCATTTCCGCGCGGACGAACGGCTCGACACCCATCAGCGGCTCGGTTTCCGGGGTGCGCAGGTAAAGCTCAGCGGGTGCGCGAGCCGCTCCTTGCGTGTCCGGGAGACATCGGAGCGCGGAGAATCTCCCAATCCAGGCAGACGGCACGGGACCGCACGCGATGTCCCGCTGATAAGTGGTGCCGAGTTGCTTCAGCTTCGCATGCGTGCGATCCTTCCAGTACCAGTCCGGCGCTGCAACGACCCTTTCGAGCACCCGTACCCATATCCCAGGATCGTCCTTGGCGGTCTGGTGCCAGTGGTTCAACAGAGCATCCTCAAAATCGAAATCATAGAACTTGAAGGACTCGCGCACGTAGGGGTAACTCCAGGGCCGCTCCGCCTGCCTGGACTCCAGAAGACGCTCGACTTCGTTCCGGCTCCAGTAAGCGGTGGCCTTTCCCGCGATCACCGCAAAGGGCGTGAAGCCACTCTTTGGGGATGCCACCCAAGCCTGCCACTCCCTCTTCGTGCACGCCGTGGGGTCGCGGAAGTAGTCCTCATGCAGGAAACGGGACTCGGCCCATTCGACGGGGAAAAGCCCTCCCATGCTTGCGTCGAATGCCGCGACCACCCCCTCACAAGGTTTTCGGCGCTTGCCGTCCCGCGTTACGCAAAGAAACTCTGCTGGCGTTAGAGCGTCCAGGGCCGCCATGATGTGGGCGATTCGAACGCATTCCCGAAGACCAATGTTGACTTGAGAAAAGAACCTCTGGCAAGCATTGCCGACAACATCGTTCACGTCGCTGGGACGTTCGAGGTTGAGGTCGCGCAACAGTTGCCGTCCCGCCTCAATATCCGTATCCAGGCCGGTGGTCTTGCCCAGGTATTCCAGCCACTGCCGGTCAATGATGCGGACCAATCCAGCCAGGAAGTTCCATGATTCGTCACTGATCGTTTCCTTCTTTGAGGACAGACGAACGACGTCGTTCGCGGGAAACAACACGACAAACTTCTCGACCGGGACGAGGGCCAACCGACGCCGTTGCTGTCCACCGTAGTCGTAACGGATGGTCTTCTGGACGAGACACCAGAGGATCAACAGATTCTCAAGCGTTGCCGGGCGGGGGATTCGCCGTCCGCTCGAAAGCCGGTTGACGAGAACGTCCGTATCGAGACGGTCAAGCCACGCCCATGACTGCAGTCTGTGCCGGTACTGCTCCTCAACCATCTCGGATAGAACGTGCGTCTGGCCATCGCCGAATACTTCGAGAAGCTCAATCGGAGTCCAAACGGAATAAGCCTCCCTCGGAGGCGCAATACACTCTCCCTTCCGAACCAGGAGCCCCGCCGTGGTCAAGAGCAACAGCTTCTCGCCCGTGGCTTCGGCAAAACCCCCGCAGAGCGCCGACGTTGCATCCGCCCCTACGGAGTCGCCGTCCTCCGCCTTCCTTGGCAGAAGACAATATGCATTGGCGCGAACGTCAAGGGTAAGGGATGAACTTCGGAGCCAGCCACATAACGTATTGCCCGCTAACTGACCGAGACGTTGCAACAGCCATCGGTTCGTTGGCGAAGTTGATGGAGCCTTGATGGCCGTTCGGGCAGGGTCCTGCAAGAACGGCGCGTTGCATGAGAAGGGCATCCCGATGGTAACTCCCGTTGGGAGCACAATGTAGAGCCGCTGATCGCCGGGAAGTCCAACGACCAGTTCAACCCGGCAAGGAGGCAGGTGCAGGTCTTCGGTATCGCGTTCCTGCCGGATTTCCCTCACGGCCTCGTCGGGGAATGGTTCTTCCGAAGACCGGAAGACAAACAGGTCATGCTCTCCGCAGCCCGTCAGCCTGACCCTTTCGGAACCCGGCACGGGACCAGCCCCGACAACCTGTCTGCGCAAGGCGACGTCGCCGATGCTCAGTTCGCAAATACTGTTGAAGAAAAGAAGTGACGCTGGGCTGCCAGTCCACTCCTCAAGGTTCCTCTTGAGCTCCCTCCCCCGGTTGAGGTCTTGAATCCTAACGGCAATCCGGGTGACAGTGGACGATGGGGCGTCGCCAATCCACAGGGGTTCCGTGAAGCGCCGCTTGCCGAACCGCACGGCCAACGACGGCGTCAGCACTTCCACCGTATCACCGAGGCTGAAGGTAGACTTGAACCCGACCCCACGGAACCCGATGGTGTGCAAATTGCGCTTGTTGGAGAAACCGAAACGACAAAGGGATGCGAACTGGTCTTCATCGAAGTCCTGCCCGTCGTGCTCGAAAACGAAGTAACCATCAACGATGAACGCGCTCGCACACTTCGCGCCAGCGTCGTCCGCGTTCTGCAGTAACTCGGACAGTACATGTCGCGGGCTCTGGACCTGCGCGAAAAGCTGTTTCCACGGTCCTGAGAGTTCCTGATCGGATTCCAGTTGGTCCCACCGCTTGCCGGCACGTTCGCGCACCGGCTCAAAATAGGGAGGCTTTTGACGGCGAACCGCAACGGCTGGATGCCTGGTGGTTCCGCTCATGACGGCACCTCCCCACGCCGAAGCAGTTCCCGCAGCTCGTAGTTCACACTGGTGACACCGAAATCCGGTTCCTTCTGGAACGGTTGCCGAACGTAGACCGGCTTCTTAGCCACCTCTCCATCAACTACCACGATGGCCAGAATGAAGTCGTGGGGCTTATTCAGCGCCGTGAGGATCTCGTTCTTGGTGATGGTGGCCGTCGTCGCACCGGCGGCCCGGCCCTTGACCTCGATGAAGAGAAGCCCGCCGTCCTCGGGAACCTTCGACTCCACGTCGTAGCCCAGGTTTTCGCAGCTGACGTCGCGGGGCTCCCGGCCCAGTTGCCGCTCCACGGCCATGACGGCTTCCATCGCCAGCCGCTCGACCCGCTGGGTCTCCCTAGCGAAGAGGCCAGGCTCCTCGGTTTGCTCCCCCTTGAGCCGGCGGATCAAGTTGATGGGCACGACCAGAGCACCACCCGTGACCACGGGCGGAAGGGGGGACAGGCGCCGTTCCTGCTCCAGATGCTCCATCCGTCTGCGGAGTCGGGCCTCGAGCTCGTTGGCGCGCTCGCGGGCCTTGCCGGAGTTGATCCGGGCATTGACCTTGCCCGCCAATTCCTGTTCCTTCAACTCCTCGGCCCGCCGGTCCCAGTAGTTGATCTCCTTGGTCAGGCGGTCCTTCACGGCCGCCATCGTCTTGGCCACGAGCTCTTCCTTGAACTTCTTCACCTCATCGAAGTGGTGGGGAACAAGATTCTCGATGGTCGAGGTGAGAGCCTTGCTTTCCAGATCGCCCTTGAGCCACTCGGCGTTTAGCTCGGGCTCGACCAGCCGGCGTTCCTCCTCCGTGATGGGTCGATAATCCAGGTAGGGAGCGTAACCCGCCATGCGAATGCGCTCTCCTTTGTCCATCTCCACGAACTGGATCTGGCGCGAGACGACGCGGCGGTTCCCCTGACGGTCGGTGCGTGCGTCCTGAATCGAGTGTTCGAGGTAATAGAGCACCCGGATGTCCTCGCCTCCCTCTCGTGGGTCGACGAGCACGACCCCTCTCTTGAGGAGGTCGCGGTAGCGTTCGAGGACCAGATCAATCGTCGAGTCCAGAAGCGGGTGGCCGGGACAGACAAAGGCAGCCAGCGGTTTCCCCGGAACGCTGATCAGCTCCTTGTGGAAGGTGATGCGCTCGTACCGAGACAGTACGGGCTGTCCTATCCCGATCTGCCGGTCTCGATTGCGGATGACAGCCGGCACATGGGTGATCTCGTAGCGGCGTGGTTCGCGTTCACGGATGGACCCCCCGAGCAGGCGGAAGGCCTCGATGAAGAAGGATGCGACGAAGTGGGGCTGCAGACGCCGGGCCTCGGCACGCTCCATGTCCTCTTTGATGCGACGGATCGTCGCGACGTCGAGTGCCTCATGGGTAAGAGCGCGTTCCTCCAGTAGCTGCTGGATGTGCTTGCGGTCCAGGGCGCTATCCACCACCTGGCGGAGCCGCTCACGGACCTCAGGCTTCTCTCCGTACCGGATGGCCTCGATGAGGAGGTCGCGGAGCGGTTTCTCCTGGAACACCTTTCCCAGGACGTCGAAGACCCGGCCGCCGAGCGCCTTCCGCTGTTCCCCCATCTTCTCGAGTAGGAGCTCGAAGACCTCCCCTTCCCGGGTTTCGTGCGCGACGAGGTTCCAGAGGTGGCAGACCTCCGTCTGGCCGATGCGGTGGATGCGCCCGAAGCGCTGCTCCAGCCGGTTCGGGTTCCAGGGCAGGTCATAGTTCACCATCAAGTGGGCCCGCTGGAGGTTGATGCCCTCCCCGGCCGCGTCGGTGGCGACAAGGATTTGGGTTTCCTTGTCCTGCGTGAACGCCTCCTGGGCCTTCTTGCGCTCCTCGCGGCCCAGGCCACCGTGGATGATCACCACGACCTCGGGACGCCCCAGGAGGCTCCGCAGACGGTCGGCGAGGTAGTTGAGGGTGTCCCGGTGCTCCGTGAAGAGGACCAGCTTCCGCCGGTGGCCGTCGGGATGGAACATCTCGGGCGTGTTTTGGAGCACCTCGGACAGCTTCTCCCACTTCTTGTCAGTTCGGCTCTGGCGCACCTGGACGGCCAGTTCCTCCAGGCGGCGTAGCGTGGCGATTTCCGCCTCCAGCTCGGCGATGGTCCGGGCGGCCGAGGCTTGGTCGACGACCTTCTCCTCGGTTTCTTCGACCTCGGCTCCCGGCGCGTCGTCGAGGTCCTCAATGTCCTCCTGCGTCAGCACGGGCAGGTCCGGGGCCACGTCCACGGAGACCTCGGCGCCGCGCTTGAGGAGCTTCTCTTCCCGGAGGCGTTTCTCCAGACGTTCCCGGCGGCGCTTCAACGACTGGTAAATGGCTTCCGGTGATGAGGCCAGCCGGCGCTGGAGGATGGTGAGGGCAAAGCCGACCGTTCCCCGGCGGCCCTCCTCCAGGGCATCGGCCCGGTTGAACTCGTCCCGGACATAGTTGGTGACCTCGGCGTAGAGCCTGGCCTCCAGATCGGAAAGACTGTAGGTAACGGTGTATGCCCATCGTTCGGGGAACAGAGGCGTCTCGTCGAATCGGACGAGCGTCTCCTTCGTACAGCGGCGCATGAGGTCGGACACATCCACCATGTGGACGCCGTCGCGGAACCTGCCCTCGAAGCGGTCGGCGTCGAGGAGCGCCAAGAAGAGCTGGAAGTCCTCCTCCTTCCCGTTGTGGGGCGTCGCCGTCATGAGCAGCAGGTGCCGGGTGAGGCGACCCAGGAGCCTGCCCAGTTTGTACCGCTTGGTCTCTTTGACCTCACCGCCGAAAAACGAGGCGTGCAGCTTGTGCGCCTCGTCCGCCACGACGAGGTCCCACTCTGTCTGATCCAGCTTGGCCAGCACGTCGTCGTTACGGCTCATCAGGTCGAGGCGGCTGATGACGAGGTTCTTCTCAACGTAGGGATTGCCGGTGCGGGAGGCCTCGATGGCATCCCGGCCAACGATCTCGAACGGCAGATGGAACTTGGAGTCAAGCTCGTCTTGCCACTGCTCGGCGAGGTTGCCCGGGCAGCAGATCAGGCAGCGCTGCAGGTCTCCGCGGATCATCAGCTCTTTGATGAGCAGGCCGGCCACGATGGTCTTTCCGGCTCCCGGGTCGTCCGCCAAGAGGAACCGCAACGGTTGCCGGGGCAGCATCTCGCCGTACACGGCGGTGATCTGGTGCGGCAGCGGTTCGATGATCGATGTGTGGACGGCCAGCAGTGGGTCGAACAGGTAGGCCAGGCTGATGCGGCGGGCCTCGGAGGCCAGCCGGAACTGTGCCCCGTCGCCGTCGAAGCTGAACGGCGCTCCCTGGGTCACGATCTCGAGCGTGGGCTCGCGGTCCCGGTAGAGGAGCTCGTTGGCGAGGCGGCCAGAGGCGTCCTTGTAGGTCACCTCCGCCACAGTTGAACCGTGCCACTTGACGTCCACGATGGTGACGAGGCGGTCCGGCAGGATGCCCTTGACTGTCGCCCCGCGGGTCAGGTCTTCCAATCGCGCCACCAGCTTACCTTTTCCTTCTCGCCTGCTGGTCGAGTTCTTGCTTGAGCTCTAGGAGTCGCCGGATCAAGTACGGCTGCGGAGTCCGCTTTCCGTTTTCCCAGTGGTTCACGGTGCTGTACGTGACTCCAACCCTCTGGGCAAATTGTTCTTGGGTGAGGTCCAGGCGTTCTCGAAGCTCTTTGATGAGCGCAGGGATGTGGTCATTCTTCATGGCGGCACCTCGAATCCTCGACCTGCGGGCATGCGGGACACATGTAGGACGACATGGTACCCTACATGGCACCCATCTGTCTATATTTTGCCCGGCTCCGGCGAAGAGGAGCCTGGTCGCTCCTTCGACTAACCCTGGTGTGGCGGGTTAGGCGCCGAGAACGGCGCGGAGGCGGTTGAAGAGGCTGCCGCCCCCTCCAACTTCGCTCAGGGCAGGTAGGCGGCCTTATTGATCGATTCCTTGATGGCGGAGCGCGGACGGGTCGTGAATAAAACGAAGCAACCAGAACTACAGGGTGTGAGGGAGGAAGCGCCAGATGCGGGCGAGCAGGTCGCTCGGCTGGAACGGCTTCGTGATATAGTCATCCGCCCCCTGCACACCGCGGGCTTCGCCCTCATGCTGCATCCGCGTGTACACCTGGGTCATCATGATGA
>Ga0209641_10001962_pt1 | contig 17893 bp, 15 predicted proteins | sample RifCSP16_1_FD_184022 | JGI IMG/M metagenome (GOLD analysis project Ga0209641, IMG submission 184022) | Soil microbial communities from Rifle, Colorado - Rifle CSP2_sed 16_1 (SPAdes) (version 2) | ecosystem: Environmental > Terrestrial > Deep subsurface > Rock core/Sediment | place: Rifle... | reverse complement strand
GCGGCTCTGAAGAGCGTATAAACGAAGCGGGGACCACCTCGGGGTTGAACGCGGCAAAACAGATAGGGATGGAAACCTGCCTGCTCGAGGCACGACTTCGCGTATTGGGCAGCAATGTCGTCGAGCGTGCCGTGAATCCTCACCATTCCCTGATAGATCTCATAGTCTTGATGATCGTTGCAGAGAAAATGGTTGTTCACCCGTCTGCCGCACTCCCTGCAGTACGGGAGACAACATATGACGCACGCCCCCTCGGCGTGACGAGTGTGATGGTTGTGACATGAAGCGTGGTCGAGAAAGAGAGTGCCGCAGCGGGGACAGAACTCATCCGAAGACGCGACCTCGGTGCGGCATTCTGAACACTCGAACGACTCGTTTTTAACGGGTTTTGTCCGCCGTTTCATTCCGCCTGAAGAACGGGGGGACATGGAAATCGGGTTTTTCATTTTGACACTTTTTTCAGCATCCCCATCTTCTCCATCACCCCGGCGTACTCCATCAGGTCCGCAAGGGCGAGGGGCTCAAATTCGCCTGAAAGAAAATCCCGTATTTCCAGGAGGGATTTCTTTTTGCCGACGAGAATATTCAGTTCAGCAGTCATATGCTGGGGGATTTTTCCCAACGAAGCGCGTTCTGCATCGTTCAGATTGGCCATCGCGGCACGCATTCTTCCGAAACCGCCCCCTTGTCCCTCAGGCCGTTCATAATAGGTACGAGCTGCCTCTCTTTCCTCATTTGTCATTTTCGGCTCTGTCGTTTTGATTTTCTTCTGCTCAGCCTGGAGCTTATAGAACGCGGTCACTTCTTCCTGAAGGGTCGAAGCCCGTTCGGAAACAAGCGATGCGAGAGGTTCGAGCTTTTTCTTTCCATCGTCCGGTTTTGTAAAAAGGATGGATGCGGAGCGGATCACATCCTGTTCGACCTGAGCCTGGTGACGAACTGCGTTCTTTGCTTCTTTATATGCGCCAAGCAGCGCCGGGCCGTCGGCAGCATCAGCCAGATACGCGAGGCCCTTTCTTTGCGAATCCCCCATGCGCTCGACTCCGCGTCCAAACGACTCGGCAGCAACCTTATGGGCCATTTCATTTTCGGCGGATGCCAGGACACTCATGCACCCGATGCCGACCACCGCAGCGCGTTTGAACTGTGTCGGGTCGAGCTTGTCCGGTGTGTCCTCCGAGGAATGGTACCACATATCGGGCCAGGTGATGAACATGAGGGAGGGGATTCCGTGCTGCATGTAGGTCACATGGTCGCTTGCACCGTAGTGTTTGTCGATCTTGATGTAGAATGGGTCGCGGCTCCCCCGCGGGGAAACTACAGGAAGTGTGAATCCGTATCCGCTTGATCGATATCTCACTCTTTCGCGGTTTAGTTCCGCCACGAACTCCATCATGCTCTGTCCCAGATCATTCAGGAAAGTGGGGAATGTATCGGGAGTCCGATGGAGCACCCAGAAGCTTGCGCTTGTTGACAGACGGATTCCTTCCATGTCGAAATTCAGATCGGCAATGATTTTCTGCTCGATGTCTTTGTGTTTGTTCAGCCACGCATTCGTGCCGCTGATTTCGGGTACCCACAGGAAATGGATGGTTCTTTTCGGTTTTGGAAGTTTTCCTTCGTTGATAAGGCGAATATATGCCCGTCCCATCTCAAGTGTCAGAGCGCACCCTGAGTTGTCGTCGTTTGCCCCTTGTTTGATGTATCCTTCATAGAGATGTGCAGACACGGCAACCGTCTGATCCGTACTTCCGTCCCCGGGGATTGTCGCATGAACGACTTCCAGTTCACCAGGAAATGTCTGGGCCTTGACGATTGACTTGAGGACGACCTTACGGCCTGAGCCCAGGATCGCAGAGATCTGTCGGGCGATTCTCGGAGCGATCACCCACCCGAAGCCAGCCTTTTTTCCTTCGGGAGCGTTTGAAGAGATGCCTGAAGATAAAATCTGATCCGGATAATCGTCGGCTCGCAGAGATATGGAGCTGACCACTCCCACCGCACCTCGCTCAAAGACACCAAGCCGCTGCAACGTCCCCGGGCCGGTCGATCCCAGCACGATCTTGCCCGAAACGTCTTTTCCGTCATAATCCTCCTTTCGTGCCCCTGCTCCGACGTCGACAACCTCAGCGGTCACTTCGCCCGTTTCGCTGCTGCCGGCGAGAGAAATGGCGACATCGTAGATGTCGTACAATTTTCGCACTTCCGGCTCGACCATCCACAGCTCTCCCTGGGTTGGCTGCCACAATTGCCCCTGGCTCGGGAATGACTCGACCTCCACGTTGCTGAACCCGTATTCCTTAGCAAACTTCACCATCACGTCCGTTTCACGAAACGTGTTTTGGTACTCGCTGAGAGAGCGCACGCGGGGATACGGCACGAGCTCCAGCGTGTGGTGCATTGCACGTTCACCTGAGGACTCGTTGATGATTGCACGCATTTGGTCCCACGAGAGGAGGGTTCGATCCTCGCGTTCCTGTGCGATGATTTGTCCGCACATGATTGTGGACAGGACGAGGAGGATGGCCGAAGTTGTCATGCGTTTCATTGTGATTTCCTTTTTGATAATACGGAGGACCGGGCCGGCTCGAGGAGAACCGGACGCGGGTTTATCGGAGAATCATTGACAATCAGGAAAGCGGGAAAAAGAGGCTCAGAAGAGGGCCGTTTTCCGCTCAGGAATGTACGGAATCAGGTGAGAAAATCAAACGGTTCGTAAGACAATTACACCAAGGATCACGAAGGAGTCACGAAGAACACAGAGAGTCACTTCTTTGTGCCCTTCGTGTCTCCTCTGTGCCCCTTCGAGTCATTCTTTTCGCTTTGGCTCAGTTGCTACAGGAAGCCCATCTCGTATCCACTTCGTAGTTCCCCCAATAACGCTGAAGACCGTGAATCCCTTTTCTTGAAGGATTCGGGCTGCCCTCGCGCTGCGGGTTCCGTGGCTGCAATAGGCGAGTATGGTGCGGGGTTTGTAGGATTCAAGTTCACCGAGCCGTTTGGTTAGGTCGCCGATGGGAATATTGACTGAGCCTTTCACGCGTCCGGTTTTTCCGGAAAACTCATCGGGTGAGCGAACGTCGAGAAAGAAATAGGCTGTGTCACCGTTGTGGCTCCATGCTTTTGCCGGTTCGATCAGCTTGTGGGTGGTTGGATTCTCGACCACCGCCTTGTCCTCCAGATCCATTTTGCATTCCGGACACTGTCCGGGTTTGTCGGATACCAGGCCTGTACAGTACATTGGGCAGATATAGCGGATGGGAGACTGCGCGGGAGAGATGGAGAAGAAAAGGAGAAACAGAAGGGTGGAGGCGGATTTATTCATTTGTTCATTTTCTCATTGTTGTTATTCCCGCATCGGCGTGAATCGGAGATTAAAGGGTTTGCCAATGACTCGCCGCGCTACCCTGAAGGGATAGCGCTCACACGAAAAAAGCATCGTAGAACGATGCTATCGGATAATCCGGTTCACGGGGGCTTCTATGAGACGTACCGTTTCACGATACGCTTTGACCTATTGCCAAAACTTCCACCAGGGTGACGTGCCCAGATTGAGGTACTTCTGCCAGCGATTGATCATTTCGGGATCACCGGCAAGCATTCCTGATCTTGTCACGCCTTCGGGGGGTGGGACGAGGAATGCGAGGCGATCGTAGACCCGCTCGCGATGTGAACCGCCGGTTCTGAACAATAAATGCCAGAGCGTAATGGAATCGATATTCCGAGCCTCGTGAAGAACCACAGCGAGGGAAGCTGAATCAGCGAGTCCGAAATCGTATGTTCCAAGGGCTTGTCGTAACGCCGGGGAGGCATCCTGCTGGAACGGAGTCCCTGGCCCGAATCCCGTCCGCGTGGCGCACATGGCACCGGCGGGAATGATCGATTCCCTTCCTCCGTATTCCAGGGAGACCCAACCGGACGTTACTTCCAGAATACTCCCTCCCGACTCATCGACACTCATGGTATAAGCACATCCCAAATCGACTGCAAGGGCTGAAGGGGTTTCCACAAAGAACAATCTCGGTGGAGCGAAGATTGTTGCATGCATCGTTCCTTTGTCCAAAGCGAGCCGATGGTCGGTTGCAGTTGCCTCAAGAAGCCGGATTGTGGAGTTTGGTTCAACATTGACGTAGCCGATGGCGCCGACCTGAATTGTCGCTCGCGTAGCGGCGTTTGTGTGCAAAACATCGCCTACACGCAGCTCTTCCTGTTTCGTGAGAGCACCGGCGGAACCGCTTTCCACGAGCTGCATTTTCCAGGAAGAAGAGGAGTAGTATCTAAGCCACACAATGCCGAAAATGGCGATCGCAACGAAAGCGGCAGCGGCGAGCGTGTATTGCATCCAGCGCATCAAACGCCGATTGACAGGGTGTTTCTTTGTTTCTTGAAACGGAAGAATGACAGACGTGTTTCCGGAGATTCTCGATTCGATGCCGTTCCAGAGGTTTCTTTTCGGTTGGATGCTTTTTGGAAGTGCGGCTGCTTTGTTTCTCAGTGAACGGATGCTTTCGAGTTCTTTTCGGCAATCGCTGCATTCCGAAAGATGCTGCTCTGCCAGCTTGTTCCCCTCCATGGAGAGAGATCCATCGACATAATCATGCAGAAGTTCAAGGTCGTGTTTCATCGTTCCAATACCTCCCGCAGAAGTCTTCGGGCCCTGTGGAGTTGGGCCTTGGTAGTCCCAACGGCGAGTCCCATTTGTTCTGCGATTTCCTCGTGTTTAAAGCCTTCGATATCGTGAAGGACAAAAATGGCGCGTGCCTGTGGGGGGAGGCCTGCGATTGCCTGTTCGAGATCGAGCCGTTCGCCCGGGAATCGGGCGGCATCCTCCTGATCGTGTTGTTCAATATCGTCGGTCGATTCGACTCTTGACTGGTATCGCTTTGACGATCGAATGTCGACAAGAACCACGTTCACCGTAACGCGGTGGAGCCAGGATGAAAAAGCACTCTCTCCCCGGAAGGACCCCAGCATCTCCCAGACTCGGACGAAAGTATCCTGCGTCAGTTCTTCGGCACGTTGGGAGTTTCCCACCATGCGTACGCAGACTGCGAAGACGCGGCCGACATGCTCCCTGTACACCTGTTTAAAAGCCTGCACGTCGCCCGATTGGGCGCGTCGGACAAGATCGGGAATATGAGGTGCGCCGAATTCGGTGCGCTCCAAAACAGCCTCCGCTGGTAAATGTCGGGCAATCATCGCGGCACCCATCACCACTTGGATGCCGCAGCCCTTCAAAAGGTTGACCCCCTGACCTTCCGAAGGTCCTTGACCTTCGGAAGGTGGCGAGGGAGCGATGGAAGGTAACAAAAAAGCCCTGAAAACTCAGGGCTTTGTAATTGTCCGCATGTCAGAGCTCACTTCACCAGAACCAATCTTCCAGAACCGCTGTATGCGTTGTTGGTGTTCTTTGGCCTCAGATACCTTCGGAAGGTCAGGAACCTTCCGAAGGTCTAACGGAGCTCGCGAACATACTCTTCGAGTTTGGTCAACGCTTCAGGAAAATTCTTTTTCCCAAGCCCAATCCGAAAATGATTCCCCGGATAGTCAAATAACGATCCTGGAACCAGCATGACACCTTTGCTTTCCATGAGCTTATCACAGAAGCGCTCAACCGCCTCGGGGAACTTCAAGCGTGGAAAAGCCACAGGGCTTGCCATCGGCCGAATCCATTCGAATGTCGAGTAGTTTTCCGAGAAAAATCTGTCGGCGTGATCAAGATTCTGATGGATGATCTGGTGGGTCCGATCGAGAATCCGGTCTCTGGCGCGCAGTGCGATGATTGCCAGAATCTCGCTGGGAGCACTGTTGCAGATGGTCGTGTAGTCCTTCAGTTGAACAAACCTCTTCATCAAATCCTTGTCTTTTGTTGTAAGCCAACCGATTCTCAAGCCTGGCAGGCCGAAGGATTTTGAGAGTCCGCCCAGTGTGATTCCATGTTCATAGACGTCAGCGACTGAGAAAAGCCGGTCTTCCGGTCGGTACTCGGCGAAACGGTACATTTCATCCGAGAAGACAGCAATCCTCTTTTCCCGCGCAAAATCGAGAATTGAACTGAATATTTTTTGATCAGGATGAAAGCCGGTGGGATTATGAGGGAAGTTCATGATGATCAGTCTTGTTGAATTGCGAATGGAACGCTGAAGGAAGGAAAGGTCGAGTTTCCATTTGACTCCATCCGTTTCCAGCGTCCAACGGGTTACATCGGCGCCGGTGCTTGCGGCGACTTCGTAGAGAGATTGATACGCAGGGGAGAGGATGATGACGTGATCTCCCTGCTTCAGGAGCACATTCATTGCGACAAAAATGCCTTCCTCCGGCGTGAGGACGAGAACGTCGTCTGGCCAGATGGTCTTGTAGAGGTTTGCGATTTCGCGGCGCAAAAGAGGATGGCCGGGGGACTCCGTGTAACCCAGTCGCAGATTGTTCCACAGCGCGCCCGTGGTTGAATCGGCCATTGCGACGAGCTCCTGCTGGCCGAGCGTCTCGCAGTCTGAGGAACTCAGGAGATATTTCGCCGAGAATTCATGCTTGGCGAAGTATCGTTCGAGGGAAAATGGGTGGAGATTCATAGAGTTTGACTCTTGGGGTTGAGAATTGAACATTGAGAATTGAGTGTTGCTTTTTCACAGCGAAGAAAACAATATTCAATGTTCAATGTTCAATTTTCAATGCACAAGTTCCGCTATGGTTTAGGTTGTGGCTCTGTGGACGTTCGTCGAGCAGTCTGCTCGCCGAACAGAGCTATTCCTTCAGCCTGTTGTACCTACTCATTACTTCACGCAAGCGGTCGTGGGGAAGAGCGTACACCTTGTTCCCGTCTCTTCCCACCATATCTCTCGCGGCCACAAGAGCACTCACGATCGCTTCTTCCACCGCATCAGCAGTTGCCCAGAAGATTGGATTAATCTGCTCATTGGGAAGCATCGTCAACTGGGCAATTCCATCCGTTTTTGAAGCCTCCGGATTTGCTGTGGAAAACGCAATAAAAATATCCCCCGAGGAATTTTCACCGCGGCCACCCATGGTTCCCACACCCAATGCTACCCGCGTTGCCAGTCGTTTCAGCTGATGCGGCAAAAGGGGGGCATCGGTCGCCAGAACAACGATGATGAAGCCGCCACCTTCGTCTTTCCGGCCTGGTGTCGGGCGAAGGTCGGTGATCTCCTTGCCTACGGGAACTCCGAGCACACGAAACTGCTGGCGGGATCCGTAGTTCGCCTGAACAAGGACCCCCACAGTGTATCCCCCGGACCGTTCGTCGAGCTTGCGCGATGATGTTCCAATTCCACCTTTGAATCCATGAGCTATCATCCCTGTCCCCCCTCCAACGTTTCCCTCGGCAACCGGCCCTCCCTTTGCCGACTCAAGCGCTTTCACCACGTGTTCCTTCTTTACGTGGAATCCATCGATGTCGTTCAGGAACCCGTCCCACGCTTCCGCTACGACGGGGAGGCTGAAATCGCCCGAATAACCCTCCGGGCGGCCCCGTTCGTTGTTCCACTGAATCACCGCGTCACGCACCGTTCCCAGGCTATGTGTATTTGTAATGAGAATGGGACTTCCGAGGCAACCTGATTCTTCAATCCATGTTGTCCCCGTCATTTCTCCGTTGCCGTTGAGCGAATACCACGCCGCAAAGACGCGATCCCGGTAGTCCTTTCCTCTCGGAAAAACCACAGTCACCCCTGTTCGCACGGGGCCCCTTCCGACCACGAGCTTTCCTTCGCCCCCGATAAGAGTCGAATGCCCGACTTCAACTCCCTGGACATCTGTGATTGCATTGTTTGGGCCTGGGGTTCCGTCGAAAGGAAGGCCGAGGTCGCGAGCACGAGAAGCCGATTGAGGAAAGGAAAAAGAAAGGGAGACAATGAATAGAAAACACAGAATAGATTTGAACATTACAGATACCTCAATGATGTGGTGACGGAGTCATGTGGTCATGTAGTGATGTTGCCATGCAATCACGAGCGATTTCTTCTGGCAGTCTTGTGTGATGCCGCAAAGATGGCCAGGAGTTCGTTTGCCTCTTTCAAATGAATTACAGCGAACAAAACAATGTTCAATATTCAATGCTCAATGATCAATGTAGAAGTTTGTTATTTCGGCCTATTACTCTTCCACTTCCACCGCTGTCCCGCTCGCGCTCACCATCAACATGCTTTGTCCCACCGTCTCGTAATCCAAATCGACTCCGATGATCGCGTTCCCACCTAACCGTCTTGCTTCAATTTGCATTTCCTCCATCGCAATGTCCTTTGCCTTCCGCAGCTCTTTTTCGTAGGCAGCCGACCGTCCGCCAACGATGTCCCGGATGCTGGCAAAGAAATCCTTGAAGATGTTGGCACCAAGGATGGCTTCCCCCGTAACCACTCCTATGTATTTCTTTATCTTCCTGTCCTGCAATGTTGCCGTTGTTGTAATCAGCATGGTGACTCCTTTCTTATCTGGATTGTTCCATGATCGGCCTTAATGAATATTCAATTTCATCTTTACTCGAACCGAGGTTCACATCCCTGAACAGATACCATTGCTCTTCGTGTGTGATCGAATCTTTGGGAGAGAGATTCATCAATGGACTGAGACTCTCCAGCTCCAGCATCTTTGCATTCGTGAATATCTCACAGTTGCATCCAAAATCGGGATACTGCACATCTTGCAGGGAGGGAAATCGCTTCACGAAGAGCTGGCGTTTGTTTTCGTAGGCGCACCAGCCGGGAGTGTTGAGCATCCCGATCTTTTGCGGCGTTGTGGAGTTCTTGTCCTGACGCAGCTGGATGTACCGGCTTCCCCAGCTCCAGCGGGGATCGGTCATATCCGTGTAGCTCCACAAGACGAGCGGACGAACAGGGAGAAGAGACTCCGGATGAGGCCGTTGAAGCTCTTGCGGCACCAAGGCCCGTCCTCCGGGTGCCATGACCGTCACGGCCCACGCCGCAGCGGTCTGTGCCTTGTTTAAAACGTTTGTAATGCGGTGAAGAACGCGGGCTTCATTCCCGTCGAGGTCAAGAGATACGTGGAGCTCTTTCTGGAACCCCGTGCTTGCTTCCGCAGGGGGGACAAAACGAAACCACTCCCCATCCTGTTTCCACTGAACCGGTGCATTATCGGGATAAATGGTTTTTGGATGCTCCTCAGGTGCAATCCAGAGCCGGTGACCGCCGTAACTGTGGTAGATCGATTCTCCCTTCCTGCCAATTTGGTCGGGATACTCGACGAAAAGATTGACATCGTTGATGAACCCGCAGCGGATCACCCGCGGTCCAACGTCGAGAGTCACAACCGCTTCGATGCGACCGTTGTCGACTCGCAGACAGTGTTCCCACCCCGCATACGGCATAACCTTCGATTGTATCAGAGGAGGCCTTTCAGTTTGTCGTACCCCGTGCGGCTGACAGGCAGCTGTGTACCGTCTTTGAGGACGGCCATGCGATTATCCTTGGAATAAGGTTCGAGCTTCGATAATCGATCGATATTAAGAATGTACGAACGGTGAATGCGGACAAAGCGCGCAGCGTCGAGTTGCGGCTCGAGTTCTGCGAGGGGCTGATGTTTCAGAAACTGTTTTCCGCCGGCGTGGAACGCAATGTAATCATCTTGTGCTTCGATGTAGTCGATGGTTTCAGCCGCCAGCACCCGCACCGTCGCGCCTTCTTTGATGAGGATGCGCTCAACGGGCTGCTGCCGGTTGCGGACTTCCCGCACAAGATCCTGAACCGATGAATCTGCCTTGCCAACATGAGACACCGCCCGTCTGAGGGCTTCTTCGAACCGTTCCCGGGTAAATGGCTTCAGGAGATAGTCGACAGCATGAACATCGAATGCCTTCAGCGCATACTGATCGTATGCCGTGACAAAAATGACGGCAGGGGCATGGTCGATGAGCTCCAGTACCTCAAAGCCGTTCAGCTTGGGCATCTGAATATCGAGGAAGAGAAGGTCGGGCTTCAATTCCGAAATCTGTTTCACGGCCTCAAAGCCGTTTGCGCATTCGGCGGAGATTTCGATTTCGGGATGCGAGGACAAATGTTCGCGAACAACGGTCCGGGCAAGCTGTTCGTCGTCCACAATGATCGCAGTGAGGTTTTGAGGGATTGCAGGCATGGGCCGAAGCGCAAAGTAAGAGAACTTTGCTACACTTGCATCTTCTGCTGAGAGAGAGGCGCCGATTGGTGAGAGTCAGCCGGCAGCACAATCTCTGCGATATAGCTGTTGGGTGTGCCGGTTGTCTCAAGCCGTGCCTCGGGGCCAAACAGGGTCTTCAAGCGACTTCGGACGTTCTCAATGCCGATCCCGTGTCCCCGATTCCTGGGCCCGTCGGGATCGCACGGATTCTCAACCCGAAGCGTGAGCCGGCCGCCGTTGCGTGTTGCCGAGATGGAGATCTCTCCCCCTTCGACGAGGTGGGCTATTCCGTGCCCCACGGCATTCTCGACGAGAGGCTGCAAAAGAAGCGGCGGCACATTGAGAGTCTTTGCGTCTTCATCGATGTTCAAACGAATCCGGAGCCTCGATCCAAAACGGACCCGCTCGATCTCGAGAAAACTGGTAGCAAGATCCACTTCATCGTACACGGTGACAAGATTCTTGTTCCCAAGCGCCAGGCTTTTACGCAGGAAATCGGCAAGGCGAAGGGTCATGGTTCTTGCTGCCGGAGGGTCGGCAGTCGTCAGAGCGCTGATGGAATTGAGACTATTGAAGAGAAAGTGGGGATTGATTTGTGCACGAAGGGCGCGGAGTTCGGCTTCCTGTGCGTGAAATTGCAGCTGCATCGCCTGGCGTTCCGCCTCCCGCGAATCACGAAAAGCAATCAGCGAGTAGTTGACCGCAACGGAGAGAAGGAATGTACTGATTCCAACGGCCAGCAGAAGGGGTACTTCCTGCGAGTACTGGCCTTCGATGTTCTGAAAGACGTTAATCTGAGAAATGAGCGAAGCCCAACTTCTCCCGATTGAGACCCACAGAGAACTTGTGAGCGCCGAGGAGATCGAATGAACGATCAGAATTCGGACAACGTCGTATCGTTGGAAGGGGAATGCCCTGCACAGGTAATACGATGCGAGGCACATGAATCCGTAGATCATGGCCATCGGAACGGCGAGAACAAGAGCGTCGGTCAACGAAACCCCGCCGGCCGATTGAAGCAGGAGAGCCAGCAGCCCTCCTGCAATCAGCCAAACCACAAGATACAATCCGAAGATCCGTTTTTCGGAAAGGATCGGGTGCATGGCTTATTGTCTCGGTCCCGACGTATCGTGGTTCATTGGAGTCTGTTCGGTACTCGACACTCCGTGTCTCGGTCCCGACGTATCGTGGTTCATTGGAGTCTGTTCGGTACTCGACACTCCGTGTCTCGATTCAGCTGGCATCAGATGATGTTTAGTACTTGACACTAGTTTCTCACCTCGGCACCACCCATGATGCAATGGCCCGTGAGAATGAGTTTCTTGGACGCCCCACCCTTGGGAGGAACGGACTTGTCTTCGACACCGCCCATAATGGGAACTACCTGTACGATGACGGCCCAGTCTTCCGGGACCTTGATTTCAACACCGCCCCAGAACGTGAAGATCTCGAGCTGGGCTTCTCCCTCCTTTATAGATGCACGCCGAAGATCGATCTCACATCCTCCCATAACCGCGGTGAGCTCACCGCCTCGGAAATCCTGTGAATCGCTGGATCTGACAACTCCGCCCATCAAAGCCATTGCTTTGATGTAGGAGTTCGAGTCGGACACTGATCGACCGCCGAGGAAACCAGTACTTCCCTCCATGACCTTACGCCGGGTCATGGCGCCCCTCACAAGGCTGTAGCCGAACAGAATGATGAAAACCGGCCAGAGATGCCAGACATAAAAGTCGATGAGATCGAGCCGATCGAGAATCATCAGCGATCCGAGCAGAGCAAGCGCAACGCCGAATACCTTTGCCGGCGTTCCTCCCGGCTGCACGAGTTTGACGAGGCCGACAACGATGAAGATCGCCGGCCAGAACAGGAGATATTCGCGGGCATCGATCAAATCAAGATTGTCGAGCGTGAACAGCAATCCGAGGACGATGATGCTCACCCCGAAGACGAATTGAGCCGAAAAACGAAATGAGTTATTCATGTGATGCCTCCTTGTTCCCGATGAGGGATTGGCGATAGGCGGATTTTACCACCATGCTGACACCAACGCCAACGAGCAGAATAGGCCAGGAGTCATGGAAGCCAAATCCAAAGACTTTGAAAACAGAGATGTACAACCATGCACCGATGAAGATCAACCAAATGGCCCCGCCCCGTTCGCGAGGGGTTTCAGCAATGACGAGTTTACCGATTCCCAATGCAACGATGAGAAGGGGCCAGTAACGCCACACCGAATCCATCTCGAGAACCTCGAGGTTGTTCAGAAGCAGGGCTGTGCCGAGAATGAGAAGAACGCCGCCCCAAACAAGCTGAGATGTGTATTGCGCACGGGAAGTAGTCATACAGAAACCCTTTCTTTCTCTTTTTCTGATTCAAGCTTACGGAGAATGATTCGAAAAGAAATCCGCATTTCGGCGAATTGCCGAAGGAAATCGGTGGATGGAGAAGAAAGCCGCGCCTCCGGGCCCGTTCAAAGTGTTTCAGTATTCAATGCGGCAGATCTTCAAGATCGTCAGGAGTATCGATATCAATAACTCCCCTGGGAAAAAGAACCGTCTCCAATTTCTCCTTTTGATTGAGAATAACTGACTTCGCCCCCGGATCTCCTTTCAAACGCATCAATTCGGGGAAAAGCGATTTTGAAAAGAGGGCAGGAATGCCAACCGTCTGTGCATACACACAAGCCACGACAAGGGCACCCTTCGATTGAAAACGCTCGATGATTTGATTCAGAAGATCACGAGTAACATAGGGCTGATCGCACGACATGAAGAGAGCTCCTTCACATTGGTTTGATACTGCCCTCAGTCCAGCCATAATTGAAGTGCTGAGTCCGCCTGCCCAATCATTGTTGTCAACAATGGTGAGCTTGAGGTCCTTGAGCTCTGCTCTCATCGCTTGCGCTTCAGCCCCAAGAACGACGATGACCTCATTTGCGCGGCTCGCAAGTGCCTCTCCGGCAAGTTTCCGGATGAGGCTGGTGGATCCGATCTTCAGAAGCTGCTTGGGCTGGCCGAGCCGGGAGGATCCTCCGGCAGCGAGGAGGATGAGGGATATGTATGCGGATTTCACCGGACGCGGATTACACTGATTGACGCGGATTACACGGATAAGTACCAATTGAATGATACCGACATTGTCACAGCACGGGCATCCGACTGATTCATATCGTTCGATACGAATTCAAGGCCCTCCGGTCTCTCATCGACCGGAACTTGTATTCATTCTCAGACTAGAATCCGCGAAATCCGCGTCAATCAGCGGAATCCGCATTAACCGAGGATCTGCTCCATTTCGTCCATCACTCGATTCATTTTCTTCATCGTCAGATTAAAAGGATCCGCGGTCGTCATATCCACACCGGCATTCTTCAGAAGATTGATGGGATAATCTGAACCACCGGAAGAAAGGAACTTCAGATATGTGCCGATGGCATTCGTGTCGCCGGCGAGGATCTTTTCCGAAAGGGCAGAGGATGCCGTGAACGACGTTGCATACTGATAGACATAGAAATTATAGAAGAAGTGAGGGATGTACGCCCATTCAGATCGGATTTCGTCTTCAATAACACAGACTTTCTGGTCGTGTCCGTAGTATTTTTTTGTCAACGAGTCGTAGAGCTCGTCAAGTGTATCTCCCGTCAAGGCTTCTCCGCGCTCGGCCATCTCGTGGATCTTCAGTTCGAACTCCGAAAACTGGGTCTGACGAAACACGGTGCCTTTGATCCCTTCGAGGTAGTTGCCAAGGAGCGAGAGCCGCACGTCATTATCTTTGATACGCTTCAACATGTAGTCGATGAGGAGCGCTTCGTTCAGGGTTGAGGCCACCTCGGCAACGAAGATAGAATAGCCGGCCGTTGCATAGGGCTGATGTTTGTTCGAGAAATAGCTATGCATCGTATGGCCGAGTTCATGCGTCAGAGTGCTCATGTCGTCATATTTGCCGTTGTAGTTCATGAGCATATAAGGATGCACGTCGTAAGCGGAGCCGTTGGAATAGGCGCCGGAACGCTTTCCAACGTTGGGATACATATCGATCCATCGTTCCTGAAACGACCTGGCGCTGACCGTCAGGTATTCCTCACCCAGTGGCTTGAGGGATGCAAGAATATTCTGTTGTGCCTCCTCGACGGAATAGCGAAGATCAACGCCGTGAACGAGGGGAGCATAGAGATCGTAATAATGGAGTTCATCAACGCCCAGCATGGCCTTTCGCAACCTGAGATATCGGTGAAAGGTCGACAGGTTCTTGTTGACGTTGTCAACCAGGCTCTCATAGACTTCTTTCGGGATGTTGTTACCGTCGAGAGCTGAGGCAAGGCATGAATCGTACTTCCGGGCGCGCGTGTAAAACATGTTCTTCTTGATTTCCGCGTTCAACTGGGTACCGAACGTACGGCGGAAATCACGAATGCGCCCGAAAAACACACCGAAAATCTTCTTTCTATCCTCACGATTCGCAGTCGTACGGTGGAGTGAGAATGCCGCTTTGTCCATTTTTACAGTCGTACCGTCGCTCAGTGTTACGTCGGGATCGGGAAAATCGGCGTTGGAGAAAATCCCGTAAATATTCTGTGGTCCATCAGCCATCAAACCTGCATCCGCAATAATCTTCTCTTCTCCCTCTGTTCCGGTGTGGGCCTGTCTTCGAACAAGATCGAACAGATAATGTCGATAGATCCTCAATCCTTCATCCTTTTGAAGGAACTCATCGATTGCGCTGCGCTCCATCCGGAGGATCTCGGGTTCGATAAACGAGGCCGCCGCGCTGAAATCCGAATATACCTGACTCATCTCCTGAACCATGGCAAGGTATCCGGATGCGCGTGTATCCTGGTCGGATTTCATGCTGGCGTAGGAATGGAGCCTTGTAAGCTCCTTCGTGAGGCCGGTTACCGTGTCAAGGCATGTCCGGAGCTGCCCCGAAGATTTTGCCATTGTGCCTTTGAAGGAACGGATTGCGGGGATTTGACCAATCAGGCGGGCTTTTTCCTGATTCCATTTTTCATCCGAGGCGTACAGCGGCGTGAGATCCCATTTGTCCTGGTCAGGAATTGCGCCTCTGTCCCGTCTCGGTTCGGCTGCGGATTCAGTTGTGGTCAGAAAATCAAGGTGATGCGGGAATCGTGTACCACGTATATAAGCGATCATAGTTCCGGTGTTGAATTGGTGAGAAATCAAATACTAATGTAACGGATGAAGCTTCGACAGGCAAGGAGATATCGCTCCTCATCGTTCAAACGCAAAGACCAGCCCGCCTCTGAGTGCCGAAGGAGGCAGGCAGGCCTTTGCGTTGAAAACTTCAGAGAGAATTAATGAATCGTGGAGGTGCGGTCCCTCATGAATCCACCGGAGCGGCCGGAAAACACTGACTGAATTTCGGCGATGATCGCCAGCGCGATTTCCTCGGGATTTTCAGCTCCGACATCAAGGCCGACGGGACCGTAAACACGTGAGCGTAGATCGGAGGACATCGCAAGCCCGCTTTCTTCAAGTTTCTGAAATAACAGCTCGCGGCGATTCTTGTTGCCGAGCAGCCCGACATACCAGGGCACTTCCTTCGAAAGGAAGAAACGCAGCAAAGTGAGGTCATGTTGAAACTGGTGGGTCATAATCACGGCCGCTGTCCGATCGTCGATGGAGACATGCCTCTCAAGCTCTTCAGGCCGGCAAACAACGACAGAGCGGGCGTCTGGGAATCGTTCCCGGGTCGCCAATGCCGGACGGTGATCGGACACCGTAACCTGCCAGCCAAGTTGTGATGCCATTCGCACGACAGGCATTGCATTGGATCCAGCGCCTGCCAGAATGAGCACAAGAGGTGCGTGGACTGCTTCAAAGAAAACCTCCGCAACTCCATCTGTGAATCTGAATTCCCTGGGTCGGGAATTTCCCCCGGAGTAAACCACCTGTGCTTCTTCCGCGATGGCCGCACTGACGACAGGATGCCGGATCGTTTCTTCGATGCCTTTGGCTGTGAGGTACATCCGGGATCCCACGCCCACTTTCAGTTCACCTTCCACGCGAATGACCGTGGCAATGACGCCTTGGGTTCTCTCCTCATGGCATCGCCGAATAAACTGCAGTTGGCGCGAGATTTTGACAGGATCCAACGGCTCGATGAATACATGAATGACACCGTTGCATCCCTGGCCGTATCCCCACAAATCATCCTCCGCTCCGGTCATGTCGAAGACCGCAAGCTGAGGATTGTCACCGGCCATGAGCTTCTTTGCTTTTTCTACGACATCTCCTTCGAGACAGCCGCCGCTGATCGTTCCGACCGTTGATCCGTCGCTGCGAATGAGCAGCCGAGCGCCGGGCTTGCGGTATGCGGTCCCGACGATTTTCACCACCGTCGCAAGGGCCGCACGGCCGTCAATTTTCTGATATGCGTTCAGTATGTCGGTCAGGTCCTTCAACGCTTCATGATTGCTTCAATTTCCCGGATTTCTTTGGGGATGTTTCCCGAAAGCAGTCTGTATCCTGTCTCCGTCACGAGAACATCGTCTTCGATTCTTATTCCAAAGCCGCGGAATTCCGGCTTTACGGTTTGAGCATCTGCCGGAATGTAGATTCCCGGCTCGACTGTGATGACCATGCCGGGCTTCAGCTCAAAGCCTGCTGCGACATCGTGCACGTCGATACCAAGAGGATGAGAAACCCCGTGACGGATGAACGCTCCGTACCCGGCTTCAGTGATGATCGACCGAGTACGAGCGTCAAGGTCACCCATGGATATGCCGGGTTTGATCATTTGGATGACCTCTTTCTGGGCACGAAGGACAACCTCGTAGACCTCGCGCTGCGCCTTTGTGAATTTGCCTGACACAGGGATTGTCCGGGTGATATCCGCAGCATAGGCCTTGTATTCGGCTCCCACATCCATGACGATCAGGTCGCCGCTCTTCGTTTGCCTCTTGTTTACATCGTAATGGAGGATCAATGAATTCCCGCCGGAACCGATGATGGAAGGGAAGCTCTCATAGTCCGCTCCGTGGCGTGTCATTTCATATTCGATCTCTGCCTGAAGCTCGTATTCCCACGTCCCCGGCTTGCAGATCTTCATGGCTCTCTGCAAACCTGAACCGGTCATATCGATTGCCGCTTGGATGAGATCGACTTCGGCAGCTGATTTGATCGATCGCGCGGCGGCGATGAGGCTCCCTGCCGGCTTCACCTTGATTCCTGGGTGTGTCTCTTCGAATTGCTTTCTTGACTCCCGCTCAATGAAAAGCGCTTTTGCGTTGATCCAATCGTGTCTGAATCCGAGATCAGGAGCCGAGTAGTATAGCATCGTGAGGCCGGTGAGCGCCATATCGAACATATCTTTAAACCGGCTGTTAGGAAGAACAATCTCCCGGGCGGCCTGGGCGGGTTGTGAAAGCAGGTCATGTCCGGGTGGGACAAACAGGACAATCGTTGAGGTCGCGCCTTCAATGGTGACACCGCGGGGAACAATCAACACATAACAGTTTGGTTCGTTGAATCCGGTCAGATACAGGAAATTGCTTTCCTGCCGGTAGCGATAGCTCACATCATTGGATCGTGTGCGCGCATCGATTGCCTTCATCACAAGCGCAGAACCTGAATCAAGCATTGATACAATTCGCTCTCTTCGATCTCTATATTCCTGCTGCCCGATCCCTTCAACCTGCTTTGCGCTTTTCTGTCCCGGAAGGGAAGAGGGCAGAAAGAGGAAGGCGATCGCAACGAAGAGCAGTGTTTTTCTTCGGACAGAGGCGTTCCCAGAAAAACACTGCTCT
>Ga0209641_10001958_pt1 | contig 17918 bp, 25 predicted proteins | sample RifCSP16_1_FD_184022 | JGI IMG/M metagenome (GOLD analysis project Ga0209641, IMG submission 184022) | Soil microbial communities from Rifle, Colorado - Rifle CSP2_sed 16_1 (SPAdes) (version 2) | ecosystem: Environmental > Terrestrial > Deep subsurface > Rock core/Sediment | place: Rifle... | reverse complement strand
GACATTGGCGAAGCTGCAGACTTTATCGTCGAATCCCACCTTCTGTAGAGTGGAACGGAGTCGCCGCCCAGCAGGGCCGACGAATGGCTTTCCCTGCGTAACTTCCTCTTCCCCCAAAGCCTCTCCCACGCAAAGGACACGGACGGGAAGTTTGATATCTCCCACGACAAATTTGTCACTACAGGCTGAATAGGGAACGGCCTCCCATCGACTGGCGAGGGAGCCCAATCTTTCATTCATTTTGAGTCTCTGCTTTGTGCCCGTATACCAACCAGGTAAGAGGAATTGTTACGCCTCTTGAGGTGTTAAAATCACCACCTAACTTGCGGTTTTCCTTGAAGGCGATACGACCCAATTTGCGTAATCGCTCTGCTTCTATCACAACGTAGCAACGACGAGGTAATTCAATTATCCAATACTGGGAATCTGTTGTAGCAATCCCGCTCGGTTTTCCGTGGCTTTCATATTCTAGAAAGAAATTTCCAGTTTCCAGTCCTTTGTACTCAGTTTTTAATTCAATCAGGCCATAAGAAAGAACCTTAGCTAATTTGCCTTCATTGTATTTAGCCTCGGTCAAATCGAAGTCAAAACCCTTGCGGGAGATTCCTCTTGTCACTTCTTTGCCCGAAAGCACGTCGGGCAAATCGGGCCAAACTCCGCGCCTTCTTTCGCTCGTTTGGTCGCCAACCAATTGCTAATCGGGGGTTGCGAAACATTCGTCCCGCAAACTTGACAGACTTCTTTTTCTGAGGATTCGCTCTCTTTAGGATATTCGGGCGCGAGAGAGGGGACGGGTGACCCGGAGGAGGTGGCTACGGCCTCAGGGGATTCGGCCGCTGGTCCCGTCCCCCTCTCAGCGACTTTGCGCATCTCTTCCTGAGATGCGATGCCCTTCTTCACTTCAAAGCCTAGGAAGGCAAGCGCTCTTCCGACCGCCGAAGTCTCGGCGTTCTCAACGGCCGAAGTCTTGTTTACGAGTGATTCTGAACGAACCTCCTCCGCGTGCCCCGTCGCAGCAGGACGGGTCTCCTTATCACTGCGCCATATCCTTGCCTTGGCGAGCACTTTCTTATCATCGACCGAAACGATTTCTGTCTCGATGTGCCCCTCGGGGTATTTCTCAATGAATTTCTCGATGCGTACGGAAACTGGGACGTACTCGTCAGGATTGAACCGTCGCCCATCAGCCATCGACTTTCTCCTCCTTTATGCGTCCTTGCCAATCGTCCTTCATAAGCTTTCCTGCCATCAGCCGTTCTGCTTCTTTCCGTGCAAGTTCTGGGTCTCTCAGATATCCTGTATAGTCGCCCCCATTACCTAGCCAACAAATCTCGAAATATGGGCAGAATTTGCAGTATCCTGGGTCGTCAATCGGCCACACATCAAGCTTTTGCATCCGTTCAGCGATGCGAACGACTTTGTCCAAGTAACGTTTCTGGTCATGTTCATCTCGGGTATCCGAGAGGACTTCCTTCTGCGGGCCACCTTTGTAGCGGAGCAGGCGGTGGAGGGTCACTTCCTCTGGCTGTTTACCATATTTGAGAGCAAACCCAATGGCATATGCAGAAAGTTGGCCGTCGACCCTCGTGGCAGTTTTGTCATTGGGATTTCTCGGGTTCCCCAGTCTCTTCGCACTAGTTTTGTTATCGATAACTCCCGTTTTTACAATGACGTCGGGACGTTGACGGACACGAAGTTCCCATCCATCTCCTGGCAGATTGAAGTTCAGCGGTTCTTCGACGGCGACTACCCCTTTAGCGAGCACAGAGGGAGCAAGCTCCTTATGATGGAATTCGGCTAATCCGACTACCTCGTCCTTCAGGGTGTCCTTTTTCTCACCGTCTTCGAAAATCGTTTTCTCGGACAGGTGTTCGAACGAGTCTGCAGCAATATCTTGCAGGATATCGAGAGGCGCTAATTCGCCCCGCTCCAACGCAGATTCATAATCGGCCTGAATGGAAGAATGCACCGCCGTCCCCACAGAAAGATACGAGCTTGGCTTCGTAGTGAGGCCAAGCCGTCGTAGAACTTTTCGGAAATACCACTTCAATGAACATTTAGAAAATTCGCTTACCTGGGACGGGGAGATATAGATGATGTTCTCAGGTTGGGCCATTTACGAATTCCACTTCGGACCGTTTTGGATACAGTAATGCCTCGCCGAACGGTTGTCAAGAAAAAGTAAATCGCTAAAGCAGAATGTAATAAGTTATTACTTTTCGTTATTTAGCGATTTCTTAGAATTCGATTTTCGTTGGGGAGAAAGATGAAGACGGAATTGTCGCAAGAGTTCGACCTGAACCTCTGGGACAATTTCGCTAAAGAGAAACCCTGTCGGTTCCTCAGTCTGTGTGGTGGATTTAAGTTGAGGGGAAATGAGACGATTCCTTTCTAGGAAAAGACGGAGGGCGGTATAGATTCATACCACCCACCCGCCTTAGTTTGACTCAAGCGCTTGGGTCGAACGTACTATTCTCGTTTGCCGCCTTCGGGGTCTGGAATATCTGGACCCGCGATGAGTGCCCGCTGGGCGAACCAGAAGTACTCGGCAGCGCGGAAGACCCGATGTAGGTCCTCGCCTTCGAAAACCTCGCCGCGGTCGACGGGTGCGCCTACCGAATCAACGCCGACGAACTTAATTTCGATACGAAGCATTTTTCAGCCTCCCTTCTTTTACGTGATGCGTCGTACTTTGGCGGACTCGACGACAAACCGTCGGCCGTCCTGCCACGTCACGTACGCACCAAGTGGAACATCTATTGTCTGGCCAGGCTGCAATGAGCCGATGCCCGCAAGGATAGCGAGAATCATCTGAATTGCGGCCCAGAGTGTCTGGAACGACATGTCATCCTCCTTGCGCCGTCGGAGGAGACTGCTGTCGCTCCTCCGTTTAGACCCTTCTTAGCCTAGAGCGGCCTTCTTAACTTCGTACGACGCGACGCTAGCAGCCGCGCCAAGCAATCCGGCGATAAGAGCCAGCAGGAAGCCAGAGATTGCCTCGCCGAGTCCTGCAATGTTTAGGAAACTTACGGCGGCGACTGCCACTACATTTAGAATTGCCGCAATGAGTTTTGGATGGTCTGCGACAAACTGAATCCGCTTTAGGAAATCGACGGCTTGGCTGACGATGAATCCTTGGCCAAGCAGCCAAATCAAGATAGCGAGCATGCAGATTCCTCCTTCCTTCTGTTATTGTCTTCTGTCTGAAGCCGTGGTATGATAACTGGTATGAGTTCCTTCCGAGCACCTACACTCAATGACGCCATTGTACTCGCTGCTTATAGTCACAATGGGCAGAAGGACAAGTCGGGGGAGCCGTACATCCTTCATTGCCTCCGCGTGATGCTCGCCTTTCAGGATGATAAACACCGCATAGTAGCGGTTCTCCATGATGTGGTTGAGGATACGCACATCACGTTCGAGAGACTTCAGAGAGTGGAGCATTATTCCAAGCCGATTCTCGCCGCACTAGAGGCCATCACCCGTCGGGAGGGCGAACGCTACTTCGAGTACATCCGACGATGCGGGGAGAATCCTATTGCGAGAGCAGTGAAAATTGCCGACTTGAGGGACAACACGAGTCCCATTCGAGCAAAAAACCTTCCCGCTGGAGAGTACAAAGGATTGCTGAAGCGCTATGAAAAGGCTCTGAGCCTTCTGGAGAACGATGCGTAACGAGTTCGTCCAGAAATTCGGGGAGCAAGAAGCACTCTTAGTAGAAGAAGCGGCCGAGAGCCACGCGGGCTATATTGTGGAACGTGGAAGCGACCTATTCCGCTGGGCGCTACTTGTGTGTATTAGTTGGGAGTGCCTAAAAGTCGATGAATACCGAGACCGTCACGGATTCTCTACTCCCTGGGTGGATATTGAAGCGTGGTTACTAGAGCAGGAGTTTTCTGCGCATGACGGTTGGCTGGACCCCGTCGGCAGAGAAATGTTTGCCTACGAACGATATGGCATCGCGGCGCTAGAAACACCTCAGAGCATGATGGAGGCGATGGTGACTGTAATGCAGCAGATAATCCGTCCGAAGACTTCACATTAAATTTACTAGATAGACGGACAATTGTCAAGGGTTTGTAATAAGTTACTACACGCCAAATTGATTTCTTCTCGTGCTGTCCATAAGGTAAATCGATTTCCTCCTATTCATTGAGGTTCTGACGAAACCAATCGAAGTGCGCCATCACTCTATTGACGTGCCTCCACCCCGCCGCCGCCTCCTCGGCTGAGGCCTCCCCAGATAGAATCCTCTTTGCCCCCGTTGTCCCACGATTGTATGCTAGGGTCGCCAGGCGTCTGGGGTCTTCGTTCGGGTAGAGTCCTCGAAAAAGGGAGATATTGTTAGCATATCGAATAGCCATCTTGGGCACGGCCCACTTCGGGTCATAAAGAAAGTCCTCAACTATATCAATATCTGGAAGTCCGTGGAGTTCGGGGGAATCGGCGGCTACGCGGATGTAGCGCAATTTGAACATACACGCCCCGTAGTCGCCTTTGCCGGGGTCGAGTGAATACCCCAACATCGCCTCCCACGCATTGAAATTCTGGTTCTTCGCGCGAGGGTCATTTTTTGACTCCTGGTGGATAGCGGCGACTAAGTAGGCGACAGCATCGTCTACTCGAAGCTTAGGGGCGTTATTGATAATTAGACCTGCCATTAACTCTGCGGTGGGCATGCCAATTCGGTGGATGACTGCGCCACGAAAGATATTTTTGTACGGTCTGTTCTGGGCGTAAATCGCTTCAGCAAGAGTCATCGGTCACGCGTCTTCTGATTTCAAATGAAACGCCCACACATCCATCAATGTGTCAGGGTCGTCAAGAAATGCGAACGGAAAGCGCAAATTGCCATCATGCGTCCAAGACCCCCACGAGTTTCGGCCAATGATGTAGCCCCCGCCAGCCCAGGCATCGTCCATGACATAGCCGATGGCGCAATTTGCGTGCCCACCCAAAATTACCCGTGAGTCTGGCATCGGAACATTGCCGCTGCCTTGGGCGTCCCAGAAATTTGGGTGAATAGCAAAGCCGAAGATGAATGGCCATCCTGCCGCGAGACACGAGAGCATCTCACTTAGCGTGTTAATTCGATAATAATTGACATTGCGGTACCAAATAGCAGGACCGTATGATGCAGAGGGAGGATTAACATTCCACTTGGAGACGTCATATGGCCAATCGGCTTCCCTAGCCGCGCCTCTCCCAGCGAGGATTGCGGTTACTTCGCGCATATACGCACCGCTATCTTCGTTCACATCCCAGAACTTACGACGGGTCTCGTAATATACCCATAGTTGAGACAATGGTTGAAGAGTGTGGCCGATTTTAAGAGTAAGAATCTCTCGATTCGCCGCGGCGGAGAAAGCCGTGCAACTTCCGAGAGACTGTTGGTCTCGTACGGGCGGTAGATAGGGCAATAGAACAGAACTAGGGAGGCGTAGGGGCACACCGAACTTGCGAGTGTTGAGTGCAAAGAGGTAGTCCCTTGAGTCGTGTGGGTCACGCCCTCGAAGCCCTCCATATAATCCTGGGGCGAGTTCAACGGACATCCGTGACATCTGTGTCCTCCTGAAGGATTTCTAATCCGAGTGTGATGGCTCGGTTGAAGAGTTTACGGAGTGCGGCCGGGCCTTTTTCGTCTAGAGCCTGGAGAAAACCCTCTATCGCCTTACGTCGAATGCCGAATATCACAGGAACATTCAGTTGTGCGAAGATTTCTTCCAGTGCCTTCTTAGAGTCTACCATCATGGCACCTCAGCCATCTGTATCAAGCCGTTTGCGATACGTCCGATTCAAGGCACGCCGCAAAAAATGCACGAATAGCCATGCGGCAAATGTCACGCCTAGCCAAGGAAGGTAACGGATAACTAGGTGAGTCAGCGGCGGGGTGCGCGGATTGTTATTCAACAGAGCGATAAACTCAAGAACCAAGCCGATTCCAACCCATGCTATCCAGAGACTTACATAGTACCAATCGTATTTCATTATTTGTCCTTCGTATTATGTACCGTTTTTAAAGCCGACTATCGCCACGCGGTCCAAAAACGCCTTCCAATCGGACCACTTGCGAAGGTCTCCGACATTTGCTTGATGGAGGCTGTCACGAAATTGGTTATCGTATTGGCCAGTAATTAGAGTTGGAATGTCGAGCACATAGTTCAAGGCGGCTTGGGCAAAGTTACATTCCGACCGTGCCGTCCGAGCAAATCCTGGAGGGTCGGTATCGTCGATGTGAAAGTGGTCGTGGTGGGCAATATTATAAGAATAATTTAACACCACACCAAAATGTTTATGCAGGATGGCCTCGACAGCGAGGTAAAACGTTTTACCCCCAGTCTCCCATTCCGCCTTCGTTACAAAGGTGCGGTCTTTCCACCAGATAGAATCGAGGTCCGTGGCCCGCCCTAATCCATGCATCCCCGGTTTCTCGACCCAGAATCCCGCAGACACAATCAACTCGGCTTCCCCAAGGGGACAGACCGTCCATAGTTCATTGAATGCTGCTTCGATTTTGGCTTGAAATTCGGGCGTCGCTCGCCAGGTCGCTTTGACACCGCGTGTCCCGTAGGGAGCTAATGGTAGGCGAGCATACTGGACCGGGACTCCTGTTAGAGAGGTAAATTTATTGTCTGGTGGTGCAGTCCTCATCGTTTCTTTTTTCGGGCATCTGCTTTGGGACGAAGCGCCCGACTGAGCAGACGTTCACGGATTTCGGTAAGACTGGTGGCCACGGCAACAATCGTCATTCGTGATTCTGTGGCTTGCTCACTCTCAGTGGCGATGCGGTCGTTCAGGTTTCTAAGAATTTCATTCGAACTAGCCATATGATTGGAAATGGCGGCTAGGTGGTTATCTAGGACGGAAGTGATTCGTTCCTGAGTCTGAAGAAGGTCTCCACGGTCACCTCCTAATACATCGGCTAATCTTTGTGCCATATTTTGAATTAGCCATGCAACCAACCCCATGGCGGCAATAGAAAGATAAATAGCCAAATCCTCCGTGTTCTCTGGCGGGCCAAGATGGATTAGCATGTAGATGATTGCTCCCGCAACAGAAACGGGGACAGCAAGTTTTCTCAGGGTGTCTCTCATCGATGCCTCTCTTATCGGCTGATTTCGTCTTTGGCGGTTACTTTAGCTAGTACGGCTCTTGCCCGACGAATGGGGTCTTTGCGGCATTTCTCGCACATCCAGGCTTTGCAGAATCCACAATAAGTGACCGACTTCCGCGTAAGGTCACCATCGATTAAACGGCACACGTCGCAAATATCTTCTTTTTGACCAGCCGAGTTGATTGGGCTTAATGTTCTTTCCTGACAATCGCCACAATCATTTTCTTTTAATTCTACTGACCAGCCCTCTTCAGTCCGGTTCATTGATATGTATTTATTCCGCATATCAGAAAATATATTGTTATTGAATGCAAAGGAGCCCCCGACATAATCCAGGAGGGCTAGGAGCAACGCTTGGTTAATTGTTGGCTGGGTAACAAGAGTATTATCCTGACGGTTCATTTCCACCGTGCCTCCCAGGCCGAACTAATCCATCGAATTTGTTCGCCTTCGACAATCGTCGTAGGTGAAGCAAAGATATCGTTTTTTGCAAATCGTAAGAGTCTTCGGATTTGAATGCTTGTGCCCGGGTCAGCGAAACAAGTGGCCGATTGCCTTTCTAAAAACCACACGGCATCTCTTGTGGCAGCAAGTTGGATGTGTGGTGACGACAATGTCCAGAGGGGGTCAAAAGTGTAAATCGTAGAACTACAATTAGCTGGCCCTCCTTGAATAAGATACGGGCAGCTTATAAACGGGTCCGGCATGAAATTCTCCCACGGCCCGACAGTTCCATCCTGTTGAATACGCCCGCGATAGAGGCCCATTGGGACATAATAGTTTGCGCAGGCCAGACTTGGATTAGGGTCGCCTATGGGAACGGGGTCGGGGTTGTACCGTTCGTGTCCTGTCATAGCGAGATAGACATAATCAATATCCGATGTTGCATCGATAATTTGTCCATGGTATAAGAAATCATACCGACCCCCTATCTGGAGGTCATCTTCTTCATATTCGTTTCTTAATGCTAAACCGCCTGAGATACAATCCCCGCATGCAGTACATTGGTCACTACGTTGTGCGGCAGTGATGTTTTGATTACAGTTACAGGCTAATATACCGGCCGTATTGGGGTTATTATCGTGGTCCCAGTTAGTACAATAATCAGTAGCCCTTACGAAGTATCCAGTATCAAAATCTACCGAGAAGATGGCGACATAGAGTAGTGGGTCAATGGGAGAGTTGGGGGAGTGAAGGCATCCTTCACAGTCCCATTGAAACGCACCTTCAAAGACTTGATTTGCACTGGCCACATCGACGAGGCGATAGTTGGACCCCCATTGTGTACTGTTATATTCAGCGACGAGTTCTCCTATAGTTATCGTGGGGAGAGCGGGGCTAGCTCCGTGGGTATTGCGTAGACGGGCAGAGGCGGGGACCGAACTCGTGGTGCCGAAACCATATGCGCCGAGGGGAAAGAGTCCATTACCAAAAGCACCCTCGCAGTAGTTATCACCGAGGTAAGAAACTTGGGTATTCATCGATGATTGCCATGCGCCGTTCTGATAAATCCATTGGGCATTGCCCCACACTTGGTTTGTCAGGCCACCACAATAAACATAGAATCGATTGGTGCAGATAAAATCGTAGTCTGCAATAGAAGTTCCTGCCCAACGGTGGAAAGGAGGAGGACCTTGGCAATCGACGGCCGCTAGTGTTGGGCTAACAAATTGGTCGTAGGCGTAAAGACGTCCTCCATTTCCGCCTCGTTCTTCACTTGCAGTGGCATAATATACAAGGCCAGGATTCCAGGCCTCCGCGAAATCGGAAAGACCAGGCATACTGCGCCATAAATCATAATTCGGTTGCCACATCGTCTCCAGCCCGAGCCAGCGCCCGTCAGGAAGCACTATTGGGATTAATTCGCGAAACATGCAATAGCCCGTGCTTGCTCCTGCACATCCGGCAATAATTTGGTCTGCGGGTTCACAAGAAGCATCAAATAAAAATTCAGTACATCCAGATAGAGCCTGCCCTGGCGGACAGGTAAATCTCGCCTCGCCTGCAAGTGCATCGGTGGAAATAAATGTATGGCTCGGCCAGTTTGTAATCTTGTGAAGTACCCATTGTCCGCCGTCAAACCTGAGACGGGTCGCGGAGGTTACAAGCGCGGGATATATATTCGCATTTGTAATGTTCCAGAGAGACCGTCCGGTAGATGCTTCGAGAGCATTTATCTCGCTATTATCGGAGACTGGGACGGCAAAACTTCCATCTCGGTCCAGGAAAGCAAATTGTGGGTAGTAGAATCCTAGCGCGCCGCCCAGCGGCCCAGTCGGCACTGTGAGCATCAATTCTCTTTGTGTAATTTGACTTCCCTCAATAAGAATGCGAACAAAATGCGCTTCAAAGGGTCCACTTGTTGCCCGTACTCCATAAAGCCAACCATCTGGACCTTCTAGCATTTTGTCAAAACTAACATAATTTGCGTCGTTGTTGGAAACTGGAGCCCGAAGGATTTCGGTTCCTGCCTCATCATATCCAATTATCACATAGCCCGCCGGATTATTTGTAGATATGAATTCACTTCTGGCTTGCAAAGACCAAAGGTCGGGGCGTACGGAAGGCACCGGAAACGCCCAGGGCGGGGTAAAAATAGAACGGATGGATTCTGTCGGACCCTGAATATCCTCCGTGACCGTAATGGGGCGCTTTGTTGTCGAAGGAATGTTCGAAAACTTTAAGGCTCCTGCGATTTTGCCGATGATGGACCTAATCATGGGACGATTGTCGGCGTGGTTCGGTCCATGATAATTTTTACCTGACTCCCCACGGGATAAAAGAGCAAATTGACCGACCACACCTGGTTATATGTCTTGCCTTCTACTCGGACAACATAAGACCCTGGAGAGGCCCCTGCGCCTAAGATGGTACCCACCTTTTCCGAGAGTCCAGGAATTTTCTTGGCCGCAATCTGGGCGAGGTGTCTCAGCATTAGAGCCACGCTAATCCCGTTACGCGCATTATTAGACCCACCGTTGTTCGTTCGAAGGTCCGTCCGACAACAAAGAAAGTGCTTGTCTGCCAGCGAGCAGGCGCGTTCGTAATCGTCATTGTCATCCCCTCGCGGATGTTGAGGTCGGGGAGCAGAGTGAAATTTCCGACGACCTTCCAAGAGTTTCTTGCGTCAGTCAATTGGTCGCGAATTCGACAAGCAGAAGGAGCATCCCCGACATAAGATAAGGTAATCTTTTCCCTTTCAGTATCAAGACCACAGGAGATTTGGACCTCCCGAGAGCGTTGTTCGAAAGGGATTGTGGTGCCGACCTCACTTGTGGGAAGTTCGCCCGCTGCAAGTTCGGAAACCTCTTCCTCTCGGACAACCTCTGGGCCACTTCGCGCCGGGTCATGGACCTCGTTGAGTGCGACCCGCAAAAGTTGATTGCCGGTCTGGATATAACGAAAACCCTGTTTCGAAGTGACTTCAAGAGGAGCGAATGCGCGTGTCGGCGTCGTGCTTCCTGCGGGGATGATGAGGTCTTTCTCGTTGGCTTCCATGTTGACCGCTTCCTCGCTGATGGCTCCAATCCGACGTAGTTGGGCTTGAGCGGCTGGGGAAAGCGTCACATCGGATAGTTCAGGAGGATATTGCCAAATTGTTTCCGTGCGTTTCGTGATTTGTTGAACATATTTCTGCCCCCGATATTGCAAATAACCTGCTGCAGTAGCCGTGGCCGGAATCCAAGCATAAATAGAAGTGAAGTCCGTGACAAATTTCTCTGTGGTCTTGCCTGTGAGTTTGACCCCCGCATTAGTGATAGTATTATACTCGAATGTCTCCGTAAGAGTTTCTTCACGAATATGCGGGAATGGTGACCCGGGCACCATGTTACCATTTTCATCGACTACAATGTAGTTATGATACTGGATGTGCCAGGCCGTGTTGAGGCATCGTCCGTCTGACCCATAGACAGCTTCCCACTCCTTCGTGTAGAGTTCGACCCCGAAGTTTGGGTCGGTTGTCGTTACAGGACCATATCTCTTCGTGTATGCGCTCGTCCACGGCCAGCCGGTAATTGGTTCACTGCTCGTGGGGATAACTAGCGCCGATTCAAAACAAGAATATTGATGACCCAGTACCTGAATCGAAGAGGTTAGTGCTGGCCGCTGTTTTTCGATATTTCGCTCAATAAGGTCTTGATGTCGGACATTGACTGACCCAAACGGTGCCCCCAGATTCCGTTGCCAGACCCATATTGTGGTGCCTTGTAGATAAACATCGCCCCAATATTTCTCTCCCCCTGTCTGTCTTTGAGGTTCAAGAAGTTGAGTGATAGCCTCACCGAAACTTGTATTCGTGCCGTGGACGAAATCTTGCCCTAACTGATAATTATCGATATTGACACTTGGGGTGTACCCGGCCCGCTGGATGATATCTGTGAGTGCCCCTACTGCAGTCTGATGATAGGTAATCGTGCAATCTGACGAGACTGTCATGCCTTGATAAGTCGTACTAGTTGCGGGGAAGAGTTCAAGTAAAAGAGCTTTACTATCCCGACCAGCAAGTCGCGACGTTACCCCGTCCGGGCCTTCAGTGGCCGAGTACTCATCAACCACAAACTCACCCAATAAATCGCTGTTTCCTTGGACCAAAACATAAATTTGAATGCGGTCGGCACTAGCCGCGTTGTTGTAAATCGATTCCGTCGCTCGGAACCCTTCGACATCAAGGAAATTAGCAGAAAAGGTTCCTGGTCCTTGAGTGAGGTCAACTTGGTATGACCAATCGATAGCAGAAACGGAAAGAAGAGGCATTATTTGACCAGCACGACTTCACTTGGTACCCCATCTGGCAAAGAACTCCGGGAGGGGTCGCTGGGATTAACATTACCGCTAGAGAATGGATTTGGTAGAGCAGGCAAGAGTAAGAGGTCAAGAAGGACCGTCGTCCAGAGCCAAGCACTATCGAGTTGTTCGAAGTCGGTGCCCAAACGCACGGTTGCAGCACTTACCCATTGGGAGGTCGGAGTCTCGTTTTGCATTTCTCGTAATAAGAGGGAGGCGATGCTCACCCAGTAGCTATTAATGTAGTCACTAAGCTCTGTCGTCGAGTCCGTCCATAGCCACGCACTCTGCAGGTAATCGCTAAGTTCAGTGAGCGTGTCCGACCAGTTCCATGTGTCCGAGGGCAGGATGTTGAGGTCTTGTAGGACACCGACCGTAGCCGAAGAAGTCCATGTCGCCACAGGACTGACGACAAGAACGATTTGAATCTCTGGACTGACGGCGAGAGTTGTATGGGCGACATCAACAATCGCGTCTGCACTTGTCCCGTCGAGAATAATCGTGGTTTGCGGTTCGTCGGTAAGGACGATAACCGCAACAGAGGGGAAAATAACAGTAACGGATTGACTTTCTTGGGTGCTATAGGTCTCTTGTGTGGAAGCCAGTAGGACGAGCGTAATGGAAGGACTATCAGTAGGTGATTGATTGGCGCTGACTTCGGGGCTGAGCGTGACGGTGACAGTGGCGACGAATATCTGAACATCTGTAACGTCGGGGCTGAAACTGAGGCTAGTCTGCGGTTCTTCACTGGATATCGTCTGAGCTTGAGGAACGAAATTGACCGAGACGGTCGGGGCCTCCGTAAATGTCTGCGGAAGGATGTCAGAAACAGACCCGGAGAAAATGATGGTGGTGCTGTCATCGTCCACGAGAGAAACACTATTTGTCTCCTGACCCTGAAGAACAATGGTGAGGGTTGGTGCGTCCGCCAAGCCCCCTCCCGTTGTCTCGATTGTGGGAGAGAGCAAGACGACCTCAGATAGGGTCTCGACAAGATTAGTAACATCTTGTTCCGACGTAGCAAAAACGACGGTTGCTGAAACGCTCTCACTGATGACCTGTCCTTGTGCGTCTGCAACTGCGGGACTGAATGCGAATGTCGATGCATTGTCCTCTTGTGCGATTGTGCTGTCGACTTCCGCAGATGGCACGTTAATCGTGGCCTGAAGGCTCTCTGCCGACGCGGAAATAAATTCATCCGAGGCAGAGACGCTGAGGCTAAAACTTGCTGAGACTTCCTCAGTGAGGCCCGGAAGCTGGACGACTGCGCGGCCCAAGAGCCAGTAGGACAGGTTGCCCGTGTCCAATAAGTGGAGGACAGGGTGAGTCAACCAATGACCGAAGTTCGCGGGCTTAGCCATTAGGAAATTTGGATATCTACCATCAGCTTACGGAGATGTCATCCCATAACGCATATGCGCCCATTTGACTTGCGCGCACTTCGCGCCAGACTTCTAGCGCCCCTGTCGAAAGGACGGTGACTGTGACTGAGAGTTGCTGCCAATCTGTACTTGTCCCAGATGAGGTAAGTGCATCGGCATAGAGTCCTACATCAGGATTGGCACGAATACGAATCAGTGGCGTTGGTGAATGGCCATTATGTTTGACCCAAATCTTGAATGTTTTTGACCCTGCATCGACCGGCCAAAAGATATCTCGAAGCACTCCTCGGCGAGACTGTTTCTGAGAGGGGGTGGAAGTATGGCCTTCTGTGTCCCATCGTTCTTGTAACCCTTGTCTGGCACCAGAAAACTGCCCTCCTGTAAATCCCCAGTCAAGTCCAGCCTGCACGCCTGTTGCATATCGGTCGGCGGTTGCTCCAGACGTCAACCCAAAATTACCTGCTGCCTGCGCAGAACGGCCGGTTGGAAAATGAGTCCGAGCATCAGAGAGAAGGGCCATTTAGGACCAGGTATTTGACGACTCAAGGGCTAAGCATCCCGTCGTTCCACCACTATTTGAAATTGTTTTCTTAATCTCAAATACTTTCCCGGTGAGGTCGGGAGTGCCTGCTCCTCCATTAAAAGTGTCACCATCATTGAAGTTTGTCGCGGCATGCAGTGGTGCCCAAACGCCTCGCATATAGCCTCGAACAAGCGGTTGGGCTGTCTCATGAATCCAAACTGGACTCACCCATAACCGACCGTCGGCGGGATGAGCATAAGCCATTCCTGATACGCCAATGTGGTCTGACCGCTGTTTTACTAAGTCCTGGTGTTTCCCAACAGAAATTGCTCCTCCCGTACCTGTATAGTTTCGGGCGATATAGTGTCCTGTGAGAGCGGTTACGACGCTCACAGCTACACTGCCGATATTTTCAACAGAGGTCGTCCCATTATTCTCTGTCGCCCGCCCGATAATCATGACATTATATTGGTCCCCCGACACATAGGATGCAAACTCCCCGAAAGAAAATGCATGGTATACATTAGCGATATCTCCAGTCAAGGCCATGAAATGTACAGTCCGATAATCCGCGGCACAAAACCATGTTCGCGTCGTGGCATCTGCGGTTGTAGACTTCCGAGCGATGATGCCTGTACTGAGAAGTGCATATGTAGGAAACAATGCTGACCCATTATCAACATCAGTCATTGTTTCATAGCCACGAATTCTTGCTTCTTTCCCCCCGCCCGCTCCGGGTCCCGCGTCCCAGATTTGAAGATACGTTTGTGCTCCTGATGCCAAACGATAAGCAGCTTTATTCGTGCCACTAAATGTTTTCGTCCATCCAGCCGCAGGTTTGGACCCATAGCCATTTACCAAAATGGCATCGAGGACGGTCACCAAATCTCCTGCCGTGCCTGACAAAGTGGGAGCAGATGGGTCAGTACTTCGATAGATTGTGACACCCATTTAATTTGTCTCCCATGTATCGCTAGTTTCCATGGCGACAGAGCCGCTTGAACTAGCGCTATTGTAGATAATCTTTACAATCATAAATGTCCGCCCGGCCAAATCTCCGCTTCCTGGAATAATATCTCCATCATTAAAGTTTGCATTCGCGTGTAGTGGTGCCCACAGACCTCTCATCTGTCCTCGAAGTACTGATTGGGCAATATCCGTTACCCAGACAGGACTAACCCAAAACTTTCCGTCGGCTGGGTTGGTGTAGGGAAGGCCTGCCGTTCCGAGGTGGCCCGAGCCTCCTTTCAAATAATCCTGATGTTTGCCCCAAATGATTCCACTGCCCACGCCTGTATATGACCGCGCAGCAAAATAGGAAGCAGAAGTTCCTAGCGCCGATACCTCCCCGAGACGTTCGGCTGTCGCCGTGATACTATTCTCTACCATCCGCCCCGTCACGCCGAGCCCATACTGGTCATTCGGCACATACGAATAAATATCCCCAAACTTCCAAGCGTAATAAGCTGAAGCCACATCTGTTGTCAGAATAAATACGTAGACGGTGCGTCCGTCAGCAATAATAAGCCATGCCCTCGCGGTACCGTCTGCTGTAGATGATTTGCGTGCGATGACTACGCCAGGTGAAACTCCTTGAGAGGCCTGGGGAAATCGTCCCGTCCCTGTATCTACGTCAGTCATCGCCTCAAACCCATTGACCCGAGCTTCTCTGGCCCCTGCAGCCCCAGGAGCATCGTCTTGGACACGCATGAAGAACTGCAGATAACCTGTTTTTGCATTTTGTTTATAGGCGGTTTTATTCGTGCCTGTAAAAGCTTGGAGCCAGCCTAAGTACGAAACAGAATTCACTGTCGGATTTGTCGAAGGTGCGGATGACGGCCGTACCCTTACCCAATAGCGTGTGGCGCTATTGATAGAGGTCGTCACCCAGTCAGAAGGAGACGTCCATGTCACCGTGCCATCTTGAGTAAATCCTGATGTGCCGTCAGTGACTGACAGGGTCGTCCAAGACCCATTCCAATACTCCCAGACAAATGCTCCACCCACACCCAAGGTTGCTAAATCAAAAATTAATCGGGCAAATTTGACGGACATTCCGAAGTACGCGCGGTCGCCGGTGGCGGGCGTTTCGAAGAGGACAAAGGCGGTGCCCCCATCTAAGCGGGCCTCCGCGCTGCGGTCAGTGAAGGCCGAGTCGTTCGCGGTGGTGAACACACGGCCGATGATAAGAGTCTCATCGAGGATAGTAAGAAGCGTACCCGATGTGCCGGATACGGACCCAGCGCCGGTATCCGTACTTTTAAAAGTTGTAACATATGTGTTCGTCATTTACCGCACCAATGTGAATTCATTGTCCTGACCGATTAGTCGATGAGCTTGACTCAACGGCTGAAAGTGTTTGAAGTCGAGAAGGATAGATGTCCAATTCCACGCGCTATCCAAAAGCTCCCAGACGAAAAAGACACTATCGCTAGAGACCCATAAAGAATCGACCGTCTCCCTGGAGAGTTCTTGTACTCCAAGTGCTGCGGTGCAGGCAAATGTATCGACGAGATATTCACTTAATACAAGCGTCGAATCTGAAGACGCCCAAGCGGGCAATAAATAATCGGTAAGTTCCACGACGAGGTCAGTAGATGACCATGCGGGAGACGGTAAAACATTCTGATTCTGAAGAACACTTGTCGCGCCGAATGAAACCCAATTCGCGACACCAATTCTCTCAATAGACACAAGAAGAGAAAAGGCCAATGAAAATTGGGTGCTGGGGGTCTCGTCGTAGACCATTTAATTTTAGAAACTAATTTACGAAAGACTCGGACGATATGTAATCCGCAGTTGCTCACCGGAGGCAAGGGTCTTGGAAGATGATAGAGATGCGTAACTGATGTGCCTTCCGCTATTGTCCGATGTCGTTGCCAAGACCGCGTACGTCACCGTCGCTGTCCCGGTAAAATCGAATGTGACTTGTCTCGAAGAGGCCTGTGCATTCCCGCCAGAGAAGCCTAACGTCGGCCAGCCGTTGGCAGTGGCATCGCGGTTGACTGTTTGAGGGGCATAACCGACACTAAAGCCGGGTTCGCCTGCCAGAGACGCAAGAGAATCAGTATCAACAGGGGTGTCATTGAAAATTCGTAGGAAAAAGCTGGATGGCGTATTTGTTGCACGCAAATATGTATCCAGGACGTTGAATTCTCCCTCGTCTGCTAAGTTATTTTGAGTCGAGCCCTCACCGAGAAGGAAACGATTTCCGTACCAATCGGGTTGAGAAAGATGTTCATATTGAAAATAACCGGACCACTTACTCATGAATTACCTCCGCTATAGACGGACGAAGACAATTTCGATTCCATACCCGAAAGTGTGGGGATGGAATTTCGTCGGACGAAAGCCATTTTCCCCCGGCTCGAACGCTACATTCATCGACCCGTAATTCGGTGTCACCCACACCAGACTGTCCCCATACGTCCCGATGCTCGCCGAGTACAAGGTGCCATATTGATTTGCATTGGCCAGTGGGATTGTCCATGTGATTCGACTATCACCTACGGCAGGGGCGTCACTGTACTGGACCACATTGATTCCACCAAGGACCTTGTAAACAGTTCCTCTACGGGTCTGACGCACATGTGGCTCGTCGAGATTGGACGAGGAGGGAATGTCGACAAGGGTGAGGCTGCTGGATTGGAGACGGTAGTTGGCCATTGTAGTAAGTTACTACAACGCTGTTTCGTAGGATGTTTCAAGTTTCCTCTGCGCCAATCGTTCTGCAGAGGGTGTGAGAATTGATGCGGGACCTTCTTTCCGAACCACTCGAAGAGCAATCCCTTCAACCTGGGCTTCGGAGACTCCGTTGACTTGAATATCTACTACTTGCATTGGCCCTCCAGCCCCTCCTCCCATTCCTGGAAGATTTAGCTTCTGATATTCAATCTGTGGTCCAGCTTTGGAGGAGCGGAATCGAAATTCCGGCTGGGTGTATGCAGAAAAGATTGGGCTTTGGAGAAGTCTTTCACTGAATGGCGCGGGTTCTCCGTTGATACCGAATCTGGGTGGCAACCCTGGCAGATGTGCAGGAGCGGTATAATCGGGGGCAGGACGACCCGGCATAATCGCAGAAGTGCGAGTAAACTGAATTGGGTCGAAAGTCGAT
>Ga0209641_10001956_pt1 | contig 17928 bp, 20 predicted proteins | sample RifCSP16_1_FD_184022 | JGI IMG/M metagenome (GOLD analysis project Ga0209641, IMG submission 184022) | Soil microbial communities from Rifle, Colorado - Rifle CSP2_sed 16_1 (SPAdes) (version 2) | ecosystem: Environmental > Terrestrial > Deep subsurface > Rock core/Sediment | place: Rifle... | reverse complement strand
TAATTTGATCTCCCAATTATTTGATCACTCTCAGGGTTCTTGAATCGCCAGCTTTGATGGGGAACGCCGGCCAATTGATATCCACCCATGGTTCCATATAACCATGTTTTTCAACCGTATAAAATCGAGCCCACGATGGCTGCCCGCAGCCGCGTTCATCCCGGATGATGGCTTGCGTGGTCGTCCATGGGTGGTAATCCGTCGCCTGGAAAGTCAGTTTTCCATCCAGGCAGACCCACGCTTCGATCAGGTATCCCCGGTCATCATCCTCGGTCATCCAGATCGCCTCCCACTCAACGGTCACCAGGTCACCATCCCTGATGGCGATCACGTACCTGGCAGGTTCATACAACCTGGTGTAAACGAACGGTAATGGACGAATAAAATAATCCACGCTAAAAATATTACCGCGCACTTCCAGCAGGTCAGCCCTCACCCAGCACTCCTTATGAAAGCTGTCGGGTTTGACATCCAGCCATGTTCCGTCCCAATTGCGGTGTACGATCCTGACATAATCTCCCGGGTAAAGCCCCCACTCGTAAAGGTAAGCTGCTCCCGGACCGTACCGGCAGGCGGATTGCTGCAGTACGATCCCATCCGGGATGCTCACCGTCGGTGTCAGGCTGGGTCCCGGATCCAGTGTCTGACTGGGGGTGGGAGTCTGTGTCGCAGTTGCAGTGGGACTTGCAGTCAGTGTGGCAGTTTCTGTTGGGCTGGTAGTTGGCGAAAGTGTTTCGCTGGATTTCATTGTCTCTTGAATGGTGCTATTTAACTCACGTGAAGGCGTGATCGTATTTCCTGCAGCTGGTTGGCAGGCGGTAACGATGAACAGCAAAATGAATACAGAATAATACTTTTTCATTTTCTTCCAGGAAAGATCTTAAGCAGGTGCTGAAGAGTGTTAATTCTACTTCACCATGTATTTAAATGAATTTTCCAATCTAAATGTCGATCTGTTGGAAAAGAATCATAACTTAATTTCTGCTTTTCTTATGGAAAGTCTGTTTGCAAAATTATTAAGTTATCATGTGACCTTTCCATAAAAAGAGTACCTGGCTGACCAAGTGGTTCGCCAGGTACTGAATTCGAATGGAAAAATGAATCGCCTATTCCAGGTCGCCTGTCATCAGTGCTTTTTTAACCTCTCCGATCGCCTTGGTGATCTGGATCTCACGCGGGCAGGCAACAGTGCAGTTGAACACCGTGTGACAGCGCGAGACGCCCATGACATCATTGAGGATCTTTAAACGCTCGCCAGCTCCCTGGTCGCGGCTGTCAAAAATAAATCGATGTGCATTCACGATCGCTGCTGGTCCCAGGTATTCCTCACTTGCCCAGAATGATGGGCAGGACGTTGTACAGGCGGCGCACAGAATGCACTTGGTTGTGTCATCGAATCGTTCCCTATCCTCCCGGGATTGAAACCTTTCCTTTTCGGGTGGAGGGTCATCATTGATGAAGTAAGGTTTTACTTTTTTGAAATTATCAAAGAATGGCTTCATATCCACGATCAGATCCTTGATGACCGGCAAACCCAGAATGGGTTCGACCGTAATTTTTTCACCAAAGTCTTTGACCAGGGATTTACAGGCTAATTTATTTACGCCATTGATCCGCATGGCATCTGACCCGCAAACGCCATGTGCACAGGAACGACGGAAGGAAAGCGTGCCATCATTATGTCCCTTCACCAGTTCCAGAAGATCCAATATCCGCTCTGTTGGTTCGGCATCCAGCTTGAAAGTGTCATAGTGGGGTTTTTTATCCTTCTCAGGATTGTAACGAAAGACTTTTAGGATTACCTGCATGTCTTCCTCCTAATAAACCCGGGTTTTGGGTTGGAATCTGGTTATGGTCACAGGCTGGTACTTCAAAGTGATCTTTCCTTTCTCATCCATGCTGGCAAAAGTATGTTTCAGCCATTTCTTGTCATCCCGATCCGGGTAATCCTCCCGGGAATGCCCACCCCGGCTTTCGGTCCTCGCCAGGGCTGAGACTGTAGTGACTTCCGCCAGGTCCAACAGGTTGCTGATCTCCCAGGTATTGAAAAGGTCCATGTTAAATATTTTGCCGGTATCCTGGATCTTCACGTGTTTCATTCTTTCCTTCAACTCGCGTACTTTATCCAGGGCAGCTTGCATTCCCTTTTGAGTTCGGAATATGCCCATGTCATCAAACATGACCTTTTTCATTTCGTTCGAAATATCAAAAGCGTTCTCGGTTCCATCGCCATGTTTGAATGCATCCAATTGCTGCCGGGTGAATGCTGTTGGATCGTCCGGCAGGGGTTGAAAATCAACACCTTTAACATATTCTGCCGCCTTCAGTCCGGCATGTTTCCCAAAGACGATTATATCTAGGAGGGAATTTGTTCCCAACCGGTTGGCTCCATGAACAGAAACACACGCACATTCACCTGCAGCGTACAGTCCCGGGATGATCTTTCCCTTCTCGTTTGCCTTTACCTCGCCAAATTTGTTGGTCGGGATACCTCCCATGGCGTAATGTGCTGTTGGTTGGATTGGCATTGGTTGTGTGATTGGATCCACGCCAAGGTACACCCTGCAAAAATCAACGATATCCGGCAATTTTGACAGGATCTCCTCACCGGTCACTACGTATGGTTTCCCATCCGGGCGTTTACGCCCATCGATTGCCGCGTAATGGTTGACAGTTTCAGGACGGACATCAAGGTACATATAATTTTTGCCATTGATTCCGTTCCCATCGCGTACTTCGAGGTAGATAGCCCGGCTGATGATATCCCGGGAAGCCAGGTCTTTGACTGTGGGTGCGTACCGTTCCATGAAACGCTCACCCTTGCCATTGATCAACACACCGCCTTCGCCGCGCACACCTTCCGTGATCAGGATACCCAACTTGTAGATACCTGTCGGATGGAATTGGAAGAATTCCATATCTTCTGCAGGTACGCCTCTCCGCAGTGCAATGGCTACACCATCTCCGGTGTAGGCATAGGCATTGGAGGTGATCTCCCAGATCCGTCCATGTCCACCGGTTGCCATTATTATGGCTTTGGCATGGAAAACATGTATCTCACCGGTGGCGATCTCTATGGCAACGATCCCGGTCGCTTTGCCGTTGTTCAATAGAAGATCAATGACTTCAAATTCATCAAAGAATGTGACATCATTCTTGATGCATTGCTGGTAAAGCGTCTGCAGGATCATGTGTCCGGTACGATCGGCGGCATGGCATGCCCTGCGGACAGGTTTTCCGGTGATATTGTTGGTATGTCCGCCGAATGGGCGCTGCGAGATCTTCCCATCGGGGGTCCTGTCAAATGGCAGACCCATGGGTTCCAGTTCATAGACCGCATCAACAGCTTCTTCGCACATGAACTCGATGGCATCCTGGTCGCCCAGGTAGTCACTGCCTTTCACGGTATCGTAGGTATGCCATTCGGGATGATCTTCTTCAGAACTACCCAGGGCTGCACCTACGCCTCCCTGGGCTGCGCCAGTATGGGACCGGGTTGGGTAAAGTTTGCTGATGACGGCTGTATTGGCAGTTCTGGATGCATATAAACCTGCCATCAAACCGGCTCCACCCGCTCCGACCACAATGATTTCAAATTGATGTGTTTTCATTGCTTTGCTCCTATGATGTCCATAACACGTAGACACCGATCGCAGCCATTGCCAGCAGGATCAGGATGACCAGGTAGCGGAAGAATTTCCGCCATCCCGGATGGGTTAAATAATCTTCCAGAACACTCAAAAAACCATGTAATCCATGGGTGGCTGCCAATAAAATGAATCCGCTGCCGGTCCACTTCCAGAAGTCGCTGCTCCAGGGTACGATGTCGGGCACATTGGTGTTAAGTACATGATTTGGATTGGACATGAACATCCAGCGGATCAGGTCAGCCAGGTTCATCTGGGTGCGCGCACCCATCAGCAGGGCACCGACCAGTGCAACCAGGGCAAAAAGGTACATCCCCAGTGCAGAAAACCGGGTAAAGATCCACATGGTCGTTTCAAAATCAAAACCCCGCTTGGTAAGGGAAACTTTTCTGGCACTCATCATTACCCTCCTAGCCTGCCAATGCAGTTCGTATGATGACGAACACTGTCATCGCAAAGAGCGGCAGGAAAACAAACCATTCCAACCAGATGGCTTCGCGTTGATACTCGATCAATTTTGGCCAAAGATCCAGGATGACGATCCGCAGCCCGTTGATGGCATGGAATAATCCACAGGAGATGATATAGATCTGGAAGATCCAATTTTCATAGATTGCATTTATAACCGTTCCTGCATCACTTCCAAATTGCTGGCTTAAAAATGACCCGAGAACATGCAAACCAACGAAGAGCACAATACTTAATCCGCTGATGCGATGCAGGATGAACGTCAGCATCGGCCCTTTTCCCTGGTAGCGAAGCGCGTCTTTCAGGCTGACATTTCTTGAAAGAGCCATCTACTCCTCCTGTATTCACTTTTTATGGAACTTCAAATAGTTGGATAATTTTAGCGTAATTATCCATTTTCGAATTGAATGGGAATAGTGACAATACTCATGGATTATTGGTTCCAGACATCCTTCTGACTATTACCCATTCATCTTTATAATTTTAACAGTTATTATTTTATCACCCTCTTATTGGAAATTTTTTTCAGGGGGTGTCATGGTTCGCCAACCAGGTTGATGTGCCCAGGGTATCGATCTTCCTTAATCCACATCCACCATAAATACGTTAAAATCGTATCATCAGATATTATCATCTTCCATCAGGAGGTTTGAATGGCAGGTTCCCACAATATCAATCGAAGGGATTTCGTCAAGTTGACGACTGCAGCAGTCGGAACAATTATTGGAGTTTCCATCGGGATCCCTGCGGTTGGTTACCTTATCAGCCCCGCTCTGGTCACCAGCAACAGCAAGGATCTCTGGCTTCCAGTCGGTGTCCTGGCTGACATCCCATTGGGTAAACCCTTTCCTTTTTCCTTTACCATTACCCAGGTCAATGGCTGGGAGCGAACCGCAAACAGTTATGGTGGATTTGTCATCCGAAAATCAGACGCTGATGATGACCTCACCATCCTCTCCAGCCGCTGTACCCACCTGGGATGCCAGGTGAACTGGAAGGAGGAATCCAATGCCTTTGTCTGTCCATGTCATGATGCTTCTTTCGACAGGGAAGGCAATGTGATTTCAGGTCCGCCTCCCAGGCCATTGGATATTTACACCGATTTCAAAGTGGATGATGAAGGCAAACTATTGATCCACATCCAGGAGAGTTGACCATGTGGAAGAAGATCTATGAATGGCTCGATGAACGTTTGGGTTTGAAATCCATCTATGATTCCACCCTGGACCGGCCGGAACCGCGCGGTAACTGGTGGAACACGCTTGGTTCTGCCAGTTTGTTCCTTTTCATTTTACAGGGCGTTACAGGTATCTTTCTGAGTGTTAACTACACTCCTTCACCGGATCATGCCTACGACAGCATCCAATACATCATGACCGGCGTTTCTTTTGGCTGGTTGATACGCGGCATTCACCACTGGGGTGCATCCCTTATGGTGCTGGTGGTTTTCATCCATATGCTGCGCGTTTTTATCACCGCTTCTTACAAGTACCCAAGAGAACTCACCTGGCTGGTTGGTGTCGGTCTCCTGCTCGTAACCGTCTTCATGGGATTTACAGGGTATTTGCTTCCATGGAATCAAAAAGCATTCTGGGCTACTACGGTCGGCACGCAGATTGCAGGCAGTGTGCCATTGGCTGGAGATTTCATTCTTAAAGTACTTCGGGGTGGCTCCTCGCTCAGTGCCCTCACACTGCAGCGTTTCTTTGCTGCCCACATCTGGATCCTGCCCGCCATACTGGTCGCTTTGATCGGAGTTCACCTCTACCTGATCATCAAGCATGGTGAATCCCAGTTCCCGGATAAAGAAGACTAGGAGGGATGCAATGAAAGAAGATCAAAAGAAAATCATCAAGAAACGCTATGAAAAATCCCTCATGGATGGGGAACGGTTCTGGCCTGATAGCATTTATAAAGACGTTCTCATGGCGCTTGCCATCCTGGTCGTCCTCATCCTTCTGGCTACCTTCATCGGTGTTCCGGTTGAACCAAAAGCGGATCCCAGTGACACAAGTTACATCCCCAGGCCGGAATGGTACTTCCTGTTCTTATTCAAATTCCTTGCAATTTACGGACAGATCCCTCTGATCGGAAAGATCGAATGGTTGGCTGCAGTTCTGATACCGGGAATTTTCATTGCCCTTCTCGTGTTCCTGCCGTTTATCGATCGGTCTCCACATCGTTATTATGGAAAACGTATCTTTGCGATCGGTTTCATGGCAATCTTTGTCACCAGCATGGTCTGCCTGACCTACCTTTCAGATGTTCCAACCACGCTGGGAGAAGGATTCTTCCTTCCGGGTCTGCTCCAGACGATCGCGGGTCTTATCATACCCGTGGTCGCCTATGTTTTACTGGGATTGATGAATTTCGTTTTCAAGAAGACTTCATCGAAAATGATGATCGTGACCACCGTTCTTTCCATTTTCCTCGCTGCAGGGTTCACCATTGCCACCCTCGTCATCGCTCCTCCTGTTAAAGCAGAGGAAACTGTGGTTGCCACCGACCTTGTTGAACAGATCAACCTCGGACAGGACCTCTATTCAGTTAATTGTGTCGAATGCCATGGTGACGATGGCAAGGTGACAGTTATCGAAGGCGTGGAAGGATTGGAAGGCACACAGGTGATGGCGATCAACAACAACGATGTCCTCTACACTTTGAATGACGCCTCCATGGCAGAAGTGATCGCCTTTGGCCGTCCGGACGCAGGAATGAATCCTTTTGGAAAAGCCTATAATACGGAAGGATTATCAAAAAGCGAGATCGATTACATCGTAACCTTCATGCGTTACAGTTGGGACGACCGCTTTGATCTGCCGCCAATGAAGCCGCTATATCCTGCCCTGGCAGATGGTGAAGTGCCTTCCTATGACGTCCATATCGCTCCCATCGTGAAACGCTATTGTGTCTCCTGTCACCGGGAAGGAAAGGACAACAACAACTTCCTAATGACAACCTATGATGAGATCCTGAATAGCGGGGATAATGTTCCCCTGCTCATTGCCGGTGATGAAGCCAGCATATTCCTGAAAGTCATCCAGGAACAGGAAATCCTGGATGACAATGGAGAAGTCATTATCGGTGTTATGCCTCCCAAGAAGGTATTAAGTGCTGATGTTGTGGATGTCTTCCTGCGTTGGATTTTGAACGGTATGCCGCAAACAGCCCTTGAGGCTGCTGACCTATCGGTATTTCCCACCCCAATCCCAACTCCCTGATTAAGCTTGTAATTAAAAAAAAGACCTCCCTGGTAAAAATCAGGGAGGTCTTTTGGTTTATTAAATTATTACACTTCAAGATTCCAATGAGTATAACTTGGATGATTGCCACGCACCACCTCGGTAAATAACTTTCGCAAAGCGGTGGCAACTGGTCCCATTTCACCAGTTCCAACCGGGCGGTGATCGATCTGCGTCACGGCAGTCACCTGCACGGCTGTACCGGTCATGATGATCTCGTCACAGATGTAGACCTCGGTCCGGTCGACCTGCCTCTCAATAACCGGCATCTTCAATTCCTTTTCAGCCAGTTCCATGACAGTTTTGCGTGTGATCCCTTCTAAGATATTTTCAGTTGCAGACGGTGTGATCAGTTGACCGTTTCGAACCATGAAGAAGTTCATGGCGCTGCCTTCGGAAATATGCCCATCCTGGTTGAGGACCAGGGCATCGTCAAAACCCGCAAGCACTGCATCCGTTTTGATCAGGGAGGAATTGGCATATGCCCCGGTCACTTTTCCGCGTGCCGGGATCATGTTATCGTCCACCCTTCGCCAGGAAGAGACAGTAAAATGGGCACTCGCGTCATTCTTGATGTACAGGCCGAAGGGGATGGCAAATATGGTCAGATCATCCTTCAATCCATGCAGTTTGACTCCGATGGATTCATCTGCTTTGTATGCCAGCGGACGTATATAGATATCCTCATGGAAATCATCTTTATGCAGCAGATCCAATAAGATTTTGGTCATGCTTTCCGGGGTTTGCCCAATATCAATGCGCATTAACTTGCAGGAATTCAGAAACCGCTCAAAGTGCTCGTGTGCTCTGAATACAAACAGTTTTTCCTTGTTTTCGTTCCAATACCCCCGCATCCCGGCAAAAACACCAGTTCCGTAGTTAAACGCATGGGTTGCGACACCGATCTTTGCTTCAGAATATGGGACTATTTTGCCTTGAAAATATGCATAATTGGGTAGATCCACTTGCACCTCCATGAGTTTGTTAATCCGATTCCCCGCTCGAATTATACCTTTATTTATTGGATGGATTTTTTTTCGTACTTTTCATGGAAATTATATGCCAAGTGTCGGTCAATCTCAGGAATTTTGTACTGGGTTCCGTTTCCAATCCGCAGTATAGTTAAACATGTAGATCCCATTTAGGAGAAAAGCATGATTGATATAACCGATCACATCCTGGAACTGATCCGCAGAACTTCCACGGACCTGCCGGAAGATATCGAAAGCAAACTCCGTTCTTCGCTTGAAGAAGAGGAACCGGGTTCAGCGGCACGGGGAGCATTGGAAACCATCCTGGAGAATGTTGAACTGGCTCGCACGAATTCCACCCCGATCTGCCAGGATACCGGCACTCCCATCTTTTATGTTCATTATCCGGTTGGAATGAGCACCAGGAAATTGAAGGAGCAGATTCGATCTGCAATGGCGGAAGCCACCAAGCGGGCTTACATGAGACCGAATGCAGTGGATGTATTGACAGAAAAGAACAGCGGTAACAACCTCGGTGGGGAAAGTTTCCCTTATATTCATTTTGAAGAGGTGGATGGAGATACATTGACCATCGAATTGATGCTCAAGGGTGGTGGGTGCGAAAATGTCGGCGCACAATACTCCCTCCCGGACTCCCGGCTTGCTGCCGGTCGTGACCTGGCTGGTGTTCGCAAGGTTGTTCTGGATGCCGTCCACAAGGCGCAGGGAAAGGGGTGCGCACCGGGTGTTCTGGGAGTTTCCTTTGGTGGTGACCGTGGTGCCGGCTACCTAGCTTCCAAGGAGGTCCTCTTCAACCAGCTTGATGAAGGCAGTCATGATCCAAACCTGGCTGAAATGGAAGAACGGCTGACGCAGGAAGCCAACCTGATGGGTATCGGCCCAATGGGATTTGGTGGGAAGACCACCGTTCTGGGCACCAGAATTACCGGGCTTCACCGGCTCCCGGCCAGCTATTTCGTAACCATATCCTACATGTGTTGGGCTTACCGCAGGCGCAAGATGACCATCCAGGGTGATGAAGTGATCTATGAATGACCAGGTCGGGAAAGGACAGGAGAAATAATATGCACGAGATCAATATTCCCATCAGTAATGATACGATCCGGGGTCTGAAAGTTGGTGATCCGGTCATGCTCAATGGCATCATGCTCACCGGCAGGGATACCGTTCACAAGTGGATGATCGATACTTTCATCAGGAAAACCCGCCAACCGCAGGGAAATGACCTGCAAGTCTATGAAGCCATTAAACCTCTCCTCAAGGACGGCCTCATTTATCACTGCGGTCCGGTCGTTTCAGGTCTTGATACAAAGGATTACAGGTTCGTGGCTGCTGGTCCTACCACCAGTATCCGGGAAGAACCTTACCAGGCTGAGGTGATGCAGCATTTTGGACTTAAAGGTGTCATCGGAAAGGGCGGGATGGGTCCCAAAACCCTGCAGGGCTGCCAGGATACTCCCGCAGTTTACTTCCATGCCATAGGTGGAGCTGCGACTTTGATAGCCCGGAGTGTTAAGAATGTTCTCGCTGTTTACAAGATCGAGTTTGGTGTTCCGGAAGCCATGTGGGTGATCGAAGTCAGGGATTTCCCGGTTGTTGCGACCATGGATACCCATGGCGAAAGTCTGCATGCAGTCATCCAGGAGCGATCCAGCCGGGTTTTGCAGGAATTGTTGGCACAATAGAAATTTGGGGAAGAAACATCTTCCCACCGATTTATTTCATCCGCACCTTTTTAAAGGATTTGATATGAATTTCAGAGAAATACAGGTTCTTCATGCACTCGTGGCTTTGGTTTTTGGTCTTTTTGCCCTGCTGGAACCGGCTTCAATGCTGTCGTTCTTCGGGATGACTTCCGGACATGAGATCGACCTTGTAGCCCGTTTTTTTGGTGTTGAATTGTTGGCTGTCAGTCTGATTTCATGGTACACAAGGGAAATTAATGAGAAGCCTGCGCAAATGGCAATTGCTAGAGCATTCGCTATTGCATCAATATTTGGCATTTTGACTACATTCATCGGGGTCCTTACCGGTGTATTGAACATTGCCGGAAGCATTGCAGGATTTTCTTTGTATGGGATTTTGACGTTGGGATACTTCTTTTTACTGGTATCAAAACCAAAAAGATCCTGATCTAGGATCATTGAGTTACACCCATAATCCACATTTTTTTGCCAGGTAATTGCATCTGGCATTAGCAATATTTCAATTTCGATTAACGAGGTTCATTATCCCCTGTTAATTCCCATCTTGTGGGACAACTACCGATAATTATTTGAATTTCTTCTCCCCTGCTTCTATTCGTGCTTTGATTCGGTTTTCCGCCGGAGGGAGAGGGCATGACCATCGATCATTATAGGCACAGAATGGGTTGTAAGCCAGGTTGAAATCAACCAGCAGCACACCTTCTCGAATTTCCTCTGGTTCAAGGTATCTGCCTCCACCATAAGTCTCTTTGGGAGCTGTACCGTCAACAAAAGGAAGGAAATATCCTCCAAACCCATCTGTGTATATCTGAAGTTCTGCATCCTGCCCATCAACTTGAAAGTGGATGCTGCCTTTATGAAGATAATCCCTGTTGTCTCCAGTTGAAGTCGCCAGGATGACATGAACCGGTGGATCGAGCAAATCCATCTCGATCTCCAATCTCAGATCCGCATTTTCCGGGAAATAGTTTAATTTTTTGAATTTGATCCGTTGATCTTCTTTTAATGGGGAATTTGGATCACTTTTGAAAAACCGGTCCTTTTCCTCACGGAACTTTTCCAATTCTGTCATGATCTCGCCTCCAGTGATTATCCCGCTCATGTTTTCATCCTATTCGTAAAGATCTCATCGATACCGAACCGCCCCAAATTTTCTCGGTAAAGAATTGAACTGGCTCCCCCGGTTCTTTCATACCCAGGATATACATGAGGGGTTCATAATGTTCACCTGTATTGACCGAGAGGTGTGCAGGCTTTCCATATTTCTCGTAATGGATGATGGATTGGTGATCATCCGCCAGGATCCATTCTTTGATCTTGCTATCGTATTCCTCAGCCCACTGAAAAGCGGTCTCCTCCCAGACCATCATTGGCAGGTTGTGAACAATGTTGCCGCTTCCCACCACCAGGATTTCTTTTTCCCGCAGTTGTTTAAGTTGCCTGCCAAGATCATAATGGAATTGGGTCGATTGGGTCTGGTCCAGGCTGATCTGCAGCACAGGGAGTTCAGCCTTGGGGAACATTCTCATCAGAACCGACCAACTGCCATGGTCCAGACCTCTATCGGGGTTTGGACGGATCTGGATGGATTTGACCATCGCGCAGATCTCCTCGGCCATCTCTGGAGATCCGGGTGCCGGGTATTGCAGGGCATACATTTCCGTTGGAAAACCAAAGAAATCGTGTATGGTTCTTGGTCTCTCAGCAGTGGATACCTCCGTGCCGACACTCTCCCAGTGGGCGGATACACAAACTATTGCACGTGGAATTGGCAAATCCACAGCTGCCTTTATCCATGCCCGGCTGAATTCATTATCCTCAATGGCATTCATCGGGTTGCCATGTCCGATGTATAGAACTGGCATTCGCTCGCTCAATTAACGACTCCTGGTCATGGATCTTGCCAAACCATCCTAATGTCCGGTCTGGAAATATGAGGCGATGATATCACGAATATCCGCATCAGTATGTTCATACAAAATCCTGAAAAAATCATCCGCTGTTGCGATCTTGTGACTCATCTGTCCGGCATAATCTCCCAGGAAAGCCAGGAAATCCGCATCTCCCATGCGGGTGCGCAGGTTTTCCATGAATTTGGCTCCCCGTAAATATACAGCGTTGGTATAAGGGCGAAAACTTCCGCCCTGGTATATGGATACATCGATCTTGCCGGTCGGTTGGAAGTCGTTCACCCGAAAGTTCCACCAGTATCCCACCAGTCCGGGACTTACATTTTCATAATAAATGTGCTCGCTATAGGTTGCCAGTGTTTCATCCAGCCAGGGTTCCATGGCCTGGTCATTGCCGACCAACCCAAACCACCACTGGTGAGCCACTTCATGGATTCCGATCATCACCAGGTTGTTAAGTAAGCCGCCACCATACTCATCGTAAAAATCCTTGCTCAGGAAGAACAGTCCGTCATACTCCATGCCATCCGGGTAATACGTTTCCACGATGCTGATGCTGGCATGTGGATAGGGTGCATATACCTGGCTGTAGACCTGGATGGCTTGCACAGTTGCGTCCAGGATCGCTTTCCCTGCAGCCTGGTTTCCAATAGCATAGTAGCTGGCAACGGTTACTCCGTTCACTGTTTCGATTGACACCGAGTAACCTGTGCTGGCTGAAAATACAAAGGTACGGGCACCTTCCAGCCTGTAATGCAAACCATCATTTTTCACTTCTGCTGGAGAGCTGGCTGCAATTTGCAGATCATTCGAAGGCTTCGCCTGTTGAATGATGACATCGAAATTGACCGCATCCATCACAAGGTGTTCTCCAACATTGGCTGGGTCATAAGCCAGCCAGCCGACTCCCTGCCGGTAAGGCACAATAAATGGATACCAGTCGACCGCATTCAGATGCCAGTTGTTGTAGCCAAATACCTGGGTGGAACCATTCCATGGAAATGCAAGGTCATAGTCCAGTTGAAGGATGATGGTCTCCCCTGCTTCAAGCGCTCTTTCCAGGGTGATTTCCAGCCAGCCTCCTTCTAAAGTATATTGATCTGAGTTCTCTCCATCCACCACCAACGCTTTCAATTGGAACACACCCAACCTGCGGTTTGCTTCAACCGCCAGAACCAACGATGGTAACTCTTTCCCTGTCTGGTTTGGATATTGGATGGTTTCTTTCACGTCCAGGTGGTGACCGCTGTAATCCAGGTTTACCCATAGCTCATAATTTGCCAGGTCCGCAGTCGCGGCAAGTGCTCTTGTCGGCGGTAACGGAGTGAATGTTGCTGTTGAGGTCGGTGTCAGGCTGGGAGTTAATGTCGGGAAGGGAGTGTCTGTCGCAGGTCGGAATGGGGTCTGAGTCGATGTGCTGTTTTTGTCGAAGGTGACCGTTTCAAGCGGAATATTCACGGATGCGTTTGTAGATTCGGCACAACCGCTTCCCACGAAAAGCATCCCGAATATAAGAATAGCGTTTCGGACGATAAACCTGCCATTGGCATTGTTCAAGGATTAATAGGTTCCCTTAAAGTATTCCAGGTTGATTGCAGAAAGATCCATGTCGGTGTGTTCCCTGAGAACATCAAAAAAATCGCTGGTACTTGCTCTTTGATGCGCAAAGCGGGTGGCAAAATCCTTTAAAAAAGGTAAGAAAACCTGGTCGCCTACCAGGTCACGCAGGGCTTGCATGAATAGTCCACCCCGCATGTAAACGGATTCAGTATAGTAGCATCCAAATTCATAAAAACCGTAGATGCTGATATCGATTGGGCAGTCCTTGCTCTCTGCCAGGCTGAGCCGCGCCAGGTACCACCACTTGCCTTTCTCCAGGCTGATCGATTCATTGAATAATCGTTCGGAATATGTCGCCAGGGCTTCATCCAGCCAGGGTTGATTTGCCTGGTCCGTCCCCACCAGACCAAACCACCATTGGTGGGCGGTTTCATGGGCTGCTATTGTCGGCAGAAAATCCGTATCAGCACCGCTGTATCCATAATATAACGGTCGCTCAAGGAAATACAAGCCGTCATATTCCATGCTGAAAGCAGTCTCCTCCTGGACGATGCTCAATGTGGAATGCTGGTAGGGTCCAAAATTCTGGTTGTAGACCTTCAAAGCCTGCACTGTTGCGTCCAGGGCTGCCTGTCCGCCCAGGTCTGCCCCGGCGAAATAATAAGATTGAACCGTTATGCCATCGATTTCCTGTGTTTTCAGCAGGTAATCCGGGCTGAAGGAGAGTGCAAAACTGCGTCCTTTTTCAAGCGTATAAAGGCTCCCCTCTCCATCACTGCTTATCAGGCTTCCACTGGCAGCTATGACCGGCTTGCTTTCCCCGCTTAAATGGATCGTTACCTCGAAATCGGCACTCTCGTAGGCCAAATGCTCTCCATAGGTGGCGGGTTCACTCAACAGCCATCCTTCTCCCGGGTTGTAAGGTACCACGAAAGGATACCAATCCACCAGGTTCATCTGGCGGGTGGTATATCCGAACACCTGGGTGCGGATGATGGTCGCCTGGTCATTAACTTCGATCCTGGGGATCGATAATTCGTAGGAGATGGCAATGGTCACAATCTGCTTCGGAATCATCCTTTGGGGAATGGTCAACCGCTGCCCATCCAGTTCATAGGAAGTGATCATTTCCCCGTCGATGCTGATGCTTTCCAATGAAAAGCAGTCTGCCCACAGGTTGGGTTCAACTGCAAGAACCAGGTCAGTCAATTCCCCCCCGGTATTATTTTGAAACCGGATGGTCTCATTCACCTGTGCTTGTTTTGAATCATAATCCAGCACCAGGTCGATTGTATATTCACTGAATTGCAATACCTCCGCAGGGGTTACAGTCTTTGTTGGTTCAATGGTATTGGTAATTGCAGGTGTGGACGAAGCTTCGCCAGGAAGATCTGTTGGAACTGGTGTCGATTTGGAACAGCCAGCCAGGATGGATGAAATGATCAGAATGCGGATTAAAAGGGTTTTGTGCATGCTTGTCCGGGTTTATTGTCCGCTTACCAGGATCCCTTTCCTCGGGTTGAACAGGAAAACGATGATAAATATGAAAGTTGCCGTCAGAACGATCGCCGAACCGGAAACAATATTGAAGAAAAAGCTGGCATACAAACCGATCAGGCTGGAAACCGCCCCGATCAGAGCGGAAATGACCATCATACTGAATAACCTGCGCGTAAGCAGGTAAGCTGTTGCAGCGGGAGTGATCAACATGGCAACGGAAAGTCCCACGCCGACGGTCTGTAATGAAATGACTACGGTCACTGCCAGCAGAACAAGCATTAAATTTCGCAAAAATTTTGCTGGCAAACGCAGGGTGGCTGCCAGGACCGGGTCAAAAGAGATCACCATGAATTGTTTGAAATTGATGGCAACCACCAGCAGAACCACCAATCCCAACCCGCCTGTCAGCCAGAGGTCTCCGCTGCTCACACCCAGCACATCTCCAAAGAGAATATGGGACAGATCCACCGCATAGGTATTGATGGAACTGATCATTGCCACACCCAGGGCTAATGCAGCAGCAAAAAGAATGCCGATGGCTGTATCTTCTTTTACCATTCCCCCTTTTGAGAAAAATCCGATCCCCAATGCCACCACGATGGCTGCCACAAGTGCACCAACCAACAGGTTTGCTCCCAGCAGGTAGGAAACGGCTACACCAGGCAGTATGGCATGAGCCATGGCGTCACCCAGGAAAGCCATCCCGCGTACGACCACGTAGGTACCCATGACTGCACATAGAACTCCCACCAGCAAGGATGCCAGCAAACCCCTCAGCATAAATCCATATTGAAATGGTTCAAGAAGCCAGTTCAATGACCCTCCTTATGCTCATCATGCTCATCTCCGGGTGGACAGCAATCATCCACCAATAAACTTGCATCTTCTATGGCCAGCACATGCGAACCAAAAGCTTTACTTAATATATCTGTTGTGAATATTTCGGATGCCTTGCCATACCCATAGATACGACGGTTCAATAGCAGGATATTATCAAAGCGGGTGGCTGCCAGGTTCAGGTCATGGGTTGAGATCAATACCGTGACCATCTCTTCTTGAAGATGATCCAGCAGGTACAGGGTGGCTTCCTGGGTGGTTGAGTCGACCCCTGTAAATGGCTCATCCATCAGGAAGATATGCGGCTGCTGCGCAAGAGCGCGCGCCAGGAAAACCCGCTGCTGCTGCCCTCCTGAAAGATCGCTGATGTGTTTGTTTGCCAGGTCTTCGATACCCATCTGGTTCAAACTTTTATGGACCACATCCCAATCTTTCCGCTTTGGTGCAGCCAGCCAGCCCATTTTTCCAAATCTTCCCATCATGACTACATCTGCCACCGTTGCAGGGAATTTCCAGTCCACCTCCCCCCGCTGGGGTACATAAGCCACGCAATCCAGGTGGTGCCCAAGCGGCAGGGAATGGATGTAGATCTCACCTTCCATGAGGGGAAGCAGACCAACCAGCGCTTTGAAAAGGGTGGATTTCCCGGCACCGTTGGGACCGACGATGGCGATCCGTGACCCATGCTGCACATCAAAGCTCACATCCTGCAAAACAGGTACGTTCCCATAACCAACACTGATGTTGTTGATTTCCAGGCGGGCTGGTTCATTCAAAGACTCATTATCCATGTTTATCATACCTGATCAAACGTATGTTCATCCAGTCTCCATTCGGCAATCAACTCAATGAGAGAAGGGTAACCTCATCCTTATTTTAATCCATCAACGATTCTGCTTACATTGTATTTCATCATTTCAATATAAGTTGCTGCCAGCCCATCTGGCTCCGACAGGGATCCGATATAAAGATCTGTTACCAGGATCACATCTGTTTCCGCCATGATTTGATCCGCCAGGTTGGTTGACACTCCTTTTTCCAAAAAGATGGCTTTCGCTCCGCTCGATCTGATATTGTCCACCAGGTTGCTCAAATCCTTTGCAGTTGGGGCAGCCTCGCTGCTTAATCCCGGAATGAGAGAGCCGATGACTTCGAAACCATATCGCCTGGCAAAATACCCCAGGCTGTCATGGTTGGTGATCAATTTTCTGTCTCCCACCGGGATCTGCTCCACCTGTTGCCTGATCCATGCATCCAGGTCATTCAACTCCTGGATATAGCTGTCCGCATTTTGACTATAAAACTGTTCACCTTCCGGGTCGAATGTGATCAACCCATCACGAATATTCTTAATATATTGTATGACCTGGATCGGGTCCATCCAGAAATGGGGGTCTCCCTTTGGAAATTCATCAGAACCTGACATGGCAGCGATACCATCCGATGCAGTGATCAAGGGTCGATCGCCGCCTGCATTTTCCAGCAGAGAAGTCAAAAAACCTGCTTCGATACCTCCTCCGTTGATGATCACAACGCTGCTGTTTGTAACTTTGATGATATCCCTGGGAGAGGGTTGGTAAGTATGCAGATCCACCCCGATCGGCAGCAGGGTCTCGACTGTCATGCGATCACCGGCTACGTTTCGTGTCATATCTGCCAGGAAAGATTCCACTGCGAGAACCGAACCGGTCACGGATGGTCGATTAACAGCAATTCCGGAACAAGCTGTGGTAAGAATAAGGAGCAGGGTTGTGGAAATTAATAAACCCCTCTTAATTTTTATGGAATGGTTAAAAGGTTTCCAATATAAATTCATCTCTTCCTGCTCCTCAATAATTTCGACAACTTTAAATTGTACTTCGCATTCTCTTCCTTGGCGATTATTTCATCCAAGGCATCATACGTTCAATAAACAGGTTTTTTTCTCTTCATGATTTCCTTGGATGCTTTGTAGCTTGTATCATTATTGGACGAATTCGGGTTTTCCAGGATCTTCACCATTGCGCGATCCATTAATGCTCCAGACACGAATATTATTTATTTTTTTTTAAAGAAGGGTATGTCTT
>Ga0209641_10001946_pt1 | contig 17991 bp, 20 predicted proteins | sample RifCSP16_1_FD_184022 | JGI IMG/M metagenome (GOLD analysis project Ga0209641, IMG submission 184022) | Soil microbial communities from Rifle, Colorado - Rifle CSP2_sed 16_1 (SPAdes) (version 2) | ecosystem: Environmental > Terrestrial > Deep subsurface > Rock core/Sediment | place: Rifle... | reverse complement strand
TTACATTATTGAGAGCAGCGCCATTGATTCCTATTGAAGCATTTGCACGGGCATATTCTTGCCACAACAGTTTGTCTTGTTCCGTAACCGTCATGGAATCCTTTCCATGACGCCAGAATACTGAATTCCCTGCATATCCACGTTCTATTGTTCCGTCAAGATTATCCCAATGGTTCAGCAAACGAAGTTCATATGAGGGGTTGGAGACTACAGCCTTCACGGGCTGTCCTGTTCTTTGACGACGCAGCAAATCATAAACCCCGTAGAGAATGCCGAGATCCGAACTGGCCTGCACACTAAGCGTGTCGAGTTTGTAACCGTCGCCTTTTATCGATTGATCATACTTGACAGTCAAAACAACTTCCGCTCCGACACTACCCTGCCAACCTTGCTCCAGTTCTTGGCGCGCAATACTTAACGTTGCCGACTGCTTTGAGCAGACAACTCTTATCGGCTTGGCAGTATGATTCCGTAGCCATAATTGATGCCCGTTTTCGATTTCAGGAGAAGCGGCTAGGACAGATAGAAAGAATATGAGTGCAGAAAGCTTCACGAAGGTCTCAGCGCGAGCCTGTAGTGGGCATCATGGTTGCTCCACCGCAATCCATGTAACCGTGCAGTTTGAAAAGGAATCCATGTAGGCACCATAGATATTGAGCTGGAAACCTGAGGGAGTGACGTTTTCAGCCTGCAGACGATAGAATGCCCCTGGTTTGCGCGAATATGCCTCGATCGAAGAAATGGAAAGCTGAACTTGCGGGACACTCCGGAACTTCGACGGAAAGATGACTGACACACTATGAACGAGTGTCCAACCGTCTTGAGTCCGGCGAAAGTCGTGGGGCATCGTTTCCGAACCGGTTTGAACGGACGATGTTTCCCGAGGGACGTTTTCATCCGCCACAAGTCCGGGCATTTCAGTTCTGAGCCATTCAAGAAGGACTTTGGCGCGACCATCCGTGAGCTGCGCGAGATAGATTGCCTGATCCGTGGGAAGGGAACCTCCTTTTTCAAGAGATGCATGTCTGGGGTATTTCAGCGCGAATTGGGCATCACGGAACTGAATCCATGCCCGTTCAGACGTTCGTAGATTTCGTATGAAGAGCGTGTCGGATCGTTTTGCCACGAGAAGCATTTGATAGATGTCATTCAGTCTTTTGTCGCTTTTTTCAAAGATCGCGCGACCATTCTCCTGTGGTTGCGCCATTATCATGGCGGTAGAGAGAAACAAACCCAAAGTCAGCAGTCCTGTTTTCATGTGTTTTTTGCCGTAATTGAAGGATTGTTTTTTTGCGTCCATCCCCCCCGTTGGAAGGATTCAGACAATGTAGGCAGGAGGAAGAAGGGTGTCAAGTAACAGCGTCCGGTGAAAAACGGGGAGAATGCTAAGTAACGCCTCCAGAACAAGAATCCCAATCGGCCTGCCCGCTCTGCGAGTCGTTCTACGAATCTGTGATTCTCTACGAGATCGTAGTTCGTTCTCGGTTTGTCCAACGTTGAAGGAAGTCGTTGAAACGACTTCATCGGCAGACCTCTGGGGTAGTCCCCACAACTTAAGTTGTGGGGAACTCTTCCTCCGTCAGGCATTGAAACCGTTTCAACGGTTTTTACCCTTGGAGCTGCTAACAAGGAAGGTGATACACTGTGTGATGTATTTGTTCATTTGGTTTTAACCATTATATTCCTTTCGACTCTCAATCCTGAACAACATCGACCACATTTTTCATAGAGTGAACACTATGGCGAGAAAGACATTGTCTCCAAAAGAAAGTGATAAGCTTCTCAGTGCTTTGAAAGCCCGATTTGAGAAGAGCATGAACCGGCACAAGGGCCTCGATTGGGTAAAAGTGCAAACCAAACTGGAGAGCAAGCCGGAAAAACTGTGGTCGCTCAGTGAGATGGAAAGGACCGGCGGTGAGCCGGATGTGGTGGGTCAGGATAAGAAGACGGGGGAGTACATCTTTTATGATTGCTCAGCCGAAAGCCCTCAAGGACGAAGGAGCTATTGTTATGATCGGGCCGCACTGGAGGGAAGAAAGGAACACAAACCAAAGAACAATGCGCTTGATGTGGCAGCTGCGATGGGGATTGAGCTTCTTACAGAGGAACAATACCGGAAGCTGCAAGAACTCGGAGAGTTCGATACGAAAACATCGAGCTGGGTAAAAACGCCTTCCGAAATCAGAACGCTCGGCGGCGCGCTGTATTGCGATCGCCGGTACGACACCGTCTTCTTGTATCACAACGGTGCGGAATCTTACTATGCCGCCAGGGGGTTCCGTGGTTCGCTAAAGGTCTAGAACATTCTAGAAAGACGCGCCGTTTCCCGCTATCCCTTCAACAGCTTCTTGAATTCTTCCTGAAGGGGCCGATTCAAGACCCCGCTGAATTCTTTGAGCCATTGATCTCCGCTCTTGTTGATTCATTCTGTCACAGCCCTCCGAATTGCCGCCGCAGTTTTGACACCAATCCCCGCCACTGACCCTGGTTCTGCGGATTGGGCTGTCATTACGCGCTCGATACTCCCGAATGCCTCGAGGAGACGATGAGCGCGATCCCGGCCGACTCCTGGCAATCCTTGCAGAATGTGAAGCTGAAGTCGCCGCTTCTTTCTTGGACGCTTCCCCATCCGTGGGAGGACACGGGACCGACTTGCGTCGATTTGATTTGAGGCATACAGCAAGACGCGCGGTCTCTTCCGGATTGATTGACCGGAACACCGCTATTCCAAAAACGATTGAAATACTGACGATGGCGCCTTGTATAGCTTCGCGCCTCATCTTGGAGCTCTTGAGATCCCGTGCGGTCCCCTCAAGAATCATCGCCGGTCGATAGGGACTTGAGCACAACCTCGATGCCTGACGAAACAACCTTCCGTCCCGGATAGACACGATGAGATCGGCGAGCGTTTTCCTTTCTACAAGCAGTTTTCCGTCAAGCAGATAATCCCCTGAGGGAAGACGACCCACACTGAGAGTAACTTGTGGACTCCTCCTCAGGGCGTTTATGACTTGACTGTCTCGTTCCCGATCGTCGGCAATGATGTGCATCGAAGAGATTGAAAAATAAGATTGGCCCCCGGGTTGGCAGCAACAACATATGAAACTGCTCAGGTGGAGTCAAGTGGGAAAGTTAAGAGAGGGAGAAGTGACGGCAGTCCTCGGAAATGCACGGCCTGGCAACTCAGAATTGTGAATTACCAGTAAGCGGAATGTTTGTAGCGGGGAAAGCCCTTCGGACACTGCACAACTTTACGATATCACGAAACGACGTATTAGTATAATGTGCAGGTTCCTAAACCTGCATTGTTTCATTCCCGCAAACCTATTGTCCGGGCAAACCGGGATGTGTCCGCCAGATGACAACTGGCGTCTGGATTTCAGCGCAAATTATTGCCGCAGAAGTCTGGTATTTGCATCTGAATCCAAAAAGTTTGTACTTGAGTCCCCCATGCGAGGAAAACGGTGTCAGAGCCAAGACTCATAACCGCTGCTCTTGTTATCGCCGATATCAGCAGTTACACAGAGTTCATCACATTTAACAGGAGAAGCCTTCTCCATGCGGCCGAGATTGTCTCGGAACTCCTGGAATCAGTGATTGATAGAGCCGAATTCCCGCTTGTTCTCAATAAACTTGAAGGAGATGCAACTCTCCTCTATTCCGACATTAGCCTGGATCCTGCACGCGGCGCCCAGGATGTCGTCCGGCAGGTTTCCAGATTCTTTGATGTCTTCGACACGAAGACTTCCGAAATTGCGACGAAACGACAATCGTGCGGCTGTGATGCATGCCAAAGCGTTCGGAAACTTCAGCTGAAGCTCATCCTGCATGCAGGAGAAATCGCCGTCAGAAACATCCGCCAATTTGAGGAGCTGACGGGCGAAGATGTTATTCTTGTTCATCGATTGCTCAAGAACTCTCTCCCCCAGCACGAATACATACTCATGACCGAAGGGTTCCATCAGTTGGCTGGCGGCACGTTCCATGCGGATGGAAAGGCCTACGAAGAAATTTACAGGGATCTCGGGACGGTCAATGTCCGGGTATTCCTTCCCGGCCAATTCCCCGGAACAACCGCTCATCAGCATTCCTCGCACTAGGCTCATGAATCGTCAATCCAAATTCTGGTACTTGAAGCATTTCAACATCTTTGAGGGGATGGATGAAGCCTCGATGGAAAAAGTGAACCAAATGTCCTCCATGAGCAGCGTCCGATCACAGCAGCCCCTCTACTTCCCCGATGAGCCTACACAGGCAATTTTCTTTCTCAAAGAGGGGCATGTGAAGATCTCCCGCCTGGCCGAAGACGGGAAAGAAATGATCCTCGACGTGCTGGGACCGGGTGAAATCTTCGGAGAATTGTCCTTTTCCGGATCCGGCGAAACGAGCGGAGAGCTTGCCCAAGCGCTCGATGATGCCGTGATTTGCACAATGAAGAAAGAAGACTTCGAGTCACTCCTCAAAATGAAGCCGGAACTCAACTTCGAGGTTACAAAGCGGATTGGCCTCCGGCTCAGGCGCTTCCAGGAGCGTATTTCGGAGATGGTCTTCAAAGACGTTCGGAAACGCATCGCAGCATTCCTCGTCCGATATGCCGAAGAATTTGGCAAGATCAAAGGCGGCGTTGTGACCATCAAGATGCATCTGTCCCACCAGGAAATTGCCCTTTTGGTAGGGGCAGCCAGGCAGACCGTCACTACCACACTCAATGAATTCCGCTCCAAAGGTCTCATCGATTTCTCCCGCCAGGGCTTCGTGATCAAGCATCTCCCAGAGCTGCAAAAACTCTCTCAGTAGTCCCTGTTCAAGCCGTTTTCTCATTTGTCATCCAGCGGACAGCGCCCGCAGACACCATCGTGTATCTTGATGCCGGTTCTTACATCAGACAGAAAGGATGAATCAGATGGAAAACGTAACGGTCTATTCAACGACATGGTGCGGCGATTGCCGAAGAGCAAAACGCTTTCTCGATGAACACGGGGTCTCCTACCGGGAAATCGACATCGATCGGGATCCTTCCAGTGCCCAGCAAGTAATCGACTGGTCCGGTGGAAGGCGCGTGATCCCAACCATAAAGATCGAATGCGACTCAAAGCCTGTACCGGTGATTCTCCACAATCCACCTGCAGCAACCCTGATCCAGGTTCTTGGATTATGAAGATGAATGTCGTCGAAGTATTCATTGAAAAGAACTGTCGTTCATGCGAAGAGGTTCTCGATGCTATCGAATCGCTTGTAGACCAGTTTTGCCTGAATCTCCATGTGTATGACAGGCACACAGACAGGGATGTCTTTTTGGCCAGGTCTGTCATGGTTTGTCCCGCCACATTTGTCAATAATCGTTTGGCGTTCTACGGATCGTTTTCAAGCGAAGAGTTGTCAAGATATATCAAATCCCAAACTATCAATCATTCACAACAAGGAGTAAACCAATGAATAAACCAAATCTCACCAAAGCTCTTGGTGCAGGGATCGCAGGGACAATCGTCATGACGCTGTTCGCAGCAACGGCGCCACTGATGGGAATGCCGGAAATGAATGTGCCTGAGATGCTCTCAGGATTCATGGGGGTTCCCACGATTGCCGGCTGGCTAGCCCATTTCATGATCGGAACTATCCTTGCCCTGGCCTATGCCTTTGTGTTGATCTCAAAGCTTCCAGGTAAACCGGTTGTCAGAGGGATTCTTTTCGGACTCATACCTTGGTTCATGGCGCAGATTCTGGTTAATCCCATGATGGGAGCCGGAGTCTTTGCAGTCAATACTCCCGCACCGATGCTCATGGTGGCGGGGAGTCTGATGGGACACGTCGTATACGGAGCCATAGTCGGACTCGTCTATGGGACTACTGGCCGTCTGCAGCCTGCCGCCGCTTGATTCAGGACGACAGATCAAGCCAACATTTTTCAAGAGCGAACCATTAATCAACAATGCATTCAACAAAAACAATTCATCAAGGAGGTTTTATGAAGTCAGGATTCTTCACTTTGGTCCTTGCCGCTGCGTTTGCGGTGTCGGCAACGGCACAGTCACAGGATGCAAAATCCACGTCGAACAATGTGAGCATCACCGGTGAGATCATCGATGTGAAATGCTACACCACCGGCATGATGGGCGGCCGCGGACCCGAACACGAAGATTGTGCGATCGCGTGCATTAAAGGCGGACTTCCCGTCGGGATCCTTGATGAGAAAACAGGCGATGTCTACACCATTGTACCTGCCAAAGGAACGACCGGGGCCAATGAGGCATTGCTGAAGTTCGTCGCTAAAAAGGTTAAAATCGAGGGGAAGCTGCTTGAAAAAGGTGGGAACAAGATTCTTGCCTATTCAAGCGTCGAAGAGGCAAAGTAGTTCATTTGAATTCACGCACATTGGCTGCCTCCCGGAGGATGATTCTTCGGGAGGTAGTGCCATTTATGCACAAACAAGAAGATGAGTCGATAATGGGCCTCGCTTGGGAATCCTCCTTGGCTCTCGCAGGATATTATGCTTTTCTTTTCCCCTTGGAAGATGTCGCTTTCTTATTGGACTTCAAGGCAACGTCCATCCAGTTATCAAAATCTTTCTTGTTGGAAGTCCCTTCGGGTCCCACAAGCAGCCAGCCTTTCATCGGTTTTCCGGTAAGGTCAAAGATTCTTACCCCTTTTCTTTCCAGCAATTCATCTGTCATTCCCGGATCGCAACGGATCATCAGATCTTCCTTATCAACACCGACGCACATCTTCCCGTTGACCATGAAGGCAATGCCACCGAACATTTTCTTCTCTGCCACCTTGCGAACGCCGACGAGTGCATTTCTCACTTTCTCTGCCAATTTCTCACTGTATGCCATGATATTCCCTTCGTGTGGCTTACGTCGCAGCTTCCCTTGTGTGATCGATCTGGGGCCCAACTTCATAGGTGTAGGGCGCTACTTCGATCTGATTTCATAGACTCTGATGCCCGTGATGTAAGGATTCTCTTTAGCGATTTTTTCCGCCGCGTCAAGATTGTCGGCTTCGATGACATTGAAACCCAAGGAGGTCGTTCTTTCCCTGGCCCCCTCCACGATAGAACCGGGCGGCTGGATTACATGATTTTGGTACGCGTGCATCAAAGAGATCCCTACCATTTACAGAGATAGCCGGGGAGCCATAAGCAGCACGTAGGTCATGTTGCTTTGAAAGGACCAAGACCTCAAGCGAATCAACGTCGATATCCTAGTGAAGCTCGCCTAGGGCCCCGTTGAGTGAAGCCCACATCTTTAGCTTATTACGGTCAAAACCCAAAGGTTACGGTCACAAATCCGACATGCGCCGCGAAGCTGGGTGCGAGATAGCTACCCAAGCTCACCAGGCGGTTACCCCACCGGTTGTCCTCCGACGTGTCGCGCAGGTAGAACTCACTTCCCACTTGCTCAACCCACGGACCTGAGGGATCCTGAATCCAGTCACGGATTTGGTAGCTGTTGTAGAGATAGTGGAGTCCCAGCCTCACACTTTCAAACAATCGATACTCAAGTGAGGCGTTGAACACGTACTGGTCGAAGCTTACCGTCCCTGGATCGTTGAATCCAAACTGAAAGGTTTCCCAGTCGCGGCCAAGGTACGAAGCATCAGAGCCGTATCCACCGTAATCAAGATTCATCTTGGCGCGAGAAAGACTGAAGTCTATGGTAAGCAGAAGATTGGTCGGAATGATTTCATAGCCGAGACCCAGACCGACTGTGTTCGTGACTTCGTCCGTGACGCCTTCGTAAAGCCGGGAAGGATCGGTCCAGGGACCGAGTTGTGTGGGAGTCTGGATGGTGGCATTGCTCGGTTCACGACGTTGGTTTTCGTTGAACACCATTCCGCGCTGCGACGACGTGATTTCTTCCCGGTCAGCAAAGACCGTCAAGATCCAGTGCTCAGCGGGTATGTACTGGACATTGAACGTGATATTCCGTCGATTGTCCGCAAGCAGGCCGAGTTGTTGTCCGGGTGTGAGCGCGTTGGCATCCGCCGGGTTGGGCAAAGGAACCAGGGTTCCTGCAAAAGGGGCAACCGGCTCCACGTTCGAGTCGAAGTCGTCCTTCCGGTAGCGGTAGGAAGCGCTGACATCGAGATCTTCAAGGACAAGAAAGGTGCCAGCCAGCTTGAGTTCATTTCGCTTGCGGTCTGAGACATCGTATTTGCGAAGATCGGGATGGTTGGCAAAGAGGAACTGCGGATTGTCCACGTCGCTGGCGCCAAGAGCAAAGGGGTACCAATAGCTCTGGCTCGTCACGTTGTAGTTGTAGTCGCTGCCCGTGCGATCCCCATACAGGTATGCCCCCGACAGGGAAAGCCCAGCAAAAGGACGCGTTCGAACCGAAGCGTCAAGAATATTCTCGCCTGTATTTGCCTCGCGAAAATCCCGGCTGATGCTCTCCCTCGCATATCCCACGCCAAGCGTAGTCCGCCAGAAAGAGAAATAGTGCCTGAGATCAAAGCCAAATTTCAGCTTGTCATAGGCATAAGCAAGGTTACGTCGGTAATTCCGGTAATTAACATCGCCGTTGGTTCCTGCAACATCCTGGGTGACATATCTCCAGTCGGCAGTGGTGGTCATGTTGTCCAGTTTATAGTAGCGGACGAACGAGCGCAGATTCATTGGACCGATGGGGTTGATCACGTAGTCAAGGTCAATCCGGAATGTCCTCATTTCGGCATCGGCCCTTTTTCTAGGCAGCTTATTTGGATCGTTCCAATTCAGGCCATCTCCATTGGCGCTCACATCTCCGCCAAGTGCACTGACACTGTAAGGAAGCAACCGTTTATTCTGCCGCATAGACCCAAACGCGGCAGTTGAGGTTAAGCGACTGTCAAAAGGAAGATCGAGACCGGCGGCGAGCGAGATGGCGTGAGAGAAGTTGTCGGGTGCGAGCGAACGCTGCCCGAAGCCCGACACATTTCGGGCAGTCCCTGGGACCGTGCTGATAAAATCGACTCCGGCATCAGGTGTGAAATACATATTCTCCCATCGCAGAGACCTGACATTATTTTCGAACAGCGAGAAGAGATAGCGCAATTGTGCCTGGAATCCATTCCCTACATACTCCGCATTGGCATGAATCTCACGCGTGGTATGATCCACGGGCTCGGGGAGCTGTGCATTGACAGTGCGAGGCGGCCGATCACCAATGGGGCCATAGGTGTTGCCGGTTCCGTCCTTCTGTTCATGCAAGTACCGCAAGCGAAAGTTGAGCGACTCAATCGCCTGGAGATTCAGTGTCGCAACTGTTCGATCGCGTCGAATGCCCTGAATAGTCGGTTGCAGATGGGTCTCCAGATACTTCGCAATGAGGGCGTCGTTGATCGCCATCTGGCTGGTGGTTGGTACCAAGGAGGGCGTACCGGTTGCATCATTGCCGTCTTTGATGATGGGAACCTTCCCCGGAATGGTAAACAGGCCGCCTCCCCGATAGACATAGGGGGACATTGCCTTATTGCTGAGGCGATGCGGGGTCTGGTTATGATCGATCATGAGGTTCCAGCCACCGTTGAAATCGTCCAGGCGAACAAGGATATGCTGATCATCCCGCAACAGATTCTCCCCCTTGAAGTCCAAGTACCTCCCGCTCCCGGTATCCAGAGCGTTCAGCCGGAAATCGTAGATGTAGTAGCCGTCGCGGAGATCACGATACTCATTAAACTTGCTTGAATTCCTGTTGAGGTCGATCTTGCGCACTCCCTGCGTATGTTCTCCTGAGATTTGGATCTCTTCCTGGGCCAGCGCCTGGATGGAGATCGAAAAGAGAAGAACGGCGGTTGCACAACACATTACTTTCTTCATTTGCGGTCCTCGCTATCTGGTGAATTTCGCACCGGAGGGGTGGTTGGAGCCGTGCATGGTTACGTGACAATTAACACAACCATTCCCATAAGGCGTGCTGACCCGATTGTAGCGATACTGATTGACATGTCCGCCATACTGATGGCAGCCCACACAAAGCGACGCGCTCTGGGTCACTAACAGGTTCCTGTTATTCGAGCCATGGGGCTCATGACACGTCAGGCAATCCTCTCGTGTCGGCGGATGTTCCCAGAGGAAGGGGCCGCGCTTGTCCTGGTGACAGCTGTAGCATGTTTCGTTCACGGTCCCACCGACCATCATCACGCGGCTGGGAGATCCATGCACATCATGGCACGATGAACAATCAAGTTTGCCTTCTTGGACCGGATGATGCGATGTCCTGCTCATCTTCATCTTGACGTCGGTGTGACAACCGGAACAGACGGCGAATTGATTTACTTTAGAGAGCGAGGCGGTATGACTCCTCTTCTCCATCACCGTGTGGCATGAAACGCAACCGACATCGGCTGTTTTGTGCAGGCTCGTTTGCCAATACATTCGATTGCCGTCCTCGTGGCATTGCATACAGACAGTCGAGAATTGTTCAACCGACAATGACAGGCTCGCGTCCGCTTCCTCCACGTGCTTGCTACGAGGACCGTGGCAGGATTCGCAATTGCCGGCCCCGAGGCTCCCGGTCGAGCTAAGCGCAAACCGCCGGCCATGGGAAGTCTTCTCATATTTCTCGACCGATTCCTGGTGGCAGGTCATACATACTTCCTTGTCCCCCACAAACGATGCCCCTGCAAAGGCCGGGTTTAGTTTTGCCCAGTCTACCTCACGCTTTTGAGAACTCGACTGGCTTAAGAAAGAGGTTCCCATCGATACTACAAGAGAGAGGCAGAGGAGCAATATGGAAGCAACAGCGAACACGAATTGTTTCATGCGCCTGTGACCTTTGTTTGGTTGATTGAAATTACGTCGACAGACTCAACACATGTACCGTTGAAATAATGAACAAGCAGGAAAAAAGCAACTGTTTCTTTCTTAAATGTCCATTCTCTTATTTCGGAAATCTCCGGAAATCGTCCTCACATTCAGGAAATGCCGCACGAGACGATTGTCAGATTCCTCCTTCATCAGCAACACAGGCGGCGTTGAAGCAGCCGCCTGTGCGAGAGACACGTTTTGGAGTCCGCTGTCTGAGCAGAGCATTCAATGTTCTACCTGAGAAGAATCATTTTTCCCACAGCGGAAAAGGATCCCGAATCGAGTCTGTAGAAATAGACACCGCTCGGTATACTTGTAGCCGCCTCAAACCTCACCGCGTGGCTTCCTGCTTCCATTCGCTCTCCATGAATCAAGCGAGTAACAATGCGGCCCAACGCATCATAGACCGTAAGAGACACTGAAGAAGTTACCGGCAAGTCGAACCGAATCATAGTGCTGGGGTTAAACGGGTTCGGAAAGTTCTGTTTGAGATTGTAGGAAGCAGGCAGTGCCAACACATCACGTTCGATACCCGTAATTGGTCCAAATCTCAGCAGATATCTTTGGGATGTTCTGTGCTCATATCCGTGTCGAGAATTATCGAATAGTGCAACTTCAAAAGTGTAATTGTTCTGTGGATCGAACTGGACATCATCGTTATTGCCATTTTGAAGATCTCGGGCAATTTCTGCTGTCCAGATTCCGTTACTCCATACTGCTCCGAAATCAAGATTTCCACGACTCCCGGTAGGCGCTTTGAGAATTCGTTCGGGGACAATGGCTTTTAGACCAGAGTATGCCTGCCAATACGCAGAGGCGTCGACATCGCTTACTCCTGTGGTTCCGTTTCCAACACACTCTCCGCTGTCAATCTCTTGCTGTGTCAAGAACATGGCATCTGCAAAATCAGTCGGAGCTTTCTCCATGAACTTGGGCCGTGAACCATCGCCAATCCTGTTATTTGAATCTCCGCCGCTTCCGGCATCGGGGTATCTTCCTCCATCTTCACCATTCACTGAATCTGGTGCCCAGACATCGACATACTTGTCATCAAGGTGTCCAGTCATGGAAAACGTTCCGGCCATAACCTGGTGGGTCGATGAATCTATCGTAAGGTTTGAACCAGATGCAGAGAGATAAGATGCACCGCGGGCTGCCTTGCTGTGCCACATATCAGCTCGTCCGCTTGCCAGCCAGGCATCGTCAACAATGCCATGCGTACTGACATGTGGATCAGTGTCCGTCGGATAATACATGTGACACTTTGCCATGCAGCCACCCGTGTTATACGGATTACCGTTGATTTGTCCAATTGGCCAGAAAAATGCGATGCGGTCTTCTGACTCATCAGGCGTCGGTTTTTGCCAGGCGCCGCTGGCAAATGACCAGGCGCCACCGCGCGTAAAGCTCGCCGTTGAATCTGGCCACTTGGCTAAAACGTAGATACGATTTGTCGTACGAACAGCCTTCAACTTCACAGTTACAGCACTATTGAAAGCGTGACAACCGGCGCAGTCCGTGATACTTGCCGGATTATGCACATCATAGGTTTCACCGAGGGGAACTGTTAACTCCGCCGCAGAACCCCAGACACCGTCAATCACCCCATCGACAACCGGAGCAGTCTGTACACTTGTTACCTGCAGTGTGTCAGCAGTTGTGACTTGTGAGAATGCAGAAGTGCAGACGAGTAAAGTGAGCGAACAGACAAATAGTACATTACGAATCATGATGCTTTCTCCTATCAGTTGTTTGACATCTGATGACCTACTCCTTTTCGACATGTCACGATTGACGTGGTATGGAAACAGGAATAAGGAAGCAGATCTTTGCAGGCCATGCTTCTCTGGTCACCGTGAGCCAGCGACGTGCATGAAAATAATGCCGCTGACGCCGATAGAAGTTACTTTCCGGGTTCACAATCTCACATTGATTGATATCCAAGGAGGAATCGTCTTCAGGTTGAAAAGCATGTACTGAAAAAGTCTGCAGCAGAAAACTGCAGAGGAGAGCGCGTGCGTTCAACTGAAGATTGTCTTAAGAATGCCTTAAGAGAACCTAGGAGTTGTTCTTGAAAAAGGGAGAATGCACGAACTTCTGAGAGGTCAAGCTATAGAGACGCCGTTGCTACGGGTATGTACGGATCGCAACTGCAAAACTTCTGTGTATCTTGTTCGTTCATATAGCGATTTGATATACAGCAGCATGTTGTTTCGAATTCCATTTTGCGGTATGCTATGTTCCTTCGCAGGGCGCTTCAAGCTTTTCCTTTTTACATCAGTGATGGAGGATCTATCAACGTGAAAAACACGCGCCGATTTCCATATCCAGGTGCCGTTGGCCTCGTGTTGGTTTTGTCACTTTCTGCATTCTTTTTCCGTCACGGATTGTTCCAGGATGATCTTGCCTGGCTCAAGGGAAGTGTGGATGAGCGATTTCACGCGGTGGCAAAGCATCTACGCGGGTTCGATATGGCGATGGTGGAAACATCCCATCGATATGCGGAGCTCTATTGGGCAGGCAGAGATGGAAATTGGGGTTATGCAGATTAAGAAGATCAAAACAGCTATCGAAAATGGTCTTGAAAGGCGCCCAAAGCGCTCTGCTTCAGCGCAGACATTCCTCACAACGGTGATACCTTATTTGCAGGAGGCAATTGCCAGGAAAGATTCTATGATGTTCTGGTATCGTTTTAGCGCAGTGACATCGGCCTGCAATACCTGCCACCAGAACGAACAGATGGCATTTGTTGTGGTTTCGCCGCCAACGGTTCGCTCAACAGTCGTCATGTTGCATCAGGATTAGCCTTGCATATCCTTGCCGCAGAACGTGAAACGAACGAGAGGTCTGGCCGGGAGAACGACGAACCGCTGTCTCAAAACGGCCTGGAGCAGAAAACACCCAGGGAGATGATTTTCAAATCAAAAAGTCAGCCAACGAAATACGAGAGGAATAATCATGATGTCAACATTTAAGGCGCTTGAAATATGGACCGCACAAACGTTGTGCGACATAGGGATATTGCTTTCAATCCTTTCCTTTTTGCTCCATATCGGAAGGCCGTACTTCGAACGGATCCTTGGGCGCTTCACGCTGCGAGTAGCTGCGGATCTGTGGTGGATGCTGTATGTGCTCTTGCGTGATGGAACACTTCTCATTGCATTGCTTTTTGGATTCTTGAATCTCAACCTCGACTTAATGGCTGATATCAAGATAGGACTGCCGTTTGTCCCGCTTGCCACGGTTGCACTGGCAATTGCTCTGGTCATGAAGGTGTTTCGAAACACGGAGGATGTGAATAGATCATTTCGGATCAGCACCTTTTGGGTATCGTTGGGTGCTCTGCTGAATACGATCGGATATGTGCTGGTCATGGAGGCGCCCGGCGACGAGTATACGGTTGCGAAAACGGCATTTTGGCAGATCATGCATTCCTTGCGCTCCAACAACAATCCGGAACTCGCGACGGTGACGTTCTACACTGCGGCGATCATGCTCGCTGGGGTCGGCGTCTTCGCTGTTGTGAAATCGATGAAGCTCTATGGTAAAGTTGAACGTGAGGGGGTAAGAGATGTTCAAGCTTAAGTTGGACGGAAAGCGCTGTGTATCGTGCGGGATCTGCATGGATGTGTGCATCCCTGGGGCGATTCACATGCGATTCGAGAAATCCTCATCCGTTGAAGGTGAGCTTCTCTCCTACATTCGTTCGGGTGACAAAAGAGAATTGCCCCCCGAAAAAATGATGACATTTCCGTTCCTCGCATCTCCTCACCGTTGTGATGGATGCATGGCATGCGTGAAAGAATGTCCGGTTTCGGCGTTGGAACTCTTCAACGGGGATCGGCCGGATGGAAGTCGTCGGACCCATGGCGGCATGAGCTTGTTCGACAACTGAGGCGGTCGAGATAGCTTCAGGAATGATTATGGTGCGAGAGGAAGTCGAATGGAGAAGACCGATCCACCGGACTCGTCATTGATGATCCGAACATAGCCGTTGTTCGCTTCGACAGCCCGACGGGTTATGGCCAGGCCGAGACCGGCGCCTTCCTGTTGCGTGCCGGGTAATCGGTAGAACCGATCGAAAACACGTTCCTGTTCAGCCGCGGGGATCCCTGGGCCTGTATCCTTCACTTCGATGGAGGCTTCGCGGTTATCGCTGGTGGAAACCTTGACGGTGATCTTTCCACCCTCGGGGGTGAACTTGATGGAATTGTCAATGAGGTTGAGAAGTGCCCCGGAAAGGAGTGTTGGTTCCGCAAGAACGATAATCTCGCCTTTCCCCTCAACATCCAACGCCTGGCGTTTCTCTTCGGCGAGGATCGCGATAATGTTAACTGTGTCCCGCGCGAATACAAGAAGATCCACTCGTTGAAACGTCAAAGCCTGTTTACCCGATTCGGCCCGGGAGAGAAACAAAAGCCGGTCGATCAATTTTGTGAGCCGTTCGCTTTCTTCGAGCATGCTTCCTATGATCTCCCGGTACTCCACGGACGAACGTTCTCCCTGAAGTCCAATTTCACCCACCGTGCGCATTGCGGTGAGAGGAGTGCGAAGTTCGTGGGAGACATCGTGCGTGAACTGTTTGAGCTTTTCGAACGATTGTTCGAGGCGGCCCAGGAGTTCATTGAAGGCGGAAGCGAGTCGTCCAAGCTCGTCGCCGGGGTTCTTGACAGGGATTCGATTGCTATGGTCATGCGAGCTGATCTTCCGCGCAGTTGAGGCCATGATGTCGACGGGTTTGAGAACGCGATGCGCCATGAGATACGCGCCCACGGTGACCAGAATTAATGCAGATGGAATAATAAGCAACATCAAGTTGAAAAAGTCTCGGGTCTGGGAAAAATGCCCCTTCTCGTTGACTGAAAGTCGAAGGACAACCGGCGCAGTGCCGGCCAGCGAAATTTTTTCGGCAACGCGAAATGTCGTTCCATCAGGAGCGGTGTAGGATGTCATCCGCCTCCCTTTAAGCAATCCCATCGTGTCGGGCTTTCCCCCCAGGGTTCGGCTGCCCAACGTAACGCTTCTATACAACAGACCGCCTTCGATTGACCAAATCTCCATGTACCGTTCAAGGTCGTGGATCCCTTCCTCGTGAACGTTGCGGGGAAAGGAATCATCCGGCAACCGGATAAGCATTTGTTCGACAAGCTCCAATTCCTCCTTGAGGCTGCCGTCGAGCTGGAAATTGAGCGTGGAGAAGAAGAACATTGAGGATCCGACAGCATGAATAATGAATATCCCTCCAAAGACAGCAATGTTCCAAAGGGTCAACCTGAATCGAATATGATGAAAGAGAGGCTTTCTCACGGCTTTTTCACGCTGAGAATGAAGCCGACCCCTCGGACTGTGTGGAGGAGTTTGAGGGGGAACGGTCCGTCGATTTTGCTGCGGAGGTGGGCGATATGGACATCGATAATGTTATCGATGGGAGTGGCTCTCGCCGCACCGTGCCAAAGATCTCGAACAAGCATTTCTCTCGACACTACTGATTCGTGGTACCGCAGGAGATACTCCAGTATATCCAGCTCCTTTACTGTCAGAGAAAGCGGTTGCGATGACCGCGATGCCTTGCGGGTTCTCAGGTCGAGCTCAAGATCACCAACCTTCATGACATCATCAATCCGCATCTGGCTCCTTCGGAGAAGTGCCTGGACACGGGCGAGAAGTTCGGGGAATGCGAAAGGCTTCACCAAGTAGTCGTCCGCGCCACTTTCGAGACCCAACACTCTGTCTTCGACAGAATCGCGGGCGGTGAGAATCATGATTGGAACACCAATCTTCTTATGTCTGACTGCCCTTAGGATCTCAATTCCATCTCGTTTGGGGAGACCGAGATCAAGAATGAGGAGATCGATATCCTGTGAACTGAGGGTGAAAAACCCCTCTTCTCCCTCCGAGCAGACCGTTACCTTGAATCCCGCGAGGGTCAGCCCTTCCTGAAGCGCCTCGGCAACTTTCTTCTGATCTTCAACGACAAGAATATGCATGAAGGAAGATACAGAATGGTTCGTTGAAACAGAAGTGCCGTGACATCAACGCTTGCCCCTTCCGAACCTCCACCATCTGTTTGGCCGGAGGTTTTCTGCTTCTATGTGGGACCGACCGGAAGGCACGCGTGTTCACAAGGGGATAAGTCCAATCCGCCGAAAGAATCGCCACGAACTTCTTGCAGACAGACTATTATTGCTGGAACCGGCGAGAATTATCATGAAAGAGGACCACACTGAGAGCAAAACAAAATTCTTTTACCGATTGCCGTAGGAGAGTATTGATCTGATGCCTCTGCAGATGGAGATGATCCTTTGGGGAGACAAATACTATGGTGTTTGCTCGTACCAATGAATCAAATATTCATTACCACCAAACACTGCAATTCTAGAAGCTGTCGGGTGAGCAAATACATAGCCATCCCGGAGTTCATTCATTTCCAAACAGGCAGTCCAACCCTGCACATGACTCTTTCAAAACCCTAGATGATCCAAGTGCGTATCTGTTAGATATAGCAACGGCTCCCCGAGCCGTTGGCCGACGCTGAAGCTTCACATCCAACTAGAGCATTTGACAGCGGCAGCAGCCCTGTCGTGGGGGGAACCAAAGAGCTGCACCAATCGGGGGATTGGTTTGCCGCTGAGGATCGACGCAATTGAGTTCTATGAGTTAGAATGTAATTCCCGATCCCCACAGGCAGGAAAGCAGATGTTGCTGCAATGTAACTTCCTCAACGTAGGGTGTCAAGTAGCATGAAAACAAGATCGGAAGAGACTGCTTTGCTCTGCATACCCAAAAAACAGAAAATCCCAGCTGGCAATGCCGATTGGGATTCTTCTGTAGTGCTTGTAGCGGGGGCCCCGTAAAGAACACGGGGCAAGCAGGACCCCGCAGTCTAATTTGGATCCTGTGAGCGGGGTTTCGCGCCCCACACCTGCCGACCCTTCGCTCAACTTGAAGGGATTCAATTTCTGATCCCCCTATAAAACAGCTGCGCCCGACCTTCCGGTCGGGCTCGCTGTTTTTGTAGCGGGGGCCCGCTCTTTACTCCAGTCACAACCTTGCATCGGGTGTTCGAGCTGGCCCTCTCATTCGATCACGTGCCGAGGACTGGTTCAAATACCGCGTGCATTTAACCGTCAAATCTGTTAAATTGCCGGGGATGCCTTCCAGCCAATCCATATCACGTGCACTTTTTGTCGTATTGATTCTCCTGT
>Ga0209641_10001944_pt1 | contig 18000 bp, 11 predicted proteins | sample RifCSP16_1_FD_184022 | JGI IMG/M metagenome (GOLD analysis project Ga0209641, IMG submission 184022) | Soil microbial communities from Rifle, Colorado - Rifle CSP2_sed 16_1 (SPAdes) (version 2) | ecosystem: Environmental > Terrestrial > Deep subsurface > Rock core/Sediment | place: Rifle... | reverse complement strand
TCCCCGGGAACGCGGAGAGGAGGCGGTCGAGGCTGCCCATCTTCCCGAGCATGCCGAGCTGCTTCTCGAAGAGCGCGAGGTCGAACCGGCCGGAGAGCATCTTCTTCGTGAGCTCCTCCGCCTCCTCCTCGTCGATCGCCTCCTCCGCCTTCTCCAGGAGGGACTCCAGGTCGCCCATCCCGAGGAGGCGGCTCAGGAACCGCGGCGGGTCGAAGGGCTCCAGGTCGTCAAGGTGCTCCCCGGTCCCGAGGAAGACGATCGGGGCGCCGGTCTCCGCGACCGCGCTCAGGGCCCCGCCGCCCTTGGCGGTGCCGTCGAGCTTCGTGACGACGACCGCCGTGACCCCGGCGGCCTCGTGGAACGCCTTCGCCTGCGGCCCCGCCTGCTGGCCCGTGGCGGCGTCGAGCACGAGCACGGTCTCGTCCGGTTTCACGAGCTTCGCGAGCCGCCGGATCTCGTCGATCAGGTCCGCGTCGAGCGCGTGGCGGCCCGCGGAGTCCACAATCACGACGTCCGTGTCCCGGAAGCGGTCGAGCCCCGCCTTCACGACCTTCTCCGCCTTCGCCTCCCCCGGGATCCCGAAGACGGGGAGCTGGAGCTGCTCTCCGATCTGCTTCAGCTGGTCGTACGCGGCGGGCCGGTGCACGTCCCCCGCCACGAAGGCGACGGAGAGACCCCGCTTGTGCAGGAACTGCCCGATCTTGCCGATCGTCGTCGTCTTGCCCTGCCCGTACAGCCCGACGAACAGGATCCGGCCGGGCTTGACGGGGAACTCCTTCGTCTTCCCCAGGATCTGGACCAGCTCCTGGTAGATGATGTGGATCACGTGCTCCCGCGGGCTCATCCCCGCCGGCGGCTTCTCGTCCAGCGCCCGCCGCTCGACCTCCTTCGTGAGCTTCAGGGTCCGCTGGACGTCCAGATCCGCGACGATCAGCGCCCGCTGGATGTCCTTGACGACGTCCTTGACGAGCGCGGGGTCGACATGGGACGCGCCCGCGATCTTCCGCAGCGCGTTCCGGAGGGACTGGCCGAGCGCCTCGAGGACCATGGGGTGTTCCAACGACCTCGCCCTATTTCAGGGCTTCCGCGCGCCGGCCCGTCGCCTTCCACGACCATCCCATATCGGGAGGCAGGGCTCGACCAGGAGTTACCTTCCGAGAACGGGAATTCGTCAGAGCATACACGATTTCCGGGCTGCCGTGGTGACCCCTGCGACAATGAGCGCCACAGCGGCAAGGGTCTTCCTCGTCCTCCCCCAAGACCCCTGGAGTGGCGGGGTGGGGCGCACATATCGCCGCACCGACCTGATCTCGAGGAGTCACTCTGCCCGGTCGGAAGCCACTTCCGCCGACATGTCGCCCTCCGAGAAGCCGCTCCGCTGAGGAATTGAAAAATGAAGGGAGGGCTAGTTCTGTCAGAAGGGATGGGATGCACTCTAACGCACTAGCCCAAAATTCCCCCGTCTGCGTATCTGTAGCACTATATAAATGCTTTTCGTCAACGCGGACCGGGTTTGACGCCGCCCGGCGGGGCCAGACGTTCGCCGGAGAGAAGGAGCGCGATACGTTTATAGCGCCGCTCCCGGGTTCTGTCGGAGCGATGCGGTACGTCAGGATTTCTCAGGACGAATTCGCCTCCGTGCGGAAGCTGTACGAGGGCGTCATGGCGTACGCGTGTCACGGCCTCTTCTTCCGCGAGGGCGCCTCGATCATGGACGGGATCGCGAAGGATCTCGAACGGAAGGAGAACTTCCTCGAGGCGGCCCGGCATGCGGTCGTGAACCGCGGGTGGGCGGAGGAGATGGAGTTCTCTCCGAACCAGGTCCGGGTCCGCGGGTCCATCGAGGTGGCCCTCGGCAGCGAGGCGGAGACGTGCCACCGCATGCGGGGGATCCTCACCCGAATGTTCGAGATGCAGACGAGGGGGCGGGTCAAGATGACGGAGGCAGAGTGCGAGAGCACGGGGAGCCCGCGCTGCGTGTTCCGGATGGAGGTGTCCTGATGTCCCTCGAAGCGTTGGTCCAGCAGATCCGCGACGCCGGCGCGCAGGCGGCGGCGGTCGTCAGCCGGGACGGGAGCGTGCTCGCCGCCGACCTCCCGCCGGGCGTGTCCCGGGAGACGTTCTCGATCATGTGCGCGACGATCCACGGGGCGAGCATGACCGTCTCTAGCCAGATTCGCCGGGAGGCCCCGCGCCGCATCGTGCTCGACTCCGCGAGCGGATCTGTCGTGATCATGGAGGCGGGCCGTCGCGCGCTCGTCGTCGTCGTCCTCCCCGATGGGTTCGACCTGGAAGCCGTGTCCGCGTGGCTCCCCCCGATCGTCGAGCGCGTCGCTCGCGAGACGAGCTGACTCACTTCAGCCAGTCCGAGATCTCGACCTTCCACGCCTGATAGCGGCCGCGCCCTCGGTCCGCGCGCTGCGCCGCCTTCAGGGCGTACCGGAGGGCGCTCTTGTAATCCCCCGCGCCGGACGCGGCGTCCGCCATCTCCATGAGCTCTTCGCAGTCACGGAGGTCCGCGCCGTCCTCCCGCGCCGCCTCCATCGCCCGCCGCGCGGCCCGGACCCGGTTCTGGAGCGCCTCGAATTGGACCGTGAGCGTCTCGGCCTCCTCCCCGCTCTTGCTCGCGAGGTTCAGGGCTGTGGCGAAGTCCAGGTCGATCGCCGATTTCTTCGACAGCGCGAAGAGGTCGTCTGCGAGCCCCACATTCACGCCGAGCCGATGCGCGTTCGCCAGGTTCATGGCGGCCTGCGCGATCGCCCCGTTCGCGATGTCGCGCAGCTCCCTCTGATCGGGAGGAAGATTCTCCATCGTCGAGAAGTGCTTGACCCGAGTCCCGCACGACGAGCACATCAGGTCATATGGGGCCAACGCGGCCCCGCACCCGGGGCAGGCCAGTTCGTTCACGGGGGTGGACACGCCGCCACCTCGACCACAACTTCCGTGCGTGAGATTGACTCGCAATAGCTTCAAGCTTCCGGTCCGCACGGAGGCCGGAGCGGTTCCTCACGCGGGAGCATGGACCCGACGGGAGGAGCCCGATCGGAGAATGACGGCAAGGCCCGCGACAAGGATTCCAATGTCCACGATCATCCCAGCACCGAGGAGCGGTGGGATCGCGAGCACCCCCGTGAGCAGGGACGCGAACCCCGTCGTGCCTTCCGCGACGACGAAGGGCAACGCGGTGATCGCGAACACACGGCCCTTCGTCGCCCGGCTTGCTGGCGACATCTGCGCCCGACGCCGCACGGACCACGCACCGACCGCGGCCAAGAGGGCGGAGAACACGGCCGCGACCACCGGTTTCCAGTTCGTTGCCCAAGCGGCCATCGGACCATCAATCGCCACGGTCGTCTCGCGGTCCGATTCCGTGTTGTTGACGCTGTCCGAGGACCGGTACCGGATGACGTGATCCCCAATGGACAGGGAGAAGCCGCCGTCGTAGGGTCTCCACGGCCCTCGATCGACTCGATACTCCGTCCGCCGAACGCCACTGCCTTCGTCCGAAGCGGAAAGGGTGAACACTGTCTCGGCCGTGTACGGCCCTGCCGCGGGGGACAGCGATGTATGGGGCGGGGTGTCGTCCAAAACGAGGTCCAAGATCGCCGTGTTGCGATTCCCGAGTCGGTCTGCCGCGGCGTACTCGACCCTCTTGGGGCCGTCCGGCGGCGGAAGGGAGAACGGGCCTGAAAACGCGATCAACCCCCCCGCGTTGATCCGGACTTCGAGGGAGGCGAGCCCGACGGGGATTGCGCCCTGGTCGACCGCCGCAACGGAGATGGCTGTTTCGGACGTGACATACACCGACCCTCCCGCATGATTGGGATCACCGACCGCGGGGGCAAGGGATGGCGGCGTATCGTCCAGGACGACGGCCACGCGCCGCACGGGCTCCACATTCCCGAGCTGGTCGAAGGAGCGGAACTCGATTCCGTGGGCGCCGTCCCCGGCAAGCGTGAACGAGGGCCCGAACGGGATCCACGGCGAGGCGTCGACCGAGTACTCCGTGCGGGCGAGTCCAACGGTCGCCGCGCCCCCATCCTCTGCGGCCAAGATCAAGGGGGTCGTGGACGTGACGAACACCCCTCCCTCGAGGTAACTCGGGTATCCGACCGCCAGCACGGTCTCGGGCGGTGTGTCGTCGACTCGCACCGCCTGGGACCGGACCGCCTCGACGTTCCCCGCGTTGTCCTCGCTAGACCATTCGACGAGGTGCTCCCCCTCGAGCGCGAGCGCGAAGGGTCCCGCGTACGGGGTCCATCCTCCGCGGTCGACTCGGTACGTCGTGGAACGGATCCCCGTGCCCCCGGCATCGAGGACGGAGAGGGCGAGCGGGGTCGCGGACGTGACGAATGGGACCGCCCCCGTGACGTTCGGCTCGCCGAGTCGGAGGGTCGTCACGGGGCCCGAGACCACGGTCACGGTCCAACGGTGCTCGTTGTTCGTCTCATCCGTCTCCGGAATCGCGTCGAGGGAATCGACGCGGGCGAGGATTCCGTACGTGCCGGGCGTCGACGGCGATCTCCAAGGCGCCGGGAACGGCCCCGCGGTGTCTCCGGCGCGGAGCGCGGGAATCGGGAACGTCGCAAAGGGCGAACCGGGAGCGGTTCCGTTCGCGAACACGAGCGCGCCCGTCGCGTTCGCGTCGCCGCCCAGATTGGCGACCTCTAGGGAGAGCGTCACGGACGCCGACAGGCCGACCGTGAACGGTCCTACCGGGCTCGGGTTCGAGGGTGCATAGTCCGGCGTGACCCTGTACCCCGCGATGGTCTCCGGGGCAGTCTTGCCGACCTCCGAGTTCCCGGCGAGATCGGAGGCGACGGCGTGGAAGCGGTAGTGGCCCTCCCCGTCGGGGAACGGGAACGTCCACGACCAGGGCGGGGTGACCAAGATCCCCAGATCCGTCCACGGCTTCCACGATGCGTTGTCCGGCGCGTGGGTGTATCGGAGGCCGACGGCGGCGACCCCGCTGAGTTCGTCGTCCGCGGTCGCATCGATCCCGATGGGCGGGGTCTCGTGCCAGTAGGGCGTGACGGGCGCGGAGGTCGAAACCGGCGGCGTGACGTCGTAGCCTGTGATCGCGTCCGCGGTCGCCGGTGGGGGCTCTTCGTTGCCGAACACGTCCACCGCGGTGCTGTAGAACTCGTAGAACCCTTCCCCCCGCGGGTGCGAAAAGATCCAGGCCCATGGCGGCGAGTTCGCGACGGCATGGACGGTCCAGGCGGCCCAAGTGGCGTTGTCCGTACTGTGCCGGTACCAGAGCGTCACGTTCGCGACGTCGCTGAAGTCGACCACCGCAGCTTCGATGGCTGGCGCGTTCCAGTATGGGGACATGGGGAGGACATGAGAGAGGGGCGGTTCGCGGTCCGGTCGGGGGATGAACGCATACTTGACGTAGCCTGCCACGTGGTTCAGGTAGGCGATGTGGGGGAAGTCGTAGGCGTCGATCGCGAGCGACGGTTGGGCCCCGGTGGGCCCCTGGGAGTCCGCCACCTCGTACGACCAGGTGCCGTCCCTCCAGGCGTAGCCGAGCGACCGCTCGCCGTTCCTGCAGATGAAGTACGCGATCCGGGGACTCCCGGAGCTGTCCAGCGCGAGAGCCGACCCGTAGTGACCCTGGCAAAACTTCGCGACGGCGGCGTCGACGACTTCGATCGTCCAGGCGATCCCGGCGCGGACCGCGTACTTCAGAAGCCCCGCGTCCTCGTCGACGTAGCTGATGTGGAGCGTGCCGGAACGGTCGATTGCGATCGAGGTCCCCCGTCTCGTGAGATTGACGTTCGCATCGACGACCTCGAGGGCCCAGCCCGGCGCGCCGCCGTAGGCGTGCATGAGCTGCCCGGAATCGACTCCATAGTACGCCATATGGGGGCCGCCGCCGGGGTCTAGGGCTAGGGACACGGAATCGGCGAGGACGGGAGCTCCGGTGGGCCCTCGGGGAGAGACGTCAACCCATCGGGTCCCGTCCCAGAAGACATGCCGGAGTTGATTCCCGCACAGGTAGGCGATCCGGGGTCGGTCCTGAGAATCGAGCGCGAGAGAGGCGTAGCCGCCGCAGTCAGGCCCTGCATCGACGACCCCCGCCGTCCAGCTCGCATCGTCCCTCGACGCGTACCACAGACCGGGTCCGGGTCCCATGTACGCGATGCGGGGCCGCTCGATGCTGTCCAACTTGAGGGAAACGTACAGCCCCCCTCCGCGGGGCGCAACGACTTCCGTATGCCATGCGGAGGCTCTCCGGAATCCATACTTCAGGTCATAGGAATCCCGGAGCGAGTACGCGAGGTGGGGGACCCCGACCGAGTCCGTCACGATGGACGTGCCAAGGTTCGTGAAGCCCGAGGGATTCATGTCGACCGTCTCCAACGTCCAGTTATGGAAGCCCTCACTCGTCTTGATCGAGCTCAGGACGACGGTGAGAGAGAGAAGTCCAATGATGAGAATCGTGACCGCCAGGCGCCGCCCGGTCGTGAGCCTCCGCCTCCGTCACCTCAGCGCGTCCCGTCTATATCAAAGCATCCGGCCAAGCATTCGCAACGGACCGCCCAACGAGCCAGCCTACTCGACGGTCACCGTCTTCGCGAGGTTTCTCGGCTTGTCGATTGTGCACCCACGCTTGCGCGCGACCGAGTACGCGAGGAGCTGGAAGAGGACGCTGACCGGGACGGGATAGAGGATGTCGGGCACCTTCGGGACCGTCAACACGCGGTCCACGAACCGTGCGAGGTCCTTGTCCCCCTCCGTGCCGACGCCGAGGATCGGGGAACCCCGGGCGTTCACCTCACCGATGTTCCCCATCATCTTCTCGTACGTCCGATCCCGAACGGCCACCGCCACGACCGGCGTCTCCGCGGTCAGGAGGGCGAGCGGCCCATGCTTCAGCTCCCCGCCGGCGTAGGCCTCCGCATGGATGTATGAGATCTCCTTCATCTTCAGCCCTCCCTCCATCGCGACGGGGTATCCGGTCCCCCGCCCGATGAAGAACATATCTCTCGCCCCGGCGAAGGTCCGCGCGAGGGCGTCGATCTCCTCGGCTTGGTTCAGCACCGTCTGCACGTGGCGGGGGAGCGCGCGGAGCTCGTCCCGAAGCCGGTTCGCTTCCTCCGGCGGGAGCATCCCCCGGTCCAGCCCCATGCGGATCGCGACGAGGTACAGGGCGACGAGCTGGGCGGTGAACGTCTTCGTGGCGGCGACGCCGATCTCGAGGCCCGCCCGCGTGTACATCGTCCGCTCCGTCTCCCGGGTGAGGCTGGACCCGACGACGTTCGTGATCCCGAGGGTCCTGCAGCCGCGGCGCTTCGCCTCGCGCGCGGCGCCCATCGTGTCCGCGGTCTCCCCGCTCTGGGAGATCAGGATCACGAGCGGCCGCTCCGCGGGGGACGGTCCGTACCGGTACTCGGAGGCGAGCTCCACGGTCGCGGGCACGCGCGCGACCTCCTCCAGGATGTACTTCCCCACGAGCGCCGCGTGGTACGACGTCCCGCACGCGACGAGCTTCACGCTCGTGAACCCGTTGCGGAAGAAGCCGTTCGACTCCACCTCCGTCATCCGGCCGAGGAGCGTGCTGTGGATCGCCTGGGGCTGCTCGTGGATCTCCTTGAGCATGAAGTGTTCGAACCCGCCCCGCTCCGCGTCCTCGATCGTCCAGGAGATGCGCTGCGGCTCCCGTTCCACGGTCTGGCCCTCGAGGTCGAGGATCCGCACGGACTTCGGCGTGAGGACGACAACCTCGCGGTCCATGACGTACAGGACGCGGTCCGTGTGCTTCAGGAGCGCCGGGACGTCGGAGGCGACGTAGTTCTCGTCCGCGCCGAGACCGACGACGAGGGGGCTGAAGTTCCGGGCCGCGACGACCTTCTCCGGTTCGTCGGCGCAGACCACGCAGATTGCGTACGTCCCGGTCACGCGGCCGAGGGTCGCGATCACCGCCTTCTCCAGGTTGCCGTCGTACGCTTCTTCGACGAGGTGGACGAGCGTCTCCGTGTCCGTCTGCGAGCGGAACGTGTGGCCGCGGCCCTTCAGCTCGTCGCGGAGCGCCACGAAGTTCTCCACGATGCCGTTGTGGGCGAGCGCGATCCGCTCCCGACAGTCGTAGAACGGATGGGAGTTCTCCCGACTCGGGGGTCCGTGGGTCGCCCATCGAGTGTGCCCGATGCCGACCACGCCGCCGAGGTCCGGCATTGTCGACTCCAGGTTCGCGATGTACCCTTTGTCCTTCGCGATGCGGACGCCGTCCTGCACGACCGCCACGCCCGCGCTGTCGTAGCCACGGTACTCGAGGCGCGTGAGGCAGTCGATCAGGATCGGAAGCGCCTTCCGGTATCCCGCGTAGCCCACGATGCCGCACATCTACATCACGGTCGTTCCATTCGGGACGTTCCCGCGGACCCGGCTGAGAGCCCCGATCCGGCATCGGGCGCCGACGACGCTACCGGGCTCGACGACGACGCCGTCCCGGACCTCCGTGTCCTCCCCGATGAGGGCCCCCAGCGCGTCGACGACGTGCCATTCGCCCTCGACCTGCGCCTCCGCGCGCCCGCTCGACGCCATGAGGTTCGACGCGACGCGGACACCCGACCCGAGGACGGAGTTCGAGATGTGGGAGTGGGGCCCGACGACCGCGTCCTCCATGAGGACGGAGTTCTCGATCACGGTGAACGCCTGCACCTTCGCGTTGTCCCCGATGCTCGTGCTGGGATACACGACGACGTTGGGCCCGATCTCGCACCCCTTCCCGATGATCGCGGGGCCGAGGACGTACGTGCCGGAGCGGATCCGGGAGCCGTCTCCGATCGAGACGTGCCCGCGGAGTGTCACGTCTTTCTCGATCGTCCCGCTCTGCAGGTCTCCGACGCGATTGAGGACGTGCGCGTTCAGTCTCAGGAGGTCCCACGGGTACAGGGCGTCGAGCCATGTCCCCCGCGTGCGGACCGCGCGGACTCGGGTCTTCGCCGCGAGCGCGGACACGAGGCTCGGCAGGTCGTTGTGCCCTTCGCGGAGCAAGGGTTCCATCACCGGGAACACGGAAGGGTCCAGGGCATAGACGCCCGTGTTCACGAGGTTCCCCCGCGGCTGGCGGGGCTTCTCCTCAATCCCCTCAAGGTAGGGACCTGAGGCGGAGACAACGCCGTACTTCTCGGGGCTCTCGCTTTCCGCGATGAGGACGGCCGGCCCTTCTCCTGCCTCGAGGAGGTCCTGGACCGCCTGCGCGTCGACGAGGCTGCTGCCGTTCACGAGCAGGAAGGGACCCCGGACCCGGTCCCGCGCCTCCCACGCGCCGTGCATCGTCCCGAGCTGCTTCCCTTGGACGGCGTAGTCGATGCGCGCGCTGAACTTCCCTCCGTCCTCGAAGTAGGACTGGATTCGCTCCCGCCGGTATCCGACGACGAAGACGAGATCGTGGATCCCGTTCTCCGCGAGCGCCTCCACGACGTACTCGAGGATCGGCTTGTTGCCGACGGGGATCATGACCTTCGGCTCGGACGCCGTGAAGGGGCCCATGCGGGCGCCCTCACCCGCCGCGAGGATCACGGCCTTCATCGCTTCACCGCCGCGAGTCGAGGTAGGGGCCGTAACCCTTCCCCTTCCGTTATCCACGCTGAGAACACCGCAACGGGTCCGCTCGCTGTCATGGGATTCCTCTTGGCGGAGGTCGTCCCAGGATTATAGACATTTCTATATCATTCCTCGGAATGCTACAAAGATTCTTATAATACTCAGGACCATGGGGAGACCGTGTCCGAGAGCACCCTTCTCGAATCCCGCGGGAACCGGCGGACGTCGCGCGCCGCTCACGTGGCGGACGCCCCCGAGGCCCTCGCGGCCGCGACGCATCCGATGGCGTGGCGGATCCTCGTGGAGCTCGCGAAGTCGCCGACGTATCCGAGCGCGCTCGCGAAGCGTCTCCGGGTGCACGAGCAGAAGGTCTACTATCACATCAACCGCCTTCGGGACGGGGGCCTCCTCCGCGTCGTTCGCGAGGAGCAAGGCCAGGGTGCCCCCGCGAAAGTTCTCGCCCCGTCCGCAGAGGCGTTCGCACTCGTCCTCCCGGGTACGGGCAGTGCCTTCTCGGAGGCCGCGCCGTTGACGGGATCGCTCCGGGCGTTCCTTGACGAGTTCGCGAAGGACGGCGCCCTCGACGCGTGGATCGTGCTCGGCGCGCCCACGCCGCACGGTCCGTTCCTGACCGCCGCGCGGGACTCCCCGTACGCGGCCCAGCTCGGGCTCTTCCTCGGCCGGTATCTGAGAGCGCGCGCCGGGCTGGCGGTGAAACTCGACACGGAGGTGAAGGCCGAGGGCCTCGAGAAGGGCAGCCTCGTCCTCGTCGGCGGGCCCGTGGCGAACATCGTGTCCCTGGACCTGAACCCCCACCTCGCCGTGACGTTCGACTGGCGCGAGGTGTGGCGGCTCCGTTCAGCGCGGACCGGGAAGACATACGCGGACGAAGCGGTCGGGCTCGTCGCGAAGGTCGCGAACCCGTGGCGGGATGGCGCGTGGATCCTCCTGCTCGCCGGCCTTCACTATCCCGGCACGATCGCGAGCCTCCTCGCGGTGACGGACCACACGGATGCGCTCCTCCGCGGATATGAGGGCGGGGAGATGTACCGGGTCGTGCAGGGCCTCGATCGCGACGGGGACGGGCGGCTCGACGACGTGCAGGTGCTGGAGTGACTAGAGGTTCAAGGTCTCGTACGGGATCTTGTCCTCGGAGCGCGCGTTCGACTCCTCGATCGCCGCCACGACCTCTGCGACCTGCGCCTCCGGGCAGAGGAGGAAGACGTTCAACCCCCGCTGCGCCGCCTCGATCGTCGCCGCGACGACAGCGAACTCGAGGACAGGCTCCACCGCCAGTTTGGCGGCGAAGGCCTTCCCCTGCACGTCGAGCACCGCCACAGCTTCCGGTCTCACGCGACGCGCGAGCCGCCGCGCGCCCTCGAGCGTTGACTTGGCAGTGAGACGCGCAATCGAAACCTTGCCGGGTCGGAGCTCCACAATCCCCTCGAGGCTACGGATCCATACGGGCTGCCCGCGCTTCGCAGCGGTGGCCGCCACCCCCCTCGACGGGGATCTCCGCCGGCGCGCGATGAGCGCCCCCTTCTCCATGAAGAGCCCGACGGGCTCCCCCTCCGCGAGGTCCTCCGCCGCCAGCGCCACGGTCCGGTCGATGATCGTCATCTCCCTCGCGGAGGTCTCGACGAACGAGCGGAGCGCCCGGAAACGCTCCTGGAGGAACTCGACGCCCTTCTTCGTCGCCCGGTACTCCCCGCCGACGTGCTGGACGAGCCCTTCCTTGTCCATCGCCTTCACGTACTCGGATACGCCCGCCACGGTGAGGTCGAGTTTCTCCGCGAGTCCTTTGAGGCGGGAGTACCTGCGGCTCGTCACCTCGAGGAGGAGGAGGAGCTTCGTGCCCTCGCGGATGTCGCGGAGGAGGTGCACGGGGCCCGGATACGGGCACGCCGACAAAAGCCTTGCGCGTCAGCCTTATATGCGTGTCAAGCATTCCGAACTTTTGTCAAATGCGCTTGAACTCGTGCCGATTGGCAGCGTTCGCGTCCCTCCTCCTCATCGGCCTCCCGGCCACGGCCCCTCACGCCGCCGCCCAGGGGCCGTTTGTGTCCGTCATGATCGACTTCGGCGACGGCACGTACGCATGGTCCGACGTCGAGCTCCCCGTGGCGAACGTCACAGCCATGAAGGCGGTGGAGCTCGCCGCCGCCTCCCTGGGCGTGGCGCTCGAGGTCACGTGGTTCAGCTCCCCGTTCTGTCTCCGGAACCCGTGTGCGTTCGTGGACGACATCGGCGCCCAAGACCCCGTCCTCCCCGTCTGGTGGCATTTCTACCTGTGGAACGCGACCGCCAGCACGTGGGACGTGGCCACGTACGGACCCTCGGACACGGATCTCTCCCCGTGGGACGCAATCGGGTTCTACCTCGCGGTGGACGACCCCCTCACGTTCGCGATGCCGAGGCCGGTCCCCGCCCCGGACTTCCGGGACGTGTGGACGTCGTTCCGTGGAGATCTGGGAAACTCGGGACGCGGGCACGGCACGGTTCCGGTGACGAACTCGCTCCTCTGGGACCACGACGTCGGCGTCCTTGAGATCGACACGACCCCCGTCGTCGCCTACGGAATGGTCTACGTCGGGACGAGGAACGGGTTGTTCGCCCTCGACGCGGAGACGGGCCAGGAGATGTGGCGAAACTCGGAGGTGCGGAGCCTGCTGTCCACGCCCGCGGTCTATGATGGCCACCTCGTACTCGGCGGCATCGACGGGCGGCTCCACTACGCCGATGCGTTCAACGGCACGGAGGCGTGGAACGTCCTCCTCGAGCCGGGCACGGTGTCGACGGGGATCGCATCATCCCCCGCCGTCTACATGGGGAGGGCCTACATCGGCACATTCAACGAGACCGCGGGAGGGATGGGGCGAGTCGCGGCGGTGAACCTCAACAACGGGACGGTCGCGTGGACGTACGAGACCGCGAGCGTGCACATGTCACAGCCCGCGATCCGCGGCGGGAACCTGTACGTGGGCGTCATGGGCGTCTACGACGGGGACATCGGCTACGCGCCTCCCCACGGGCTGCTGTCCCTCACACTCACCGGCGCCTTCCGTTGGTTCTTCCCGACGAACGGCTCGGTCGCGAGCAGCCCCGTTGTCGATGCGCAACGCGTGTACTTCACGTCGAAAGACGGCCGGCTCCACGCCCTCCGGTTCGACGGGACAACCGACTGGGTGCGGACGATTGGCCCGAGCACGAGCAGTCCCGTCCTTGTGGAACCCAACATTTACGTCGCAGCGGGCGAGCTGCCGGAGGGGAATGAGACCTTTGGGTATGTGATCCAGCGATTCGACACGGCAACCGGTGAGCCGCCCTTGCCGTGGCCCGATCCCATCCCCTCGCCGATTCCCGATGTCATGTTCGTGTTCGGCGCTGTCCAGGCTTCACTCGTATCCGACGGCCGCCTCCTCTGCACGGCAGTGAACCACGCCCGCGGGTATCACTTCTGTTTCACGACGGACTTCGACAGCGCCTGGAGCTACACGCCGGTCCCGAACCAGTACGTCCTCGGCACGCCGACGATTGCAGGGGACACGGTGTACGCGCCGTCCGACAACGGCCACGTTTACGCGTTCCGGGACGCGACCCCGGAGACCGCGCCCCTCGCGGACCTCGCCGCCTCCGGACCGCCCCGCGTCTCGGTCGGTGCCCCCGTGACCCTCCAGTTCGAGGTACGAAGCCTCGGGCGTGGGACGGCGGAAGGCGTCCTCCGAATCGGGCTCCCCGCAGGACTCCGCCAGCCTTCGGAGTCGCTCGAACAGGCGCGTGCGCCCCGCACGGTTATCCAGACGGTCGGGACGCTGTGGCAGGGCGCCGTCAGGGGTGTGAACCTCACCGTAGTGCCGATGGCCGGATACGCCTCCTACGACGTCCGTGCGGATTTCAACTACAGCGACTTGGCCGGCCGCTTCTACCCGCCTCCCTCGGTGGAGCTCCACATCGTGTCGGAGTCCGCATCCCTGGGCGAGGGTTCGGTCGTTTGGGCCGCGGGGGTGCTCGGCGTGGCCGTGGCGGCGGCGACTTTGGTCGTCCTCATGGTCCGGCGGAGGCGCCGTCGTGCGTGAACGGACGCAGGCTCTCCTCTTCGTCGGGGCGTGGCTCTCCGCCCTTGCACTCGTGCTCGTGGCGACGTCGACCGTGCAGCCGCGCCCCGTCGCCCCGCGCGGTCCGTTCAGTGGCCTCCTCCTGGTCCGCGGTGAAGGGTGGACGATCGAGTACGAGGCGGCGGGCGCACGGAACAATACCGCATTTTCACTCCTCCGCGAGGCGAGCGTTGCGATTGGCTTCGAGCTCGATTGGGTCGAGTACGGATGGCCGTACGAGGACGTCTTCGTGACGTCGATCAACGGGTCCCGCAACGATGGGACGCGAAACCTGTGGTGGCAGTACTGTGTGAACGACGCTTATGCCTCCCAAGGGGCGCTTCATCAGGAGGTCCTAGACGGGGACGTCGTGACGTGGGTCTACGCCGCGCCCGGGGGGGAGGACCTGTGCCGCTGATCGCCGGATACCGAAAGCTCCCGAAACCTGCGCTCGCGCTCCTCATGATCATCATCGGGGTCGTGGGCCGTGCGCTCCTCGCCCCCGCGCCGAACGTCGAGCCCGTCCTGATCCTGTCCATGCTCGCCGGCATGCTCCTCGGCGGGGTCTACGCGATCGTCGTCCCCGTGGCGATCATGGCCCTCAGCGACGTGTACTTCTACTTCGTCCCCTACGAGGGCATCTACCCGGCGTTCTCGATCCTCGGGCTGGCGGCGTTCACGTATTCCGGGTTCGTGTTCGTCTCGCTGATGGGGGGCTTCCTGATGCGCCGCCGCGTGCTGTGGCGGACCAAGACGATCGCGATTTTCACGACGATCTCCGTCCCCCTCACAATCGCGTACGACGCGTGGACCGCGTTCGGGAACTGGGTCTTCCTCTCCGCGCCTCTCGGGCAGACGCTCCCCGATGTCTACGGCAAACAGGTCGTGTTCACGCTGATCCACATCTTCAGCAGCCTGCTCTTCGCCCCGATCCTCGGCACCACGTTCCTCGCGTTGCACCTTCACGGCCTTCCCGTGCCGGGCCCGCGATCCGCGAAAAGTCCCGAGGACTCACAGTAGGCCCTCGAGGTGCTCACGGAGCTTCTCGAGCTCCTCCTTCTTCGCCTCGATCTCCTTCTCCCGTTTCTCGAGCTGCTTTTCCTTCCGGTCGAGGGTCCGCTGCAGGACCTCCATCGTGTCCGCAGTCCTTCGGGAGTCCGCCTCCGCCTCTTTTGCGGCCCGCTCGCGCGTCTTGACCTCCTGCACGAGCTCCCGGAGCTTCTTCTCCTCCTCGCGGATGCCCCCCTTCTCCTTCTCGAGCATGCGGCCGACCATGGCCTCGATGCGCTCCTCCTTCTGAGCCGCCTTCTTCGCCTCGGACTCCACCTGCTTCCAGACGTGCGAGAGCTCCCGGCGCTCCTTCCCGATCTGCTCCTCCATCTTCGCGAGCTCCGTCTCGCGTTTCTCCAGGCGCGTTTCGAGTTCGAGCAGCTCCTCCGCGCGGGACGCGACGTCGCGCTCCTTCCGCTCGACGACGCCCTTCTCCTTGAGCATCTCCTCGAGTTCCTTCCGGTCTTCCGCGATGGCCGCCTTCTCCTCCTCGATCCGGCCCATCGTCTCCTTGTGGCGGGACTCGGCCTCTCGCTCCCCGTGCCGGAGGAGGCTCATCGCCTTCTCTTTCGTCTCCGCGAGCTCCTTCCGCTCGCGGTCGACCCGTTCCATCTCCGCCGCCATCCTCCGGTTCTCCTGCTCGATGAGCTTCTCCTGTTTCTCGAGGGATTCCTGAAGCTCCTCCGCCTCGGCGGACGACCGCTCGAGGGCTCGGGCCTTCGCGGGGATCTCCTTCTGAAGCGCTTCGAGCGCACCCTTCTCCTTCGCGACCGTCGCGAGCTTCGCGTCCAGCTCCCGCTCCCGTTTCTCGAGCGCGAGATCCTGCAGCCTCAGGGCATCCCCCTTCTTCTCCTGATCGCGCAGGGACCGCTGCATCGCGTCCGCCTTCCCCGTGGCCTCCGCGAGCTTCCCCTCCGCCCGGAGCTCCAGCTCATGGAGCTCCGCCAGGCGCCGCTCGGCTTCACGCAGCTTGCTCTCCGCCTCCTTCTCCCGCTCACGCGCCTTCTCCAGCTGGGTGCGGACCTGCTCCTCGAGCGTCTCGAGCTTCCGCTCGCTCGCGCCGACCTCCTTGCCCTTCTTCCCCAGGCTCTTCAGGTCCGCGTCGAGATCCTCCCGCTCCTCCTTCAACTCCTTCTGCGCCTCCAGGAGTCCGCTCTCCCGTTTCGCCGTCTCCGCCTCCGTTGCCAGGAGCTTCTTGTTCCTCGCGGTCAGGTCCTCCTGCCAAGTCTGCAAATCCCCTTCCGTTTCGCGGAGGGTCCTATCCCGATCCGCGAGCGCTTTCTCCGCGTCCTGGAACTTCGTTCGGTCCGTCGCGAGCGCATGCTCCCGGTTCGCCAGCGCCGCCTCGCGCTCCTCGAACTGACGCTGTTGGCCCTTCAGCTCGCGGCTGCGGGTCTCCATGGCGGTGATGATCTCCGTCGCCATCCCCTTCGTCTTCTCCGCAAGCGCCTCCCGTTTCTGCAACTCCCCTTCCTTGGCGGCGATGCGGTCTCGAACGTCACGCAGCTTGGCCTCGAGGTCCGCAAGCTCCTTCTCCCTCGCGGCCGCCTGCTCCTTGGCGGCGTTGACGTCCCCGAGCACTTTCTGGAGCTCCTTCTTCTCCGCTGCGAGGGACTCACGGGCGTCCTGCGCCTCCGAGCGTCGGGTCTCGATCTCCCGGAACTTTGCCTCGACGTCTTTCTCGCGCTTCCCGATCACGGCGTCCCGCTCGGCCACCGCGCGCGCACCTCGCTCCAACTTCTCCTGTCGATCCTCCACCGCCGCCCGTTCCTTCTGGATCGCCTTGGCCTCCGCCGCCACGCTGGCCGCTCGCTCCGCGATCTCGCGGTCGAGCGCTTCCCGGCGGGCCTGAATCTCGGCGGTGAGCTCGGCCTCCTGATGTTCCTTGCTCTCCTCGAGCTCCGCCTCCCGTTCGCTCGCTTTCTTCTCGAACCGGGTACGGTGGGATTCAAACTCCTTGATGTCCGCCGCGAGCGCCGCGTCCCGGGCCTTCCATTCCTTTTCAATCCGATCGCGGCGGGATTCGAATTCCTTGGCGTGTGCCGCGAGCGCCGCCTCTCGCTCGTCCAGGCCTGCCAGGATCGCCTGAACCTCCTTCGACTCCTTGGTCCGACGCTCGACATCCGCCTCAATCTCCATGTCCCGCTTCTTCGTCGCCTTCTCGAGCTGGACTCGCTGGGCTTCGAGGTCTCTCGTCGCCGCGGCGGTCTCCGCCTCGCGAGCCGCCAGCTGTTTCGCGAGCTCTTCTTCCTTCTCATCGTACGCCGCGACCAATTCGGCCTCGCGTGTCGCGAGCTGCTGCTCCAACTCTCCCTTGAGCCGCCCTCTATCCGCATCGAACTCAGCCTCGAGGTCCGCCTTCCTTAATCCGAGCTGATCGTCGAACTCCTTCCGCTTCCCCTCGAACTCAGCCTCGAGGTCCGCCTTCCTTAATCCGAGCTGATTGTCGAACTCCTTTCGCTTCCCCTCGAGATCCGCCTCGAGGTCCGCCTTCCGTCTTCCGAGCTGATTATCGAACTCCTTTCGCTTCCCCTCGAGTTCCGCGGCCTGAGCCGTCTGTTTCTGCCCCATCTCCTTTTCAAACAGCTCCCGTTTCAGGCGGGCCTCCGTCGCGAACTCGGCCGAACGCTTCTCCAGGTCCGCCAGTCGTCTCTTCCCCTCCGACTCGAGTTGCTCCCGCCGGGACTCCAGCTCGTTCGCACCGGCCTTCACCTGCGCCTCCCGCTTCTGGAGGAGTGCGTCGGCCTCCTCCCGCGTCCGCTCGAACTCCCTCGTGCGTCGCTCGTGCTCCGCGGCGAGGTTCGCCTCTCGATCCTTCGATACCCTCTCAAGTTCTGTGCGTCGCGACTCCAGGTCCTTTGCCTGGGTCTCGAGCGCCGTCTCGCGCTGCGTAAGCTCCTTCTCTGTGAGCTCGCGCTTCGCGGCCGCTTCCTTCGCCCGCGCCTCCAGGCCTTCCCGACCCCGCTTGAGCTGCTCCTCCCGGGACTCGAGGTCCTTCTCGCGCTTCGCCCCCTCCGCCCGTTCCGCCTCCGCCTTCTCCAGGCGGGACTGGACCTCCGCCTCCTCCCTCCCAAGCACCTCGGCCCGCGCTTCGAATGCCGTCTCCTTCGCGGCGAGGTCCGCATCCCGGGTCTCAACCCGCCGGAGGATGGATTGGGCCTCCTGCTCGGAGTGCTCCGCCTCGAGGCGAGCCTTCTCGACCTCCGCCGCGCGCCTCAGGAGGGCCTGCTCGCGGGATCCGAGGTCTCGACCCCGGTCGTCCGCCGCCCGGTTCAGCGTCGCGACCTGCCTCCGGAGCCCT